>Ga0210025_1000129_pt1 | contig 112938 bp, 100 predicted proteins | sample CryGeyme20150102_FD_183989 | JGI IMG/M metagenome (GOLD analysis project Ga0210025, IMG submission 183989) | Groundwater microbial communities from Crystal Geyser aquifers in Utah, USA - Crystal Geyser metaG 2015-0102 (SPAdes) (version 2) | ecosystem: Environmental > Aquatic > Deep subsurface...
CTGCGCGTGCTCTGGCGGACGAAAAGAAATACAGCGAAGCACTCGATGCACTGAACGCGGTTGAAAAAATCAAACGCAACAGCTACGAGCAGGCGATGACACATAACATGTTCGCTTATGTGTACTTTAATCAGGAAGATTATAAAAACGCCATCGGTGCTTATAAGAATGTGGTAGAAACCAAGAACATTCCGGAAAGTCTGGAGCAGACCACGCTTTACAGCCTGGCCAAGCTCTATCTGATTCAGGAAGACTATAACAATGCCCTGGTGCAGTTGAATAACTGGTTCGCGATGGTTGAAAAACCCAATGCCGAAGCCTTTATTCTGCGCGCACAAATGCAGTTTCAGCTGGAAAAATATCAGCAGGCTCTGCCGGATGTGAAAAAAGCCATCGCCATGACCAAAGAACAGGGCAACCAGCCAAAAGAAAACTGGTTGTTGCTGGAGCGTGCGGTGTATTACCAGAACAAAGATTTCAAAAATCTGGCGCGCTGTCTGCAGGACTTATCGACCCTGTATCCCAAGTCTCAGTATTGGGTACAGCTGGCAGCCGTTTACAGTGAACTTGGCCAGCCGCTGAAAGAACTGGCCGCGCTGGAAACGGCACATGAGCAAGGATTGCTGAACAAGGAAAGCGAGCTGGTGAATCTGGCTCAGGCATTACTGGGGCAGGAAATTCCATATAAAGCTGCCGCCATTCTTGAAGACGGTATGAAAGACAAAAAGATTGAAGCCAGTGCTAAAAATCTGTCTTTGCTGGGCGATGCCTGGATGCTGGCGAAAGAATACGATAAAGCCATCGTGGTCATGGCCAAAGCGGCTGAAGCCTCACAGGCTGGCAAGGATTTCTACAAGCTGGCGCAGATTCATACCGAGCGTCAGGAATGGAAACAGGCGCTGACTAATGTCGATAAAGCTCTGAAGCTGGGCGAACTGCAACAGCCATACTCTGCGCATATCCTTAAAGGTCTTATCCTGTTTAATCTGGATGATCTGCCGTACGCACGCGACAGTTTTGAAGAAGCGCAGAAGTTTGCCGAAGCAGAAAAGATGGCCGACCAGTGGTTGCGTTATATCGACGGCGAACAAAAGCGCCGTGAGTATATGGCGGCGAATAACTGATCCTGTTATTGCTTATTTAAAAGCCCCGGCCGGGTAATCCTGCCGGGGCTTTTTATTATGCGTTTCAGGGATGTATGCTCTGTTTTTCATCGTCAGACATCCTTGTCCGACTACCGACTCAGTGATTAACCTTGCCCGGTAAGCTTAGATCACCCGAGGCAATATCCATGACATTCACTACGCACAGCAGTGGTGAATGCACACTCTGATTAACCCGTAAACCTGCGGTTACACCATCAAAATTTGCCTGTTCAACAACGGCCATATCAGCAAACGGGGCACGAACCTCCACATGCTCGGCGGAGAACACCGGATCCCAGCCTGGGCTGTCGAGCAGAATTGGCAGGCCCGGCCAGGTTGCCGGCAAACGCGGCTTAACACCTTCCGGAATATCGGCAACACCCAGTGCACCTTTGCCACAGCGTTCATCGGGATGTAACACCACCCAATGACTGTGCCAGAGATTGCCGTCGTTGCCGGTATCGCCATCATTGTTTTCATCGTACAGCGGTGTGTCGTCAAAATCCGGATGGCTGGTTACCGCCAGAGCCAGAATACCGGCTTGTTTGTCAAAACCCACCTCGTAGCTGTCAATGGTTGTTGGCCAGACATAAGAAAATACATGGCTGCCGGCAAGCTGTCCGCTCGCCGCAGGAGTATTTTCTCCGGCATTACCGGATACCGCCATATGGAAGGTTGCGATACTGCCTTCAGTGGTGATTTTGGTATGAATAATATCGAAAGGAGCCAGCTCAATATTTTTCTTTTCTGCCTGTATGCCGCCGTGATGATGGCCGCCCGCACAGGCTGCGGCAGAAAATCCCGCCGCTATAAAGGCCAGCAACAGTGAATGATTAGCCATTATTGCGCTCCTTTTAAATCGTCTAATGAGGCTCCGAAATTGATATGGAGCACCTGACCGTTGAGCAGCAATGCGGGTACCGATTTTACGCCGGCTAATTCCGCAGCTGTGATTTCGGTGGGCTCTTCACCCAGATGGACGACTTTCAGATTCAGGCGCTGCTGATCCAGTGCGGCCAGCAGAGCCTGTTCTGCGCTGACACATACCGGACAACCGGCGTGATAAAAAATGGCGCTGTTCATTATCTCTCTCCAAAGTTATGTATCGACTCGATACCTTTTAAACACTAAGGGACGGGCTGCTCTGTTGTCAATAAAGTTTTTAGTCGATACTATGTGCCAATGATGACTGATCTGATTTACAACCACGTTGAACGGCTTGGGGAATTACTCCGGGTTGACGCACGCCAGTGCGGCGCAGAATTCGGCCTGTTGCCGGTTCAGTTGGAGGCACTGCATTATCTGTCGATCTGCAATCGCTATTCGGATACGCCAATGGCGGTGAGTGAGTATCTGGGGCAGACCAAAGGCACTGTGTCACAGACGCTGAAAGTGCTGGAAAAAAAGGCATTGCTGCAAAAGGTTGCGGATACCGCGGATAAGCGCGTAACGCATCTGCGCGTGACTGAGGCGGGTCAGCAGCTGTTGCAGCAGCTGATTCCCTCTCCGATGTTTGCTAAAGCCTGTGCGCATTTATCGGTTGCTGAGCAGCAACAGGTCAGCGCCGCCCTGAAATTATTGCTGACAGGATTTTTAAGCGCTAATCAGATGAAATCATTTGGTATATGCCGTTCGTGTCGCCATAACAGTGAGACAGAAGACGGGTATTTCTGCAATCTGCTGCAACAGCCACTGTCAGCAGAAGATGCAGGACTGATTTGTAAGGAGCATGAACGGCAGTAGCGTTTTGCTCCCGCGTAATGGCTGCGGCAATTCCTTTGCCGCTGCATCACATACTTACTTCTTCTTCGGCGTCCACGCCCAGATCATGGTCGCTTTAACCGTTTCAGTGCCGCTGGCGTCGGTAATAACCACTGGCACTTCGATATCGCCTTTTTCAGTATTTTTGACATAGTCGAGCTGTTCATCGCTGAAGCTGGCCACCGCTTTCATATCGCCGCTGGCACGCTTGAGGTATTCCAGCTGCATGGAACGGATAACGATGATGCGGTTATCGGGCACGCTCATGCCGGTCATAAAACCTGTCGCGGATTCGGCCAGCAGGCCCATGGCGGCGGCGTGTACGCTGCCGATATGGTTCTGCACTTTTTTCTTGTTGCGCATCACGATCACGCATTCCTGCGGGGTCAGCTTTTCAACGCGGGTTCCGGCGGTCCCGGCGAAGGGGATGACCCGTCCCATCATCAGAGACAGCGCTTTGGCGCGCCATGCCACTGGCAGTTTATTCACTTTGCTGACCACGGTTGTGAGTCGGTTAGGGCGGTTTGCGGTATTTGTGTTTGCCATAGCTGGGTTCTTCGGTGTTTGTTATAAAGGCGCGCAGTGTAGAGTGCCTGGCCTGTGTTGAATATGGCCGAAATGACGCGCAGCATCACGGCCAGCGCAGCGCTGAAGAGCGCCGTTTGGCTGATCGGCTGTAGAGGCTTAACGGACGGCACTGGCCGTCAGTGTCCTTTCTGAGTTGGTACCTTTGTGCTGTTATCTGCATTGCCATAAAACAAAAACAAAGCTGTAACATGGTGCCACTATGCTGCGGCGGTTCTATAACGATGCACTCACCGCTATTGAAGGAGATACCCATGAACAAAATGATGCTTCCTGTACTGCTGAGCAGTGTGGTCGCGGCTCAGGCGCTGGCCATGTCGAAAACCCCGGAGCCGCTGCCGGATGTTGGCACGGTGAACAAAACCGTGCGCTTTATTGCCATCGGTGACATGGGTACCGGTGACGATGGTCAGTACAAAGTGGCAGCAGCGCTGGAATCGGTGTGTGCCGAGCGCGGTTGTGATTTCGCCATTGGACTGGGCGATAACATTTATGAAGCCGGCGTCGATTCGGTATCGGATATTCAGTTTCAGACTAAATTTGAAGACCCGTATAAAAACCTCAACTTCCCGTTTTATATGACGCTGGGCAACCACGATAACTCCTGGTTATTCGGTGGCGATGGTCTGGATAACGATAAAGGCGATATTCAGGTGGATTATCACTACCAGCAGAACCGCCCAAGTAATAAGTGGCAGATGCCGGCACGTTATTACACCTTCTCTGCGCCGTTAAACGAAGAGCAGCCACTGGTTAACTTTTTCTCCCTCGATTCTAATCCGCTGGCCGCAGTCGGTGATGCCGATGCAGAATACTGGCAGCTGCCGTACAAAAAAACGCAGGCCAAATGGATTGATCGCGAGCTGAATGACGCTTCTGCACCGTGGAAAATTGCCTTTGCCCATCATCCGTTTCTGTCCAACGGTAAGCACGGTAATGCCGGAATGTACGATGGTTTCCCCGGTGCCGGTGTGGTGTATTACGACATGCTGAAAGATCATGTCTGTAACAAAGTGGATGTGATGATTGCCGGTCACGATCACGAACTGCAATTCCTGAAACCAGTCGATAAATGCGGTAAAACCCTGCACATGGTTTCCGGTGCCGGTGGAAAGAGCCGTGAGTTCAAAGATACCGAACGCAACGCCGCTTACTGGCAGCAGGATAAAACGCTGGGCTTTTTCTATATCGAAATCGCTGGCGATGAATTCCGCGCAACCTCTTATACCGTTGATAAAGTCAGCGGTGAAGTGACCCGCGCCTTTGATAAAACCCTGACCCGTCAGTAAGCTTGCGTGTCTTGATAGCGGGCGTCAGTTAACCGTACGTCAGTGATCCGTCGCAGACACAAAAATCCGCTGCCACGCTTGTGGTAGCGGATTTTTTTTTGCCTGTGTTGTTATGGACTGAGGATCGTACAGGCTACTGAACCGGCCTTATTTCACTGCGGAGAATGGATTATGGACGCGATAGCAATCGACGAACTGAAAATACTCATCACCGGCGGAGCCAGCGGTATTGGCGCGGCTACCGCCCGCCTGCTGGCGGCGGATGGTGCGCAGGTGGTTATTGCCGATGTGCAGGATAACTCTGGACAGGCATTGGCCAACGAACTGGGATCGCGGGTGCATTATCAGCACCTGGATGTGGCCAGCCCGGAAGATTGGGAAAGGGTCATCGCTTTTGCTGTGGCCGAAGTCGGTGGTTTGAATGCACTGTTTAACAACGCTGGGATTGTTGGTTTTACCGGGTTGGAAAACAGTTTGCCGGAAGAATTTAAACGCGTAACCGATATTAATTTATATGGTGTTTTTCTCGGTATTCATTTTGTTACTCCGGTGTTGAAAAAGGCCGGAGGCGGGACGATTGTGAATACTTCGTCGACCGCAGGTTTGCAGGGCTATGGCGGCCTTGCGGGGTACGTTGCCAGTAAGTGGGGTGTACGCGGGCTGACCAAAGCCGCGGCGCTGGATCTGGCACCATATAATATTCGCGTTATGTCGTTGCATCCCGGACCGATTCGCACCTCAATGACCGACGGCTTGCCGGATAACATTGCAGCGGCTCAGCCGATTCCGCGTTTTGGCGAAGCGGTCGAAGTGGCACGTATGGCGCGCTTTATGTTTACCGAAGCAACCTACTCAACCGGCAGTGAATTTGTCATTGATGGCGGCGCCGTTACCGGGCAGGTATTATCCTGGGCGGACGAATAACTTTGTCATCGTAGGTTGTCAGAGCTGCTCAGTATATTGTCAGAGCCACGCTCTCCGCTGTAAGCAAGCTCTGACATCGCCGGTTTCCGTCAGGAAATACGGTTGTATCCCCAGATCGATATGCGGTTTAAAACAGTATGAAAATTACTCTGGAAATGTGGCGCACTTTTGTTGCGACGGCTGAGCAGGGCAGCACCATTAAAGCGGCAGAATATCTCTGCAAAAGCCAGTCGGCGGTGGTGCACAGTCTGAAAAAAATGGAATCTTTATTAAATCAGCCCTTATTTCAGGTTCAGGGACGCCAGTCGCAGCTGACGCTGGCCGGGGAACAATTGCTGGTGCAGGCACGGGCTTTACTGGCCCGCGCCGAATCGCTGGAAATAAAAGCTACCGATAGTGCTTTGGCACAGCGTCAGGAAATCGCCCTGGCGGTGGATGTCCTGTTACCTCCGGCATATTGGTTACCGCGACTGGCGCAGTTCAGCGCAGAAATGCCACAGGTGTCGGTACAGATTTATGAAAGTGCGTTATCGGGTGCCGCGCAGCTGCTGGAACAGGGCCTGGTTGCTGTCGCCATCGCCAGCCAATTACCCCATGACATACTGAGTGAGCCTTTACTGGCGGTGCGTAAACACTGTGTCTGCGGTTTATCTCATCCGCTGGCGAGCGCCGGGCAACTCACTGACAGTGACCTTAAACAACACTGCCAAATCGTGTTACGTGATAGTGGCAGCGCCAATCGCGACAGTGGCTGGCTGGCAGCACAGCAGCGTCTGACCCTTGATTCTGCAGCACTTGCTCAGCAGGCGGTAGAAGCCGGAGTGGGCTTTGCCTGGCTGCCGGAATATCTGATTACCGGGCAGATGCAGCGCCTTACTCTGGCAGCCGGCAATGAGCGGGAAGTGGCCTTGTATATCGGTCTGAACCCGGAGCCTGCACATCTGACTGCCGTTGACCGCCTGTATGAATTGCTGACCCAGACCCTACCCGCCGAATAAACATGCAAAAAACGGCGTATATTCAGCCGTTCTTTTCATTATTTTTTATTTTCCTCTGGCCGTAATCTGCTCTCCGTCCAATATCTGCAACAGGAGAGCAACAATGATCACAATCGATTTTTTCCACGATGCTGTTTGCGGCTGGTGCTATGTGCTCAGCCCACGTTTACGCCGCTGGGCGGATCATCCGCAGGTTCAGATCCGTCAGCGCTGTTTTGTATTGCAGCGTAATGAGCAGGAAATGATTGAGCGCTTTGGCTCAATGGCGTTGGCAAAAGCCGAAATTCTGCGCCACTGGCAGCAGTGTCAGGCAGCTGCCGATGATCCGGCCCGTTTTAATACCGAGGGCATGCGCGCCAAGCCTTTTTCTTATCCGTCCGGTTGGCTGGCGGCACTGTTCGCCAAGGCCGCAGAAATAACCTACGGCACTGCTGCCCACTGGGATATGTTCGACGAAATTCAGCGTCGTCATCTGCTGCTGAATGAAAATATTGGCAGTGAAGACACTCTGATAGCCGCAGCCAATACGCTGGGATTTGACGGTAAGGCTCTGGCTGCACAGGTAAAAACGGAAGAGCTTCGCCTGCAGGTGGAAGATGATATAGCGCTGGCACGGCGGCTGAATGTTCGTTCGATTCCAACCTTGCTGATTAATGGTAAAACGCTGGTTTCCAGCACGTTAACCAATGAGCAGTTAGAACAATTAATTGAACAGCAACTGGCGGAGGCAGCATGAAAAAATTACTGGTTTTATATTATTCAAGTTATGGCCATATCGAAACCATGGCACAGGCCGTCGCAGAAGGTGCCGGTAAAATTCCGGGGGTCGACGTCAGTCTGAAGCGTGTACCGGAAACCCTGAGTTCTGAGATAGCGGAAAAAGCCGGTATTAAAATGCAGCAGGCCGGAGATGAAGCCAGCGTTGCCGAATTAGCCGACTATGACGGTATTATTTTTGGCACGCCAACCCGCTTCGGCAATATGGCAGCGCAGATGCGTAATTTTCTCGATCAGACCGGTGGCCTGTGGATGCAGAACGCACTGGTGGGAAAACTGGCCAGTGTGTTTACCTCAACCGGCACCGGCGGTGGTAATGAAACCACGATACAGTCGTTTCATACCACGCTGCTGCATCACGGTATGTTGATTACCGGCCTGCCGTATACCGCACCGGGGTTAACGGATATCAGCGTGGTAAAAGGCGGCTCACCGCTGGGAGCCGCCTGCATTGCCGGCGCTGATGGCAGTCGTCAGCCGTCAGAGCTGGAGTTGAGTCTTGCCGCTTATCAGGGAGAATATATGGCGCGGACACTGTTGCGTTTGCAACCGGTTTAAACGTTATTAAAAAACATAAAAAAGCCCCGGGTAACGGGGCTACTGTCCCACAGTTTTAATCAGCACCATAGCTGACAAAAACAGCATTTTTTAACATCAAGGCCCAATGCCTCGCAGGGGAACTTATCCCCTTGCCGGCGGGCAGACCCCAGCTTCGCGCTTTCTGGGCCGTATTCCTTGAAACCTTGATATTTACTGGCCGCGTGCCTTATCGGGAGACTTCAGGCATCCTGCCTTTCGCCCTTTGGGCCAGCCTTCGGCTGTTCAATTTTGTTCCCGACAAAATTGTCCATGGCCGGGCCGCTTGCGCATCTGACCGCCAGGGATGGCGGAAATGTCGGTTTGGCAGGAGCATTAACCGACCCTGCGGACAGAGCAGACATCTCAGCGGTTTCTGCGGCGGCCCCAGAGGCGCAGAAAACCGTCACCGCACTGCTGCTTTTCAGAGCAAGTAGCTGAACTGAAATTTTACGTCTCAAACGCTGTTTACTCTGGAATATGGCTGAGCGGATTATTAAAACCGGCGATCGTGCGGCGCCAGACAACCAGATGATTCTGCGGCCTTCAGAGCAAAACCCTGCCCCGGAAGGATACAAATTGTTGGTGTTTTAAAGTGTCGTTCCGGGGCGAATTGTTTTGCGTGCCGCATAATCATTGCCGTTGGCTGGATGAAGCCGGACGCGCCGAAAAGAGAGGATCGTAAGGAGATACCTCTCCTTACAGGGGGCCAGGGGCTTGCCCCGGAAAGGCGTTTCTGATTGAAAAACAGTAGTCGATCAATGCTGCCGTTTGGAGTGACACAATGTCACTCCAAACTGTGGGACAGCAGTGCCTGAAAAAGGGGCTTTTGGGCCTGCATTCTCTCTTTTGCAGAATTATTCCGCGGTTGCAATAAAACGGCTGTACAGCTCGGCCGTTTTCGCCGGAATTTCTACCATCGGTAAATGGCCGATGCCGGGGTAAATTTTTACCTGCGCTTGCGGTAATTTTTCTTTAAATACCTGCGCGGCAGAAACGTCCAGCACGCGATCTTCCTCTCCCCAGATAATCAGCGTTGGCATGGTGACTTTTTCGCTCAGCTGTTGTTCAAACTGGCTGGCTTCCAGTTCTTCGCGGGTAGCGAGCATATCGCTGAATATTTCGCGGTTAATACCTTCGCGGGCGATGGTTTTACGCACAACCACCGGACGCAGCGGCCATGGCAGCAGTGGTGGTTCGCTCATGACGAAATTCCAGCGATATTCAAAACTTTCTTCGTCGGTGGCAATTAACGGATTTTTACCTTGAGCCAGCGCCTGCATATATTCGCTTTGCTCTGGCGCATCAACACCGGCAGCATCCATTAACGTCAGGCTCAGAATCTGTTGCGGGTAGCGGGTGGCATAAATAGCGCTGATCGCGCCGCCCATGGAGTTACCGGCAATGTGAAACTGGTTTACCCCGGCAATCGTCATCAGCTGGTGCAGGCGCTCGGCCTGACGGATTAAATTATAATCCTGATTTAGCGGTGCCGGTGTTTCACCATGGCCGGCCAGGTCAGGAATAATCAGGTGATAATCCTGCGGCAGTTCGGCGGCAAATTTCAGCCAGGTTTCTTTGTTGGCTGAAAATCCATGAAGCAACAGCACGGTTGGTCCTGTGCCCTGACGTTCCAGGTAGCTCATATTGACGTCGCCGGTATCCGCGGTTTTCAGTGTCAGGTCAACGGCGCTGCGGGCAAAATCAATGGCTTTGTCGTAAATCACTTCCTGTTGACCCGCAGAGCAGCCGCCGAGCAGCAAGGTGGCCAGTGTTGCTATGCTGGCAAGCCAGCGTGTTGAAGGTTGAACGCGTGCGGACAATCGCAACATAAAAAATACCTGTTGTTATTTATTATTGAAATGCAGACGAGTGGTCAGATCGTTTTGGCGTTGTGTTGCAGACACTGAATAAATTGCAGGGCATGCTGCAGGGCCTCATTAACCTGAGCCGGCGGCAGAACATGATGTGGCCGGCAGAGCAGCAGAATGCCATCTGCCCATTCAATGTGAAGGTGAGGATGCGCCAAAAGCCAATCGCAGACCTCCGGTTTCAGCAAAGCCCATAAACGTTCGCCATGACTGCTGTGTAATTGCCATTGACGCAGCAGCAGGGGTTTTTGCTGTTCCGATAAGGGTTCAAGTTTCTTGTGCTGGCTTTCGGAAAAAACGTCTTCCTGCAGCCAGCGTTTACGACAGATGCTGAACGCACAGCCCTCGGGCATTGGGCAGGGCAGCAGAATGACGGTTTGCGTGGAAGCGCCACCGGCGGTAATCAGGCTGTAGTCGAACAGGTTAAGATAGCGGCTGTCATCGTCGTCCAGCCGTCCTTCGAGCAGGTGGCGGAAATTACGGAACTGACCAATATCGAGCAGTTGGAAGTGCGCATCACGGATGCGCTGGCTAATGGAGGCGTAGGGGCGATAGGCAAGCCCCAGCTGATCGGCCAGGCTGGATAATTCAGCGCCTCTGCTACCTCGGTCGACTAGCATCAGGGTCAGCAACAGACCGATAATAGCGGCAATTATGATCAGACTCAGTAATGGCGTCATGCTGGCGTTCACTCTGGCAGGCTGTGGCTTTCCGTGCGAGTGTAACACTCCTGTATGATGCGTGGGTGCCAGGGCTTGTTTGCCACAAACTCTGCGCTGCTGAACATTATCAGAACCTGTTTAATGAATATGATCAGGCTATGAGACCATTTAAGGAGACTGTTTTGACTGCTGAATCCCCGGTTCTGTTTGACACCCTGACCACCCGTTCCGGCCATAAAATCGGTGTGCTGACCCTGAATGCGCCCAAAGCCATGAACGCTGTCGATCTGACCATGGTCAACCTGATCGACAAGCAACTGAAGCGCTGGGAAAAAAGCGACAAACTGGTCGCGGTGCTGATGCGCGGTGCCGGTGATAAAGCCTTTTGTGCCGGCGGTGATATCCGTCAGCTGTATGACAGCATGCAGGCCGAAGGCGAGGACCATTGCCGTTACGCGGATAATTTTTTCAGCGGAGAATACGGCAAAAATTACCGCGTGCATTTATTTTCCAAGCCATTAATTGCCTGGGGAAATGGTTTTGTCATGGGCGGCGGACTGGGGCTGTTTATTGGTGCCAATCATCGTGTAGGCACTGAAACGCTGAAACTGGCGTGGCCGGAAGTCCGTATTGGCTTGTTTCCGGATGTCGCCGCCAGCTGGTATCTGTCACGCCTGCCGTATCCGGCCGGTCACTGGATGGGGTTATCCGGCAGCCATATGAATGCCGTGGATTGCAAAGATCTGAAGCTGACGCACTATTGCCTGACGCATGCGCAACAGGATGAGGTGCTGGCGCAGCTGCGTCAGCAGGACTGGAGCGATAACCAGGCCGCAAATCATCATACGGTACGCGCGCTGCTGCATGCTCTGGAAACGCCAGTGGTGGAGAGCATGCCAGCCAGTCAATTGCAGCCGGTGCAGGCCGAGCTGGATGAATTGTTCGCCTGTGATGACCTGAGCAAAATTGCCGTGCGCTTTGCGCAGCACCGCAGTGAGAATGTCTGGTTGCAGCAAGGGCTGGATAACTTTAAAGCCGGTTGTCCGGCAACAGCGCACCTGATTATGGAGCAGTTGCACCGTGGCAAGCAGATGAGTTTAAAAGAAGTGGTGCAGTGGGAGCTGGTGCTGGCCTATCAGTCGGTACGCCATCCGGACTTTGCCGAAGGCATTCGCGCGATGGTGGTGGATAAGGATTTTAAACCGCGCTGGCAACACGCTCATGTTGATGATGTTCCGGCCAGCTGGATTGAAGCGTTGATGCACTCTCCCTGGCCACAGGATAAACATCCGCTGGCCCATATCTGAGGCCAGCGCAGGTACTTATCTAACACAGGTATTTTTGTAACACAGTTACGTAGCAGGCAGGTGCTTATCAGCGCAGGGCGGTTTGGGTGGCTTCGGCTTCATCGTTCAGCTCCTGCCACTGCGTGACTTCTTCGTCGGCATCCAGACCCAGGCGCTGATAGGAACCCAGCTCGCCTCGGTTGATTTTTGCCAGTGGGTGGTCGGAGCCGTCGTAGCTCTGCAGAGTCGCCACCTGCACCAGATCGCAGTAATCGGCACTGTCAGCCTGATGCTGCAGATTCAGATACTCCTTCGGCACATTGACCAACTCCGGTGAAAACTCCCAACTGCGTAGAATATAGCTGCCCAGTGACGGGTGCAGTTTTTCCAGCACCATATCCAGCGAGAAACTGTCGTTGAGCAGATCGCTGTGATTTTCGGCATAGGCCAGAATCGGCAGCATACCAATCTGGTGTACCAACCCGGCGAGCATAGCCTGATCCGGCTGCAGCTTGGTGAAGTGGCGCGCCAGCACCTGAGCTGACGAAGCTATTTCCATGGCCCGTGCCCAGCATTCACGCATGCGCTTATCGATAATGTCGTGGGTTGCCTGAAACATCTGCTCCATCGCCAGACCAATGGCCAGATTGCTGGTGAAATCGATGCCCAGGCGCGATATCGCCGTACTCAGGTCGGTGACCGGGCTGCTGGCACGGATTAACGGGCTGTTGGTGACTTTAATAATGCGGGCACTGAGCGCCGGGTCCTGAGCAATAATCTGGCTCAGCTGGGGAATGGTGGCGTTGGCGTCTTCGGCCACTTCGCGTACGCGCAGGGCAATTTCGGGCAGGGTAGGCAGCACCAGTTCGTCATTCTTGATCTGGGCTACGATATCGTCTTTTACCTGTTGTGCCAGGTTACTCATGGGCCGGCCTCTCATTGGTCCGGCCCATCTGGCCGGATCAGTCGTTTGTTTCTGCAGGGTCAGCAGCGTTTGCAGGGACGTCGCTGTTATTCTGCTCAGTTGTGCTGTCAGTATAGGAAAGACGAGCGAGAGTGACGGGAATTTCCCCGGCTTTTATACCGTCTTCCGGCCAGTCGCTGTTCATCACCGCCAGGCCAATACGGCCGTACCAGGCGGCAATGTCGCCCAGCGTCTTACCCTGACTGTCCTGCAGAGGGGTCATCAGCGCGATTTCGCTGTCAGTGGTCGCGGTTACCGCAACCAGATTCTTTTTGCTTTTTCCCAGATATTGCAGGCGGGCGACGATTTCCTGGCCGGTATAGCAGCCTTTACGGAAGCTGATTCCGTCGTGAATATGCCAGTCAATAAACTGTGGCACCCAGGCCTCGCGGCTGGCCTCTTCGACCCAGACAATGCCTTCGGCCAGATCGGCCTGCCACCAACGATATTCGTCCGTCAGTGCGGCCGCCTGTTGCAGTTGTTCGCTGGCTTTTGCTGCCGGTTGCCAATATTCCACCCGGCCATCGGGCCAGTGCAGGGTCAGGCTGTTATCGGCGCTGTTGTGCTGCAGTTGACGCTCGGGTATCCGGCTGGTGCTGTCGCTAACGGCAGAGGCGGGCAGGCTGGCGGTAATCAGCCAGTCGTCCAGATGCTCGGTCATGGTGACTTTAAAAAACACCGCGTAGCGTGCCAGATGCTGGCGCAATGTTGAAACCTGCGCCCGTGGCAGGCGCAGCCAGACGTTATCGCCATGGCGGGCGATAACAAAGTTCGCCACCATGCGTCCTTTGGCGGTGCAGCAAGCGCCCAACGACCAGAACTCGTCGCTGAGGTTGGCCATATCGCAGGTCAGCTGTCCCTGCAAAAAGCGTTCGCTGTCCGGGCCGCTGATTTCCAGCAGCGCAAAAGCGGATAACCAGGTTAATCCGTGTGTGGCGCTGTTAGCGGGGATAAACCCCTGAGGGCCGGTCTGAGCAGGGATGACGATGGATTCTGTAGACATAGTGGTTACGGATCTTGTGTCGGTGATAACGAATATAACGCGCAGTTTACTGCAAATCGGCGGTTCACTTAACGACGCAGATTGTGTGGCTATCGGCGTAATTCCTTCGCCGCATAGCAGTATCGGCATTCAGCTTTGATATACTGCGTTTTTATCGTTGCCGTGGCGGCCATCCGCTTGCTGGCAGCCGGGTGTTGTACCCGCCGCGGATTATTAAATGAGGAACTCTGAGTGTCTGACGAAATTGAAGCAAAACGCGTCCGCTGGCACAGCCGTCGTGGCATGCTGGAGCTGGATGTACTGTTGGTACCCTTTGCCGAGCAGGCTTTCACCAGTCTGAGCGCGGAAGATAAAGTCCGTTACCGCCAGTTACTGGAGCATGAAGACCCCGATCTGTTCACCTGGTTTATGGAATCCCAGACGCCGGATAATGCCGACATGGCGCGCATTGTAGAGCTGGTGTTGGAGCATGCCCGCAAGCGCTGAGTGGTTGCTGCAGCCATCGCGCCGACAGCGCTGGCTGGATGGCGCTTTTCTGCTCATGGTCTTACTGCTGCTCGGTTGTCTGCTGTCGCCGCTTGGCTGGGCTATTTCCAGTGTCTTGCTGTTGTCGCTGATGCTGCTGGGCTGGCGTCGCTTTGCAGTACATAAAATTGGCTATGATCGCCGTGGCTGGTGGCTTGAGCAGCGTGGCCGCAAGCTTCGGGTGCGCTGGCGTTATGGCAGTGTGCGCCGCGCCGATGTACTGATTCTGGAGTGGTCGTTCTGGCCCTGGCAGCGGCTGATGATCCGCCCGGACAGTGTTGGCAGGGCGGAAGATTACCGCCGCCTGACGGCAGTGTTGTATAACGATCTGCACTGATTACCAATAGCAACGACACGCTTCAGGCCGTTGCTTTTTACCCTGTCAAAGCAAGCATCTTTAGTCAGAGTTCGCCCAGTTCCTTCAGGTACTTAGGTGTCAGGACGGTGTCAAACGCGCGTGGCAGTGGGTGCGGATAATCGCGGCTGAAATGCAGACCCCGGCTTTCTTTACGTAACAGCGCTGAGCGGATAATGACATCCGCTACGTCCACCAGATTACGTAACTCAAGTAAGTCATTACTAACCCGGTAGTTACTGTAAAACTCCTGAATTTCCTGGCGCAGCATCTGCACCCGGTGCTGGGCGCGCACCAGGCGTTTGGTGGTGCGCACAATACCGACGTAATCCCACATAAAGCGCCGTAATTCGTCCCAGTTATGGGCAATCACCACATCTTCATCGGAATCTGTGACCTGGCTGGCATCCCAGGCCGGAGCCTGAGGTGCCGGTGTTTCACGGTCAATGTTGGCGGCGATATGAGCTGCCGCCGAGCGCGCAAACACCAGACACTCGAGCAGGGAGTTACTGGCCAGACGGTTGGCACCGTGCAGGCCGGTGCTGGCGGTTTCGCCAATGGCGTACAGATGTTCAATATCGGTACGGCCATGAATATCGGTGACTACGCCACCGCAGGTGTAATGCGCCGCCGGAACCACCGGAATGGGCTGGCGGGTGATGTCGATGCCCAGTTCCAGGCAGCGCTCATAAATAGTCGGGAAGTGCTCTTTAATAAAGTCGGCCGGCTTGTGGCTGATATCCAGGAACAGGCAATCGGCACCAATGCGTTTCATTTCGTGGTCGATGGCGCGGGCGACGATATCGCGCGGGGCCAGCTCGGCACGCTTATCGAAACGCTGCATAAAACGTTGGCCATTGGGCAGCAGAAGTTTGCCGCCTTCACCGCGTACCGCTTCGGTAATCAGGAAGGATTTGGCCTGCGGGTGATACAGACAGGTCGGGTGGAACTGGTTGAATTCCATATTGGCGACGCGACAGCCCGCACGCCAGGCCATGGCGATGCCATCGCCGGAGGCACCATCGGGGTTGCTGGTGTACAGGTACACCTTGCTGGCGCCGCCGGTCGCCAGTACCACCGAACGGGCGGTAATGACGTCGACATCGCCGGTATCGTTATTGAGGAAATAGGCACCGATGCAGCCATGACCACCACTGCCGAGTTTTTCGCGGGTGATCAGATCAATGGCGATGTAGTTCTGCAACAGCTTGAGGTTGGGCTTTTCTTTCGCCCGCGCCAGCAGTGTATCGGAGATGGCATGGCCGGTGGCGTCGGCGGCGTGAATAATCCGTCGCGCGCTGTGACCGCCTTCGCGGGTCAGGTGAAAATGATCCGGGCTGTCCTGGGTAAAAGGCACGCCGATATCAATCAGCCACTGAATCGCGGCGGTGGAGTTTTCCACGGTAAAGCGCACGCTGGGCTCATGGCACAGACCGGCACCGGCGATCAGGGTGTCCTGTACGTGGGCTTCAACGCTGTCGTCTTCATCCAGCACAGCGGCCACGCCGCCCTGGGCCCAGCGGGTAGAGCCGGCATCCAGGCTGTCTTTGCTGATAATGGCAGCGTTGATATGGTCGGGCAGTGACAACCCCAGCGTCAGGCCGGCGGCACCGCTGCCAATAATAAGAACATCGAAAGAGAAAGATTGGCTCATGCTGTATTGTACGTATCAAAGTGGTGGGCACTATAATGCCGCCACGGTGGCAGATGCCAGTGCCGGACGGGCCATAACGGACGCTGTACGGGGAATAAGTTTCTGTCCGCCATCGGCCACATTTGCCGCCCATGATACACTCTGGCGGAACTAATCCGAATAAATCCCCTCTATCCTCCCAGAACCAGGTCGACACACTGGCATACAGGAGGCTGGGTAGATGAGCTTAGCAATGGCTGTAGAGACACAGCGCACGACAGCGGAAAACAGCATGACAGATCAACAACATACAGATCGACAACTGGTCGCCCGCGTACAAAAGGGTGACCGGCGAGCATTCGATCTGCTGGTCATCAAATATCAGCACCGCATTCTGGCGCTGGTCGGACGCTTTGTATCCGACTTTGCCGAAGCTCAGGACGTGACTCAGGAAGCCTTCATCAAAGCGTATCGCGCGCTGCCCGGCTTTCGTGGCGAAAGTCAGTTTTATACCTGGATGTACCGTATCGCGGTGAATACGGCGAAAAATTATCTGGTCAGCCGCGGGCGTAAAACACCGACCCGCGACATTGATCTGGAAGATGCCGAGTTTTTCGCCGACGAAGCTAACATGAAAGATATCGAAACCCCGGATGGTTTGTTGCAGCGCGACCAGCTGCAAAAAGTGGTGTTCGATGCCATTGAAGCTCTGCCGGAAGAATTGCGTATGGCGGTAACCCTGCGCGAGCTGGAAGGCATGAGTTACGAAGAAATCGCCGAGGTGATGGAATGTCCGATCGGCACTGTGCGGTCGCGGATTTTCCGCGCCCGTGAAGCCATTGACCGCAAAATGCAGCCGCTGCTGGCCGATACAGCCAGCGCCATCGCCTGACCGGGAGGATAGCAACCGATGAATGAACGTATAAACGAATCCTTATCCGCCCTGATGGACGGTGAAACCGACGAGTTGGAAGTTCGCCGCATACTTAATCAGCTGGAGCAGGACGACGAACTGCGCGGCACCTGGCAGCGTTATCAGATGATGGGCTCACTGATGCGCGGCGAACCGGCTGCTGCGGTGGATCTGTCGCGTGGCATTATGCAGGCGCTGGACGGTGAACCGATGGATGAAGTCAGTCGCCCTCAGCCGTTGGCAGCTAATGGCCATAAGTTACGCTGGCTGGCCTCTGGCGCTGTGGCTGCATCAGTAACACTGGCTGTGCTGGTCGGCGTGCGTATGAACAGTGCAGAACCCGATGCTCTGGTCGCCGAACAACAAACATTGCAGCCTGCCGCCGTACAATTGGCTTCTGCTCCGGTTCAGACACTGTCAGAAACCGATGCGGCACAGCTTGAAGCCGCCCAGCGTAAGTTGCAGGAATACGTCCTGCAGCATACTGAGCAGGCCACCATGAGCGGTAGCCGTGCCGCCATTCCTTTCGCCCGCGTGGTGGATTTTCAGCAACCGGCTGAGGGCGGCAAATGAGGGCAGGCAGATTACTGCTTACCCTGAGCTTCAGCCTGTTGGCTCTCAATTTCAGTCTGTTTACTGCAGGCGCGCAGGCTGAAGAAGGAGCCCGGGGCTGGCTGGAACGCATGACCCAGGCTTTTCAACAACAAAATTACCGTGGCGTACTGATTTATGGCGATGGCCAGCAATGGCAAACGCTGGCCATTACCCACGGTATGATTGATGGGGTGGAGCAGGAAAAGTTGCTGCACCTTACCGGCCTGCCGCGCGAAATGGTGCGTCATGGTCAGGATATTATTTGCATTCACCCCGGTGAACACTCCCCGCGTTTTAACAGTGAACTCAGCAATCCATTACACGGCTTCTCGCGGGTGATGGATGTTGAAGACCAGTACCATTTCACCTTAGGTGGCGTTGAACGCATTGCCGGTCGGTTTGCTCAGCGCCTGCAGGTGACTCCGGTGGACAATGACCGTTATGGCTATCAGTTGTGGCTGGATCAGAATACCGGTCTGCTGCTGCGTTCTGATCTGCTCAATAACCATCAACAGGTGCTGGAACGGTTTCAGTTTGCCCAAATTGAGATTGGCCTTGATCTGTCTGCGGCCGCTTTCGAGCCCGATGATCAGGGCCATAAGCTGACACTTTATCCCGTTTCTCCCGATCAGCAAGCAATCAGTACCGACGGTATTGGCTGGCTGCCGAACTGGATTCCGGCAGGTTTTCGTATTACCGCTGTAATTCAGGCCGGTTCTCCGCGGACGGCGGATGCTGACGCTGAACAACGCACCGCAGATACGCTGCCGGTGCGTCTGATGTACAGCGATGGGTTAGCGGCGTTTACCCTGTTTATCGATCCGGTAAACCAGGAACAGATGCCGGAAATCACCCGTCGCTGGGGCGCCACGGCGGCGGTTGTGCGCTACCGGGATCATACTGCAGGCGCTGCTGATGGCGACGGCAGCAGTCATGGCCGTTTACGGGTGACGGTGGTGGGCGAATTGCCCGCCGACACCATGATTCGTATCGCCACATCGATCGTGCCGGGTGCGCTTGCAGAACATCATGTCGATGCTGTAAACAGTGCGCTGTCGGTGACAGAGGAATAAACAGACGATGAGTCAGGAAATCGTTGAGGTCATAGAGCAGGGCGATGGTGGTATCTGGGTTGAAGCCGTCCAGCGCAGCGCCTGCAACAGCTGCAATGCCCGTTCTGGCTGTGGCCAGCACAGTATGAGCAAGCTGGGGCGACCAATGCGTCTGTGGGTTAACACCGAACAGAAACTTCAGCCTGGTCAGCAGGTGGTGCTCAGTCTGCCGCAAGGCAGTCTGGCGCTGAGTGCTCTGGTTATGTACGGCCTGCCATTGCTGGGGTTGATTGGCGGTGCAGTGGCCGGCCAATTGACGGGCAGCGATGGTTGGGCCGGTCTGGCCGCCATTGGCGGTTTAGGTGCGGGTTTTATGCTGGCCCGCCGACTGGCAGAGCGTTATCAGTCGCAATGGCAACCGGCGTTAAAGCCGGGTTGTGAACGAATCCCTATGATCCACTCAGAACATGTTTGAGCAAGGAAAAACCATGACACAGATGATCCGTATGTTAGTGCTGCCTCTGCTGTTACTGGCCTCTGTGGCCCGGGCGGAGCTACCCGATTTCCGCGAGTTGGTGAAGGAAACCTCACCAGCGGTGGTTAATATCAGTACCGTGCAACATGTGCAGAGTAACGGCTTTCAGCAACGTTATGGCCTGCCGGAAGATGTGCCGGAAATATTCCGCCACTTCTTTGGTGCGCCGGGGCAGGGTCCCCGTGGTGGCGGAGAACAGGAGCGGGCATCGCTCGGCTCCGGTTTTATCGTCTCCAAAGATGGCTATATCCTGACCAATAATCATGTGATCAAAGATGCTGACGAAATTGTTGTGCGTCTTAATGATCGTCGTGAGCTGGAAGCCAAATTGATTGGCGCCGATGAAAGCTCCGATCTGGCCCTGCTGAAGGTCGAAGCCAAGAATCTGCCTATCGTGGAACTCGGCGATTCGGATGCGCTCGAAGTCGGCGAGTGGGTGGTCGCCATTGGTTCACCTTTTGGTTTTGATTACTCGGTGACGGCCGGTATTGTCAGCGCCAAAGGCCGCAGCCTGCCGAACGAAAATTATGTCCCCTTTATACAGACCGACGTGGCTATCAACCCCGGCAACTCCGGCGGCCCGCTGTTTAATCTGGATGGCAAAGTCGTGGGTATCAACTCCCAGATCTACACCCGTTCCGGCGGTTTTATGGGGGTGTCCTTTGCTATTCCCATCAATGTGGCCATGGATGTTGCGGATCAGCTGAAAGATAAAGGCAAAGTCAGCCGCGGCTGGCTGGGGGTGGTGATTCAGGAGGTCAGCAAAGATCTGGCTGAATCCTTTGGTCTGGAAAAAGCAGCCGGTGCGCTGGTCGCACAGATTGTGCCTGGCAGTCCGGCGGAAGCGGCCGGCCTGAAAAATGGCGACATCATTACCCACTTCAACGGCAAGTCAATTTATCTGTCGTCCGATCTGCCGCATCAGGTCGGCCGGGTGAAGCCGGGCAGCAGCGTCAAGCTGGACGTGGTGCGCAACGGTAAGCGTAAGAAAATCAACGTAACCATTGGCGTGCTGCCGGATGGCGATGGCGCGGAACTGGCACTGAACAATGCCAGCCCGAAAGAAAACACCAGTAACCGTCTGGGTGTGGTGGTCAGCGAGCTTTCCGAAGCGCAGCGTAAAAGCGTCGGTGATGGCGTTGTGGTGCGTGATGTGAAACGTGGTCCGGCGGCGTTTGCTGGCCTGGTCAACGGTGACGTCATTACCATGATTGCCGGTGAACCGGTGCGCAACATGGAAGAATTTGATCGTGTGGTGGCCGGTATCCCGGCTAATCGCAGTGTGCCGATGCGCATTGTGCGCCGCGGTGCGGCCATGTTTATCCCGCTGCGGATTACTGAGTAATTGCCGTAACAGACGAAGCCCGGTTCTCACCGGGCTTCGTCGTTTATGGCTGTCAGCCAACATAACCTGCGCCAGATAGCGTACAAAATAGCCTTTACCCCGCCTTTCAAGTAAAATCGCCCACCATTTCAATTAACAACCGGGTTGTATTCTGTGAGCCAGCTGGACCACATTCGTAACTTTTCCATCATTGCCCATATCGACCACGGCAAATCCACTCTTTCAGATCGTTTTATTCAGGTATGTGGCGGCCTTTCCGACCGGGAAATGCAGGCGCAGGTACTGGATTCAATGGATATTGAGCGTGAGCGTGGCATTACCATCAAAGCCCAGAGCGTGACGCTGGACTATAAAGCCCGCAATGGTGAGGTTTACCAGCTGAACTTTATTGATACCCCGGGACACGTTGACTTCAGCTACGAAGTCAGCCGCTCGCTGTCGGCCTGTGAAGGGGCGTTGCTGGTGGTGGATGCCGCTCAGGGCGTTGAAGCCCAGTCGGTCGCCAACTGTTATACCGCCATTGAGCAGGGGCTGGAAGTTCGCCCGGTTCTGAACAAGATGGATCTGCCGCAGGCCGATCCGGATAAAGTGGCACAGGAAATCGAAGAGATTATCGGTCTGGATGCAACCGATGCTGTGCGTTGCAGCGCGAAAAGCGGTCTGAATATCGAAGATGTGCTGGAAGATCTGGTGGCTAATATTCCGCCGCCGGAAGGTGACCCGGATGCGCCGTTACAGGCGCTGATCATTGATTCCTGGTTCGATTCTTATCTGGGCGTTGTTTCCCTGATCCGGGTGAAGAACGGCAGCATCAAGAAAGGCGACAAAATCCGCATGAAATCCACCGGCCGCGACCACCTGGTGGACGGCATTGGTATCTTCACCCCCAAGATGACGGCAACCGGTGAGCTGGGAACCGGCGAAGTGGGTTATATGGTCGGCAGCATTAAAGACATTCATGGTGCGCCGGTGGGCGATACCATCGTCAGCACAAAATTCCCCGATGTGGATGCGCTGCCGGGCTTCCAGAAGGTAAAACCCCAAGTGTATGCCGGTTTATTCCCGGTGTCTTCCGATGATTTTGAAGCCTTCCGTGATGCGCTGGAAAAGCTGTCGCTGAACGATGCATCTTTGTTTTATGAGCCGGAAAATTCCGATGCTCTGGGCTTCGGTTTCCGTTGTGGCTTCCTCGGTATGCTGCACATGGAAATCATTCAGGAGCGTCTGGAGCGTGAATACGATCTTGACCTGATCACGACAGCACCGACGGTAATTTACGAGGTGTTGAACAGGAAAGGCGAAGTGCTGATGGTGGATAACCCGTCTAAGCTGCCTGATCCCGGCGTGATTGAAGAAATGCGCGAGCCGATTGCCGAATGTAATATTCTGGTGCCGCAAGAGTATCTGGGTAACGTGATTACGCTGTGTATCGAAAAGCGCGGTGTGCAGATTGATATGCAGTACACCGGGTCTCAGGTGGCGTTGAAATATGAAATTCCGCTGGCCGAAGTGGTTATGGATTTCTTTGACCGTCTGAAATCCGCCAGTCGTGGCTTCGCCTCGTTGGATTACAACTTTGTCCGCTTCCAGGAAGCACCATTGGTGCGTCTGGATGTGTTGGTGAATGGTGAGCGGGTGGATGCACTGGCGGTGATTATGCACCGTGATAACGTTCGCCGCCGTGGTGCGTCGCTGACCGAAAAAATGAAAGAACTGATTCCGCGGCAGATGTTCGACGTGGCGATTCAGGCCGCGATGGGCAATCAGGTCGTTGCCCGTACGACGGTTAAAGCGCTGCGTAAGAACGTAACCGCCAAATGTTATGGTGGTGACGTCAGCCGTAAGAAAAAACTGCTGCAGAAGCAGAAAGAAGGTAAAAAACGTATGAAACAAATCGGCAACGTGGAAATTCCACAGTCTGCCTTCCTCGCCGTTCTGAGAGTGGATGATTAATATGCGTCGTCAGCGTGGAATGTCTTTTATATCGGTATTGGTGGTCGTTTTTATTGCCATCGTTTTTGTTAAAGCGGCCATTACGTTAGTGCCAATGTATTGGCAGAACCAGATGCTGACGACCATCATCAATACGATGTACGAGTCCGGCGATGTCAAAAGCGATACCCGTCCGAATCAACTAAAAAAGCTGCTCGAAGAACGGCTCAGTAAGAACGATATCCGGATGGCTTTTGATGATCTTAATATTCATACCAGTAACCGTGGGCTTACCCTCGACTGGCCCTATGAACAACGCGGTACTCTGTTCGGTAATATCGACCTGGTTGTGCGTTTTTATCAACAGAAAGATTTTACTCAGTGAATAATCCCCTCGTTAAATTATCCCAGCGCCTGGGTTACAGCTTTCGCGATGAATCGCTGGTGATGCTGGCGCTTACACACCGCAGTAAAGGCATCAGCAACAATGAACGGCTGGAGTTTCTCGGTGATTCCATCCTCAATTTTGTCGTCGCCGACGATCTGTACCGCCGTTTTCCGCAGGCGAAAGAAGGCAAGCTGAGTCGTTTACGCGCGCGCATGGTAAAAGGCGAAACGCTGGCCATCATTGCCCGCGAGTTTGATCTTGGCGACTTTTTATTGCTGGGTTCCGGCGAATTAAAAAGCGGTGGGCACCGTCGTGATTCTATTCTGGCCGATACCGTAGAAGCGTTAATTGGTGCCATGTATCTCGACAGTGGCCTGGAAGCGGCACGCGAGCGTATTCTGTCCTGGTACGCGACCCGTCTGGATGCCTTAACACTGGAAGACCCGATTAAAGATCCTAAAACCCGTTTGCAGGAATACCAGCAGGCACGTAAATCCAGCCTGCCCAAATATGACGTTATGAGTGTAGAAGGCCCGACCAATGAGCAGGTTTTCACCGTCGAATGCCGCATCCCTGAGCTGGATAACGCTATAGTCGCTCTGGGCAGCAGCCGTCGCGGTGCCGAACAAACCGCGGCCGCGCAGGTATTAACGATACTGGGCATTGATGATTCAGCAGAACTTGCGCATGACGCAGGAGAGGAAAAACAATGACGCAACGTACCGGCTATGTCGCCATCGTTGGCCGCCCGAATGTGGGCAAATCCACGCTGCTGAATCGTATTCTCGGGCAGAAATTATCCATCACCTCGCGTAAGCCGCAGACGACCCGCCACCAGATTCTGGGCATTAAAACCGAGGGTGATGTGCAGGTGGTATATGTCGATACTCCGGGAATGCATAAGCATCAGGAAAAGGCGATTAACCGCTATATGAACAAAGCGGCCACCACGGCGGTAAAAGACGTCGACCTGATCCTGATGCTGGTTGACCGTACGCGCTGGACCGAAGAAGACGAAATGGTTCTGCAGGCGGTTAAATCGCAGCGTGCACCGGTAGTGCTGGTGGTGAATAAAGTCGATTTTGTGCGTGAAAAAGAAGAATTGCTGCCCGTTCTGCAGCAGCTCAGCAGCCGCCATAATTTTGATCAGATTATTCCGGTCAGCGCCAAGACCGGCCATAACATTGAGCGACTGGAAAACCTGATTGAAAGCTATCTGCCGGAAAACCAATACTTCTTTCCGGAAGATCAGATTACCGACCGCAGCTCGCGTTTTCTGGCGGCTGAACTGGTGCGTGAAAAAATCATGCGCCAGCTGGGTGATGAATTGCCCTACGCCATGACGGTTGAAATCGAAGAGTTTGTGCACACCGGTACGCTGATCGAAATCAGCGCGCTGATTCTGGTGGAGCGTGCCTCGCAAAAAGCCATTGTGATTGGTGATGGTGGTTATCGTATCAAGCAGATTGGTCAGGATGCCCGTAAAGATATGGAGCTGCTGTTCGACTGCAAAGTCATGCTTAAACTGTGGGTTAAAGTCAAAGCGGGCTGGTCCGACGACGAGCGCGCACTGCGCAGTCTGGGTTACGACGACCGCATCGGCTAGCCATGAAAACGCTGTTTGTATTGCAGCGTCAGCCCCTGCGCGAGCAGGAATGGCTGCTGGATATTTTCAGTGCCGGGCAGGGGCGGCTGAGTGTGGTGGCTGGCCGCACGCAACCCGCTGCCGATTTACACCAGCGCTATCAGGGCGACTGGGCTCATGCCGAAGACTGGCCACAATTGCGCGGACTGCGCAGTCTGCAGACCTATTCCCTGCAAGGCCGTAACCTGTATTGCGGTCTGTACCTCGCCGAATTACTGGTGCGCCTGCTGCCGCGCCATGAAGCTCAGCCAGAGCTGTTTCTTACTTACGCCAAAACCCTCGAAGGCCTGCAAAACACCGCTTTACCGGACCCCTGGTTGCGGCTGTTCGAATACCAGTTACTGCAGGCGCTGGGTTATGGTTTTTCCTGGCAGCAGGATCGTGACGGACGCCCGATTACCGCCGAGGAGTCCTACCGCTTTATTGCCCGCGAAGGTTTTGTACGGTCGGATGCGGCCGTGATCAGTCCAATAAAATCGCCATCGTTACCCGGTGAGTATTTACTCGAGCTTGGACAAGGCCGGGCGCAGCGGCCACAATGCTGGGCGGCGGCCAAACAGGTGTTACGCTGCGCACTGGAAGACCTGCTGGAGCGGCCACTGGTCAGCCGTGAGCTGTTTCAATCCGGAATGTAACTCAGCCCAATCTCTAAAAGCCCATTCAGACAAGAGGGAAGTCCCCGTGAAAAATGCTCAACGCGTCCTGCTGGGCGTCAATATCGACCACGTTGCCACCTTGCGTCAGGCGCGCGGCACCATTTATCCGGACCCGGTTCAGGCCGCATTTCTGGCCGAAGAAGCCGGTGCAGACGGCATCACCATTCACCCGCGTGAAGATCGCCGCCATATTCAGACGCGTGACGTCTATGTGCTGGCGGAAACCTTATCCACGCGCATGAATCTGGAAATGGCCGTGACCGAGTCCATGCTCGAGCTGGCTGAAGAAATCTGCCCGCCCTGTACCTGTCTGGTGCCGGAAAAACGCGAAGAGCTGACCACCGAAGGCGGTCTGGATGTAATTGGTCAGGAAGCTCATATCCGTGCAGCGGTGGCGCGACTGCAAGCCATTAACAGTGAAGTGTCGTTGTTTATCGACCCGGATTTCTCCCAGATTGATGCCACTCTGCGCGTTGGCGCACCGGTGATTGAACTGCATACCGGGCGCTACGCCGATGCCAAAACGGAAGCAGAGCAACAGCTTGAGCTGAAGCGTATTCAGGATGCTGCTGCCTATGCGCACGAGCGCGGTCTGATTGTGAACGCCGGTCACGGTCTGCATTATCACAATGTCGAAGCGATTGCGGCGATCCCCAGCATGAATGAGCTGAACATCGGCCACGCCATTGTTGCGCGGGCACTGTTCGTTGGCCTGAAAGAAGCGGTGCGCGAAATGCGTGACCTGCTGGCTGCGGCAACAAACCGCGGTTGATGGTGGCCGATCATGACGCTGGCTGAAGCCTTTCAGCAGGTGCCGGGGGTGATCGCCATCGGCACCGATCTGCTCGATAGCCGTCGCATCGAACAGGCGCTGGCGCGTCACGGTGAGCGCTTTGTGCAGCGTATTCTGACCCCTGCGGAGCAGGCGTTGTATCGCTCGCGGGCCAATCCGCTCAACTTTCTGGCCAAGCAATACGCGGCCAAAGAAGCACTGGCCAAAGCACTGGGCACCGGCATTGCCAAAGGCGTGGGGTTTCAGCAGCTGCAAGTGCTGCGCGATGATCTGGGCGCGCCGCACGTGCTGTTGCAGGGTGCCGCCGCAGAGCGCTTACAGGCTCTGGGCGGGCAGCGGGCGTTGGTGAGTTTGTCGGATGAGGGTGAGTGGATTCAGGCCTTTGCTTTGCTGAGCTAGCGTCAGGCGTTGCTGACCTGAGTATGATCCGCCCGCTCGGCGGCCACGGTGATCAGTGTGGCTGACCAGTCATTGCTTTGCGCCCACTGTTGCAGGTTGGCGACATCTTCTACCAGTTGCCGCATTAATGCCGGTAACTCATTCTGTTTGTTGGCTTTCAAGGCTGTTTCAAAGGTTTCCAGGGTGCTGCGCAGACAAGGAACACCGCAGTAGCGTGTGGCGCCGTGAACCCGGTGCACACGTTCGAGCAGATTTTCCATATCCTCTTCTTCCCAGGCATCGACAATGTGCTGCATATCGTTGTGCAGCGAGTCGAGCAGCATGCGGAACATATCCTGGGCCAGATCGACTTTATGATTGGCGTGGCGCAGGGCTGTGGCGGCATCAAAGACCCACTCGCACTGGCTTTTCGATGGCGCTGGTGTTTCTGCCACTGCAGATTGGCTGAGTGAGCGATAACCGGTCCAGCGTTCAACGCAGGCCGACAGCTGTTCCTGACTGATGGGTTTGGTCTGGTAGTCGTTCATGCCGGCTTTAATCAATGCTTCTTTTTCATCGGCCATGGCATGAGCGGTGAGCGCAATAATCGGCAGTGAGCCTCGGCCCGGCAGCATGCGGATTTGCTCGGTGGCTTCCAGGCCATTCATGCCTGGCATCTGAATATCCATAAAAACCATATCGACAGCTTGCAGCTGCACGATATCAATGGCATCGCGACCGTTGCTGGCGGCAATGACCCGGATTCCCAGTTCCTGTAATAACGTCACCACCAGTTTCAGGTTGGCGCTGTTATCGTCCACCGCCAGTACGCAGGGGGGCTCGCGTAAAGGGAGGGTTCCTGGCGCTGCCGGATTGTGATCAGAGGCTTCGCTGGTGTCCTTGCCAAGAGCACGGCGCAGCGCCTGATACAAGCGCTGATGCAGAAATGGCTGACTGAGACTGAGGCTGGCGCCCTGTTGTTTGAGCTGGTCGAGATGCTCGTGGCTGACACTGTCGATCAGCGTGATCAGTGGCAGCTGATATTGCATTAACTGCTGCATAAACAGCCGTTGTTGCGGGTCGTTAATGTGTTGACGGCTGACGGCAACAATCAGCGCCTGCAGGTTGTGTTTGTTATTGGTCAGCAATTCCAGCAGCTGCTGGCGGTTCTCACAGTCGTGATGTTCGACCTGCCATTGATTGAGCAGCGCGCCGGTATTCATCCGGTTGAGTAACGAGGGTTCCAGCAGGGCGACCTGATAGCCACTTAACGCTGGCGGCTGGTTGGTTACCTGCGTCTCGGCTACACCGACTTTGATATGGAAACTGAACGTCGAGCCACGGCCCTCATGGCTGCTGACCAGAATTTCACCGTGCATGGCTTCAACCAATGCGCGGGAGATAATCAGTCCCAGCCCGGTGCCGCCAAACTGGCGTGCGGTGCTGGCATCCGCCTGGGTAAAGGCGGTAAATATTTTGCTGATCTGGGCGTCGGTCATGCCGATACCGGAATCCTGAATTTCAAACTTGATGCTGGCGCGGTTATCGCCCTGATTAATCAGCGATGCACGCACACTGACGTTGCCGCGTTCGGTAAATTTAATAGCGTTGTTGATCAGGTTGGTCAGTACCTGCTTCAGACGTAACGGGTCGCCTTCAACCTGCAGCGGTACGTCAGAATAAATCAGATGGTTCAGTTCCAGGCCTTTGTTAAAGGCTTCGGGGGCCAGTACCGTGAGTACGTCTTCCACAACGTCACGCAGATTGAAGCTGGTGTGTTCAATAATGAGTTTACCGGCATCAATCTTAGACAGATCAAGGATATCGTTGATGATGTTCAGCAGATCGCCGGAGGACTTACGGATGGTATCCAGATAGTCGGCCTGGCGCTCATCAACCCGGGTGCGCACCAGCAGGTCACTGAAACCGATAATGCCATTAAGCGGGGTGCGGATTTCATGGCTGACGTTGGCCAGAAACTCGGATTTCATGCGGCTGGCTTCCAGTGCTTCTTTACGGCCGATGGCCAGCTCCCGGTTACGGATCTCCATTTCATCCAGGGTTTCCTGCAGATCCTGTGTTGCCTGCTCCAGATTGTGTTGGTGTTCTGTATTGACGCGTTGCAACGCGCTGGCCATCGCATTGATACCGGAAGCCAGTTGCTGGAATTCGCCACCGCTGTTGATGTGAACACGGCTTTCGAGCTTGCCGTCTTCTAAATCGCCAATGGCTTTAACAATGTTGCTCATCGGTTCCGACACCTGACGGCTGAGGCGGATAGCAACAAAGGTACAGGTCAGCAGAGCCAGCAGGATGACGCTCAGAGAGGAGGCAATATGCTGATAGCGCATCAGCTGGGTATTGGCATTCGACAGCTCCAGCTCGGCCCAGCCCAGCAGTTTGATCTGGCGGCTTTCCTCAGCATAAAACTGATCAGACAGCTGGTCAGGAATGACCAGGTTCTGGGCAAAAATCGGCGCCCGGACGCGCACCGAGCCTTCGGTGCGCAGCAGTTGTAGCTGGTTATCCTGCAGCTCGGCTGAGCCAATACGTTCGGTCAGCATCTTCGGGCCGGAGTGGGCAAGGATCTCTACATCCTGGTTATAAATACTGACCGAGCGGACGTCTTTTTCTTCCAGCATATTGTTGGCGATGTTTTGCAGGATGCCGACATTGCCGGTCATGACACCGTATTCGCAGGTAGGAGCCAGCTGTTTGGCCATCGCCAGTGAACGCTGATCGAGTAAGTCATTCAGGTCGCGCGCACGCTCGGCCATAAAGAAAATACCCAGCACCACCGAGACGATAACGCCGGGCAGTAAGGCCAGAAACAGAATACGGCTCTGGATGGTCCAGTTTTTCATGCACACAACTTAAAGAAAGATAAAGCCGTAGAGTAAAGGGCGCGCCGGATGGGTGCAATCGCAGCCTTCAATGCGGCTTGTTGGTCTGCACTGCGATATAACGAAATCACCAATTGATATTACGTTCAGGTGAGGTGCAAAGGTAAACTACGCGCTCTTTGGTTATAAGTAGAGATCGCCGTGACCGATATTCAGTACCCGACCATCGCCGATTGTGTGGGCAATACACCGCTGGTGCGTCTGCAGCGTCTGTTGCCAGCCGACAGCAGCAACACCATTCTGCTCAAGCTGGAAGGTAATAATCCGGCCGGATCGGTAAAAGATCGCCCGGCATTATCGATGATTGAGCGTGCGCAGCAGCGCGGTGATATTCAGCCCGGTGATACCTTAATTGAAGCCACCAGTGGCAACACCGGTATCGCGCTGGCGATGGCGGCTGCTATTAAAGGCTACCGCATGATTCTGATTATGCCTGACAGCGCCACCATGGAACGGAGATGGGCGATGGAGGCCTATGGTGCTGAGTTGATCCTGGTCGACAGCGGCATGGAAGGCGCCCGCGATCTGGCGCTGGCGATGGAGTCGCGTGGCGAAGGTAAGGTGCTGAATCAGTTTGGTAACGGCGACAACCCTGAAGCGCATTATCACAGCACCGGGCCGGAAATCTGGGCGCAGACCGGCGGGCGCATCACCCACTTTGTCAGCTCGATGGGTACCACGGGAACCATTATGGGAACCTCGCGTTACCTGAAGGAACAGAATCCGGCAGTACAGATTGTTGGTCTGCAGCCGGCGGATGGTGCCGCCATTCCCGGAATCCGTCGCTGGCCGGTGGAATATCTGCCGACTATCTATGATGCCCGTCAGGTGGATCTGGTGATGGACATCAGCCAACAGGAAGCCGAGCACTGCATGCGTGAGCTGGCACGGCGCGAAGGTATCTTCTGCGGCGTTTCTTCTGGCGGATCGGTGGCCGGTGCTTTGCGTCTGGCACAAACGCTGGAAAACGCGACCATCGTGGCCATTATCTGTGACCGCGGTGACCGTTACCTGTCTTCCGGTGTTTTCGCCCCGCAGGCCTGATCGTGTTTGTCGGTGGCTGCTGCATATCAGCCACCGGACGCTGTATTTGTTCCTTCTCAGCCCTTGAATATCCCCCGCTTTGCCCCAATCTTGTGCGCCAGATGCCACGTCGTGCTGCTGTGCATGATACTGGCTGGTCATTAAAGGAGTGCCTGGTGAAACCAGCAGATAAACAACGGCGCCTGACGCTGTCGGTGGATAACCTGACCTCGGAAGGGGAAGGGGTGGCGCGGCTGGGTCGCGATGTCTATTTCGTTCCCGGCGCGTTGCCCGGCGAAGAAGCCGAAGTGGTGCTGGAGGGCCGCCGCCGTAAGGTGTGGCAGACCCGATTGCTGAATCTGATTAAAACCTCCCCCGATCGCGTAACCCCCGACTGTCCGCATTACCAGCGCTGTGGTGGCTGTGACCTGCAGCACCTGGCCTATGACGCGCAGGTGGCTTTTAAGCAGGAACGCGTGGCGCGTGAGCTGAGCCGTCAGGGCGTTGAGGTGCCAGAGTGGTCGGCGCCGATTGTGGCGGAGCCCTGGCACTATCGCCGCAAAGCGCGGCTTGGTGTGCGTTACAGCAAAGACAGCCGTGAAAATTTTGTCGGTTTCCGTGAAGCTTCTTCGGCGCATATCAGTAATGTTGACCGTTGTCTGGTGCTGCCCGAGCACCCGGCACTCGACTGGGCGGCCTGGCGAGAACAGATTAACCGCCTTGATGCGCGCGCGGTGATTACCCAGATTGAAGCCATTGCCGCCGATAATGCGCTGGCACTGGTATTGCGCATTCTGAAGCCTTTATCGCCGGGCGATGAGAAAAAACTGTGCAGCTTTGCCGCCGGGCTCAATATTGATGGTCTGCTGCCGTTACAGCTGTGGCTTAAAACCGAACGCGATGCGCCGGCGCAGCTGCTGTGGCCAGAGCAGGCTGAGCCTTTGCATCATCAGGTTGATGATCTGGCACTGCGGCTGGAACTCGCTGACTTTGTGCAGGTCAATGGCGCGGTCAACCGTGCCATGGTGCAGCAGGCGCTCGACTGGCTGCAGCCCGGGGCCGATGAAGTGATCTGGGATCTGTTTGCCGGTCATGGCAACTTCAGTATGCCACTGGCGAAACGTTCACAGCAGGTGCTGGCGGTGGAGGTTGAACACGGCATGGTGAACAGTCTGGCCGCTCAGGCGTCCAATCTGGCCTTACCTTTGCAAGCGATTCAGGCCGATTTAAGCGGCGCGGGCGGATTGGCTGATTTGCCCGAGCCTGATGCCGTGCTGCTCGACCCGCCACGGGCGGGGGCCGCCGGCGTTATGAACGAACTTATTGCGCGTCGGGTACCACGTATTCTGTACGTATCCTGTGATGCGGCGACTCTGGCACGGGATCTTAATGTGCTGGCGGCGGCCGGTTATCAGGTCCGGCAGGCGGGAATCATGGATATGTTTCCGCAGACACACCATGTAGAAACCATGGTATTACTGGAAAGAAAGGCTAAACGTCATGGTTAAGGTCAGAGATGATCATCCGTTGTTACATGATGGATCGCTCGATGTTTCACGTTGGCTGGACAGTATCCAGCAGGCGTACGATGTAAAAGACCCGGAAACACTCGGGCGTGCCCTGACACTGGCCAAACAGTTGTCAGATGAAGCCATTGTGAACCGTACCTACTGGTCGATCGACAGTGTGCAGATGGGTATTGAGATGGCGCAGATTCTGCTCGATCTGCGTCTGGATACCGAATCGCTGGTGGCTGCCATTCTGTACCGTGCGGTGCGTGAAGGCCGGTTGGCGTTGCAACGGGTCGAGCGCGATTTCGGCGCCGAAGTGGCCAAGCTGATCGAAGGCGTGCTGCGCATGGCGGCGATCAGCGCAATCCAGAACTCCCGTGATGAAGTGGTGCTGGGCCAGCGTCAGGCGCAGGTTGAGAACCTGCGTAAAATGCTGGTGGCGATGATCGATGATGTACGTGTGGCGCTGATCAAGCTGGCTGAGCGGACCTCGGCCATCCGGGCGGTAAAAGATGGCCCGGAAGACAAACGCCGCAAGGTCGCCGAAGAAGTCTTCAATATCTACGCGCCGCTGGCCCATCGTCTGGGTATTGGTCATCTGAAGTGGGAGCTTGAGGATCTGGCGTTCCGCTATATGCAGCCGGAAGCCTATAAGAAGATTGCCGGCCTGCTGGATGAAAAGCGCCTTGCCCGTCAGGATTATATCGAAACCGTGGTGCAGCGCCTGCGCGATGATTTGCTGGGTGCCGGTATCAAATGCGACGTCTACGGCCGCGCCAAACATATCTACAGCATCTGGCGGAAAATGAGCCGTAAGAATCTCGATTTCTCGCAGATTTACGATATCCGCGCGGTGCGTATTCTGGTGCCGGAGCTGCGTGATTGTTACGCCGCACTGGGGATTGTGCATACGCTCTGGCGTCATATTCCCAACGAGTTTGACGACTACATCGCCAATCCGAAAGAGAACGGTTACCGCTCGCTGCATACCGCGGTTGTGGGTCCGGAAGGCAAGGTGCTGGAAGTTCAGATCCGAACCCACAATATGCACGAAGATGCCGAGCTGGGCGTCTGCGCGCACTGGCTTTATAAGGGCACCGACACCAGCGCCAAAGATCAGGGCTATGAACAGAAAATCGCCTGGTTGCGGCAGGTACTCGAATGGCACGAAGAGCTGGACGATTTACCGGAGCTGGTGGGTGAGTTACGGGCCGACATCAACCCTGATCGTATCTACGTCTTTACACCGGAAGGTCATGTGGTCGATTTGCCGCCACGCGCTACACCGGTGGATTTTGCCTATCGCGTGCACACCGAAGTCGGTAATAAGTGCCGTGGTTCGAAAGTGAATGGCCGTATCGTACCGCTGACCTATTTGCTGAAAAATGGCGAACAGGTCGAGATTCTGACCAACGCCAATGCGCACCCGAGCCGCGACTGGCTGTATCCGGAATCCGGTTATATTCACACCACCCGTGCGCGCGCCAAAGTAGCGCACTGGTTTAAGCTGCAGGCGCGCGATCAGAATATCGATGAAGGCCGCCAGCTGGTATTGCGCGAGCTGGATCGCCTTGATCTGGTAAACGAACCGCTGACCGATGTTGCCAAAGACATGAACATGAAGTCGGTCGACGATATGTTTGCTGCTGTGGGGGCCGGTGATCTGCGCGTTGGCCAGATTGTGCACACCGTGCTGAAAAAGTCCGATGCCGGCAACAGTCAGCAGGAGCTGCCGCTGTCGCGCAAACCGGAGCAAGCAGAGCGTAATACCAAAGCGGACGACATTTATATCGACGGTGTCGGCAATCTGTTAACCCAGTTAGCCCAATGCTGCCAGCCGGTACCGGGTGATGATATCCGCGGTTATATCACCGTTGGCCGTGGTGTCACGGTGCATCGCAGTGATTGCGACAACCTGCTGCACCTTGAAGCGGTAGAGCCGCAACGCTTGTTGCAGGTGAGCTGGGGTAATAAACCGAACAGCACGTATCCGGTGGATATGCTCATTCAGGCTTACGACCGTACCGGTCTGCTGCGCGATGTCAGCTCGGTGCTGGCCAACGAACGCATCAATGTGATATCGGTGAATACCCAGTCCAATCAGGGCGAAAATACCGCCAATATGCAGCTGACCGTTGAAGTGGAAAGCCTGGAACGCTTTGCCCGGCTGATGAGTAAAATTGCTCAGCTGCCTAACGTCGTATCCGCCCGCCGGGTGCGTGGAGGTCATGGTTCATGAGTTACTGCCTTGATGACCTGCTGTATCTGATGCGCCGTTTGCGTGATCCGCAAACGGGTTGTCCCTGGGATCTGAAACAGGATTTCGCCACTATTCTGCCGCATACGCTGGAAGAAGCTTATGAAGTGGCTGATGCGATTGAGCGTCAGGACTGGCCTCATCTGGAAGAAGAGTTGGGGGATTTGTTATTTCAGGTGATCTTTTACGGCCAGATGGGGGACGAGCAACGGCTGTTTAATCTCAATTCGATCATTCACCGTCTGGTCGAAAAACTGATCCGTCGTCATCCTCATGTTTTCCCACAGGGAACGCTGCACAGCGAACGCGATCCGTCTGTCAGCCCGGAAGAAGCGGAAATTAATGCCAACTGGGATCGGATTAAGCAGCAGGAAAAAGCGCTCAAACCGGCGGCACAGAATACAACCGGCGGGTTACTGACCGATGTGCCGGTCACTTTGCCGGCACTTAACCGGGCCGTCAAACTGCAGAAAAAAGCATCCAGGGTCGGCTTTGACTGGCCGGATGTGCAGGGGGTGCTGGATAAAATCCGTGAAGAGCTGGCTGAGGTCGAGGCAGAAATTGCCGGAGCCGATCCAGAACGTCTCGAACATGAAGTAGGCGACCTGTTATTTGCAGTCAGTAATCTGGCGCGGCACTTAAAGGTCGATGCCGAAGTGGCACTGCGCGGAACCAACACCCGTTTTTGCTCACGTTTTGCGGTGGTGGAAGCGCAGGTTGAGCAGCTCGGCGGCTGGGACAAAGCCAGTGCCGCAGAGATGGAAGCCGCCTGGCAGCGTGCCAAACAGAAGGAGAACCACTGACGGCAGTACTGCTTAGTGCTTGCCTTTTTGCAGGCTGTTCAGATGTTTACGGGTCAGTTGCAGAAATTGCGGCGTTGGCCCGATATCTTCAAACACCGGATAACCTTCCTCATCCTGAGCAACCACTTTATCGCCGGCTACATACGGAAAGCCGCTGGTCAGGTCGGATAATGCAGCACTGACCAAATCACGCAGAATGCGCTCTTTGCTGCTGCCGGGAAACATTTCGGCCAGAGCCTCCAGCCGTGCGGCGTCTTTGACGTTTAACGGTAACTCATAGTGGGTGGCGCTCAGCGGCTCGCCAAATTCTTTTTCCCAGTGGCGTAATAATTCAGAAGCTTTCATCGGATGTCCTTTTTCTCTGGCTGTTTAATCAGAATAGAATGAAAAAAACACTCCGGCCTGCCATTAAACAAAGTGTTACCAAAATCCTGTTAAAGCCGCGTTGAGTAACTCTGTTCTCTTGCTATCTGTCTGTTTTTCCGCACACTGAATAAAACGATCTGACAGGAGTGGTTATGAGCGCGACGGATGCTTTTGAATTGGATGCTTTGTTACGCGACAAAGTGAAACTGTTAGGCAACCTGCTGGGTAAAACCATCGAAAATCAGTACGGCAGCAGCATGCTTAAGCGTATTGAAGATATTCGTAAGCAGGCCAAAAAAGCCCGTAATGGTGATGATGCTGAACGCGACCGGTTACTGGCACTTTTGAAAACCATGCCGGATGATGCGCTGGTGCCGGTGGTGCGTGGTTTTAATCAGTTCCTTAATCTGGCCAATATTGCCGAACAGCAGCACGGTGCCAGCTGGCGGCGCAGCGATTTTCTGCACGACGATGTCGAGCAAATGTTCAGCAGCCTGCTCGACCGCCTACAACAGAAAGGCATCGCCGGGCTGGATCTCAGCCAGAAAGTGGCCGATGTTAATATTGAGCTGGTGCTCACCGCTCATCCGACCGAAATTACCCGCCGTACCCTGATTCAGAAATACGATCTGATTGCCCGTTTGTTACAGCAGCGCGATGACCTGCGTGATGGTCATCCGCAATTACTGGAAATTGAGCAACAGCTGGCCTCGGTGGTGGAAGAAATCTGGCACAGCGATGAAATCCGTCAGGTACGGCCGACGGCGGTGGATGAAGCCAAGTGGGGCTTTGCGGTGATTGAAAATTCGCTCTGGTATGCGGTGCCACAATTATTACGCAACCTGGATGATGAACTGCGCCAGCGTGGCAGCAGCGCATTACCACTGACGGCGGCTCCGGTACGGTTTTCTTCGTGGATGGGCGGTGACCGTGACGGCAATCCGAATGTCACTTCTGCCGTTACCCGTGAGGTTTTATTTCTGGCACGCTGGATGGCGGCGGATTTATTCCTGCGTGATATCGAACAATTGGGCATGCAATTGTCGATGACCGCTGCTTCGGCAGAATTACGCCGCGCTTATCCGGAAAATCAGCACGAACCTTACCGTGCCTGTATGCATCAACTGCGTCATCGTCTCGAGCAGACCAAACTCTGGGCCGCAGCCAAAGCCCGTGGTGCAGACACTGAGTGTGAGCCATTACAGGAAGACGATGAATTACTGCAGCCATTAATGCTCTGTTATCACAGCCTGATTGAGCAGGGACTGGATACGGTCGCTAATGGTTTTCTGTTGGATACCCTGCGCCGGGTCGCCTGTTTTGGTTTGGCGTTGGTGAAACTCGATGTGCGCCAGGAATCGACCCGTCATGCCGATGTGCTGCAGGAAATCTGCGCCTTTTATAACTGGGGTGATTACAAAGCCTGGGATGAAGAAAAGAAACAACAGTTCCTGCTGAATGAACTCGCATCCCGCCGCCCGTTAATTCCAACGCGCTGGACACCCAGTGCCGAGGCGCAGGAAGTGCTCGATACTATGAGTGTGCTGGCGACCCGCGCCGGTGATGGTGTGTCCTGTTACATTATTTCCATGGCCAGTGAGCCGTCGGATATTCTGGCGGTAGCCTTGTTATTACAGGCCTGTGGTGTGCGTGACCACATGCCGGTGGTGCCGTTATTTGAAACCCTCAGCGATCTTGAACAATCGGCACCGCGCATGGAAAAACTCTGGTCGGTGGATTGGTATCGGCAGTACTGCAAAGGCCATCAGCAAGTCATGATTGGCTATTCCGATTCGTCTAAGGATGCCGGCCAACTGGCTGCTGTCTGGGCGCAATACCGGGCACAGGAAGCGCTGTCAAAAACGGCGCAGGATAAAGGCATTAAACTGCGTTTATTTCATGGTCGTGGCGGCAGTGTTGGCCGCGGAGGCGGTCCTGCTCACCGGGCGATTCTATCGCAGCCGCCGGGGTCGGTACTGGGTGGCTTGCGGGTAACCGAGCAGGGCGAAATGATCCGCTTTAAATTCGGTATGCCGGAGGTGGCGGTACGTAACCTCAAGGTTTACGTTTCTGCGGTATTGGAAGCGAATCTGTTACCGCCGGAAGCGGCACAACCGCAATGGCGTGAGCGTATGGAGCAACTGGCCAGCGCCGGGGTTAAATCCTATCGGGCGATGGTGCGTGATACGCCGGATTTTGTCCGTTATTTCCGCGCCGCAACGCCGGAACAGGAATTGGGTAAATTGTCATTAGGCAGTCGCCCGGCGCGCCGTAAAAGCGGTGGCGGCATTGAAACCCTGCGTGCGATCCCATGGATTTTTGCCTGGACGCAAATGCGCTTAATGCTGCCAGCCTGGCTCGGTTCGGATGAAGCTCTGGCACAGCCGGTTAATAATGGCGAGTTGCCGCAATTGCAATCGATGTATGCGCAGTGGCCGTTTTTCCGCACCTATATTGATATGCTGGAAATGGTGATCTCGAAAGCTGATCCGGCCATTGCCCAGTATTATGAGGGGCGTCTGGTTGAGGCTGAACTGCAGCCGTTGGGCAGCCAGCTGCGTATCCGTTTACAAAAAATCCGCGATCTGGTTCTGGCGATTAAAGACCAGCAGAGTTTGTTACAGGATAATCTGGCCTTACAGCACTCTATGAGTGTACGTAATCCCTATACCGATCCGTTGCACTACCTGCAGGCCGAATTGCTTTATCGCGAACGGCAGGATCAGGATGTAGTCAGTAAAGAAGTGGAGCGGGCGTTAAAAGTGACGATGGCCGGTATTGCGGCCGGTATGCGCAATACGGGTTGATCCTTTCATTAGTATGGTTATGACATTCGTTCAGTTGCCATACGGTCTATACCAAAGTCGGGCGTTCAGCGCCCGGCTTTTTCATCACAATGACTTGAGCAAGAGCCCGGCTCGGAGTAAGGTTAGGCCTATTTTTTCCGTGACTGGTTGAAAAATAACCATTTTTTTGACTTGCCGGACAGTTTCTATTAACCACAAGGGGTATGCGCATGCGCGTAATTCTGTTGGGTGCGCCCGGTGCAGGTAAAGGCACACAGGCACAATTCATTTGCGAAAAGTTTGCTATTCCGCAAATTTCTACCGGCGATATGCTGCGTGCAGCGGTTAAAGCGGGCAGTGAATTAGGCCTGAAAGTAAAAGAAATCATGGAAACCGGTGGTCTGGTTTCTGATGAAATCATTATCGGATTGGTAAAAGAACGTATTCAGCAGGACGACTGTGTTAATGGTTTCCTGTTTGACGGTTTCCCACGCACCATTCCACAGGCAGAAGCCATGCTGGAAGCGGGCGTTGATATCGACCACGTGGTTGAAATTGATGTCGCGGATGAAGAAATTGTTAAGCGCCTGAGTGGTCGTCGTGTTCACCCGGGCTCAGGCCGCGTTTATCACGTTATTTTCAACCCACCGAAAGTGGAAGGTAAAGACGATGACAGCGGTGAAGATCTGGTTCAGCGTGATGATGACCAGGAAGAAACTGTACGCAAACGTCTGTCTATTTATCATGATCAGACTGCGCCGCTGGTCAGCTTCTACAAAAAGCTGGAAGCTGACAAAGGTGCTAACGCACCTAAGTACAGCCACATCCAGGGTGTTGGTTCGCTGCAGGAAATTACTGCTCAGGTACTCGACGCTCTGCAAGGTTGAGCATAACCTGAACCGTTTAAAAAAGGGCTTCGGCCCTTTTTTTATGCCTGCTTTGTCTGCATTGCAGGACATATTTGTCTGGTCTGGCTTCTGCCCCTCTGGTTCAGGTTTTGTTTCGGGCGTCTGGGTTTTGGACAGTCGTTTTTGGAATGTCAGTCGGGCATTGCAGACTTCATCTGATATCAGCCATGAAGATACCCTGCTGTTGTCAGGCCGCATGTTGCTCAGCCTGTGTTGATAGTGCTGTTAAGTCTGTTTTTAAGCTTGTTGTTCTGCCAGGCCGTTGCCAACCATTTCAGACATTTCAACCTTTGCCGGATTGGCAGATGATCCCGTTTTTCCTTTTGCTGAAACATTACGGCAGGCATGACATTGCCTGGCTCATCTTTTTGGCTATGTGCGGTTATTGTCGATGATGGCTGCGGAAATTTTATGGCGTCGTTGCGTTTTTTAATAGAATCAATCACTTAATGCCAGCGATATGCACCATTACGGTTCATGGATATTATCTGAAAACGGAATGTAGGGTCGTTTTGATGTGTTTTCGAATGATCAGACGGTTTAAAAAAGAATAGCCATTACCTTTTTTGAAGCGGGGATCCGTAAAACTACCAAGGGCACATCTGAATAATTCTGCACAGCTTCGCGTGAGTGCTGCAGAGTGTTTTTGACAAAGCGTCGATTGAAGCGGATGGCGAGTCCTTTATAAAATCGACAACGCCGTCAAAACGCTTTGCAGCCACAACCCTTCGGGGCTTGCTGAAAAAAACAGCTCGGTGTTGCCACGTTTCAGCGTAACCCGTATGCCTTCAATGTGCCGGTTTGATATGAACGTTTTCCGTAAGCCTCAGCAGGCACGGAATTATTCATAGGTGTTCAGGATGTATTCATAGGGGAGCAGGGATTAATGAACCCACTTTCAGTTTAATGACGGCTTTTGTTATTTTGCGCATTTAATCGAAAGGGGTTAAATGTTTGGCTGAAAGTATCATTTGGATACAAATAGCCAAGACCTTTACTGGTATATGGCGGTTATAAAAGCAAAACATTGAGTTAAATAGGCAAAAACAGGTCATAAATAGCATTATTGATTCATTATCTTTTGGTTTTCGATAATAAAGATACTATTATTGCCCCGTTAGCTTATGCACTTATATATTTTGTGCTAGCGTTACCCTACCTGATCAGGAAATATTAGAGGAATTCACCTATGGCCAGACCTAAAAAAGCTCCAGCTAAGCGCGGTCGCAAGCCTGCAGCTGCTAAAGCCGTTGCAGCAAAAACCGCAGCGGCAGTACCAGCGGTTGTTGCTTCTGCAGTAAAAGCATCTGATAAAGCCCATGCAGCGGTTGCCGCTCAGCAAGCTAAAGTCGATGCTGCTGCAACTAAAGCAACGGCTGCAAAAGAAAAAGCAACCGCTAAACCAACGCCTGCTGCCAAGCGTGCCGTTGCTGCAGCTAACGCTAAAGTAAAAGCAGAAAATACTAAGCTGCAGGCTCTTAAAGCGGAAGCCCGTACGGCTACCGTTGCTGTTAAAGCCGCACAAATCGAAGCCAAAGCAGAAGAAGTAACCGCGAAAGCGATTGCAGCTGTTGAATCTTTTGAAGCGTCACTGGTTGCTAAGGCAGAAGCTGATCTGGCGAAAGCGATGGCGACGTTTGAAGCTAAATGGCGTCAGATGCGTGGTAAGCAGGACAGTGCAAAAGTAAAAGCACATGCAGCCAAAGAACATGGCAAAGCCTCTGCAGCGGCTAAAAAACTGAAAGCCAAAGCAACCGCGACTGCAAAAGCGGCGACTGCTGCTGCTCCTAAAAAGCGTGGCCGTCCGGCTAAGGCAAGTACTGCGACCGCTGCTGCAACTGCCGCACCTAAGCGTCGTGGTCGTCCAGCGAAAGCTAAACCAGCCGCTGCCAGCGCTGCAGCTGCGCCTAAAAAGCGCGGCCGCCCAGCTAAAGCCAGCACTGCGACCGCTGCGGCAACTGCTGCACCTAAGCGTCGTGGCCGTCCGGCTAAGGCCAAACCAGCAGCCGCTGCTGCCGGTACTGCGCCTAAGCGTCGCGGTCGTCCGCCAAAAGCAGCAAGCTGATTGCTGTTTTAAAAACCCGGCTCTGCCGGGTTTTTTTCGCCGGTCACTTTTGTTCTGCGCTAACGTCCGGTTGCGTAATGATCTGGCCGCAATAAAACAGATACTCTGCCTTGCTGTTCTTTTCCCCGTCTTAATTATCAGCGTCGCTGGTTGCTGGATGGCACTACCATGCCCTGTGGTATACTGCCGCGCTTGTTTGCAGCGGAACTTCCTATGTCTTGTTTACTGATTGTTGATGCATCGTCATCCCTTTGTTCGGTTGCACTGAGCCAGGGGGATGTCTCATGGTCGCAGTGTGAAGATCAGCCGCGGCGTCATGCTCAGCGTTTATTGCCGATGGTGGATGAAGTATTGTCTGCGGCCGGTATTAAAAAAGCCCAGTTACAGGGCATCGCTTATGGACGTGGACCCGGTTCGTTTACCGGTATTCGTATCGCCGCATCGGTATTGCAGGGAATCGCGTTTGCGCTGGATCTGCCTGTCTGTGGTATTTCGTCTTTGCAGAGTGTGGCGCTGAAAGCATTGCAGAATACACAGGCCGATAATGTGATGGCCATTATGGATGCGCATATGGGCGAGGTGTTCTGGGGCCATTTCCGGCGTGATGGTGAACTTTGTCATCTTGTTGGCACCGAACACGTCGGCAGTCCGGAGCAATGCTTGCAGGCTCTGGCAAATTTTGACGGCATCGCCGCCGGTGACGGCCTGACATTACCGGCATTCAGTGCTTGTGCGCAGGATTGGGCGACCGTTCAACCACAGGCGGATATTATGTTGTTGCTGGCACAGGCGGCCTGGCAGCGTGGTGAATTTGGCAGTGCCGAGCATCACCAGCCGGTTTATTTACGTGATTCTGTTGCCTGGAAAAAACTGGATGAGCAGCCGAGCTTGTTGCGCCGCGATTAGCACATGCGGTCAATTCGGTGTGCTCCTGAAGGGCTGGTATACCGAAATGGGCTGCACGTCCCACACTCAGCGACTGTCTGAGCAACTTTTTAGCCAAAACAAGCCTGTTTAATTCGTGTTAACTGGCCCGGGCATTTTTTAAGGAAGAATTTTGTGGATCTGATTGAAATCATTGTATTGGCCGTACTTCAGGGGCTGACTGAATTTTTGCCCATTTCCAGTTCCGCTCATCTTATTCTGCCATCACAGATTTTCGGTTGGCAGGATCAGGGGTTAGCGTTTGATGTGGCTGTTCATGTTGGCACACTGGCGGCCGTTATGTTCTATTTCCGCCACGACATGCAGCGTCTTATCAGCGCCTGGTTTAAAAGTGGCTGGAGCAGCAAACCCAGTGCGGATGCAAAGCTTGCCTGGTACGTGGGTCTGGCAACCATTCCTGCCGGCCTGGCCGGGGTATTATTGGGCGACTGGATTGAAGCCAATCTGCGCTCCGTTGAAGTCATTGCCTGGGCAACCATCGGCTTTGGTATTTTATTAGGCGTCGCGGATCAGCGGCGCGGTAACGGCATTAGTCTGGCCAGGATGACGCTGATGATGGCATTGGTGATTGGCCTGGCGCAGGCGCTGGCATTAATTCCCGGTACTTCACGTTCAGGTATCACCATGACGGCAGCACTGTTACTGGGCCTGCATCGTGTTGATGCTGCGCGCTTTTCTTTCTTGCTGTCTATTCCGTTAATTCTGGCTGCCGGTGGTTTAAAGACCATTGAACTCAGTCAGTCTTTATTGCCGGTAGATTGGACTTCGCTGGCATTAGGAGCGGCACTTTCTGCCATCAGCGCCTGGGTGTGCATCTATTACTTCCTGGCCTTTATTAATCGCATTGGCATGCTGCCCTTCGTTCTGTACCGCCTGGCTTTGGGCGGCGTATTACTGCTGTTCTTTGTCTGATGCATGGATAAGTCGTGGCTGAATTAATCAATCTGGTGCGCGAGTCTGACAGCGAAGCGCGTGCCTTGTGCGAACAATATGGGTTAATACCCGGCACAAAAGCCTTGCTGCAGCAGGACGGTTTTCACCTGTGCTTTGATTATGATGGTCTGAGCTTACGCCAGGGGAATAATCCACGCACCGCTGTGCGGGTTGATTTCTCTGCCGGTAAGGCGGCGCACCGGCGTAAATTTGGTGGTGGTCTGGGGCAGGATATTGCCAAGGCCGTTGGCGTAAGCGGGCAATATAAACCGTCGGTACTGGATGCAACGGCAGGCCTTGGGCGCGACAGTTTTGTGCTGGCGACGCTGGGCTGCCATGTTCGTGCGCATGAGCGCCAGCCAGTGGTGGCCGCGTTACTGGCCGACGGTCTGGCCCGTGGTGCTAATGATCCGGATATCGCGGAGATTATTGCCCGTATCCGCTTGTGCTTTGGCAGCAGTCACGATTTATTGGTCGCGGAATCCGACCCGCAGTTACAGCCGGATGTGGTGTATCTGGATCCGATGTTTGATCATGATCCGAAAGCGACCGCCCAGGTTAAAAAAGACATGCAGGCCTTTCGCGATATTGTCGGGCAGGATACCGACGCCGATGATCTGCTGGAACGTGCCCTTGCCTGTGCCCGTTGCCGGGTGGTGGTGAAGCGGGCGCGTAAGGCTGAGCCGCTGGCCGGTAAGAAAGCCACTTTTGCCTTAACCGGTAAAGCCAACCGCTTTGATGTCTATGTAAAAGCCAAAGTCGCGCCCTGGGAACCCCCGGCTGCTGAATAACAGACATAAAAAAACCGGCCACGGCCGGTTTTTTTATGCTCTTAGCAGGCTTAAACGCTGCGCAGAATACTCTGGCGCAGAGCACCGTCCAATACTTCTTCCAGAGCACTGGTCAGGGTGTCCAGTTCATTGCTGAAGGTCAGCTTGTCATCGCTGTTCTTAGCCAGTAATTGTTCACTGACCAGTTGCTGAATCAGTGTGCGGAACAGTGATTTATCGAAAAACTCCGGCGCATTAATGCCGTACAGCAAGCTGATGCGCTGAGCCAGTAACGTGCATTGTTCTTCCAGTTCTTTAGCGCTGAGTTCGCCTGAGCCTTTGCGGCTGAGTACGCTCAGGGTGAGGAAATAACGCTCCAGTGTTTGCATCACGTTAGCGGCCAGGCCTTCCAGCAGAGCAAATTCATTACTGCTGGCCGGTGTGGCGTGATAGCCCTTATCGTTCAGGTGCAGATAGCCACACTCGACCAGAGTGTCCAGCCAGCGCTGCACTTCACTGCTTAATTCACTGCTGTTCCAGTGCAGGAATAATTCAGCCTGCAGGTAAGGGTAGAAGCTGGCCACCATCTCCTGTACCTGTTCACCACTGTAGCGCTGGTTGTTAACAAACAAACAGGCGAGCAATGACGGCAGGGCGATTAAATGCAGTACGTTGTTGCGGTAATAGGTCAAGGTTACGGCCTGACGGTCGCTGGTCTGAATTAAATCGCCCAGCGGGTGTTTGGAGCGTGATACAGCATCCAGTTTCTCTGCGTAAGCCAGCCATTCGGTGCCATTACCTTCGGGCAGCGCGGTCAGCTTACTGTAGGGGTTCTGTGCCAGCAGATTGCGGTACGACTCCATCTGCACAATCAGTTGTTGCTCATCCATGGCCTGACGCGGAGCCGACAAAATAGCCAGCGCAATCAGGTTGATCGGATTAACCGAAGCAGCACCGTTAATGCCGGTGACCACTTCTTTGGCCAGCTGATCGACCACTGCCGGCGCCCAGTCCGGACGGTAATCACAGGCACTGTAATCTTCAGCGCGCCATTGTGGACGTTGCTGGTTAAGGAATTCGGTGAAATAAATCGGCTCACCAAAGGTAACGTTTACCTTACCAAAAGAGCGCTTGAACGAACGCAGAGTGCCGACAACGCCGACCAGACTTTCTTTTTTCTTCTGTTGGCCTCGCAGCTCACCCAGATAGCTGTTGGCTTCGAAGACTTTTTCATAGCCGGTATACACCGGTACAAAGATGATGGGTTTACGTGAATCGCGCAGATAGCTGCGCAGGGTCATCGCCAGCATGCCGGCCTTGGGGTTCAGCGTACGGCCAGTTCGTGAGCGTCCACCTTCGACAAAATACTCGGTAGCGTAGCCGCCGGAAAATACTGAATGCAGGTATTCATCAAATACTGCGGCGTAGAGTTTATTGTCGCGGAAGGTGCGGCGCATAAAAAAGGCACCACCGCGACGCAGAATCGGCCCGACAACCGGCATGTTCAGGTTAATACCGGCGGCAATCTGTGGCAGCTGTAAGCCATGGTGATAGAGCACATAAGACAGCAGCAGGTAATCAATATGACTGCGGTGGCAGGGGACGTAAATGATTTCGTTATCTTTGCTGATGTCTTTCAGGTTTTCGATGTTGTGCAGCGAAATACCGTCGTAAATTTTATTCCATACCCAGGTCAGTAATACATCCAGAAAGCGCACGTTGGTGTAGGAAATGTTCGAAGCAATTTCGTCAGCGTATTTCAGCGCTTTCTGTTGCGCCTTGGCTTTACTGATCCCCTGAGTGGCCACTTCTTCTTCAATAGCTTTCAGTACCTGCGGTTTATGCGGAATCTGATGCACCAGTGTGCGGCGGTGGGATAAATCCGGCCCCAATACAGAAGCGGAAACCTGACGGTTATGCACACGCAGTACGCGTGCTACTTTACGCGCCAGCATTTCCGGCGATTTACCGGGCTCGTACAATTCACGCAGAGACATCGGACGGCTGAAATGAACAAAGGTATTACGGCCATTGAGCAAAATAGCCATCAAGGTAAATAGACGGCCACCAAGAGTGCCGCTGTTTTGCAGCCAGATGCGCAGGAATGAACCTTCTTTTTCCGGTGCACGGCCCCAGAATACCCGCACAGGAACCACCTGAATATCGCGCTCATCCTGTTCCGCCAGCCATTCGGCCTGACGCACCAGCTGTTTGGCCACAATCGGCGTGCCCTGTTTGCGGAACGGTGTACCAGCGCGGCGATAAATATTAAAAAAGGGTTTGCCTGGCAGGCGGCGTTCAATCCGGTCCTGGTGTGGACTGCCCCAGCCCAGTTTTTTCACTTCGGCATCAATTACCAGTTGTTCCGCATGGGACGGGTAAAGCATGGCATAGATGATTGGCTTGTCAGGGTCGAGGTTGAAGTCTTTAATGTCCGGCCCGATGATTTGGGTTTTGATAACGCCATACAGCCATTTTTGTTGCCAGCGAAACAGGGTGCTGCGAATTTTTTTAATGATGTTCATAGTTACTCTCTGGTGTGTCTGCGGGTCGTGACGCCCCCGCGCTGTAAATGCCTGCGGAGTTTACCTTGCAAGCTTGCCGGTTTAAACGGTCTGATTACTCCGCAACAGCAGGAATCGCCTGTCGTTTGCGCAGTGAGCGGGTTTTGTAATGCCGCCGCCAGAGTAAATACAGGTCTTTTACCGACAGATATCGGGTCGCCGGCAGATGGCAGGAAACTAAATTTTATCTTAGTGGTCTGGTTTTAACCTTTTTACTGTTGTGATACGCGCCGGATGTCAGCTCATCCGGATGCGGCAGATAGGGAGTCAAAATGATCGAAGTTCAACATCTGACCAAGCGTTTCGGCAGTTTTACTGCGGTAAACGATCTCTCTTTTGAAGTCCGGCCCGGCGAAGTGCTGGGTTTTCTCGGACCGAATGGCGCCGGTAAATCGACCACCATGAAAATGCTGACGGGCTTTCTGCCTGTAACCTCCGGCAGCGTGCGTATTGGCGGGCATGATGTCGCACAGGATCCGGTCGCGGTTAAACGCCAGATGGGTTATTTGCCGGAGGGGGCTCCCAGTTACGGCGACATGACCGTTCTCGCCTTCTTACGCTTTATTGGCGAAATTCGTGGTTATCACGGTGCGCAATTGCGCCAGCGCCTGCTGAAAGTGGTCGACCAGGTGGGTCTGCAGCAGGTACTTAAGCAGCCGGTGCATACCTTATCCAAAGGGTATAAGCGTCGGGTCGGGTTGGCTCAGACGCTGCTGCACGATCCGGCCATTATGATTCTGGATGAGCCAACCGACGGCCTTGACCCGAATCAGAAACAGCAGGTTCGCCAACTGATCGCCAATCTGGCTGAAGATAAAATGGTGATTATTTCCACTCATATTCTCGAAGAAGTTTCAGCGGTTTGCTCGCGCGCGATGATTATTGCCGCAGGTGAAAAAGTCGCCGACGGTACCCCGGCCGAACTGGAGGCCCGCTCGCGTTATCATCAGGCCATTTCGGTGCGTTTTCAGCAACCGGTCAATGCTGCGGCGGCTTTTGCTGCGCTGGCCGAAATCAGCGAAGTCGACGAACTGGAACAAGGACAAAGCTACCTGTTATTCCCGCAGCCGGGCGCGCGTCCGTATCACGCGGTCAATGCCCTGATCGAACAACAGGGTTGGGAAGTGGACACGCTGCATATTGAGCGTGGCCGCCTGGATGATGTTTTCCGTCAGCTGACCGGAGTCTGATACTGCCATGAACACATTATTTACCATTTGTAAGCGCGAATTCTCGGCCTATTTTTCTACGCCGGTTGCGTACGTTTTTATTTTAATCTTTCTGGTCATGTCTGGCGTTTTTACCTTTTATCTGGGTAACTTTTATCAACGCGGACAGGCCGATTTATTGCCTTTTTTTAATTTCCATCCCTGGCTGTATTTGTTTTTTATGCCGGCTGTGGCAATGGGATTATGGTCGCAGGAGCGCCAGTTGGGCACCATTGAATTACTGATGACGCTGCCTGTTACGCTGTGGCAGGCCGTACTGGGTAAATTTCTCGCTGCATGGTTTTTTGCCGGCCTGGCGTTGCTGTTAACCATACCGCTGTGGATTACCGTTAATTATCTTGGCACACCGGATAACGGTGTGATTCTGGCCAGTTATCTTGGCAGTTGGTTAATGGCCGGTGCGTTTATTGCGGTGGGCTCCTGCATGTCGGCCCTCAGCCGTAATCAGATTGTCGCCTTTATTCTGACCGTGGTGGTGTGCTTTGTGTTGATGCTCAGTGGTTTTCCGCTGGTGCTGGATGTGTTCCGTGGCTGGGCCGGAGAAGGGCTGCTGGATTTAATTGCCAGTCTGAGTTTTCTGACGCATTTTGAAGCGCTGTCACGTGGCGTTGTCGACATCCGCGATTTGCTTTATTTCGTGCTGGTGATCGTGGTGTGGCTGGTGGCTACCACTCAGGTTTTAACCGTTAAAAAATCCGTATAGGCAGGGCAGGAGACCGATATGAAATTCAAACTGTTTTCGCTTCTGGCACTGTTGCTGGGGTTTATTGGCGGCGCGTTTTTACTGAACCAGCTGGGCAGTGGTGCACGTCTCGATTTAACCGAACAGAAACTGTACACGCTGTCAGAAGGAACGCGGAATATTCTGGCACAGCTAAACCAGCCGGTTGAACTGGAGCTGTATTTTTCGCAAAAGGCCAGTGCCGATCTGGTAAAGGTGCGCGCTTATGAGCAGCGTGTGCGGGAATTACTGGACGAATATGTGATGCTGTCTGGCGGTAAGCTCAGCCTGAAGGTGGTTGATCCGGCGCCGTTCTCGGAAGAAGAAGATCAGGCCACAGCCTATGGGCTGCAGGCCGTGCCGGTATCGGTCAGTGGCGATAATTTGTATTTTGGCCTGGTAGCCAAAGCTCAATTACCGCTGGCGGAGCCTGCTGCTGAGCCGCAAGACGAGAATGATGTGCACAGCGACGATAGCAGCGCAGCTGAGCACAATGATACTGCGCCGGATAAGGCAACCGCTGAGCAGGCGGTCGCCACACAAGAGCATGTTGCTAAGCTGCCCTTTTTACAGCCCGACCGTGAAGCTTTTCTTGAGTATGAAATTACTCAGCTGATTTATCAGGTGCAGCAAACCCAACCGGTGGTGATCGGTTTACTCAGTGGTCTGGATGTGCGCGGAGGCTTTAATCCACAAACCGGCCGTCCGGCGCCGGCCTGGATGGCGATTGATCAGCTTGATGGCCCCTACGAAATACGCTCACTGACGGCCGGACTGGATCATATCGACGACGATATCGATCTGCTGCTACTGGTGCAGCCACCGGAGTTAACCGATACCGCACTGTACGCTATTGACCAGTTTGCGTTAAAAGGCGGTCGCGTACTGGCGTTTCTGGATCCGGTGGCTGAAACGGCACCTAATGGTGGCCTGATGGGGATGGGCGACAGCGGCTCGGCCAGCAGCCTGAATACCTTGCTGAAGAGCTGGGGGGTAGGCTGGAATCCGGACCAGGTTGTACTGGATGCGACCAATGCGCTGGTGGTTAATCAGGGGCCGGGTCGTCCGCCGCTGCGCCACTTTGGTTTGCTTGCACTGCATCCGGAAAGCCTGAATGCCGATGATGTGGTTACCGCGCAGCTGGAAGCCATCAACCTCAGCAGTGTTGGTCATTTTACTGCGCTGGAAGATGCGACCAGTAGCGTTGAACCCTGGCTGTACAGCAGCCACGATTCGATGCTGACTGATGCCAACCGGCTGCGTATGGGGGGCGATTTAATGGCGCTGCAACGGGATTTTGTGCCCGCCAACGAAGAGTTTAATCTGGCCGTGCGTGTGCAGGGCAAGGCGGCATCGGCTTTTCCGGACGGCGTTGATGGCAAGAAAGCGGATGGTCATCTGGCCACGACCGAGCATCTGGCGGTAACACTGGTGGCGGATACCGATGTGCTGTCTGACCGTTTGTGGGTACAGGTGCAGAACTTCTTTGGTCAACGTATTGCCTCGCCCTGGGCGGATAACGGCGCCTTATTGGTGAATCTGGCCGATCACCTGGGCGGCAGTGCCGACCTGATCAGCCTGCGTGCCCGCGGGCAATACAGCCGTCCGTTTGAGCGCGTGAATACTTTACGCCGCGATGCCGAACAACAATTTCTGGCCAGCGAGCAGCGTTTGCAGCAGGAGCTGGAAGATACCGAGCAACAGCTGAGCGCTCTGCAAGAGCAGCGCGACGGTGATAGCGGTGTGCTGACGCTGTCGGCGGAACAGCAGGCCACACTGGAGCAGTTTCAGCAGAAGAAAGTGGAAATCCGCAAAGAACTGCGCAATGTTCAGCATGAACTGGATAAAGACATCGAAGCGCTGGGCATGCGCCTGAAAGTGCTGAATATCGTTATCTTGCCGTTACTGTTTACTTTGCTGCTGTGGGGCGTGGTTGTCTGGCGCCGCCGCCGGCAAAGCCTCTGATCATTTGATCAATGGTGCTAATAAAGAAGCCGGGTCGAGCCCGGCTTCTTTATGTCTGCCCGTTACTGCACCGCTATGGGTTATCAGTAATGCGGCGGCGGCGGTTCATCGCCGACGGCTTCACCGCCGGAGGGGTTTTGCTGCAGTTGTTCCAGCTTGCGGTGCATCAGCTGCATGGCTTGTTTGGCCAGCAGAAACTCCTGATTCAGGGTCACCATCTGGTCGTTCAGGCCATCGATGGTGTCTTCAAGAAAGGCAATGCGCATCTCCATTTCGTCAATGCGTTGCTGGGCCTGCTGCGGTTTATCGGACGCCGGTGACTGTTGGCTCATAGGTGTGTTTATACCCTTTAGCTATCGTGTTGATTTTTTTAATGAATTGGGCTTTCATAGCCTTCTTGTCAAAGGCCTGCGGGCCAACGATTTTTTACAGCTGTGATATTAACGAGTGATACGAGAGAACGCATGGGTAAATTGATATTACGTAAAATTATTGTAGCGCTGGTGTTCGCTGCGATTGTTCCTTTCATTGTTGTCGGCATTTTTACTTCGCTGGTAACAGGTCTGCAATTCACCGACGGCACGGCGCTGACAGCCGATAATCTGATGAACGTTGCCGGTATGACCGAGCTGCTGTTAGCCATTGCGGTGCTTACGCTGGTGACCAGTCTGCTGTCTGCTCAGTTGGTTCCTTCCCGCCGTCGTCGTTTCCGTTCCAGCGGTACCGTGGTGGAAAGTGATGTGGAAGACGGTCGTGAGCGTGGCATGGTTAAGTGGTTTAACGTGAAAAAAGGCTTTGGCTTTATCACCTGGGATCAGGGCGAAGATGTGTTCGTACATTTCCGTTCTATCCGCGGTCAGGGGCATCGCTCATTGACTGAAGGTCAGCGTGTGAAGTTCACTGTGGTGCGTGGTCAGAAAGGCCCGCAGGCAGAGGATGTATCAGCGGTTCGCTGAGTTTTGATCCAGACACAAAAAAAGCGGCCATTGCCGCTTTTTTTGTGTCTGCCGTTTGGCGTTTTCAGGCCTTGCGGCTCGGTACGGTAAGCGCTGTATCGTGCACATCGGCCTGATGCAGATCGAGTTCATCGCAGCCCTGAGGCTCGGCGAACCATTGCAGAATCAGAGTGAAGTAGTGCCAGAGCAGTGTCATAACGAGTCCTCCCGCGTTGTCTTATCTGAGTGTAGACAGGGCGCGGGAGGATGCCAGTCGGCAACGCTGAGTGAATCAGTCTTTGGCGAGCAGGGCTTTCAGCAGGCGCGGGTTACTCACCACCAGGTTGGCCGGAGCGCGCAGCAGTGGCTGGCCACTGACTTCAGACAGCAAACAACCGGCTTCGGAAGCCAGCAGGCCGGCAGCGTTCAGAGCAAACTCATCAACATTGCTCAGCAGAGCTCCCTGGAAGCGGTCGGCGGCTACGTAGCAGATAGACAGGGCGTTGGAGCCGATGTTGCGCAGGTCAAAGCTCTTGGACATCAGGCGCTGTAAACGCTGCAGCTGATCGAAAGCCGCTTCGTTGTTGCCCATCGGTTGGGTATAGCCGACGATGGCGTCGCTCAGGCTGTTGATGCTGCCACTGCGGATACGGCGGTTGTTGAGCTGGGCACCACGGCCACGGGACGCAGTGAACTCGTCGCCGTTGATCGGGTTAAGTACGACGGAGTGTTCGGCTTTACCGTTTTGCATGCAGCAGACGATAATGGCAAAAGACGGGATACCTACGCGGAAGTTGGAGATGTCGTCGATAACGCACACCTGCCACACGGGCTGATTTTTCTGCTCGCCATTATGTCCGGTTTCACGGCCATAGAAGTTGTGCTCAGGCAGGGCTTTTTTCAGCTCAAAAATGATGCCTTTTTCCAGACCGATGGTGCAGTCTGCTACAAATTTAGCTTTTTCCTGATCCGTGCTTTTGTACGAATCGAAGCGGTCCAGGCGACGGACCAGATCTTGACCAGCATTACGCGCGGCGCGCAACGCCAAGTTCACCATGGGTTGCATAGGGATCGCTATCTCTTAAAGTTAAAGAACATTTTTTGGGCGCGGGATTATATCAGCACCTGACTGGTTAGCGAAGCCCGTTTTGCGTTACACTTCGTGCCCCTTATTTTGTGCGGGCGCAGTAGCCTGAAGTGAGTTGGCCGGAAGCCGCGTTACCGGGTCACTTTCGCTTCTGTTGAACCGCCACCCTCAAGCAACCGCGTCGTCACGGCGCAGACAAGGCGTTATGCTCGATAAAATCCGTATCGTAATGGTAAACACCACTCACTCCGGCAACATCGGTGCTGCGGCGCGGGCCATGAAAAACATGGGTCTGAGCCGGCTGGTGCTGGTCGATCCGATCGCCAGCATTGACGAAGACGCGATCCAGCGTTCGTCGCGGGCTGAAGACATCCTGCACAATGCCGTTATCGTTCCGACACTGGAAGAGGCTATTGCCGACTGTGGTCTGGTGATTGGCACCAGTGCGCGCAGCCGCCATATTCCCTGGCCTTTGATGTCGCCGCGTCAGTCGGCCGCGAAAGCCGCAGAAATGATTCCCGCCGGTAACGAAGTGGCGCTGGTGTTTGGTCGCGAGTCCCGCGGTCTGACCAACGAAGAGCTGCACCTGTGTACCGCGCACGTACACATTCCTACCGAAGAGAACTTCTCTTCGCTCAACGTTGCTCAGGCGATACAGGTGCTGTGTTACGAGATGCGTCTGGCGTTGGTCACAGATGATTTCCGTGCGCAAGCCGAGCAGGAAGACGAAGCGGGGGCGTGGGGCGTGCCGTGGGATTACCCGCTGGCAACCCAGGGCGAGCTGGACGGACTGTTCCGCCATATGGAAACCGTGTTGATTGATATCGGCTTTCTTGACCCCGATACTCCCAAGCACCTGATGTCCCGTATGCGCCGCCTGTATCAGCGCGCCGCACCGGACAAAACAGAAGTGAATATTTTGCGGGGCATTCTGGCGGCAGTACAGCGTCAGGGTGCTGACGGCCATAAGACACAAGGGGATTCTGAGTGATCAGACAATTGCGTGAAGACATTGCCAGTGTATTCGAGCGCGATCCGGCGGCACGTAACACCTTTGAGGTGATCACCACCTATCCGGGGCTGCATGCTTTGCTGCATTACCGCTTGGCTAACTGGCTGTGGCGTAAAGGATTTAAATGGCTGGCGCGTATGCTGTCGACTTTCAGTCGCTGGATGACCGGTATTGAAATTCATCCGGGGGCCACTATCGGTCGTCGTTTCTTTATTGATCACGGTATGGGGGTGGTGATCGGTGAGACCGCTGAAATCGGTGACGACTGCACCCTGTATCATGGTGTTACCCTCGGCGGTACGACCTGGAATAAAGGCAAGCGCCATCCGACGCTGGAAAATGGCGTCGTAGTCGGTGCCGGGGCGAAAGTGCTGGGGCCGATCAATGTTGGTGAGAATGCCCGCATCGGCTCCAATGCGGTGGTTACCAAAGAGGTCCCGGCCGGCGCCACAGTGGTAGGTATTCCCGGACGTATCGTGCGTAAGGCGAATTCGGCTGAAGATGAGCAGCGGCGCAAAATTGCCGAAAAAATCGGCTTTGATGCCTACGGCATGGCCGATGAAATGCCCGATCCCATTGCCCGATCCATTCATAATCTGATGGATCATATGCACGCTGTTGATCGCAAAATCGACACCATGTGCAAAGCGCTGCACGATATGGGCGACCGTACCTGTTCAGAAGCGTTGCCACAGCTGGAGCAGGAGACTTTCGTCAGCCTCAGCGAAGCCGTCAGTGAGCATGCTGCTGATAGTGATGGGCAGGCGGAAGTCAGTTCACCGGAATCACGCTGATACCCCGCAGGACCCTGACTTTGTGTAAAAGCGGCCGGCTAAAGTTGACTGAAATAGTCGGATATACGCATAATGCCACCACGATTTATGTGGGGGATAACCAATGCGTTTAACGACCAAAGGCCGCTATGCGGTAACGGCCATGCTGGATCTGGCGATTCATGCGCAGAATGGGCCGGTCAGTCTGAATGATATTTCCGGTCGTCAGGGCATCTCCCTGTCGTATCTTGAGCAGCTGTTCGCCAAGTTACGCCGTGGCGGCTTGGTTGCCAGTGTGCGCGGTCCGGGTGGTGGTTATCGCCTGAGTCGTGGCAGTGATGAGATCAATGTCGCCGACGTGGTTGATGCGGTAAACGAATCGATGGATGCCACCCGTTGCAATCGCCGTGGTGATTGTCAGGACGGTGAAGAATGCCTGACGCACCACCTGTGGCTGGATTTGAGCGATCAGATTCATGCCTTTCTGCATGGCATCACCCTGGCGCAGCTGATTCAGCGTAAAGAGATCCGCAGCACCGCTGATCGTCAGGACAGCAGTGTGCGCAATCGTATTGATGCGGTGCTCAGCACCGATGACATGACCGGCTGAGCCATCAGCCACTTGATCTGAGCGCCCCTTGACCTGAGCGCCCCTTGACCTGAGCACTGTGGCGCGGACAATGCGCCGCCTCAGGTTTCAGACTTTCCAGCGGTGACCCATGAAATCCCTCTATCTCGATTATGCAGCTACAACACCGGTTGATCCGCGTGTTGCTCAGGTTATGGCTTCCTGCCTCACGCTGGAAGGTACCTTCGGTAACCCGGCGTCACGGTCCCACCGTTATGGCTGGCAGGCTGAGCAGGTGGTGGAAAATGCCCGTCGCCAGCTGGCTGATCTGTTGGCGGCCGATCCACGTGAAATCGTCTGGACCTCCGGTGCCACCGAATCCAATAATCTGGCATTGAAGGGGGTTGTAGAAGCCCTGCGTGAGCAGGATGCCAATAAGCCGCTGCATATCATTACCTCGGCGATCGAACATAAAGCCGTACTCGATGTCTGTGCCTGGCTGCAGACGCATCAGCGGGTTGAGATGACGTATCTGACTCCCGATGCTGATGGTTTGATTCAGCCGCAGCAAGTCAGCGCTGCATTGCGAGATGACACCTGTCTGGTCAGCCTGATGGCGGTTAATAATGAACTGGGCACTGTCACTGATATCGCAGCAATCGGCGCATTGTTAAAAGATCATCCGGCGTATCTGCATGTCGATGCCGCTCAGGCGCTGGGTAAAGTTGCTGTGAACGTCAAAGACTGGCAGGTCGATCTGTTATCGGTGTCGGCACACAAGCTGTATGGTCCGAAAGGCGTGGGTGCATTGTACGTTAAACGCGAGCCGCAGGTCATGCTGGCCGCCCAGATTCATGGTGGTGGTCATGAGCGCGGCATGCGTTCTGGGACGCTGGCGACGCATCAGCTGGCCGGACTGGGCGAAGCGGCCCGTCTGGTGCAGGAAGAACAAGCGGCCGATGAAGCCCGCATTCGTCAGTTGCGTGACCAGTTATGGGACGGGCTGCAGGCGCTGGGTGGTGTTTATCTGAATGGTCATGCGCAGCTGCGCAGTGCCAATCATCTGAACGTCAGTTTTGACGGGGTGGATGGTGAAATCCTGTTGGCTTCAATGGCCAAAGTGGCGGTGTCTTCCGGTTCGGCCTGTAACTCGGCCACCGTGGCGCCATCTTATGTCTTGAAGGCTATCGGCCGCAGCGATGCGCTGGCCCATGCCGGTTTACGTTTCAGTCTCGGGCGCTTTACTACCGCCGAAGAGATTGCTTTTGCCCTGACTGAAGTGACGCGCGTGGTGCAGATGCTGCGCAGCTGATTGCTGAGGTTGGCTTTTCCTGTCGGTGACGGCCAAATAATCCGTCTCCGGACCCGTGTACGCGTACAACTTTAATGAAAAGGTGCGTATAATTCGCGGGTTTTATTTTCCGTAACCCTAATAATTTACCCTTGGGAGCTAAAAATGGCTGTTGAACGCACTCTGTCCATCGTTAAACCAGACGCTGTGGCCAAAAATGTAATCGGCGAAATCGTCACTCGCTTCGAAAAAGCTGGCCTGCAGGTTGTTGCCGCTAAAATGATCAAGCTGGATGACGAAAAAGCGGGCGGTTTCTACGCAGAGCACAAAGAGCGTCCTTTCTTTAAAGACCTGGTATCTTTCATGACTTCTGGTCCTGTTGTTGTTCAGGTTCTGGAAGGCGAAAACGCGATTGCTGCTAACCGTGACCTGATGGGTGCTACCAACCCTAAAGAAGCGGCTGCCGGTACTATCCGCGCTGACTTTGCTGAAAGCATCGATGCCAACGCTGTACACGGTTCTGACTCTGCAGCTTCTGCTGAGCGCGAAATCGCTTACTTCTTCGCTGCCGACGAAATCTGCTCACGTTAATGAGCGGAACTCAGAGGGCAGACATGCCCTCTGATCTCAATCCTTCAGGTAACCAATTGATGTCCGATACACCAGAAAAAATTAATCTGTTGGGCTTATCGCCCGCCAAAATGGAAGCCTTCTTCGCGGATATCGGCGAGAAGAAATTCCGTGCTCAGCAAATGCTGAAATGGATTCATCAATATGGCGAAGCCAACTTCGACAACATGACCAACATGGGCAAGCCGCTGCGCGCGCGCATGGCCGAGGTGTGTGAAGTCCGCCTGCCAGAAGTGATTTACGAAGATATTTCCAAAGACGGCACCCGTAAATGGGTGATGCGTATGGATGGCGGCAGCGCCGTCGAAACCGTGTATATCCCGGAAAAAGACCGGGGTACGCTGTGTGTGAGCTCGCAGATTGGCTGTTCTCTCGACTGCAGTTTCTGCTCCACCGGCAAACAGGGGTTTAACCGCGACCTCAGTGTGGCGGAAATTATTGGTCAGGTGTATGTGGCCGCCATGAGCTTCCATGCGCCGGGCGAGCGCCGTGAGCGCCGCATTACCAACGTGGTCATGATGGGCATGGGCGAGCCTTTGCTGAACTTCGACAACGTGGTCGATGCGATGAACCTGATGATGGACGACAATGCCTACGGTCTGTCCAAACGCCGTGTTACCCTGAGCACCTCCGGTGTCGTACCGATGATGGATAAACTCGGCGACGTAACCGATGTATCGCTGGCCGTCTCATTACACGCACCCAATGATGCGTTGCGTAACCAGCTGGTACCCATCAACAAAAAATACCCGATTAAAGAGCTGATTGCGGCCACTAACCGCTATCTGGCCAAACTGCCGGATCGTCGTAAAGCCACCATCGAATACACCATGATGGAAGGCGTCAACGATGAGATGGAACACGCGGTGGAACTGTCAGAACTGATGAAACAGGTGCCGTGTAAGATCAACCTGATTCCGTTTAACCCGTTCCCTAACTCCGGCTATAAGCGCCCGAGCAATAATCGCGTGTACCGCTTCCGTGATTATCTGGTGAATCAGGGACACATTGTTACCATCCGCTCGACCCGCGGCGATGATATCGACGCCGCCTGCGGTCAGCTGGTGGGTAAAGTTCAGGACCGTACCCGCCGCAGCGAGCGTTATATCAATGCGGTGCAGATCGATGAGTCTTCACAGGGCAACCAATAAATGACCGGGATGGGCATGAAAACATCAATCACCACGCGCGCAGCCAGCCTGCTGGTCGTGCTGCTCAGTCTGACGCTGGCGTCTTGCGTCACCGTAACCGAAAGCCGCTTTACCAAAAAAGCCTCGCCGGAAAAGGCGGTGGAAAACTACACCCAGCTGGGTCTGGGGTATCTGCAGAAAGGTCGTCCGGACTGGGCGCGTCAGCGTCTGCAGAAAGCGCTGGCGATTAACCCGGATCATGCGCCTGCCAACGATGCCATGGGTCTGGTATGGCAGACCGAAGGTGAAATGGATCTGGCCGAAGAGTATTTCCACAAAGCCCTGAGCAACGACGACAGCTTCACACTGGCGCGTCATCACCTGGGTCGTCTGTACTCGCAGCTGAAACGCTACGACGATGCCGACGAATACCTGAACAAAGCCGCCAACGACCGTTATTACGATAACCGTGCCTCTGCTTACAATGATCTGGCGCTGAATTTTTACCGTCAGGGCAAAACCGAACAGGCCATCGACAGTTACGGCCAGACGCTGCGTATTGCGCCTTACAACGTCGATGCACTGGTTAACATCTCAACGCTGCTGTTTGAAGCGCAGCGTTACGACGAGTCGCTGAAATATTACGATCGCTTCGAGCGTCTGGTGCAGCGTGAGCAGACCCGTCAGACCGCCCACAGCCTGTGGCTGGGTATCAAACTGGTGACACTGCAACAGAACACCCAGCGGGCGATTACGCTGGCCACCGATCTGAAGCGTAACTTCCCGGAATCGGTTGAATACCGTCTGTATCAGGACTCCCTGTCCGGAGCCAAATAATGAGTATGCATTTCGAAAATCCCATCAAGCGTCGTCAAAGCCGCAAAATCTGGGTTGGTGATGTACCGGTCGGCGGCGATGCGCCGATTGCCATTCAGACCATGACCAACAGCGAAACCACCGATGTGGCCGCCACGGTGGCGCAGATTCAGCGCGCGCAGGATGCCGGTGCTGACATCGTGCGCGTTTCTGTACCGACCATGGACGCGGCGGAAGCCTTTGGCAAAATCCGCAAAGAAGTGACCATTCCGCTGGTGGCAGACATTCACTTCGACTACAAAATCGCCCTGCGTGTGGCCGATTTAGGCGTTGATTGTCTGCGTATTAACCCCGGCAATATCGGCCGCGAAGACCGCGTGCGCGCGGTGGTCGATGCGGCGCGCCATAACGGTATTCCGATCCGTATCGGCGTGAATGCCGGATCGCTGGAAAAAGACCTGCAGAAGAAATACGGCGAACCAACGCCTGCCGCGCTGGTGGAATCGGCCATGCGCCATATCGATATTCTCGATCGCCTGAATTTCCCGGACTTCAAACTCAGCCTGAAAGCCTCCGATATCTTTATGACCGTGGCGGCGTACAAACAGATTGCCAGCCAGATTGAGCAGCCGCTGCACCTCGGCATCACCGAAGCCGGTGGCCTGCGTGGTGGTACGGTTAAATCGTCTATTGGTCTTGGCCTGCTGCTGTGGGAAGGCATCGGTGACACCATTCGCGTATCACTGGCGGCTGATCCGATTGAAGAAGTCAAAGTGGGCTGGGACATGCTCAAATCGCTGAAGCTGCGCTCACGCGGCATCAACTTTATTGCCTGCCCAAGTTGCTCACGCCAGAACTTCGATGTGATCAAAACCATGAACGAGCTGGAAATGCGCGTTGATGATATCCGCACCGATATGAGTGTGGCGGTGATTGGCTGTGTGGTGAATGGCCCGGGTGAATCGAAAGAAACCGATATCGGACTGGCCGGTGGTCAGCCGAATCTGGTCTACATCGACGGTAAACCGGCGGGCAAACTGACCAACGACACTCTGGTAGACGACCTTGAGCGCATGATCCGCGAGCGCGCTGCCAGTCTCGATGAAGAACGCAAAAATCTGATCGCCAGCGACAGCTGAGCGAAGATCCAGACAAGAACGGACATTATGGCAACTAAAATCCAGGCCATTCGTGGCATGAACGACATCCTGCCGGCCCAGAGCCCGGTATGGCAATACCTCGAAGGCACAGTGAAAGATCTGCTGGCTTCGTACGGCTACGACGAAATGCGCATGCCGATTGTCGAGCAGACCGCACTGTTTAAGCGCTCAATCGGCGAAGTGACGGACATTGTCGAAAAAGAAATGTACACCTTTGACGACCGCAACGGTGACAGTCTGACTCTGCGCCCGGAAGGCACGGCCAGCTGCGTGCGCGCCTGCGAAGAACACGGTCTGCTGTACAACCAGACTCAGCGTCTTTGGTACACCGGCCCGATGTTCCGTCACGAGCGTCCGCAGAAAGGCCGTTACCGCCAGTTCTACCAGATTGGTGTGGAAACCTTTGGTATCGCGAGTGCCGATATCGACGCCGAAGTCATCCTGATGACCGCACGCTTGTGGGCGCAACTGGGCCTGACCAATGCGGTTACCCTGCAGCTGAACACCCTGGGTTCCAACGAAGCGCGCGCCAATTACCGCGATGCGCTGGTGGCTTATCTGAGCGAGCGCAAAGACCAGCTGGATGAAGACAGCCAGCGTCGTCTGGAAACCAACCCGCTGCGGGTGCTCGACAGCAAAGATCAGAACACCCAGGCGCTGCTGGCCGATGCGCCACAGCTGCACGATTACCTCGACGACGAAAGCCGCGAGCACTTTGCTCTGCTGCGCAGCATCCTCGATGCTGCCGGGGTGAAGTACGAAATCAACCAGCGTCTGGTGCGCGGCCTCGATTATTACTGTAAAACCGTGTTCGAGTGGGTCACCGACCAACTCGGTTCGCAGGGCACCGTCTGTGCCGGTGGCCGTTACGACGGCCTGGTCGAGCAGCTGGGTGGCAAACCAACCCCGGCGGTGGGTTTTGCCATGGGCGTTGAACGCCTGATTTTACTGCTGGAAACGCTGGAACTGATTCCGGCCGAAGTGCTGCAGACCATTGATGTATACATCTGTCCGGTGGGCGAGGGCAGTGCTCAGGTGGCGCTGTTGCTGGCAGACCGTCTGCGCGATGAACACAGCTGGTTACGCATTCAGACCCACTGCGGTGGTGGCAGCTTTAAAAGTCAGATGAAAAAAGCCGACAAGAGCGGCGCGCATCTGGCACTGTTGCTGGGCGAAGACGAAATCGCCAACGGTACTGTGACCGTGAAAGACCTGCGTGGTGAAGGTGGGCAGCAGACGCTGGCACTGAACGACGTGGGCGAATGGCTGGCGCAAGAAACTTTTTAATAACCAATAACTCACAACACTCGTTTTTTGGGGAAGTGGACGCATGACTGAATATCGTACGGATGAAGAGCAGGCAGAACTGCTGAAAAAATGGTGGGCAGAGAACGGTAAAAGCCTGCTGGCAACCATCGTGATTGTTGCCGGTGGCTGGTTTGGCTGGAACAGCTATCAGGCCAATGAGCAGGCAACGGCTGAAAACGCTTCCATGCTGTACTCGCAACTGGTCGACAAGGTCGCACAGCCGGTTGCGCAACAGGATGAAGCCGCCAAAGCGGAAATGGAAGCTCTGGCGATGCAGCTGAAGAAAGACTTCGGCAACACCAGCTATGGCCAGTTCGGTGCTCTGTTTCTGGCTCGTTTTGCCGCGGATGCCGGTGACTTCGATACCGCCGCCGCCGAGCTGAATGGCGTTATCGCCACCGCTGAGGAAGGCCCGATCAAATACACCGCTCAGGCGCGTCTGGCCAATATCCTGATTCAACAGGAAAAAATGGACGAAGCCCTGGCGCTGGTGGCTACCGTGCCGGATGCCGCTTATGCGACGCAGTTTGAAGAAGCCAAAGGCGATGCGCTGTTCCGTAAAGGTGAGCTGAGCGAAGCCCGTGCCGCGTACATCCGCGCTCAGGAAGCTGCCACAAATCTGGGTCTGAACACCCAGCAGCTGCAGCGTAAAATCGATAACCTGGCTGCGAGCGGAGACGCCTGATGCGCCTGAGTCCTGTTTTCGTCCTGTTGAGTGCTCTGCTGGCTGTGCAGCTGAGTGGTTGTGCCAGTCAGCCAGACAATCAGGCAGAAGCAGCGGATGCTGCCGACGAGACAGGGCTGCCGGATTACAACGATGAAACCGACATCGTCATCGAGTGGCGTAAGCAGCTTGGTGTCGGTGCGGGTACGGCTTATACCCGCCTGCGTCCGGTGGTGAGTGGCGATACTGTGTTTATGGCTGACACATCAGGTGAGGTCTATGCACTGGATCTGGCCGATGGCAGCGAACAGTGGAATGTGGATCTGGAGCAGCCGGTAACGGCAGGTGTGGCGCAAGACAACGGTCAGTTGTTTGTTGCTACCCGTGACGGTTTTCTGCATTGCCTGAACAGTGCCGACGGGAGTGAAATCTGGCGTTCACGCATGACCAGTGAGTCTGTCGCACCGGCGGGTACCGACGCTAAGCGGGTGTTTGTTCACACCGTTGATGGTCGTGTTACCGCCTTTGAGCGTACAGATGGCAAACAGGCCTGGTCCTACGAAACTGCCATGCCGGTACTGACCGTGCGCGGTACCGGCACGCCGCTGGTGCTGGATCAGCTGGTGATTACCGGTTTTGCTACCGGCAAACTGGTGGCACTGGACAAAACCCTGGGCATTCCGCGCTGGGACGTGCGACTGGCGTCGCCGGATGGCCGTTCAGAGCTGGAACGTCTGGTGGATGTCGATGGTGCGCCGATCTGGGATAACGGCGTGATCTATGCCGCCAGTTATCACGGCAAACTGGCAGCCGTGTCGCTCAATGGCGAAACCCGTTGGGAAGAAGAAGGTTCAACCTACACCAGTCCGGAACTGGCGTTGGGCAACCTGTATCTGACCCTCGACAGCGACCATGTGCAGTCTTATGACATGGCCAGCGGTGCCAAGGTGTGGACGCAGAAAGCGCTGCATGGCCGTCACCTGGGGCAAACCAGCGCCTATGGCAGCTGGCTGGCAGTGGCCGATGGTGAAGGTTATCTGCATATTATGAATCAGGTGGACGGTGAACTGGTGGGACGCAAACTGCTGCGCCCTAAACCGCTGCACGTCAACTATCCTAATCAGACCGAAGGCACCAACTGGCGTGCGTTACGTGGTCGCGATATGGGTATCCGCAGTCCGTTAGTGGCCACCGACAAAGGTCTGTTGGTGTATACCAACGCCGGTGAACTGCTGCTGCTGAGCGTTCAGTCCGACTGAAGCCGGTTGTATCAGCCAATATTTTTTATCGGGCGTCGTATAGCGACGCCTGTTTTATTTCTTAAATGAGGTTTTCTGATCATGGTCCCTGTGATTGCTCTGGTCGGACGTCCCAACGTGGGCAAGTCCACGCTGTTTAACCGTCTGACCAAAAGCCGTGATGCGCTGGTGGCTGAAATTGCCGGCCTGACCCGTGACCGTAAGTACGGTGAGGGCAAGGTTGGTGATGTGCCATTCATCGTGATTGATACCGGTGGTATCAGCGGCCAGGAAGAGGGCATCGACGAGGCCATGGCCGCGCAAAGCTTCCAGGCCATTAAAGACGCCGATATCGTTTTCTTTATGGTCGATGTTGGTGCCGGTATTACCAACGGCGACCGCATGATTGCCGAATATCTGCGCCGCAGCGGTAAAGACGCCTATCTGGTGGCCAACAAGATCGACGGTAAAAACCCCGATCTGGTGCTGGGTGAATTCTTCGAGCTGGGCATGGGCGATCCGCTGCCGATTGCGGCCGCACACAACCGTGGTATCAGCGCGTTAATTGAATACGTACTGGGCGAACTGCCGCAGGACGATGACGATTACTTCCGCGAACTGGCTGGTGAAGACGCCCCGGTACACGAAGAACTCGATGTAAAAGGCATCAAAATTGCCGTGGTTGGCCGCCCTAACGTGGGTAAATCGACACTGGTTAACCGCTTCCTTGGCGAAGACCGCGTGGTGGTATTCGATGAAGCCGGCACCACCCGCGACAGTATTTATATTCCCTACGAGCGTCATGGTCAGGAATACACCCTGATCGATACCGCCGGTGTGCGCCGCCGTAAGAATATTTCTGAAGCGGCAGAAAAATTCTCCATCATTAAAACCCTGCAGGCCATTCAGGACTGCCATGTGTGTATTCTGGTGCTCGATGCCCGTACCGGTATCGTTGAACAAGACTTACACATGCTCAGCTTCGTGCTGAACTCCGGCCGTGCGCTGGTGATTGCCATCAACAAATGGGATGGCATGGAAGCCGACGCGAAAGAGCGGGTAAAAACCGAAATTGACCGTCGTTTTGATTTCTTAACCTTCGCCGAAATGCATTTTATTTCAGCACTGCATGGCACTGGTGTGGGGAATCTGTATGAGTCTGTAGATCAGGCTTACAACTCCTCAATGGCCAAATGGCAGACCAATATGCTCACCCGCATTTTGGAAGACGCCACCGCCAGCCATCAGCCACCGGTGGTGCGCAACCGTCGGCCAAAACTGCGCTATGCCCATCAGGGTGGCTCTAACCCGCCGATTATTGTGGTGCACGGTAATCTGGCCAAAGAACTGCCGGAAGACTACAAACGCTACCTTGCCAACACCTTCCGCCGGGTGCTGGAAATTAAAGGTACGCCAATTCGTATGGAATTCCGTCAGGGTGAAAACCCTTACGCCGGCAAAGAAAAAGAAGTCCGTCACAGCAGTAAACGTCGCGCGGAAGCGGTGGAACGGACCGATAACAAACGTAAGATTAAAATTGAAAAAGCGCGTAAGCAATTACGTAAAGGCTATAAAAAACCGACCTGATAAAGAGCGGTTTTTACCAATAAAAAAGGAGCTTCGGCTCCTTTTTTATTGTGTATTTTTTATGGACGTTTTTTGTCAGTCGCGTATCAGCATCATGGGGATAAAGCGGATGCCGTTGAATTCGGCTTCCTCCCCCGTTGCCGTAAACCCATGGCGGCGGTAGAAGTCTGCAGCATTCAGTGATGAGCGCAGGCTGATTTGTTTGGCGCTGGTGGAATCCAGTACGGTGTTGAGCAATCGGCTCCCTAAGCCTGTTCCCTGAGCGGATTTGGCGACAAACAGATGGGTCAGATAGTTACCGTCCCGTAAAGCAGCAAAGCCTGTCAGTTCTGCACCTAATACGGCCTTAACAGCGAAAAATCTGTTTTCGTCCATGGTCGTTTGGATATCTGGCAATACACGATTTTTATATTCAAGCTGACCGTCAGCGCTGAATAAGGGTAATACATCGACTTCAGATACGGCTGAAATCAGTTCTTTAACAGCTTCTGAATCAGCTCTTGTTACTTTCAAAATGTCCATTCTTCTTCACTCAGGGGTTTCTGGGCAGGGGTTTCCGGGCAGGGGGTTCTGGTAGTGGTTTTCAGCTGAGCGGATGCTCCTGAAATTTTTTTGCTTCATCGTCTGTTTTATACCCGTGCGGCTTTTCTTTAACGAACTCATGAAAACGGTTACCGAGATTCAGTTCAACGTCAAAGCCGTTTGCAGCTACCGGAAATGTGTCATTGTCTGAGGTTAATTCACCAAAAGGCATGCCGCATTTTGAACAGAAGCAACGAGTGTACAGATAAGGAACCTCTGCTTTATAGATGTTAACGACGTCTCTTTCTGAGGTCAGCTGAAAAGCGTCCGTCTTAACGAATACAAGTGCATTTGCCCCCATTTTTATACAGCGTTTTTGGCCACTGGTATAAGCGTTTACTGTGACGTCTCCACGGGGATATTCGTTTCTGATTTCAGGGCGTCGTAAGGCAACAGGAGAGTATCGAGGGTGATATCAACCGGCAGAGTAACCAGAGTGAACAGCGGGCAAACAACAGACATCCAGCAGAACACCATTTCGCCGCTGGCTTCGCCTATATGGCCGTCCAGACCAAGCAACAGCAGACTTCCCTGAGTACCCGGATAGTAGCGGGCATCAACCGGGCTGCTGTCCGAGCGGGCGATTACGGTACCGCAGCCGCTCAGCAGCACAAGGCTGGCGAGCAGCATAAGCGCCAGTATGCTGCGCTGCCCAGAACTGAGGTTCTGCTTATATGAGTCAGAGGTGTCAGGGTGGTAAGGCTTGGACAATAAAAAATCAGACACAATAGCTTCCGCAGCAAAGTCATTAACAGACTGATGATAAAGAGGTTTACAGTGCAGAGCGAATGCAAAGCGGATTATTGAGACATTGGCCACGGTAGAAGAACGGGTGAGAGCGTTATGCCATGAATAAAATATTTCGTCGCGCTTCCTTCAGCGCCACTAAGGCCGGTGTGCTTATCCTCCGGATACATACCGGTCCTGTCACTTTTGTGTATTCCGCAGCATGTCGATGGCTGAACGCCTGACCGGTCGGGCTGGTTAGTCAGGTGCTTTTCTCTTTGGATTGTGGCCCGCCTCTTTGTTCTCCGCTGAACAAGCGTAAGCTGATTGTTGCCTGCTTATGGTGTTAAGCATTTATCACGTTCGTTCAAGGTATTCCTGAAGGTACTTCCATGGCGATCAGTATCAATAACGGCGCGGCGATCACTGGTCCGGCGCTGAATTCGCAAAAAAACAGCAGCCAACAAACCCAGCTGGCGCAACAGCTCAGTTCTGGTAAACGCATTAACGGTGCGGCCGATGATGCGGCGGGGCTGGCGATTGCTACCGGTTTAAACAGTCAGACCCGTGGCGAACAGGTCGCCATGCGCAATGCCGGTGATGGCATTTCCTACACTCAGGTGGCGTCGGGAGCGTTGTCACAGGTCAGCGATAATCTGCAGCGAATGCGTGAGTTGGCGGTACAGGCGGGTAATGGTGCATTGGCTGACAGTGATCGGGCGGCACTGCAAAAAGAAGTCACGGCTCTGGGCGACAGCAATCAACAAATTCTCAAAGACACGAGTTTTAACGGCCAGACGCTGTTCAGCAGTGATAAAACGCTGACTTTTCAGGTGGGTGCGGATGCCGGTGAACAGATTGACGTTACGGCGGCCAACCTGCTGCAGCAACTGGATGAACAGGGTGCCTATGGGCTGGATGTCAGCACTCAGCAGGGGGCAGCGGCGGCGCTGAGTGTGGTCGATGAGAGTTTATCGACGGTCAGCTCGCGGCAATCGGAGTTGGGTGCCGTTGCTAATCGTTTTACAGCGGGCATTGAGCGTAGCAAAGTCAGTGCAGAGAACAGTGCGGCGGCGCAAAGTCGCATCAGCGATACCGATTTTGCCCAGGCCACCTCCGAACGTGCTGCTGCGCAGATTCGTGAGCAGGCTCAGATCGCGGTGCAGGCACAGGCTAACGGCGAGGCGAAAAACATTCTGCGCTTACTCGGCGGCTAGTGGCTGCCGTATGCCGTACGCTGGGAAAGATTGATCGTCAGCAGCAATAAATTTCGCTGAGGAGACACGCAGCGATTGCTAGTATCTCGGCCCCTTTACTTACGCTTCCCGGTCGCGCCAGTGTGATCTATGCAATTGATCTCCTTTGATCCTTATCGCACGCTTCATTTTCCCCAGGCCCACTATCTGAAACCGGAGCTGATGAATCATCACCTCGATCTGCTGATTGCGGCGGATGGCATTCTGTTTCCACAGTATTGGCAGATCAATGCGTTGCTGTATGGCTTAAAGAAACGGGTATTTCCAAGCCCGGCGAGTTATTACATCGGCCACGATAAGGTCGAGATGACACGCTGTTTCCAGACCATTGCGCCACAGCATGTGCCCTGGACCTTAATCGAGGCCAACACCCCGGCTAACGCCGAGCGGGTCTGGGATACTTTACCCGTTCCCTTCGTCGCCAAAATTCCGAAAAGCAGCATGGGCGATGGCGTTTTTCTGATTGAAAATCAGGCCGACTGGGTGCGTTACCTGGCGCTGTCCCCGGTCATTTATGCGCAGGAATATCTGCCGATTGACCGTGATCTGCGCATTGTCTGGGTCGGTGACCAGATTGTGGGTGGCTACTGGCGTATGCAGGCCGAGCGTGGCTTCTATAACAATGTCGCCAAGGGCGGCCAGATTGAAGCGGGTATTCTGCCGCCGGAAGCCTGTGCGCTGGTGGAAAAGCTGGCGCTGGGGTTAGGTATTGACCACGGCGGGTTTGATATCGCCATGGTCGGGCATTACCCCTATGTGTTCGAATTTAACCGTCTGTTCGGCAATCAGGGACTGAGTGGCCTGCAGGGAAAAATTGACGACGCCATTCATGATTATCTCGGCCGTATCTGGAGTGACGATGAGCCGGGTTCTCCTCATCCGCATCAGAGCCCGGATACCACCCCGTACAACCCCCCGGGAATCGGCGGGCCGGATCTGCACCAGGTGGTATAAGCTGCGCCGTTGCAAACAGCCGCTGAATCCGCCGGGTAACTGAATCCAAGGGGCGCAAAATCCGTTACAATGCCCCCTTTTGTTGGTCAGGGCGTCCGTTCATGTCACAGGGCTTTGTACACCTCCGGGTTCACTCCGAATTTTCGCTGTACGACAGCACCATCCGCGTTAAAAAGCTGATTGGTAAAGTCGCGGAGCTGGGTATGCCGGCGGTCGCGCTGACCGATCAGGCCAACATGTACGCTCTGGTCAAATTCTACAAAAGCGCCATGGATGCCGGGGTTAAACCGGTACTGGGCGCTGATTTATGGCTGGAAAACCCGGATGACAACACCCAGCCGTTCCGCATTACGGCGTTGTGCCTGAACCCCGATGGTTACCTGGGCCTGCGCGAACTGATTTCCCGTGCCTACGCCAAAAACCAGCATTACGACAAAGCCATTGTGAAAAAAGAATGGCTGTTCGAAAAAAATGCCGGGCTGATTATTTTATCCGGCGGCCGTGATGGTGATGTTGGCCAGCGGGTGATTAAAGGCAAAGTGTCTGATGCCGAAATTCTGGTGCGCGAATATCTGCAGCACTTCCCTGAGCGTTTTTACTTTGAATTGCAGCGTACCGGCCGTCCCGGTGAAGAAGCGGTGATCCGCGCCGGTATCGCCATGTCAGCGCGTTGCGGTGTGCCGCTGGTTGCCACCAATGATGTACGTTTTTTAGCCGCCGAAGATTTTGAAGCGCACGAAACCCGCGTTGCCATTGGTCAGGGGTATGCGCTGGAAGATAAGCGTCGTCCGCGTGAATACACCGAGCAACAATATTTCCGCAGCTCGGAAGAAATGACCGAGCTGTTCAACGACATTCCATCGGCCATCGACAATACGCTGGAAATTGCCAAACGCTGTTCTGTCGAGGTGTTGCTGGGTAAATACTTCCTGCCGGATTACCCGATTCCGGAGGGCATGAGCGAAGCAGACTTTTTCCGTAAAATTTCCGAAGTCGGTCTGGAAGAGCGGCTGGACGTTGTGCTGGCTGGCATTCCGAAAGATTCAGCGGAGTACGCTGAAAAGCGCAAACCCTATGATGACCGTCTGACCTTTGAGCTGGATATTATTATCCAGATGGGGTTCCCCGGTTACTTCCTGATCGTAATGGATTTTATTCAGTGGGCTAAAGACCACGATATTCCGGTCGGGCCGGGGCGTGGTTCCGGTGCCGGCTCGCTGGTGGCTTACGCGCAGAAAATTACCGACCTCGATCCGCTGGAATACGATCTGCTGTTCGAACGATTCCTGAATCCGGAACGGGTATCTATGCCCGATTTCGATATCGACTTCTGTATGGAAAACCGTGAGCAGGTCATTGCTTACGTAGCCGACACCTATGGCCGCGAAGCGGTATCGCAGATTGTTACCTTCGGCACCATGGCGGCGAAAGCGGTGGTACGCGATGTGGCGCGGGCGCAGGGGAAGTCGTTCGGTCTGGCGGATAAACTGTCCAAATTAATTCCCGGCGATCCGGGCATGACGCTGGAAAAAGCGCTGGCGTCGGAAGCCCTGTTAAAAGAATTCCTCGACGAAGACGAAGAAGCCCAGGAAATCTGGGAAATGGCGCTCAAGCTCGAAGGTATTGCGCGTCAGACCGGTAAACACGCCGGTGGTGTGGTGATTGCGCCAACCAAATTAACCGACTTTTCGGCCACCGCCTGCGAGCCGGACGGCACCGGTCTGGTGACGCAATTCGATAAAAACGATGTGGAAGAAGCGGGACTGGTGAAGTTCGACTTCCTCGGTCTGCGCACCCTGACCATTATCGACTGGGCGCTGAAAACCATTAACAGTAAACGCGCCAAAGAAAATCTGCCACCGGTCGATATCAGTCAGATTCCGCTCGACGATGAGCCGTCGTATAAATTATTAAAAGCCGCCCAAACCACCGCCGTATTCCAGCTGGAATCACGCGGTATGAAAGATCTGATCCGCCGTCTGCAACCGGATAATATCGAAGATATGATCGCACTGGTGGCCCTGTTTCGTCCGGGGCCGCTGGAGTCGGGCATGGTGGACGACTTTATTAACCGTAAACACGGCCGCGCTAAAGTCGCTTATCCACACCCTGACTTTGAACATGAAACCCTGAAAGAAACGCTGGAGCCAACCTACGGCGTTATCGTGTATCAGGAACAGGTCATGCAGATTGCCCAGATTCTGGCCGGTTATACCCTGGGCGGTGCAGACATGCTGCGTCGTGCTATGGGTAAGAAAAAACCGGAAGAAATGGCCAAGCAGCGCGATACCTTCCGCGATGGGGCGGTGTCGCAGGGCGTTGATCCTGATCTGGCGATGAAAATTTTCGACCTGGTGGAAAAATTCGCCGGTTACGGTTTTAACAAATCGCACTCCGCCGCTTATGCGGTGGTGTCGTATCAGACGCTGTGGTTAAAGCAGCATTATCCGGCGCCGTTTATGGCCGCCGTTCTGACCTCCGACATGCAGAATACCGATAAAGTGGTGACCTTTATCGAAGAATGCCGTGAGATGGAACTGGAGCTGGTGCTGCCGGATGTTAACCAGAGCCAGTTTGGTTTTACCGTGAATGACGAAGGCGCCATCGTTTACGGTTTAGGCGCAGTAAAAGGCGTGGGCGAAGGCCCGATTGCCGCAATTATTGCCGCCCGCAGCGAAGGGCCGTTTAAAGATTTATTCGATTTTTGTCAGCGTGTAGACGGTAAAAGACTGAATAAACGCGTACTCGAAGCGTTAGTGCGCTGTGGTGCGTTTGATCGGCTGGAAAGTACCGCACCGCGTTCGGTATTAATGGCCAATCTCGAAGATGCGATTAAAAGTGCCGGTCAGACTGCCGCCAATGAAGCCGCGGGTATGATGGATTTATTCGGCGAAGTACAGGAAGAAGAAGCCGTCGGAGCCGACCCGTACGAGCGTTATCGTCATTTGCGCGACTGGTCGTTAAAAGAGCGTTTGCAGGGCGAAAAAGATACGCTGGGGCTATTTGTTACCGGCCATCCGTTTGATGAATACGAACAGGAAGTGCGTAAGCTGGTGCCGAATAAATTGTCGCACCTGCAGGAAGCCAAAGCGCCGCAGAAACTGGCCGGTCTGGTGGTGGATATGCGCGTTATGAAAAATAAACGTGGCGATAATATGTGCTTTGTAACTCTGGATGATCGTTCCGGCCGGGTTGAGGTGGCGTTGTTTTCCGATGTTTACGAACAGGTGCGCGAAGTGGTCGCCAAAGACCGCGTTCTGGTGGTTGAAGCCCTGGTATCCCACGACGATTATTCCGGTGGTTTAAAAGCGACCGGACGAGCCGCTATGGAAATCAGCCAGGCGCGTCTGACATTTGCTAAAGCACTGCGTATCCGCGTTGATGGCGAACGCTCGGAAGACGAATTCTGCAACGATTTAAAACGCCTGCTGCAACGCATGGAGAATGGCTGCCCGGTGGTATTGGATTTTCATAATTCGGTGGCTCGTTGCGATATTCAGCTGGATGACAGCTGGCGTATTAATCCCAGCGATGAGCAATTGCAGGAGCTGCGTTATGCCTATGGCGACGATGCGGTGGAATTACTGTTTGCCTGATGCGTGTTTTTAATGCTTGCGGATGGTTGGTTTTCAGTCGACAAAACTGACCTGAGGCAGGCTTTCAAAGCCGGGACGGGCAAACAGATAGCCCTGCATTAATTCAATACCGGCATCGCGCAGCCAATGATATTCCTCCGGCGTTTCAATGCCTTCAGCGAGGGCGGTAATGTTCAGGTCGTTAAACATATTCAGGCAGTGGCGGACAATGGTTTGCCGAGTCTGGTTGTTGTGGATATTGCGAATTAATTCCATATCCAGTTTGACGATATCGGTCTGAAAATCCGCTAATAAATTCAGACCGGAATAGCCTGATCCAAAATCATCAGTTGCCGTTTTAAACCCCAGTTTATGGTAATACTGAACAATGCGTTTGATGTGCTCGCTGTCTGAAATTTTTTCGACTTCGGTAAATTCGAACATGATTTTTTCGGTTGGAAAATTGTACTGTTTTGCCGCCTCCAGCGTGGTGCGGATACAGCGTTCGGGTTGATAAATGGCATTGGGCAGAAAGTTAATGCTCAGTATGGAGTCAATACCGAGTCTGGCCGCCAGAGCGATCGCTTTAATGCGGCACAGCTGATCAAAGACATAGCGGTTATCGTCGTTGACCCTGGAAATAACAGAGTAGGCGGATTCATTGTTCAGACCGCGTACCAATGCCTCGTAGCCAAATACACTCTGGGTTTTGCAATGAATGATGGGCTGAAATGCCATCGTAAAGTCAAAATCCAGGCTGTTGGCATCGGCACAGGTACTGCACAGTGAGCGTTCACAATGGTTTGATTCTGCTTCCATCGGCCTGACCTTGCTATTTTTATCAATGATTAAGCCTAGTCGTCCGGCGGCATTGGCGCAACGAATGGCCAGAGTGATTGATTTCGGGCTGGTCAGGCCGGGGACGCCTCCCTACAATCCCTGCTTTACCTACAGAAACGCGCTTTATGCCTCATGCACTGCTGAACATTCTGACTCAGGCAATCTCGCCGTTGTTAGCGCGTAGCGGCAATATTGTGGTTGCTTACAGTGGTGGTCTGGATTCCAGCGTCTTACTGCATTTGCTGCGGCAGTTGACCGTTGAGCAGGGGCTGGCTCCATCGCGGTTGATCGCGCTGCATGTGCATCACGGCCTGTCAGCCAACGCCGATGCCTGGGCGCAGCACTGTGCCGGGCAATGTGCGCAGTGGGATATTCCTTTTATCTGCGAGCGGGTGGCGGTGAACAATCGTGGCGACGGGGTTGAGCAGGCCGCGCGCGAGGCGCGTTATGCTGTGTTCAATCAATACTGTCAGCCGGGTGATACTTTATTATTGGCGCACCATGCTGATGATCAGGCCGAAACCTTCTTTATGCGTTTATTGCGTGGCAGTGGCTTAACCGGACTGGCGGCGATGGCCGCGCAGCGTGAGCTCACTCCGGGTTCCGGTATTGTGCTGTTGCGACCGTTGTTAGCGTGCCATCGCGCCGCGCTGGAAGCGTACGCCGCTGAGCATCAACTCGATTGGATCGAGGATGAGTCGAACCGCGATCCGCGCTTTGAGCGTAATCTGTGGCGCAACACATTACTGCCGCAATTGTTCGCCCATTTACCAGGAAAAGAAACGGTATTGCAGCGCTCCATTAAGCAATTGCAGCAGGACCAGCAATTGCTACAAGAGTTGCTGCAACCCGCTCTGGAATCTTGCCTGCGGCCTTGTCACTGGCCGCTGACCGCCAATCTTGCCTGTTCGGTGCCGGCCTTAACTGCCGCTCCTGCGCATCATCGTCCTTACCTGTTACGGGGTTGGCTATCCCGCTGCGGTATTGGTGCTGCGGGCAATGTGGGGGCTGATGTTCTCCGCCGTATCGAACAGGAAGTAATACAGGCCGCCGCAGACCGTCAGCCACAATTGCAGATCGGGCGCTTTACACTGCGCCGCTTTCAGCAGGCGTTGTATCTGGTGAGCGACGGCGTAAAAGCGGCAGAGGCCATGCTGCCCGGGATGATGGCCGAGCCCCGTGAGGTGTTGTTGTCGGCGGATTTTATTCTGCCCTGGGCGGGTGCGGAAATCGCCAGCGTCGCGCCTGCACACAGGCAGCGTTCCGTGGCAGTACGCCCGGGCATTTATCAGTTAGTGCCGGCTGCGGCCTGTCGCGGTAAAACACTGAAAATCGCCGGGCGACCGCGCAAAACACTCAAGCACTTGTGGCAGGAAGCGGGTGTGCCGCCATGGCTGCGCGAGTGCTGGCCGGTGCTGCTGCAGGAGGGGGAACTCTGCGCTCTGGTCGGACTGTATGTGGGAGAAGGCGCATCGCCCGCCGCGCAGGCAACGCCGGAGAATCAGGTTTTCCTGCAATGGACGGGAATTTTTTAGCCTCCTGCGACTCTTAATCCTCTGACCCGATATTCTGGTTTTACCGTCCGGGTGTTGAAACGGGCGCTTTGCTGCTCCGATATCAGCGCCCTTGGATAAGTAAAATGGCTTGTTTGACGCTGTTCAGATGTTTGCTCCGGCGCTATTTTGCGGACCCGTCGAGCGTTATCCGCCGGACATTGTGGTTTACTGATTATTAATCGCCGGTTCCGGTTGATTGTTCTGAAGTCTTGTTAGCAGGAGCGGTTTTTACCCTTTATGCGTTATCCGATTGTGTTTGCGACATTGGCTGCAGCGTTAGTGCTGGTCACACTCAATGAAACTGACAACCGTATTTTGCGTGGCAGTAAAAACGCGCTGCCGATATTGAATGCGGGCTCTGATCTTTCGACGGCGGCCGACGATACCCGGCAAAGCGCGGATGACGTGGCGGAACAAGCCGTTGACGACAACCGCACGCCGGAGGTTACCGAGCAACCGATTCGGTTGAATCTTAAACTGCCGGAGATGGAGTGGGATGATCACAGCTATGGTAACAGCGACGCTTTTCCCAATGTCTTTGGCAAGCAACCGAGCGACTCCGTTGTGCACTGGTCCGGACGTCTGCACCTGGATGATTCGGAAGAGGCAAAAACCAAACCGCTGAATGAAACCATCCTTGGTGCAGAGCTGGAGCTGGAACTTAAACTGCCCTGATACCCCGGCTGTTGCCAGTCCTTCAGTATTTTCCTCCGCTATCTGAGGGTTGGCTTTTACCGTTTTTTCATTTTCAACACCGCACCTTTCTCATTATGGATCGCCAGTACTAAAATCTGGCGGCTGCTTTTTAAAAACAACAAGGCCTGTTAAAGTTCGCCCATAAAAAATATAAAGAGGTTTTGTGATGCGTATTACGCTGTATCAATTCCCGATCTCTCACTACTGTGAAAAAATCCGCTGGGCGCTGGACTACAAAGGCATCCGTTATAAAACGGTGAATCTTTTGCCGGGTCGTCATCTTGCGTTGATTAAAAAGCTCAGTGGTCAGACGTCGGTGCCGGTGCTGAAACATGGCAAACATATTGTGCACGGTTCATCGGCCATTCTGGATTATCTCGACCAGGCGTTTCCGCAAAAACCTCTGCTGCCGAAAAACCCCGAATTACGCGCTCAAACACTGGAATGGGAGCGGCGTCTGGATGCCGAAGCCGGACCGGATGTGCGCCTATGGAGTTATCACTACCTGCTGCAGAATCCTGCTCTGGTTATTCCTCTGCTTGGTGCCCGTAAACCGTTTTTTTATCGCTGGCTGTTGCGCTCTGTTTTTCCGACACTGGAAAAAACCATGCGCCGCTGGATGAAAATCACTCCGGATAATGCCGATAAAGCCCAGCAACGTATGGAAAGCATCCTGACGGATTTGCGTTTGGCATACAGCCAGTCACATTTTTTGGTGGGCGAACATTTTACCCGCGCAGACCTTACCGCCTGCGCGTTATTTTCGCCGCTGTTTCAGCCGTTTCAGTATCCGGTTCCCTGGCCGGGGGTCGACAGAGCACCAGCGGTTATGCGCGACTGGATCGAACAACATCAGGATATTATTGAGCCGCTGAGACTACGCTACGCCCAATATCGCTGAGATTTTCTGGTGGTGGCGAGCATAAAAAAACGACGCCCGGATGATTCCGGGCGTCGTTTTTTTATGGCTTCGCGGTCTGTCGTTGTTTGCAGCAGACCGCCGCAGCGAATCAGAGCAAGTAATGACCCAGTAACAGTACGCTGCCGTAGCCGACGCTGTAGGCAATGATCAGGGCAACGAAGAATTTCAGGTAGCTGCCAAAGGTTAATTCATCGATTTTACTCATGGCCACGATACCCGCGGCGGAACCAATGATCAGCAACGAACCGCCGACGCCGACGGCATAGGTCAGTGCCATCCACTCTTGCAAACTCATGGTGACATCGGCCTTCAGCAGTGCGGCGGTTAATGGAACGTTATCAATCACCGCAGACAGCAAACCCATCAGATAATTGGCCGCCCAGGCCGGCATATGCTGGTACAACGCAACAAAGCTATCGAGGGCGTGAATTTCTTTCAGCGAGCCGACAATCAACAGAATGCCGAGGAAGAACAGCAGCGTGTCGAATTCAATCTGGCGGATATAGTTAAGGATCGGATGGTTTTCTGTGTCTTCACCATAGGCACGGGCGACCAGAAACATCACGGACAAACCGGTCAGAAAGCTCAGCACCGGCGGAATATCAAACATCACATTACCGGCGATGGTGGCCAAAATGGTGAGAATAAAAATTCCGGCGATGGCCAGATCCACGTTAGCCAGATCGTTTTCTTTGTGCTGAATCACGGCAGTATCCCGTAAGGACCAGGACAACATGGTGGCCAGCAATAACACCGCCGTCAGCGCGGGTAACGACAGCAGCAGCAGATTGGTAATACTGACTTTACCGGCCAGGAAAATCATCAGCGTGGTGACGTCGCCGGTAATCATGGCAACACCGCCGGAGTTCACTGCAAACACCACCACGGTGGCAAAACGCAGGGTTTTGGCGGCGGATAAATTCAGCGATAAAATCAACGCCACCGAAATTAACGTTGCCGTAATGTTGTCCGCCAGGGATGAGAACACAAAACTGAACAAACCGGCCATAATCAGCAGCTTGCGCTCGGACACCTGCTTGGGCAGAAAACGATAAATCAGACTTTCAATCAGACCTTTTTTGTTGAGGTAAGCAACAAAGGTCATCGCGGCCAGCAGGAATAACCAAAGGCTGGCAATTTCTCCGATATTTTCCTGCAATCCTTCCTGGACCAGTGCATGGGTATGGCTGTCTGAGGAAAACGCAAACAACAGTACCCAGGACAGTGCGCCTAAAAACAACACAACCTGGGCTTTGTTTACGTGGATAACTTCTTCAAGTACAACGGCAAGCAGGCCAAGAAAGGCCATAGCGATCAGCAGGTAGGGCAAAAAATCGGGCATCGGTTAACCTCGTTGTCGCCCGGACGGAGTATCCGGAAGGGAAAGACATGGGTCGGAAAAGCACGGCATTGTAGGACTGTGAAAGAATGCTGCAAAGTGCTTTTTTGTTCCCGCGTTCAGACTTTGGCAGGAGAGAGCAGGCCGGTGCAGTGATGGTGCGGCCTGACTGATTTTCTGCGCTGGCGGATCAGACTGTTGCTGTTTGCGCTGTGGTGAGCGGAGGCCGGTACATCGGCGTGGCCAGACAGAATATCATGCTGTTCGATCAGTGCTGTCCGTTCTGTTGTCTGGCCTTGTTATTCAGTATTCCTTCCACTCACCACCGTCATTCATGGCATCATTCCATTCGCACAGCAATTCAGACAATGCATGGGCCTGATGGTGCAGGGCGTGCAGTTCTTCCAGTGTGTTTTTCTCGCCGGTATACAGCGGCAGGGTGCGTACTTTGCTGACCAGCGGATGATCAGGCAGCTGCATTTTGTTGCGCTCCAGATTCCAGCGGATATTGTTGGTCAGCATTCGGAAGAAACTGATTTTGGTGCGCAGGGTAAACAGGGTGAAATCGTCGAGATCATTAAAATGCTGGTAATCAATGCCCGCCAGCAGTGCCGTACGCCCATTCACTTTAATCGATGCCGAACGTTTGAAATTGAGCACCATGGCCATAACGCCGAACATTTCGCCGGCGTTAATCTCGTTAATCACATCACCACTGTCATCATCAGCCAGTACCGCAAGCTGACCTTTGAGTAAAAAATACAGCACGTTGGCATCATCGCCGTGGTGCAGAATAATCTCGTCCTGATCGGCGGTGACAAACTGAGTCACGCTCATCAGCAGCTCAAACTGAGTCGGGTCACTGTGAATCAGATCCTTGAAGAAGGTGACGCCATTAACAATGCGTTGCAGGGTGTCGATGGGGTACTCTTCGCGGGTGATACGACGCATGTTTGCTCCAAAAAACTGGCAAGGATGTCAGTGGCGCAATATAGCATGCCCGCAGGTTGAATAAAGGGCAAAACAGTGGCTTAGCATGATCCGCGTCAGTTAGCGGCAGCGGTTAAACCGCTGCGTTTTTTTCTTCTTCCCGCAAAGTAAGTACTTCATAACCTGTCGCCGTAACCGCAATGGTGTGTTCCCACTGGGCCGACAATTTTTTGTCACGGGTGATGACGGTCCAGCCGTCTTTCATGTGCTTCACGCGGTGATCGCCCTGATTGATCATGGGTTCGATGGTGAAGGTCATACCTTCTTTCAGCACCATACCGCTGCCGGCTTTGCCGTAGTGCAGCACCTGAGGTTCTTCGTGCATTTCGCGACCAATACCATGGCCGGTGTATTCCCGTACCACGCTGAAGCCGGCGCGCTCGGCGGCCTGTTGCACAGCCTGACCAATGTCGCCCAAACGGGCACCGGGACGTACCTGACGAATACCGGCCCACATGGCCTGGTAGGTGGTATCGACCAAACGACGGGCCTGAGGATTAATCTGGCCAACGCAGTACATCTTGCTGGAATCTGCAATAAAGCCATTTTTTTCCAGGGTAATGTCGAGGTTAATAATATCGCCGTTGCGTAACAGTTGGCTGGCCTTGGGCATGCCGTGGCAAACCACGTGATTCACCGATGGGTTCAGTACATAGGGAAAATCGTACTGGCCTTTACTGGCCGGGCGCGCCTGCAGATCGTTGACGATAAACTCTTCCACCCGGTTGTTGATATCCATGGTGCTGATGCCAGCTTTTACGTAGTCATCGAGCATGGCAAATACCTGTGCCAGCAAACGGCCGGATTCACGCATCAGCGTCAGTTCTTCCGGGGTTTTGATTTTAACCAGCATCTTGCAGCAACTCCTTTAATGGCAGTTCTTTGCAGCTTAAGAGCTTGCGGGTTAACTGCGGGTAGGTCAGATCGGGATAGAACTCGGCGAGCATGCCAATTTTGATCCAGTACTCGGCCTGGGCATTAATCGAGCGCGACATCGACGCGCTGGCGTCACGGATTTCTTCGTGCAGATCGTCTGAAATTTTAACAATACCCATCAGCAGGCTCCCGGTTGAATTACACGAAGTATATACGTTTCGTATATTCTGTGAAGTTAATGAGAACCTTGTTTTTTGCAACAGAGTGTTTGGGTGGCTGCTACTGCTGAGCTGGGTGGCTGCTACTGCCGAGCTGAAAGGCCCATGTGTAAGACAGAGCCGCTGAGCAAAGGTATGGACGAGGTTTTAAAGCAGAGAACGGCAACGGAAAGCGGGCTGACGGCATGGCCGTCAGCCATGATGCATTAATCCGGCAGTTTGATTTTGCGGTCGGTGGTGATTTTGGCAGCGCGGATGGTGTTGTCTTTAATCTGCAGAATTTCTACACGGTAATAACCAATACGCAGGCAGACCGGCGCATCGGGAATGTGTTCGAGAATTTCAACAATCAGACCGCTGATGGTTTTCGGACCGTCGGTCGGCAGATCCCACTTCAGTGCCTTGTTTACATCGCGCACGTAAGCGGCACCATCGACAATGTAGCTGCCGTCTTCCTGCGGATGCACATCCGGTGAGGCGGCAGACACAACGTCGGTGGTAAATTCGCCGACAATTTCTTCGAGAATATCTTCCAGTGTACAGATGCCCTGCACATCACCGTATTCATCCACCACCAGGGCGATGCGGCGCTTGTTCTTCTGGAAGTTAAACAGCTGGGTATGCAGCGGCGTACTTTCCGGGATGAAGTAGGGCTCGCGGCAGATTTTTTCCAGATCTTCTTTAAGAAATTCACCAGAGGTTAAAAAGCGGCTGATATTACGCGTGTGCAGAATGCCGGCCACATTGTTGATATCACCGCGATACACCGGCAAGCGGGTATGCTGGGTGGTACGCAGCTGCTCCAATACCGTCTCAAGATCGTCATTGAGATCGATACCAACCAGCTCGGTACGCGGCACCATGATGTCGTTTACCGTCATTTTCTCCAGATCAAGAATACTGATCAGCATGTGCTGGTGGCGCTTGGGAATCATGGAACCGGCTTCGCGCACAATGGTGCGCAGCTCTTCGGTGCTCAGGTTATCCGGCGTGGTGTTGTTAACATCCACCCGCACCAGACGCAGCAAAGCATTGGCGATGGTATTTACAAACCAGACAAAGGGTTGCAGGAACCATTGAATGCCGAGCAGTGCGCGCGAGGCCGGAAAGGCAATTTTTTCCGGCGCAATGGCGGCCAGTGTTTTGGGCGTCAGCTCAGCAAAGATCAGCACCACCAGAGTAAACAGAATAGTGTTAACAAAAACGGCGAGATCGGGATTATCCGGCCACAGGCGTTGGCTGATGATGGTCGCCAGGGCAGCGGCGGCAAAGTTAACCAGGTTATTACCGGTAAGAATGGTACCGATCAGACGATCGGGTTTTTCCAGCAGTTTGGTGGCGCGCATCGCCCCCTTATGCTTACTTTTGGCCATATGCCGTAACCGGTAACGGTTAAGCGACATCATGCCGGTTTCGGAACTAGAGAAAAATCCAGATAAGATGATTAACAGAACCAGTATGCCGAATAGCACACTTAAGGGAACGTCGCTCAAGACGGGATCCTTTTAACATTAAGATCCCGCCATCATAGAGGCGGATGTTTGGCTGTCAACTGCACCAACAGGCTTGTTGGCGCAGAAGGTGAATGAATCAACGCTGCAGTATCACTTCCAGCACAAACTTGGTGCCGAAATACGACAGTACCAGAAAACCGGTACCAATCAGCGTCCAGCGGCTGGCAATCACGCCACGCCAGCCAAAACGGTAGCGGCCGACCAGTAATATGGCGAACACAACCCAGCCCAGGCTGGCGAACACCACTTTGTGCAGCAGATGCTGGGCTTTCAGATCGAACACAAAAGGCCAGCCAATGGCAAAGGCGGCGGTCAGCAGGATCATGCCCAGCCAGACCATTTCAAACAGCAGCAGATCCATGGTCTGCAGCGGCGGCAGCGCCTGCACCAACCCCCGGGTCTGATGTTTCTTCAGCGCCAGATCCTGCAGATACAGCAGTACCGACTGCACGGCGGCAATGGTAAAGACGGCATAGGCCAGAATCGACAGCAGAATATGCCAGGCCAGACCGTAGCTCAGGTGTTCCAGTGGCATCTGCTGAGCCGAAACGGCGGCGCACAGCAAAATGACGGCAGCCATCGGCAGCAGGCCGATAAACAGGTTGTCGACCGGTTTTTTCCAGCCGGAGAACAGCAACAGCAAGGTAATGACCCAGCTGATCAGAGAGCCAACTTCGAACATGGCAAAGTTAATGTGCTCGCGTCCCAGCATATCCATGCCGATATAGCCCAGGTGCAGCAGGGCAGCGATCATGGTGCTCATCAGCACCGGCATGCGGTTGGCGGGCTTGCGTCCGCTGACGGTCTGCCACTGGCGCCATGCGGCAAACAGATAAAACCCGGCGGCGGGCAGCGCCAATACTAATCCTGACATGAAAAATCCTCTTCAGAGGGCGGCAGTTTCGCACATGCCGCAAACGGGTAAAAGAGCGCTGTGTTGCTGTTGCAGGCAGACTGAAGCCGTAAGGATGGGTACGGAGTTTGGGGCCTGCGCTTTGCCGGGGTATACTGCCGGCTGTTTTGTATCTGGGTACGAGTCATCGCGATGTTTGAGAGCCTTACCGACCGCCTGGGGAATGCCCTTAAAAGCATTACCGGCCAGGCCAAGCTGACAGAAGAAAATATTAAAAGCACCGTACGTGAAGTACGTATGGCGCTGCTGGAGGCCGACGTAGCGCTGCCCGTGGTGAAAGCCTTTACCGAACAGGTAAAAGAGCGCGCCATCGGCACCGAAGTGCTTAAGAGTCTGAATCCGGGCCAGGTGTTCCTGAAAATTGTTCATGACGAATTACAAAAGGTCATGGGCGATGCCAACGAAAAGCTGAATCTGTCCACTCAACCACCGGCCATTGTGCTGATGGCGGGTCTGCAGGGTGCCGGTAAAACCACCACAGTGGGCAAGCTGGCTAAGTTCCTCGCTGAGCGTGAAAAGAAAAAGGTGATGGTGGTTTCCGCTGACGTTTATCGTCCGGCGGCGATTAAACAGTTGGAAACGCTGGCCAACGATGTCGGCGCGTTGTTCCATCCGTCATCACCGGATCAGAAGCCACTGGCGATTGCACTGGGCGCGATTGAGGCGGCCAAGCGTGCGCACGCCGATGTGCTGCTGGTGGATACCGCCGGTCGTCTCGCCGTAGACGACGAGATGATGGCCGAGATCAAAGAGCTGCACGCCGGTATTAACCCGATTGAAACTCTGTTCGTGGTTGACGCCATGACCGGTCAGGATGCGGCCAATACCGCCAAAGCCTTTAACGAAGCACTGCCGTTAACCGGTGTGATTCTGACCAAGGCCGACGGCGATGCCCGTGGTGGTGCCGCGCTGTCGGTGCGACATATTACCGGCAAGCCCATTAAATTTATGGGTATGGGCGAGAAGACCGATGCGTTGGAGCCTTTCCATCCGGATCGTGTTGCCTCCCGTATTCTCGACCTGGGTGACATCCTCACCCTGGTGGAAGAAGCCGAGCGCACCATCGACAAACAGAAAGCCGAAAAACTGGCGAAAAAGATCAAAACCGGCAAAGGCTTTGATTTAGAGGATTTCCTCGACCAGATTCAGCAGATGAAAAATATGGGCGGCCTGACCTCCATGCTGGATAAATTGCCGGGCATGGGCAATATGTCGCAGATGGCAAAACAGACCGATGCGGCGGAGAAAAACTTCAAGCAAATGGAATCGATCATCTATTCCATGACCCGTGAAGAACGTCACTTCCCGGACAAAATTAACGGCTCGCGTAAAAAACGTATTGCCGCCGGTTCCGGTACCCAGATTCAGGACGTTAACCGCGTACTGAAGCAGCATTCACAAATGCAGAAAATGATGAAAAAAGTCACCGCCAAAGGCGGCATGCGCAAAATGATGCGTGCCATGGGCGGTATGGGTGGACCAGGCGGCCCAATGGGCGGTGGTGGCGGCCCGTTCGGCGGTGGTATGCCGCCGATGCGCTGAGTGCCGGTAAGGTACTGACAGGCTCGCTACTACGCTCTGCATAGTAGCGTCTGCCGCCTGGCAGATATAAGACGACTGCTTCGGCAGTCGTTTTCTTTGGGGCTGGAAGGTGTTGCCTGCCGCCTGAGAGGATATAAGACGGCTGCTTCGGCAGTCGTTTTGGTTGGTATTGGAAGGCGTTGTTTTCTGAGTTGTAGCCGCTTCCCGGGTTGGCTTTTTGGGCTGCGGCCCGGCCCTATGACCTCTTTGAGGGGTCCTACCCCTCACGCCGGTCGGGCGCTTACTCCTGACCGCCATGGATGGCGGAAATGCAGATTGTGCAGGAGCACACAATCGGCCCGCTTCGCGCTGTGCAGGACTTAATCCGCTCTGAATAATTCTGCGATCTCGGTAACGCGAATAATGGGCGAGACTTCAGGCATCCTGCCTTTCGCCCTGCGGGTCAGCCTGCGGCTGCTCAATTTTGTTCCCGACAAAATTGTCCATGCCCTATTCGCTCGTCCGGCATCCATGCCGGGGCGTACCGGCGCAGTATTATTCAAACCGGCGTCCTGCAGGCGCATGAATTCAGCCGCAATGCCGGATATAAACCAAACGCTGAATTGTAGGGGCGGGCCATGCCCGCGATAGCGCTTGATTGAGCAGCTCGCAGGTGCATGAATTCAGACGCAACGCCGGATATAAACCAAGCGCCGAGTTGTAGGAACGGGCCATGCCCGCGATACCGCTCGATTAAGCAGATCGCAGGCGTATACATTCAGCCGCAACGCCGGATATAAACCAAACGCCGAATTGTAGGAGCGGATCTTATCCGCGACGAGCCAAGCATTCACTCTGATATGTAGGGTGGGCACTGCCCACCAAATGGCCTGTAAAGAAAGCCGCTACTCAGCAATGAGTGGCGGCTTTTGTATGTGACCACGAAGCCTCGTATGTAAAAAATCGGTCGAGCGATATACCGTATATTTCCGTGTGATACGCAAATCAGGCACGCTGATCATTCGTGCTTGCTCATATCGCCAGAGGCTAGTAACTTAAACGTCAAATGAATCAATAGCTTGCCCTCAGAGTGAAAATAGGGGTGATAAGCTGACTGGTTAATACAGCTGCATTCTGAACCTGAATTAACAGACGTGCGCGTTTTTCCGGAAGGGATTTTGAGTTATGGAAGATTTCTCAGCTGGGTAATGAGTTACACGGGGTTTCTCGAAAGAGTCGCTCAAGATAAAGGCGCACACACACTAATACACTGTTAGTTTTTTCGGAGAATATGAATGTATTCCACGAAGTATGGGAAAACGATTAAATTATTCCTGATGGATGCAGACCCTGAGGGAAGAATGGTTTGTGAGTTATCAAACTGGAACGGAAAAGCTTATCGAATTCCCCGTGGAAAGGTAAAAGACTGTTCTGATAGATCAGACCTTAAAGGCACTTCTGTTTACCTTCTATTTGGTCGCGCTGAATCGTCAACAGCAAAACCCAAAGCTTACATCGGCGAAGCTGAAAATGCCTATTCTCGGCTAGTTCAGCATGTTTCTGAAAAAGAATTTTGGAATGAATCGGTTGTCTTTATAAGTAAAGATGAAAACCTGAATAAAGCCCATATTAAGTATCTGGAATCTCGTCTATATGAAATTGCTATTTCGGCAGGTAGGTATGAAATTCAGAACGGAAACACTCCGACAAGAAGTTCGATCTCTGAATCTGACCAAGCCGAAATGGAAGAATTCATCGAATACATAAAAATTTTAATCAACACGATGGGATTCAAAGTTTTTGAACCGCTGATAAAAATCGAGTCAATTGCGCAGGATCCAGAGGAGTTCTTCTATGTGAGGGGAGCTAGAGGAGCGGATGGCCGAGGCAAGAGAACATCAGATGGTTTTGTTGTTTTTGCTGGCTCTAAAGTCGCAATTGATGCTGTCCCTTCTTTCCCAAAAGGGTTTAGCGCGCTTAGAGATGAGCTTATTGATAACGAAATAATTGTCAGGAAAGGAGAAAATTTTGTACTTGCATCTGATTACCTATTTAGTAGCCCGTCGGCCGCAGCGGCGGTAATCATGGGGCGGAGTGCAAACGGGCTAATTGAGTGGAAAAATGCTAAAGGGAAAGAGCTAAAATCAGTCGAAGAGTCAGAAATATCAAAAGCTAACAAGTCAATGCAGCCGATCGCTAACGCATCGACTGATTAAGGCGCTATGTGAAGGTCGAAAATTTAAGAATTATGTATATGAATAACGATCCTGAATCAGAACTTTCACCTTTGTCCCTCCGCCGCCATGATTGATTACCTGAGCAGCGTGAGTGCTCAGCCTCCGCTTTTTACCGCTGGTTCAACCAGAGCCTGATTCAGAGAGATAATACGATGACAGGAGTAATACGATGATCTGGCTGCAACAGGAGATTCAGCTCAGCGCCAAAGCGCGCGGCTTTCACCTGATTACCGGTGAAATCCTGCGGCAGTTGCCACAGCTTAAGCAGATTCAGACCGGGCTCGCGCATATTTTTATTCAGCATACTTCGGCGTCGCTGACGGTGAATGAAAATGCTGATCCTACGGTACGCAGCGATTTTGAAGCGGTCTTTAACCGTCTGGTGCCGGAAGGCGAGCCTTATTACCGCCATACGCTGGAAGGCGACGACGTACGGGTTATATAGACACGGATTATCGTACCGGGTTATGTGGTGGCTATATGGACATCAGGTTTTCCAGTCAATCAGTTCCTTCACTGGCACATTATACATATCTTCGCTGAGTCGATTCTGAAGGCTCTCATCGTCCAGATACCTAGCCAGTCTCGTTGCGACACTGACAGGGTGGCGTTTTAGTTCCCCAGCAATTTGCCTGCATGTGCAGGCCAGTTCAATCATGTCGTACAGCACCTCTTCATCATCTTTAGACCAGGTCTTGCCAAAGTTCTCTGGCAAATCAAGTTCCTCAGTTAGATATCGGTGATAGAAATCTGATAGTTCACCCATGAAGATTTCTGATACTGCGCCGTTTGATGAGATCTTCTGGTATCGCCCAGACCGAGGCCACAGGTACCATTGACGGCCTTTGTAATAGAGCATGTATCTGTATTTACTGACTTTTCTTAATCTGATGCCTGGGTGATTCTGTATCCTTTCTAGCTGCTTTTGCTTGCTTTCGCTCCACATACACTCATTCCAATTTTCTTATGATTGGTTAAGCGTACCGCAAAAATCTGTTAAATGAGCGATATATCCCGTGGTGATATATTCACCACTTGGTGATAGTTCTGTCTTTTGAGCAGAGCAATCATGAAAGATCCGCGTTTAGTCGCATTTGGGGAAAAAGTGCGTCAGATAAGAAAAGAGAAAGGGTTATCGCAGGAGGCCTTGGCCGATCTAGCAGGGATAGACCGGAGTTATATGGGGCATATTGAACGCGGTGATCAAAATATTACACTAACCAAGATTTTCCAGATTGCTAAAGCATTGGAAACATCGCCGCATAATCTTATTTGTGATTAGCAATAAGTTTGGCAGATAAGCTCTTCTTCATATCTATTCCATACTGGCTTAAGCAAGATGCTTACATCATCAGTACAGAACTTTGATAACTGTATGTCACTTTCGCATATGCTTAAAATAGATCGAAGCAATAGATCCAATGAGATGCTTTCATAGTGAAAATCTGGATTTGTAATTTCTTCGTAGATGTTTTTGGATTTTAATCCAAGATTTCCCTTTATATAGCTATTAGTAAACCCTGGCCAGTCTTGAAGTAGTCTGATTAATACATCTACTGTGCATTTCTTTAAATCCTTTTCCAACGAAGATTTATTCCTTCTGGAATGAAAATAATTTTGAAGTAGGGATACATATTGTATCAACTCATCCTGATCTTTCGGATTTTGAACTTGAAAGTCATATTTAGCCTTGCTCCTTATGAACTCATCAATGCTCTTGTATTTTATCTTTTCAGCGAAGGGGTTAATCTTATTCAGAAAACCTCTTTTTACTTTATTTTCATGCTCGTTTATTGAAAAACAATATGTCTTCGGAATTACATTTGATGAAAGCCATTGGAAGGTATACTCAGCATCCCAATATCCATCTTTACTATAGGTACTATTGCTTTCAGAGGAAGGAGACCAGATGACTTTTACGGTATCGGAATCGATAGTAGAACTGCGAACAGCACGTAGAGCCAAATGGTAACCAGATTTTAAATGCGGCCTATTACTTGGTAAGTAAACTTGTAGATAGCCTGAATTACTAAATATGTAATCATTGTCATCTCCATTTTCGTAATCATGTGCATTGGCATATCGCACCATTGTTTCCCAAAACCATCTATCCATTTCGAATAGAATAATTCCAAATTGATCTTTGCTTTGTTTATTGAACCTAATGCACCGCCAAACTTTATCTAGATTTTTAGCGGACTCTATATATTCGTTCCAGCCCTCGAGAATCGCCCAGTCTAAGTGATCCATTTCTTCTTTCGTTAGGCAGAGTCGTGTCGTAGGGTGAATGAATACATAGCGACCAGTTTCCTCGATTAAATAGAAATATGAAGTATCAGAGATGTGATTGCAGTGCTTTCTGTGCTGCATCAGAGAAACTAAAAACTCACCGTCACCACTCACTGTTACGCCATTAATATCAGCTCTCGAAAAATTGATTGCATAAGATAGTCTGGAGCTTTTAGTACTAGGTAGAAACATATCCAATTGGACTTTTACATTATTCAAAACTAGATGATTCTCAAATTTTGATATTGATCTTTTTTTGAAATGTCGCTCTTTGCTAGAGCTAAATAAGTCTAGACAGAAGCTGTCTCTAAAATCTGGACCGTAGAATTTTTCAACAATCTTGTGGTTGGATCTAAGTTTATCTAATAGTGTTCTTTGATCCCATAACTCTGCTTCAATTCCATTTCTAGATAATTCTAACTGCGCTTCGAACCAAGATTTTATAACTTTTTTATCGTCTTCTACGCTCTTGGATATTATGAGTATGTACTTCTTAGTAGTATCGGCATACTCACCGGATAAAAATTTATTTACCCAGTTTTTGATATCACTTGATGAGATTGAAATCCGGTGTTTACATTCAGCAACAATATAGCGACTGTCTGGTGGGATACAGGTAATAAGGTCGAATCCACTTTGAGATTGACCAGCTCCACCATGACGGAATGCTCTTGCTGAGCTATTTTGGCAAATTTCATTTTCGAAAAGATCAAGACAAAGAAATTCAAACTCAACCCATGAGTGGCTCATGAGTGGTAAATCAATATTTTTTGATAAACGAACCAGGGTTTTCTCTGATTCAGGAAGTGAATTTCTAATTGAGCGAATGTCAACTTCTACGATCTCGTCTACCATGCTCTAACGTTACCTTGTTGTAATCCCTTAAAAAATAGCATTTGCCATCCCATCCAGCCGTTCTTTCGTCTTTTCCCACTTTGGCATTACCTGGCCCATCAGCCTGTAGAACCGCTCGCTGTGGTTATGCTCGGCAATGTGGCAAAGCTCATGCAAAATCACATAATCAATGCATTCGCGGGGGGCTTTGACCAGGTGCGGGTTCAGGGTGATGCGGCCATTGGGTGAACAACTGCCCCATTGAGTTTGCATGGTCAGTATGCGCAGCGGTGGTCGTTCCTCTACCCAAAGGGCTTGTTCCAGCATCGCATCGAGTCGCTTGGCGAAGGTTTCCCTAGCCCGCGCTTTGTACCAGTCTGTTAGTAGCTCTTTAACCTTGTCAGCGGACTTTGTTCTAACCGAAACTTCTAACTTACCGCGTAGTAGTTTCACGCCTTGAACCTGCTCAGGCGCTTCAATCACTTTCAGCAGGTATTGTTTCCCAAGATAGTAATGGCTCTCACCACTGATGTATTGCCTCGGAGTGGTGAATTCAAGCTGTTTGCGGAAATCCCGAAGCTGCTCGTATATCCAACGTCCACGCTTTTTAACAGCAGATAATACTGCTTCGCTCTCGGCCCCCTCAGGAGCCGATGCAATTACCCGACAATCAGGATGAACCTTAATTAACACTTTGCCAGTCGCCTGCGGGCGCGTAACTCGCTCAAACGTAATCTGCTCGTCGCCGTAGCGAAAGCTCATGGTCTGACTTTGAGGTTTAATCGGCACATTCATCTGGTTATACCCGTTCAAGCACCGTTCAACCCGACCCGAGTGATTTGAACAATCATCTCAACAATCTTCTTGGCCTGATCCATACCGCCACCAATGGCTTTGCATTCCTGGAACATGCGCGGCAGTAGCTTTTTACGAATGTCGGCTTCGATGTTCTGTGGATTGATGGAGTTTTCCGCGACAGAGGTTTCTACAGCCTGGTCAATTTCAAAGGCGACTTTTATCCACTTATCCTGAACCTGGCTGTCGAGCACTGCTAGAGCTTCCGGCAACACTTTCTTGAAGACACCAAAATAAGCTTGAGCATGGCGATTACCTGAAAATGCATCGGGTATGTCGTTCAAGCGTCTGTCTTGAACTTGCTCTTCAAATTCACGAAACAACATGTACTGTTTCAGTGGGTGGTCGAATAGCTTTTCGGCCTCTTCAATGGCTTGGCGAAGCAGCTTGGAAAATGCTTCTTGAGCATAAGGGTCATCTCGTAGCTCTTGTTCAATCATGCGGGTTACGCGGGTTTTGATAATGTCGGTTTCGTTGCGGGTTTTATCTTCGCTCCAGTCTTCCGGCTGTTGCTTTTGACCCATCTTGCCCACTTCATACACGCCACCGGGCTCTTTAACCTCGACACCCACCACATGCTTATCCAGCAGCTTTTTCACTTGTTCGGCATATTCGTCGTAATCAATCCTCTCACCGGCATCTTGCTGCACAAGTTGGCGCAGGCTGGAGAATTGCTTCACCGTTTCTTTATAGTGACGACGATCCTGGTCGCTAAAGCTCTTGTCTTCAAAGAAGGTGGCGGATTGCAGCGCTACCTTCAAGCAGCTTGCGAAGGCTGTCAGGGCTTCGTAAAAGTCTTCACGTACCTTGAGGTGTACGTCAACCAGCTCACCATCTCTCTCTTCAATCTTTGGTACCAAAACTTGGCGCAATTGCTCAATGTCGTTCTTGTTTTTCACACCATCGAATATGGCCCATAGCTGCTTATAAAGCTGTGGCAGGCGCTTGTACTCGGTACTCATCTGGTTGTAGAGGCCAGCAATATCATTAATGTCGTAACCGCCCTGAGTGCGGGAGGCCAGATCCTGATATTTCTGGATGGTGGTATCCAGCTCAGCCAGAATGCCGCGATAGTCGATGAGCAAGCCAAACTTCTTCTTCGGGTGCAGGCGGTTTACCCGTGCAATCGCTTGGATCAGGTTGTGCTCTTTCAGCGGTTTGTCGATATACAGCACAGTGTTTTTCGGTTCATCAAAGCCGGTGAGGAGCTTATCGACCACAATGAGTATCTTCAGTGAATCATCTTTGTCGAAGCGCTCGATCAGGTGTTTGGTGTAAGCCTGTTCATCCTGGCTGCCCACGTTGTCTTTCCACCATTGGGTCACTTCAGGTGTGGTGGCCTCATCCACAGCCGTATTACCTTCGCGGCTATCCGGCGGGCTCATCACCACGGCAGATTCAAACCTATTGCCTGCTGGCCAAAGGGCTTGGGCTTCGTCCAGATACTTTTTGTATTTGATAGCCGATGCTTTGCTGTCGCAGGCTAACTGGCCTTTCAAACCTTCGTCGATGTTCTTTACGAAATGGTTGGCAATATCCAGGGCAATCAAACGAATGCGGTCATCCGCACCGTATACTTGGCCTTTTTTGGCAAACTTGCGCTTCAGGTCGGCCTTTTGCTCGTCTGAAAGACCTTCGGTAATACGCTCAAACCAACTGTCGATGGCGCGTTCATTCACATCCAAATCGGGAATGCGCTCTTCATACAGCAGCGGTGTCACAGTCTGGTCTTCTACGGCACGTTGCATGGTGTAAGCGTGCACAATGGGGCCAAACTTATTGGTGGTCTTGTCGTCTTTTAAAAGTGGTGTGCCAGTGAAGGCGACAAAAGCTGCATTAGGCAGCGCCTGCTTCATACGGATATGGTTTTCACCGCCTTGGCTGCGGTGGCCCTCGTCGATCAGCACAATGATGTCAGAGCTGTTGTTCACACACTCCGGCATTTTGGTTGCAGTATTAAACTTCTGAATCAGCGAGAAGATTATCCGCTCAGTGCCTTTGCCAATCTGTTCCGCCAGGCGTTTGCCAGAGGTTGCCATGGCTGCTTCTTTGTCTTTTTTGCCTGACAACTCACCGCCAGAGGCGAAGGTTTTGCTCAGCTGGGTTTCCAAATCTACCCGGTCAGTCACCACCACAATACGGCATTGCTTCAGGCTTTCGTGCAGGATCAGCGCCTTACTTAAAAACACCATGGTGAATGACTTACCCGAACCCGTGGTGTGCCAAATCACACCGCCTTCACGTCCACCAGTGCTACTTCGGGTATTGATGCGTTCAATCAGCCGCTTAATGCCAAACACCTGCTGATAACGGGCGACGATCTTGCCTGCCTTTTTATCGAATAAGGTGAAGTATCGGGTCATCTCCAACAATCGGGCAGGGCTTAACAGGCTGATCAGTAATTGATCCTGACCGGTCACTGCCAGCTCCCCCGCCGCGATCAGGCTCTGATACCAATCCAGGTCTTTTGCCGGGCGGTGGCTGAATAAGGCTGCCAGCTGTTCGTCTTTGAGCGTTTTGTTTTTGATGGCGTACATCTCGGCATCGGTGATGTCATCTTCACGCCAAGCAGCCCAGAACTTAGCGGGCGTGCCACAGGTACCATAACGGCCTTCGTTGCCGTTTATGGAAAGCAGCATCTGGCTATAGGCGAACAGTAACGGGATTTCATCATGGCGCTGGTTACGCAGGCTTTGCGAAATGCCTTCGTCAATGGTGGGGCCTTTTTTCGCATTGCCATCCGGGCGTTTCGCCTCAATCACAATCAGAGGAATGCCGTTAACAAAGCAGACAATGTCTGGTCTGCGGCTTTCGACTCCACCAGAGCGGGTAACGGTAAACTCTTCGGTGAACACAAAGCTGTTATTGGCCGGGTTCTGCCAGTCAATCAGTGCAACCGTCGGGCTGGCCTTTTTGCCCTCCACAAACTCGGTGACGGAGATGCCATACAACAGGTGGTTGTACAGACGCTCATTGGCAGTTAACAAGCCTTCGTTAAGTGCAGGGCTGCATACTTCTGCAATCAGGTTGTCGATTGCCTTTTCAGACAGCGGGTAGCTTTTACCGGCAAAGGTGAAAGTACGCTTTTGAAGCTCACTGCGTAGCACCTGGCGTAAAACCACTTCATCGGCTTTACCACCACGGGCAGCTAACGCGAGTTCAGGAGAGAGGAACGACCACCCGAGGTTGGTCAAAAACGTCAGCGCCGGTAACTTGGCACTGTATTCTTCCTGAAATTTGGGTGTGTATTGTGTCATTCGTTATCTCTCTTCAACCCCTGATACCCGAGGTGCAGCTTCGGGTTATGGCTTGGATGCTGTACAAATAAGAATGGTGATGTCGGAAATAGAACAAGCTGAGCCGATTACAATCACGAGAATCGTTAGCCATAACGACAAAGGAATCTTGTCACGGAAGAAACTGAACTTGAGTTGCTCGTTTACCCATTCAATTTGGTGTTCCCAATAGAACTTATAGTGTGCATACCAGTTGCTAAACAAAATTTGTTTGCTGATACATGCCGGATAGTAACGATTCTCAATTTCTGAAAGCTCTTTCTGTAATTCTGAAAAGTCACTTTCTTCGTCAATATTTTTAACCTTGAGATAAAGTGCTTTCAGCTCGTTATACAGCTTGGTAAGAGCTACACCTGACTGCTCATAGGATGATTTCTTATGGTCATACAGGCTGATGTAGAGGCCAACAACACCCAATACGATAAAAATTGCTGAAATTAATTCAGTTGATAGCCCTTTTACCGCAAGTGCAAAAATGCCAAAGGCCATAGATGAAAAACTAATCAATCCAGGTGCCTTTTCAATAATGTCGTAGGTGGCAAAGTGTTTCTTAGCCCCAAAGCCCACGTCGTAGCCTTTTTCAGCAATGCTTTTTAAAAGATCAGATTTGTTCATGTTATTTCTCTACTGAATAGGGACATCAATGGATGCGCGAGCCACAACGATGCCACCTTGGATTGCATAGCACTCAACAAAGTGTTCGCCTTGGAACGTTGTAGATTCGTTTTTCCTTCTGTAGCCTTCGTCGGTAACGATTTGACCTCGAATTTGGTCTTTTCGCTGAGCTATAGTGCCACGATTGAGGACTTTCCATTTTAGAGTGAAGACTCCTGGCACATCACACTCCGTAACTCTGAAAAGGAGCTTTTTATTGGCAAGAAGAGGGATTTTTTTCATTAACATATGCCCAAGTGAATTCTCCCTGAAACCGTTTTGAGATACATCGCAGTCCAAACTGATGTTGTATCGAATGTCCACTGGGTATTGATCTTCGATGAATTCTTCAGTGTTTCGCCAAGACGCCGAAGCTTTCTCTACAGACTCTTCCACAGCTTTTGCCGACGGGAAAGGTCGTCCATAAACCTTCTTCCACTGGTCATTTTGATTGCTGCTTCCTTCTGCTTTTATCGCATTCAGGCAAAGTTCATAGGCTTCCTTGGCCTTTTTTTGAAATTTTTTCTTAACCTTCACGTTTTGGTTGCTACCAGGGGCTTTATAGTGATCTTGATCTGGCAGTTCGGATAGGTACTTGAAAAAATCACGACTCAGCCAATCAAAGTAGATATAGCCTTTATCATCATATTCACTGGTTGATTTTAAAAAGTTAAAGGCAAGTGTATCTATCAATAGCCCACCCATTACTACGCCATGTTTGTTTCGCCAGGCTCTGGCCATTTTACACAACAGTCGTAAATTCTTGTTTTTCTGATCATTAAGGTCTTTTACGGCTTTCATCTCTTGACGCGGTTTGGTGACCTTCCAACTACCACCATTGTAGGTGTCAGGGTATTGGAAATAGCTTTCACCATCATCGCCAGTCTCTTCAAAAACCGGTTGAACTTCGACATGGAAGTTCTGATATGTCACCGTTACAACTAGGCGATCAACCCGAACATCTGTTTTGGGGTATCTAGCCTTAATGGCGTCCTTAACGTCAGTTAGAAGTTGAGATTGTTTACCATTCTTGTAGGTATCCCACTTAGATTTAGGCATGATATACAGCATATCGAGGTCTGAAATTCCCTTGATACCTGTGTACCTACCATAAGAACCAACTTGTAACGTATTGGCAGCAGTTGATTCTGAATCACGAAATTTTTGATTCAGGCTTTTCGTAATCTCACCATAACGAAGCGAAACCTGATCTGCGTTATCAACCTTCAGGTTGTTGAGAAAATCCTTGAATATATCCGCTACTGACATTACGACCTCACTTCTTATCTGTTGGTGGGTGAGGGTCATTCCCATAGCTATTACCAGCTCGGATTTTTCCGTCAGTACCGTGAATCTTGGTGTCCGATTGCTGATTACGAGCGATCTCTTCAGCGATTTCGATGGCTTCTTTTTGTGTCTTGGTGACTTTGGTCGCTTTTGAGTTGCCAGCGCCTTTTACTGCCCATCCATCTGGATGCTTAACTACGTGTTGATTCTTACCTTTTGTCATTACGCGACCTCCTTGTTATCAATTTTTACTCTTCGCTTACCCGTCAGTAACTGCTGCATCAAGGCTTTCTTCTCTTGCTTTAATGCATCGAGTTTTTGTTTCAGTGCTGAGATTTCCTGATCGGCAGTGGACAGGACGGCGGCGATTTTTTGTTGTTCGATCATATCGACAGGCACTTTAAAATCTTTCTCTTTCAGCTCCCTCATATGGCGGCTGTATCCCAGATTAGGAATATCGGTATGACAAAGTAAGTAGTAGCCAAACTTCTTATCTAGGAACTCTTTACTATCTAGCACCTGCGTTCCATCTGCTCCGGGACAAAACTCAAAGTCCACCCATTTTAAGCAACGAGTATGGTCGCCAAAGATAATTACAGGAACATTTGTGTAACGTTCGTCGTTGTTACAATATCCAGCTATCAATTCCTTGCCTTGGTCAACTACTGGCACCGAACCAGTAGCAAGATAATCGGATGATTTAACTTGCGCAGATTTCTTATTTGCTACTTTAAATGCCTCGTCAAATGTCAGAAATCTCCACTCTCCACTAAATCTAACCCCATTCTTATCCAACAGGCGTTTTTTGCCGGTGAGCAGTTGTTGCATCAGGGCTTTTTTCTGCTGCTGGCTGTTGGCGAGCAGTTGTTCCGTGGTGGTGATGGCTTTATCCCAGGTGGAGAGGGTTTGGGCGATTTTTCTTTGTTCCTTGAGGTCGGGAATTGTGACTGGAATTCGAGAAAAATCATTAAAATACAAACGCAGACGGTCCTTCGTCAGGCCATACGAGTAGGCCCAAAACAGGTAAATCATTCGAGGATTTTTGAATAAGTACTCGGCATAGAGCGAATCTATTTTTGCAGTTGGTCTGAGTACAACATAGGCTGGACTGACCAATCCATTAACACTTGCTCGCCCCAAAGCTCCCTGCCAGACGCGCATCATGTTGTAAGCAATATCTCCGCTTTGGACTAGCAAATGCTCGCTAGCCTCCAGATTTGTTTCCGTTCTTCTATCCAGTTGATCTCTTACAATCAACCCATTGTTCAAAGTAACTGACAGAAGGGGAAGGCCTTCTTCACCTTTTTTTCTGCTGGATTTAAAGAGTTCACCCAGATGGGTGCTTGGATTACTGGCCATAACCCAACTCCTCAAGATACTTGGCCATCTCAGTTTCCAGCTCGGTCAGCTGTGCTTTAAGCTGCTCACGCTCTGCACGCACCTTCATCAGGTCGATTTCTTCCTCTTCTTCAAAGGTATCGACGTAGCGCGGAATATTCAGGTTGTAGTCGTTCTCCTGGACTTCTTTAAGGCTGGCCACATAGGCGTATTTATCGACATCGTTGCCTGCACGATACGTCTCAACCACTTTGGCGATATTCTCTTCCGTCAGCAGGTTCTGGTTTTTACCGGCTTTAAATTCACGAGACGCATCAATAAACATTACCGATTCATCCGATTTATCTTTATTGAAAATCAGAATCGCTGCCGGAATGCCCGTGCCGTAAAAAAGCTTTTCTGGCAGGCCAATCACGGCATCGAGTAGATTTTCGTCGATTAGCTGTTTACGGATTTTGCCTTCGCTGGAACCTCTGAATAGCACGCCGTGCGGAACTACCACGCCCATTCTTCCGCTTTTAGGCTTAAGCGTTTCGATCATGTGCAAGATAAAGGCGTAATCGCCTTTGGTTTTTGGCGGTACACCCCGGCGGAAGCGGCTGAACTTGTCGTGTTCGGCTTCGTCGTGGCCCCATTTATCGAGGCTGAACGGCGGGTTGGCTGTCACAATATCAAACAGCATTAAGTCGCCGTTTTTATCGAGTAGCTTGGGGTTACGGATGGTGTCGCCCCATTCGATTTTGTGGTTGTCTTCGCCGTGCAGGAACATGTTCATTTTGGCCAGCGACCAGGTGGAGCCAATGGCCTCTTGCCCGTAGAGGGCGTAGTTTTTACTGCCGTGGTTTTTGCGAACTTTGCTGCCACACTTCATTAATAATGAGGCTGAACCACAAGCAGGGTCACAGATACTGTCGCCCGGTTGCGGGTCTAATAACTCGGCGATGAGGTCACTGACTTCTGGCGGGGTATAAAATTCACCGGCTTTCTGGCCACCACTGGCCGCGAAGTTTTTGATCAGGTATTCGTAGGCGTTACCGATCACATCCAGCGTGCCAACACGGCTGGGTTTAAGGTTCAGCTCTGGCTTAGCAAAGTCTTCCAGCAGGTGACGCAGGATGGTGTTCTTTTGCTTTTCTTCACCCAGCTTGTCGGTGTTGAAGCTGATGTCCTGGAACACGCTTTTACCGGCGTCTTTCAGTTTGGTGCCGTTGGCTTCTTCAATGGCGTGCAGCGCTTGGTCGATGCGTTCACCATTACCGGGTTCATGACGGCGTTCGTACAGGGCATAGAAACTGGCTGCCTTGGGCAGTACAAAGCGCTCGTTTTTCATCATCTCTTCAATGAGTTCCGGCTCGTCGCCGTACTCGGCTTTGTAGCCATCGTAGTGATCCTGCCATACATCGGAGATGTACTTGAGGAACAGCATAGTCAGGATGAAGTCTTTGTAGGTATCGGCGCTGATGGTGCCACGAAAAGTATCGCAGGCGTTCCACAGCGCTTTGTTGATGCTGTCTTGGTTTATTTTGTCGTTACCGCTCATGGCATCTTTGTTCTCGTTCAGGACTGTGTTCATCCATTGCTTCCTTTTAGCGGGGCCAATCAATGGCTGGCCCGGTTCAAGTCTTAAATTCGTTATGCTGGCTGTTTAGTGGCCATGCGCTAGGTACAAGTCGTTGGCGATAGCGCCCATCATGCGCTCACCGTTGTTTACTAGCCTCTGAATCAGTCTCTGCTCTTCACCCAAAGTGTTGGCCATCGCAATAATTGCTCGCTGCTTGGCAAGTGGCGGAACAATGATAGGTGCATCTTCCAGCACACTGCGGCGAATGCTTTTTGTTAAGGTGCCTTCGGCATTCTGCTCAAAATATCGCTGAGCCGGTGCCTGATTCAGTAACCACACCATAAACTCAGGCAGAATGTCTTTCTTCTTCAGGCTGACCAACTGATAATGGGGCGCAGCAACTGCCTGCTTACCTGTAGCGGCTAATAACTGATCTACCTGTACGGCGTAGTTATGGCTGCCACGAGCGGCCACTAAAATATCACCTGTGGTGAGGTAGTCGGGTTCACGCTTGCCGGTTAGCTCTGTTTCTAAACAGTCTGACCAGCGAATCCCTTCGGTTAGCGAGACATTCTTCATCTGAACCGCGACCACAGCAGAGCCTGGCACTTCAGGGATTTTGCCCCGAAATGGATAGCCTGCATTGATGGTTGCGATCTGTTTAAGCTTCACGCCTTCACCTGTTCATAGTCAATGATGCAGAAATAATCTGTTGATCCTGGTCAAATGTCAAGCTAAAGTTGTTTCATCGCCTTTGATGCAAAGAAAGTTGCTCAAGGGCTTTTTGTTGGGTAGGGTGATTACATCATTGTCTATGAAGCCAAATTTTCGTGTCAGAGTAGAGGTGGTTCGCAAGCTGGAATGCTATGAGCCATCAACGGTAGAACTTGTGGGTAGCCATGTATGCAGTGCTGCCGCCAAAGGTCGTGACTACTATCGGCACCCGGCGCAGGATGTGGCACATGATGTGTTTTACCACTACCCGATGATTGTTGACCCGGATGGTTCGCTCTGGGTAGAGGCTAATCGCTATCTGCTGAGCAAGCTTAACGGATTTGTGCCTGCAAAGCGCAGAACTCTCGAATCTATAGCGGGGGATCTGGCGCATTTCAGGCAGTGGTTGCTGGAAGAGGAGATCGATTTTCTGACCGTATCTGCCCGGCCCAGGGCCAGACCTACATACCGCTATTGCACTTATCTGCATGATGAAATCCGCCAGGAAAAGTTAAAGGCACGGACGGCTAAACGTCGTATGAGTAGCTTGCAGAACTTTTATCGTTGGCTGGAAACGGAAGGTTTCAAATTTGACTATCCATTGTGGCTTGAAGACGAGGCCGCACTGATGTTCAGAGATGCGCGAGGTTTTCAGCGTAGAAAATCAGTAAAAAGCACAGACCTGACTCGATCGTTCAGGATAGTTAAAAGCAATGATGACTACAGCGAGTACATTGATGATGGCGGTAAGCTGAGGCCATTACCAAAAGATGAACAAGAGGCCCTAATTCAAGCTCTGAAAGCCATTGGTAACACCGAAATGACATTGGCGTTCTTTCTTGCTTTGGCGACTGGCGCACGGTTGCAGACTGTTTTCACGCTTCGTCGGCAGAATTTTTTGGATGAGCCGTATAAAGGCGCGGTGTCTCATAGGGTAAAGGTCGGTGCTGGAACACCGGTCAGCACCAAATATGGTAAGCAGATGGTGCTGCTTGTACCGCTATTTCTGTATCGCCGGGTGCGGATCTATATGAACTCTGAGCGCTGTCGCCAACGAATAAAGTTATCGAAGCACGTATACCCAGATGATGGTGATCAATATCTGTTTCTGACCCGCGCTGGTCAGCCTTATTACATGGCAGAGAATGACCCCTTTGCATTTTTGTATCGAAGCCCGCCAAGGGGGAACGCCGTTACTCAATTCATCAGGCAGCAACTAAAGCCAGAGCTGTACCGCCAGGGGCACGAATTTGAATTCCGTTTTCATGATCTACGGGCAACCTTTGGAATGAATCTGTTGGAAAGTTTTGTTAACCAAATGTCGCAGGCCGAACCCAGTTTGGCTGTAAAGGCAGATATGACAAAAGCCCTGATGCTGGTTCGTTCCAGGATGGGGCATACCAGTATTCGGACAACAGAAGCCTACTTGAACTATCGCGAAAAATACCGGGTCGCGCTTAATTTGCAGTCGGAGTATGAGGCATACCTGGAATCCATGTTGAATGAGGTAAATACCGATGACATGGAGTAAGCGAAAGACCGTTTCCTATACCATCGAACAGCTGCCCACAGATGAATCCGGGAGAGTTGTACTGATAGACCCTTCGGCTGTGAAGGTTTTTATCCCAGGATATAAATATGCGGTGGATATAGGTAGTTGGTGTTACACAAAAAGACGGCGTATGACGGCAGACACGACAACCGAGGCTTGCGCGTCGAATCTGGTAAATATGGAAAGCTATCGGTCTGCCAGGAAAGAATTTGTCTCTTTGTATATCGAGTTTTTCCTTCATCACATAAAGATGGGAAAGTCTGCACACACGCTTAAAACAAATTTCGGCCAGTTTAATAGGTTTGTACGGTGGTGTGATTCAAGCTGTATTCGCGGGCTTGATTCTGTGGATGATTTTGCAGAAGCCGTAAGGTTGTTTACGGAATATCTGATTCAGAAGGTCAGAGCTAGTGATATGAACGTTAATACTGCTGCAACTTTGCAGCAGTTGATAATGGGTGTCGGGCGCTATGTCTATGGCGATCCTTACGGAGATCTTTTTCGAAATGTGAGAAAAGTAAGGAGATCTCTACAAGCAGTTAATAAAACGAAAATACCAGAAGATACAAGTGTGGCTCGCACACTGACGGTCTATCTTCAAGTGTTTAATCAACTGTCTGATTTTGTTATTGATTTTCAGAAATTCCCAAAAGAGATAGTCATTGAGAATAATCGCTTCTGGTTCTTTCCCGTATCTGTGCCCTTCGGAGGGAAATCGACTGTTAGTAAAAAAGCAGCATTGAAAGATCGCTTTTTGGCATATGACTATATAGGCGGTTGTATTCGATCCGTAGAAGAAATAACGAAGCTTTCAAAAACTAATCTGATCGCTAGTCATCGAGCATCCCATAATAACGCAATCAGTAAAATGGAGATCGCCAATTCATCCCGATTTCATAATAGACGAATAGATGCTGCCCGAATGGCGTTTCAGGCTTTTGTGATGCTATTTTCTGCAAACACCGGCATGAATCTGGGGCAAATGTTGCAGCTCCCATGGTCGGGTGATCATGAGGTTTTGAAAGATAGAATCGGATTTAAGGGGATTAAGTATAGAGCGGGGAGCAGAGAAGTTGTTTTTCACATATCTTCGTCCTTTTACCTAACGTTCAAGAAGTTCCTGCTGCTTCGCCAGTACATGCTGGATGCACTGAATATACATTCTTATCCCTTGCTCTTTTTCAAGGTTGCATTTGATCAGGCAGCGCCACTTTCTATGGATATTGCGGGGGATCTTCATCGGCGTTTGAAGGTGTGTTTCGGCTTTGATTTAAAAATAACCACAAGAATGTGGAGGGCGTATAAGGGGGATTGGTTAATAAGGAATACAGATGTCGCAACGACTTCGCTTGTTTTACAGAATAGCCCTGTAACGGTATTAAGGCATTATACGGAAGGTAGCAAGACTCGAAATGATAGCCAAATAGGCAGCTTTTTCGATTCCTACAAGGCCATGGTTATAGATATAGACGCCAAGGCGAAAAGCACGCCCGTTGGACAGTGTATTGGAAGTAGTCCTGCCACCCTTGGTAATACACCTATTGAGCCTGATTGCAGGACGTTTGAAGGCTGCTTGTTTTGTAAAAACTATAAAGTTCATTCTGATATTGATGATGTCCATAAATTGATCAGCTTTAAGTACCTGCTTAAGGAATCTTTGATACTCGCGCATACAGAGAAACACTTTAATGAAAAGGTTCTACCTGTTTTGGATCGCATAGAGCAAGTGCTTGATGTCATTAAGTCGAATTTCAGTGGTGATGTTAGTCAGTTGGATGACATTGAGCGTGATGTTTTTGATAGGGAGATTCTATCTGATTATTGGCAAATGAAACTGGACACCTTGATTGAAATTGGAGTGTTGTCATGAGTGCGAAGATATATCGTGCCAACTTCGAATATTTTGTACAAGATGATCAAGCTTCATTTCCTGACGCCTTTGAGATCGAGGGGAGAATTCAGGTACCTTCTGATGAGTTTGTCGTTTCTCGAAATAAGCAAGGAGATCCCATATCCCGATATGGTGATGATGTTTGGGATTTCAGGATATATCGTTTAGCTGGAGATTCAGGCTCAGCTCGGATCAACTTCGAATTTGCTCAAAAGGACTATCGTAATGAAGCTAAATGGCTTGCGTTTCTTCTGATCTATTTTGCTGAATCATCAGTAAATTACGGCGTTAGCATAGCCACAATAATGAACTATATGAAATCTGTACGTCGGCTTATTAGTTATGCTTCAAGTCAGTCAAGATCAATCGCAACTGTACTGTCCGAGAAAAAACACCTTGATGAATTTATCAGAACACTGGAAACGAAAACGCTACTGAGCGGTTTTTCTTCTTTGGTTGGTCATTTGGCACATATTCCGAGTGATGTTTCTGGATACAAAATATCCAGTCTTTATTCTAGTTTTTTGGCCAGAGAAAAGTCGAAAGGACAGCCAGAAGATTTGCAGCATCCTGTGATACCCCCTCGGCTATTTTCTTCATTGATTTCTGATCTGGAAATTTTCCTTAATGAAATTCTAGCGAGTATAGATAACCTGGCAGGGTTTACTGAAAACATAATACATGACCCTTTGTTTGCTCGTTGCGAGTCAAAGCAACGCCAGTTAGGTGTTCATAAGCGAGAGATGGCTCCATTTTTTTATGAGGCGTCATCTGTATATGGGCTTGAAGGACTGTTGTTGAAGTATGACGTTTCAAATATACCGGGATTGAGTAAGTTTCTAACCAGAATACAACATGCCTGTCGCATGTACATTCATATATATACGGGGATGAGGCATTCTGAATGCCTTAGCCTTAAAAACAACTCCTTAGTAATAGAAAAGATTATGGGCAGGAATGTCTATAAACTTTTTGGCGATACAAGTAAATTTGTTGGACAAAAGAAAAGAGTCGCCTGGGTGACAAGCAAAGATGTTGTCAAGGCGTTTGAAATTGCACGGAAAATATCTATTTTAATCTGCTTTCAGTGCGATATCTTGCAGGATGATGCGCCATTATTTATAAGCGCGGTCTACTTGGGCTTCACTGGCGTGAAGATTGATTTGAATTCTCCCTTGGTCATTCAAAAGCATGCGAATAAGGATCAGGAAGTATTTAATTATTTTCCCTCAGAGTTATATGTAATAGAGGATTCTGATTTTGATCATTTGGTTACTGTTGATCCGTTTCGCACATGGCACAAGGAGACGGCATTTCAGCCAGGTTCTGTTTGGCGATTCACTACTCATCAGTTTAGGAGAACGTTAGCTTTTTATGTGTCTCAGTCGGCTAATGTATCCATTCCTGCACTTAAGAGTCAGTTAAAGCATATATCCAGAGAGATGACACTCTATTATTGCAATGCCTCTGCTTGCATTTCCGAATTCGATCATGATGAGCATATATCTCACCTGATGAGGGAAATTAAACCTGAGAGTGATGTTCATGCATATTTGGCAGCTGTTGCAGATCGAACAGAACCTTTCTTCGGTGCTTATGGGCGGTTTGTCGATCGCAATGTTACCGAACGGGAAAGCGAGGGCCTGCTGCTTAACGATCGCAAGGAGTTGGTAAGCCGTTTCAGAAGGGGTGATCTTGCCTATAAAGAGACACCTCTGGGGGCATGTATGACAACATCCCCATGTGACAAAAAGCTACTTCGCTTGGTTTCTGCCTGTATTAGCTGTGATAGGGCAATCATCAAACCAAGTAAGCTGGAACGAGTCATTGTGCGTCAAAGAATCTTTGTTGATGAGCTAAAAAGCAAGGATGATTCGAGCATCGCGCTTAGAACCGAGTTGTCAGAACTAGAAGATCTCGAAAGTTACCAGCGTCGGATCGCTCTTTTGCGAAATAAGGAGATCTAGCGTGAAAGACTACTGGGATGCACTAGAACGCTTGAGGGCAGGATTCCCAAGCCGGGTTCCACCTGGCTCTTCTATTAACAAGGACACCGTTGCATTGGAGGCTGGCAGAAAGCGTGGGTCAATTAAGAAATCCAGGAGCAGTTTCGGGGAGTTGATTGCGGCAATTGATACTGCGAACAAAGAACTTGATGTATCAGCTAACTAACCTAGGGACTTACTTCTAAAAGCCAGAGCCGAGAAGCAAAATTACAAAGAACTTTATCATCAGGCTCTGAATCGAGAGTTGATGTTGCTTGATAGGCTGGCCCGCTTGGAGAAAGAGTTGGCCCGCTTTTCAAATGTGGTGCCGATTAGAGAATAGAATTATGTGGATTCAAAAAGAAGTAAACATCTCACCCAAGAGACGAGGATTTCATCTGATTACAGATGAAATCGTAAGGCAGGTACCAGAGCTGTCGCAGGTATCAGTTGGAGTTGCTCATATTTTTATCAAACACACTTCTGCGTCTTTGACGATCAACGAAAACGCAGATCCTACCGTGCGTGAAGACTTTGAAAGCTTCTTTAACCGTGCGGTTCCCGAAAATGAGCCCTATTACAAGCATATTTATGAGGGGAGTGACGACTTGCCCAGCCACATTAAGGCCAGTCTGCTTGGGAGTAGCGTCTCTGTTCCTGTGTCCGATGGGGACTTTAACATGGGAACCTGGCAAGGTATTTATCTATGTGAGCATCGTAATCATGGTGGCTCTAGGAAATTGGTTATAACAATACAGGGAGTTTAAATGTGTTTCTATATACTTTAAAACCAGGGGCGGTAAAACGATTAAATAGTCTGCTAAAAAACCCGTTGACCTTTGATTCAATTGAGTTTATTGAATCTAATAAAGAGCAAATAGCCAAACTGCCATCAGATGTCAATGATATTTACCAAATGTGTAATGCATTTGAACAGGGGAAACAGAATGCATATCCGTTGATGAATAACGTAATTTTTCAACTACAACGCAACGTTGGGCTTGTGGGGTTGAATGGTGTTATTCCATGCGACTTACCAATAGAAGCTTGCTTGGATGGTGCTTCTGCCGAAGATATGAGAGCAGTTGATGTTAATCGGGTAGATATCGTAAATCAGCAGATTGAGCGTTTGCATGAATTATTTTCTATAAAAGATAAATTTGAGTCAAAACATGACCTTACTTGCGAGGTAAGTCGCGTAATTGAGGTTTTTCTATTGAGTGAGCATATGTACTTGGTGTTCTATGGTTTAGCAAAAGTAAAATATCAAGACTCTTCGCTCAACTTCTCTGTTAATGATGAAACTCATAATAAATTCTTTAAGTCAAAGTGGTTCGCAAATTTCTGGGAGACAAGCAGCGCAATAACGAATTTTGCAAATTTTAATTTAATGCCAGATGGTTTTTCTATATCTGATGCTAGGCTCTTTATTAAGTCTATGTCAGATGTATTCTTAGATAAGGTTTTCTCAATAAATAGTAATTATATGACGAGGAGGTTAAGCAATACGGATGGCTTCAAGTTGATGGGTCTGATCTGCGATATAATTGCAGTATTGTTTTATGCTCAATTTAAACTCAATAAAAATAATGCCCATTTTAATGATTTGAATGCTTTTGGTTTGACCGCTGATGATATTGAGAAGGTAAAGCTTGTAAACAACGAACTAGATCAAATGGATCGGCTTTTTAACTTTAGACCCTCCAGTGTTGATCTTGTGAATCCTTGTGTTTCTATAAGGTCAAGGAGACTAATCGAATCCCTAATTAAAGTTTCTGGCGAAAATAAATTCGATGATGTCATAGGTCATCATTTCGAAAAGCAGTATATACCTGATTATATTCTAAACACTTTAAATGAGGGGGGAGTTCGATTTCGGTTGCATGGTGAGCTCTTGAGTGAGCAGGCTATTCCAGGGGAAAAGGATGGTGATGTAGATCTTATTGTCGAGGATACCTGTGGCAGCAAGTTCTATTTTATGCAGATAAAATATTTGAGGAATGCAGGAAAGCCATTTATTCGAGGTGATGTTGAGTATTTAACGAATAAAAATATTCATAAGGGTGTTTTTCAATTGGCTAAAATGAAGGAATACCATGCTAAAGGCATGCTAGACCAGATTTTAGAGAGCAAAAGTATTGCAGCGTGTACTCCCGAAAATACTACTTATATGCTGGTCACAAACGTCACCAATTTAGATTTTCAGAAGGATGAGCGTAGCGGTGTAGTTTGCTATGAATGGAATAGCCTTAGAAACCTTCTTTTAAATGGTCGGTGTTGGTACGGGCATTCTAATGATATGAATAGTCAAAAAGAGTGGCGTTACCACTCACCTCTTCCTCTCGAGGAGCCAAGTATGGTTATAGATATTCTTTTAGCCCATAGCCCAGCATTGAAAGCAATAGATGCAGAGCTCATCTTCAGGTCTAAATACTTGGCCACTAAGTTTAGGGTAGGTGATGTTCAATGTAACTCTATAGGGTTGGGGATGTGAGTCAGTTGGTAAGTAGTATGGACAGAAGCTCTATCGTCAGTCCATACATTACGCGTTTCATATGGACTTGTCTCATGGGCTGTAAGCTAGGAAGAGTAGCAGTCTATGGAAGTGTCAATACGGACACATCATCCGTATGATCGATCTGCCTGCGCATATTAAGGCCAGCCTGTTAGGGCCTTCGGTCACTCTGCCGGTGACTGATGGCGCTTTTAATTTAGGCACCTGGCAGGGCATTTATCTGTGTGAACACCGCGACCATGGTGGCCCGCGCCGCTTACTGGTGACTCTGCAGGGCGTTTGAGCACTCCTTTTTGCTCCGGCGTCTGGACAGGTAGCCGGTCAGTTATGCCTTCATAATTATTTGTTCTTAGGGATAGCGGGTGCTTCCTTTACAATGCCCGGCTTTCATCTGCTGGCAGGACTGCTCCCGTGAGTCTTAACACTTCTTCTGAACCTGGCGCTGCGGCGTCTTCTTCCGCCTCTTCACCGGCTTCTGCGGCCCCATCCGCGCTGGCGCTGTTGCCTATTGGTTTGTTTCTGGCGCTGTTTATTGGTGGCGGTCTGTATTATCAGCAGGCCGGGGTGGATTTTGCCTTTTATCAGGTGCCGGCTCCGGTGGCGATTCTGCCGGCCATTCTGCTGGCATTGTTGCTGGCCCGTGGCACGCTGAATCAGCGCGTCGATGCCCTGATCCGCGGCTGTGCCGATAACACCCTGATTACCATGGTGCTGATTTTCCTGCTGGCCGGTGCTTTTGCCAGTGTGGCCAAGGCCATTGGCGGTGTGGATGCGACGGTAAATTTTGGTCTCAGCCTGATTCCGGCGCCGCTGGTGTTGCCGGGTCTGTTTGTGATGACCGCTTTTATCGCGACCTCGATGGGTACTTCCATGGGCACCATCGCAGCCATTGCGCCCATTGCGGTGGGCATCAGCGAGGCAACGGAATTATCGACGGTACTGACCATCGGTACGGTGATGGGCGGGGCGATGTTTGGTGATAACCTGTCGATTATTTCCGATACCACCATTGCCGCAACCCGCACCCAGGGTTGTGAAATGCGCGATAAATTCCGCATGAATTTTAAAATTGCCTTACCGGCGGCGATCATCACTCTGTTATGGCTGGCTTATCAGGGCGCGGCCAGCGAGGCGCAGCAGGTGAGGGGTTATGACCTGTGGCTGGTGCTGCCTTATATCGCGGTGCTGGGCTTAGCGCTCAGCGGTCTGAATGTGTTGCTGGTGCTGTTCGCCGGTATTGTGCTGGCCGGTGTGATCGGTCTGGTCCGGGTAGAGGATTATCATCTGGCGAACTGGGCGAAAGATATTTACGCCGGTTACGGCAGCATGCAGGAAATTATGATTCTGTCGATTTTCATCGGTGGTCTGGCAGCGCTGATGAAAGCCGGTGGTGGCCTGGCCTGGATCGGTGCGTTTATTGACCGCCTGAGCCGTAAAGGCAGCGCTCCGAAAGATCACCGCCGTGCCGGTGAATTCAGTATTGTTTCGTCGGTGGCGCTAGCCAACCTCTGTACCGCCAACAATACCGTAGCCATTATTATTTCCGGCAGTCTGGCGAAAGACATTGCCGAGCGTTACGGCGTAGACCCCAAGCGCAGCGCCAGCCTGATGGATATTGCTTCCTGTGTGGTGCAGGGCATTATTCCTTACGGTGCGCAGATGCTGCTGGCCGCCTCGTTGGCGGCGTTATCACCGCTGCAGCTGGTCAGTGCCGTTACCTATTGCTGGGCGCTGGGTGCCGTTGCTCTGATCTCTGTTGTTATTGGTAAACCCGCAGGACGTTAAGTCCTGCCTTTAATTAAGGTTTTTCTATGATTGTCCGTCCACGTCCCAATGCCATTGCGCTGCTGTTTGTGATTCGTGGTTCGGTTGTGCCACGCATTTTTCCGCATCTGCTGGCGGTCGGCTTATTTGCCGCCGCGGTCAGTGCGTTGCATGAACTGCGCTGGCTGAGTGTTCCCGAGTTTTCTCTTGCGCCATTTACTCTGCTCGGTGTGGCGCTGTCGATTTTTCTCGGTTTCCGTAATAACGCCTCTTATGAACGCTGGTGGGAAGCGCGCAAGCAGTGGGGCGCGATGGTGTACGAAATCCGCAGTCTGGCACGCTCCAGCGAGACGTTGCTGGATCTGCAGGCCGAACATTCGGCAGCCGGACAATTGCGCCACGATTTACTGCACTGGTGTGCGGCGCACTGCCATGCACTGCGCGGCTCATTACGCCAGCAGGATTGCCGTAACGAATTAAAATCCTGGTTAAACGACGAGGATATTGAGCGGCTATTCAGTCACCGTAACCCGGCAGAATATTGTTTACGCCGCGCCGGGCGAATTATTGGCGAGCTGTACCGCCAGCAGCATATTGATTCCGTTGGCCTGCGTATTCTGGACGAGCATTTAACCCGTTTAGCTGCGGTGCAGGCGGCCAGTGAGCGCATTGCCACCACGCCACTGCCGTTTGCCTACACGCTGCTGACCCACCGTACCGCTTACCTGTACTGTTATTTACTGCCCTTTGGTCTGGTGCCATCGCTGGGTTGGTATGCGTCGTTATTTACCGTCATCGTGGCTTATACCTTTTTTGGTCTGGATGTTTTATCCGAAGAAATGGAAGAACCTTTTGGCTGTGAAGCCAATGACCTGCCACTGGATGCCCTGTGCCGGATTAACGAGATATCCATTGCTGAGTCGCTGGGCGAAACGCCGCCGCCGTTGCTGCAGCCGGTTAAGCATGTGTTGCAGTAGTTAGGGCTGATCAGCCACTGCTGCCCATAGTTTGGGGTGACATTAATCGATTACAGCGTTTCAACCTGAAGCGCCTTTCCGGGGCTCCGCCCCTGGCCCCCTGCAAGGAGAGGTATCTCCTTACGATCCTCTCTTTTCGGCGCGTCCGGCCTGACTTAGAAAAAAGAGGGCAGCCAACTGTGATTATGCGGCACGCAAAACAATTCGCCCCGGAACGACACTTTAAAACACCAAACATTTGTATCGTTCCGGGGCAGGGTTTTGCTCTGAAGGCCGCAGAATCATCTGGTTGTCTGGCGCCGCACGATCGCCGGTTACAGTGATCCGCTCAGCCGTATTTCAAAGGAAACCTATATATGGCGTTTAACTGAATACGGCCCGGAAAGCGCAAAGCAGGAAGTTGGGACGCAGGTGTTTGCCCCGCAAAGGCTGTTCACATGCAATCAGCGCTGGCTGGTTGCTTAAGTGAACAGCATTACGCTGATGGCCGTACATTATTGAGGGCTGTCGGGAAGAACTGTGTCTGGCGGGAGCATTCAGGAAATTACCGGGCGGTTATTTCCTGAATTTTTTGTACTCGCTGCATCAGAACTGATGCAGCGTATCGCGTGATAAAACCGGGCGCTTATTCCACGCCCTGAGACTTCAGGTACTCGTCGTAAGTACCGTGGAAGTCGACGATCTCGTGATCGCGGATTTCGATAATACGGGTCGCCAGCGAGGATACGAATTCACGGTCGTGGGACACGAAAATCAGCGTACCTTCGAACATTTCCAGCGCCGCGTTCAGCGACTCGATGGATTCCATATCCATGTGGTTGGTCGGTTCATCCATGATCAGCACGTTGTGGTTGTGCATCATCAGTTTACCGAACAGCAGACGGCCTTTTTCACCACCGGAGCAGACTTTCACTGACTTCTTGATGTCGTCCTGGTTAAACAGCAGACGACCCAGCGTCGCACGAACGGCCTGATCATCATGCTCGGTGGTTTTCCAGCGTTCCATCCAGGCGAACAGATCCATGTTTTCGGCAAATTCGTACTCGTGATCCTGCGCGTAGTAACCCAGGTTCGCGTTTTCTGCCCATTTGATCATGCCGGATGTCGGCGTCAGATCATTAACCAGGCACTTGAGGAAGGTGGTTTTACCCGCGCCGTTGGCACCGATAACCGCAATCTTCTCGCCGGCTTCAACCATCAGGTTGGTGTTTTTAAACAGAGGGGCATCGCCGTCATAGGCATGTGCCAGACCTTCCACTTCCAGCGCCAGACGGTGCAGTTTCTTTTCCTGGGTAAAGCGGATAAACGGGTTCTGACGGGTCGACGGTTTAATGTCGTCCAGTTTGATCTTGTCCATCTGCTTGGCACGGCTGGTGGCCTGCTTGGCTTTTGAAGCGTTGGCCGAGAAGCGCGATACGAACTGTTGCAGTTCGGCAATCTGCGCTTTCTTCTTGGCGTTTTCTGATTGCATACGCTCGCGCGCGGCGGTCGAGGCAATCATAAAGTCATCGTAGGTGCCCGGATAAATGCGGATATCGCCGTAGTCGATGTCGGCCATGTGGGTACAGACGGAATTCAGGAAGTGACGGTCGTGCGAGATGATGATGATGGTGCACTTCATGTCATTGAGGATACCTTCCAGCCAGCGGATGGTGTTGATATCCAGGTTGTTGGTTGGTTCGTCGAGCAGCAGGATGTCCGGGTTAGAGAACAGCGCCTGAGCCAGCAACACACGCAGCTTCCAGCCCGGAGCCACTTCACTCATCGGGCCTTCGTGTTGTTCGGTCGGGATACCAGCGCCCAGCAGCAGTTCGCCCGCGCGGGAATCGGCGGTGTAGCCGCCCATTTCGGCGAATTCACCTTCCAGCTCAGCGGCACGCATATAATCGTCTTCGGTCGCTTCAAGGTTGGCGTAGATGGCATCGCGCTCTTCTTTAACGGCCCACAGTTCCCGGTTGCCCATCATCACGGTATCAATAACGCGGTACTGTTCGAAGGCGAACTGATCCTGGCTCAGCTTGCCCAGACGCTCGTTAGGACTGACGCTGACGTTGCCGGCGGTTGGTTCCAGCGAACCATCCAGAATCTTCATAAAGGTGGACTTACCGCAGCCGTTAGCGCCAATAAGGCCATAGCGATTACCGTCGCCAAATTTGACGGAGATGTTTTCGAACAGAGGCTTGGCACCAAACTGCATGGTGATATTAGCGGTGGAGATCACGGGTCAATCCTGATAGAAGAAGGGTTTTACGAAAGGGCGCGACTATACGTGTTTTTCGTGCAAAAAACGAGCATCTGAGGCGTTTTTGCGCCGTAGGCACGGCTGTATCCGGGCATTTTATAGGAGTAGATGGAGTCATTCCTGTGAAACCTGATATTGACTTGAATGGGCAATTGTCTAACGGGGGCAGTGTTTGTGTCCTCTGAAGGCTAGAGTGTCACTTTCTTGGGTTACTCTTTATTACAGTTTTGGCACATAAGTTTACAAATTATTTTTTTTCATTATAGTGTCGGCGGCTATTTGTTGTTCGACAGTTGTATTTCCTGCTTTCCGGAGTGTGAAGCTTCCTTTGCAGAATCGCCTGTTGAGGTTTATTGGCAAGGGAATGCAGACGTTGCTGTTTATACAGATAATCTTTTCATACTTATGTCTCACCACTTCTGTTGTTCTGGCAGAGGTTGTTGATAGTGACAATGACGGCCTGCCCGATGCGTGGGAGACTGCTAACAGCTTCAATCCGCTGAATGCGGGTGAGCAGAATCTTGATACCGATGGTGATGGCCTGAATAACCTGGGTGAGTATCAGGTAGGTACTAATCCGCGCGTAGCCGATACTGATGGCGACAAGATCAATGATGGTAACGAAGTTGATGCGGGTCTGGATCCGCTGGAACGCGAGCCTGCACCTGTTTTAACGCAGAGTATTTCCGGTATAGGCTTTAATTATTACCGTCATCGTCTGGCTGTCAGTCCGGATGATCAACATGTTTATGGTGCGGCTAAGACTGGATTAGTTGTCTGGAAGCGTGAGGACAGTGGTCAGCTGACTCAGGTGCAACAGGTAGATTCTGTTACTGATTACCACCTTGTACGGGTGAGTCCGGACGGTCAGAAAGTTTATGTCTTAGGTGGTACCTACGGTTATGTATTCCGCCGTAATACGCTGTCAGGTGAGCTTGAGCTGCTAACCAGTTTTTATGCGTCAGGTTCTACTTCGTTATATATCAGCGAGAACAGCCGGAATATCTATGTTACCCGCTCTCAGGCTCTTTCTCTCTTCTCTTGGGAAAATGGTCAGCTGAAGTCAAAGGGGACGAAAACGCTGACTGGCTCTGCATTGGCAGTGACGGGCAAAGGTGAGTATGTTTACGCAGTAACCTCCGGTAATTTATATACCTTTAAACAGCAGGCTGATGGTAGTTTAGAGCAGCAACAGGTTATTTATTCTGCTGGCTTTGCATATGGCATGCAGGTGAATGCAGCGGGCAGTCGTTTACACGTTATTAAAAATGACGGTGATAACAGTTACATTCTGGATAATGAAGGAAATGTCGACGGTACGGCCGTTATCACTGATTTGAATAGCGATGAATACCAGAGCGATTTTAGCCTGTCACCGGACGGAAACTGGCTGTACCGTGCGGACCGGAATGATGGATTTCTAAAAACATATCGTTATGACCCAAATAGCCTGTCGATTCCCTTGGCCTCACATGCGGTTGGTCTTAGCTATAGTCGCATATCAAATATCGCTGTAAGCCATGATGGTCAATATATTTATTTAGGTGGCGACAGCAGTCTGTATGTGGTGAAACACTCGACGGGCTACCAACGGGATACCGATGGTGATGGTATTACCGATGACATTGATAGTGATATCGATGGTGATGGTCGGGATAATACTGTCGATGCATTTCCTTATGACCCCCAGGAATGGACTGATGCTGATGGCGATGGCATCGGCAGTAACGAAGATGCGTTCGATAATGATGCTGGTGAGTGGCGAGATTTTGATAGCGATGGCCTGGGAGACGTTGCCGACCTTGATGATGACAATGACGGCCTGCCCGATGCGTGGGAGACTGCTAACAGCTTCAATCCGCTGAATGCGGGTGAGCAGAATCTTGATACCGATGGTGATGGCCTGAATAACCTGGGTGAGTATCAGGTAGGTACT
>Ga0210025_1000130_pt1 | contig 111491 bp, 98 predicted proteins | sample CryGeyme20150102_FD_183989 | JGI IMG/M metagenome (GOLD analysis project Ga0210025, IMG submission 183989) | Groundwater microbial communities from Crystal Geyser aquifers in Utah, USA - Crystal Geyser metaG 2015-0102 (SPAdes) (version 2) | ecosystem: Environmental > Aquatic > Deep subsurface >...
ACTCGCCCAAAGACCATATCTTTGAGGCCGCAACCGGCCGAGTGCTCCAAGACTGCGAACTCAAAGGCGGAGGGGATTTGCATCTTAAAAGAAGGACAAGTGAGTGGCATGTTCCTGCTGCTTACTTAAAACCCAATAAAATATTGCGTTATATTAATAGTTCCCCTTCTTCTTTCGCAATTGAAGGGAACGTAGGTATTCAAAACTCTAAAATAGTTAATGAGTTATCGATTGCACATATTTTTCAAGGAGCTAATTCATCGAATGTAAATAATATAGATGTGAAAATAAGCTCGAAAATTCCTCCGAACCTTAGTGGCGTCACTTTTACAATTAGTGGAAAGAATTTAAGTTTTTACAATATGTTTGAGACTCAGTTTAATCATTCAAACCAAGAAGAAATTTGCTCTATTCATAGGTATTCTCAACCTGTTATAGGAATTAACATATTTATCTATGGCCTTCAGCATAATCTTAGTGGTGACTACAATTTCCCCGCCCAAACCAGCTTCGGCACAGGCGCTACCGTCACGCCCGATGAGCGCGGCATCACAACAATCGGGGGAGATTTTCAAGCGCCGACGATTCTCGTCTTAATCGGCCAAGGGTCTGCCGAAATCGGCAGTGTGCCGACGCTGATCAGGCAAACAACCCCTACTTATAGCCCCTTGCAACCGCTCCTCCCCGAGACCTTTAACCTGACCGTATTGACCATGTCGGAAAACCTCCGCCGCCTCATGAACCAAAACCCCGAGGTTGATACCTTCTTTAGGTTCACCCCCCGCTTTTGGTTTGAGGCCGATAAAGCCCAACGCTTCCATGCCGAGCTCCGCCCTTTTGTCCGGGTTCAAAGTCCCCAAGGCGGCTTTGAGACCCTCGACGGGCAAGCTCTCTTTACCTTAACCCCCGATATGCTCATTAAAGCCGTTCAAGACAAAACTTTAGAGGTTCTGGGCCGCGGGAACATCGAGGACAACCGCAAAATCGATGAAGAGCAACTGATTGAACTCCATCGCAACTTTGCGGAGTACCTCGAGGAAACCGGATTTGCAGGTTCTGATCTCACAAGGGCGTTAATGGATCCCAACAGCGCTTTACCGTGGCCTAAAAAGCCTTTCATTTGCTATACGTCTGCGATGAACGAAGAGGGCGTCCTCGAACTCTCTCCGGTCATTTGGTTGCCCCAAGAAATGCATAAAAAAAGCGGTATTCAAACGCGCCTTTTGCTCAGCATTCCCATGGGCATGAGCTTTAACGATCTCTTGAACTACGCGCAAAATAACGAGATGCTCCGGGACTCTCTCCAACTGCTCCTCACAAACAACGCCGAGATGATTCCCCAAATCAACCGCCTTGCCCTGACCTATCGCGAGGATAACGGCCTTGGCGACGACGACGAGCTGCCCCTAGCAGGCCCCATCGCTTTTAACGGAAACATCGAAGCCGATAGTTTTATGACCTTTAACACCGGAACGGTTATGAACCACGCCGACGTTACGTGCCAAGATGCCGTGTTGATGTCCTTGGGCGGCAGTGTTGTCATGAGCTCTCTTGTGGCGCGCGAGAATCGCGGGAACGGTAATTTCCAAGACAGAATCCTTGCCCAAGCGCGCCTTCATGCCGGCAATCTTATTAAGATGTTTGCAAAACAAGATATCGTGTTCCAAGGTGCCGAGACCATTTCGGAAGTCTCAACCCATATTTTGGCTCTGGCCGATATCTTGGACATTCCGGCCGTCCTTGTAAGCCAACGAACAGAGCAACTGAGCGGTAAATACTCCGGCACGGAAACATGGGTGCATGTTCACAATCATGTCTCAAGACATATCTCGGGCGGAGAATTGACCAACGAAGCCGGCGGTAAACAAGACCTCCACGGCAGCCACTATAGCGCGGACTTCCTTAATATTCTGGCTAATGATGACATCGAGATTAGCGACGTCACCGACCACATGTCCCATACCTTTACAGGAGAAAAGTCCGGCGGATTTAAAACCAAAAAACGCAGCGAATCCTCACAGCGCCAAACCTCACGCAGTAGTGTTTTTGAGTCTCGGAAAGCGCCGACAAATATTGAAAGCTATACGGGTAACCTGGGCTTGACAGCGCCGCATTTTACCGGCGGCCACGGGGCAACTCTTAATGCGCCGCTAGGTGAAGTCATGATTCGACTAGGGCGAGAGAGCTTTGAGAAAACCTCCTCCTCTACAATGACAAGTTCGACTTGGAATAAAATGGTTCAAAAAAGTGAAAAGCACCTCACCTTTTCTGTGCCGAGCAGTGACGGCCCTGTCAAGATTAAAGCCCTTAAAGCCATTGTTGAGACCATCCAAGGAAAAGAGTTAGAGCTTTTAAAACACCTCGAGATCATTGACGGAGAGCTCATAACCCGAGCTCTAGCCGAACTTCACGAGTACGATGAAACCGTTGTGGAAAGCTTGGGCGGACCGGCAGCAGCTGTGATTGCCATTGCTGTTTCTTGTCTTACCGCCGGTGCTGCAGGACCTGTTTTGATCGGGGCTTTGGGACAAGTTCTCGGGTCTGCTTTTGCTGCCGGCTTTGCCTCCCTTGCCTCTCAAGCGGCCGTAAGTCTTATTTCCAACCAAGGTGACTTAAGTAAAGTTGTAAAAGATATCACGTCAAGCCAAGCGCTTCGTTCTCTGGCGACAAGTATGGTGACGGCAGGGCTTGTTGCGGGGGCAACGGATCTTCTTAACGGCGTCACAAGTGCGGGAGAAGGCACCGCTTCTGCAACGACCCAAGGGATGGCTCAAAGCAGCACGCAGGGCGCAACACAAAGCACGGCCTCCCTTGGAAATGCCGTTAAAGCGACCTCAAAAGCCTTTGATATCGGAGAGCGCATTCAAGCAGGGCTTATCAGAGCAAGCTCCGAAACCCTTGTGAACAGCACAATTGGCGGTCAAGACTTTGAAGAGTCTGTTTTAGCAGCGGCGAGATCAGGTATTGCTAATATTGCAGGCGGCTTCTTTGCCCACGAATGGGGCTTAGAGTATAAAGATGTCGATAGTCAAATTGATTATTTCACCCACAAACTGATTCACGGGATTATCGGCGCCGGTATGGGCGCGATCTCCGACGGCGAAGCTTTGGCCGGATCCATTGGCGGCGTTGTTGGCGAAGTGGTTGGTGAGGCTTATGCGGATACGCATCCTGAAGGCTTTGATCCGACCCACGAGGATTTTGATCCTTCATTACGAGAGTCTTTAAAAAACAGAGGGGAAATCCTAACGCAAGTCTCTGCTGCCCTTGCGGCGGCCTTCCTTGGAGAAACCCCCAACGTCGCTGCCTGCACAGCCTTCAATGCCGTGCATGAGAATGCTTTTGCCGATCACGGGATCAATCGACAGTCTTGTCAACAGACGGGCGAAGTTGTCTCGGAGCTTCTTGATATGTCGGAGGGGAATTCGGCAGATACCGGAGAAAATAGCGTCAAAAGTCTTGCGGAGGGTCTCGAAAAGGGTCTTGCCGATAGTTCTCTTGTCCTAACGCCGGAGCAATATGAGGCTGCCGCAGAAAATATCTTAGGACATATTCGTCGTGCGGACGGAGATGTGAAATCCCTTGACATGAATACCGTTGTTTTGCAGTCTTTATTGGCGGCTGTTGAACCCGACGGGGCTCGCTGGGGTCGTGGGGGAGGCGAAACATTAGGCAGTGTCCTCTCCGATAATCCTCGAACTCGGGAAGAATTAGGAAATCTTGGGCAAGCCCTCGGCTCAAGTACTTTGGATGCTACGATCCTCGGTTTTCGCGAACTTGCCAAACGCGCCGTTAAAGAAATTTCTAAAACGGTTGTCAAAGAAGTAGCCAAAAAAAGAAGCGAAGGAAACGACGAAAAAAGAAACGAAGGAAACTGTTAAGAAAAAAACAAAATCCGGTTTTAGTGTTACGAAGCATGGCGTTTCGAGAAAAATTGAGAGAGAAGTGCGTTCAAAGGATATATTAGATGCCCTAAAAAAACCTTTGAAGGTGAAACCTGTTAAAGTAGATAAGAATGGGCAATCAAGTCAACGTTATATTGGTCAAAAAGCTACAACAGTGATTAACCCGGAAAGTCTAAAAATTATATCTACTAATCCAACATCTACTAAAACAGCATTACGCTTAGTGAGGAAATATGAGTAAAACTCTAAATGATTCTGATATTATTTTTTTACTAAATGAAGTAGAAATTACAGATAAATTAAAGGATTTATTGAAAAAATATTCAGATGATAAAGACCTGACAGATGATGATGTTATGGAATTGGAGGATTGTGTAGGAGACCAATTCTGCACAGACGGCATAGAGAATGATAAGCCAAATAAAAAGGGATTATATATAGAAACTATTATAGACAAATTTTATAAAATACTTGAAAGCCGATAATTATAGGGCTGATTATGAAATAATCGCTAAAAAAGGAAACTCTCATTCCTTAAGTTATCGAAAGGAAATTTGATTAATGTATAATGATTTTGAACGTGGTTCAATGTCCAATGCCTTAGCTCTTCATTATTTTGAAGAGGAAACAGTCGATGCAAAAAGTCTTTTTTGCTTTATTGAAGACTGGATCTCCAAACAGGGTCTTACACCTACAAAGATGGGCGGAAAGGGCAATAAAAGTATAACTTTTTCTAGAGGCAAAAAAGCCCTCGAAAAGGAAAATTTTAAAGGAATTCAAGAACAAGGCATTTGGATTATAGCACTCCCCCCAGAAAATAAGGTTGGCACAGAAACGTTTGATTTCTTAATGGCTGGCGCAATGGATTGTGAAGACAGCTTTAAGGAAAACACTTGTAAACTCTGTTGGGATGAGCAAATTATTCCTTGGGAAAACGCTTACATAAAAAATCTCGCAAAAGACCTGTACCAGTTTTGCAAACCAAAGTATGGATATGCCTTTCAACGGGAGTTTGAGAAAGGTCCAATATATTACTCGGGTGGTATCATTGCAGGAGTCGATTATTCACAAAAAAAAGAACGACAAGAAATTACGAACTGGGGAATTGTTGGGCAAAATGAAAAACATTCAAAATACCAACCCCATATGATTCGGGATGTTTATCCCTTGAATTTTCTTAGCCCTCAGCATTTAAAGGCTAAAATCGGCTCACAAACCCTTCAGGAATGGATACAAAGTGATCCAAGCCATGGAAGCTTAGAAAAACTCCTGCCTGATTTTTGGTGCTGGTCCGTTGACGAAAAACATATTGAGAGCGTCAAAGAAGACCTCAAACCCCACAACTTCCTCATCGCGCACATGGAATTTTAAAAATCATTATGAAAATTAGCGCTCTACAAACAACCCTCCTTGCAACCCTTTTAATTGTAACGGGCTGTGGTAAAACGCCACAGTTAATTTTCGACAAAGAAGACTTAACAGGCATACCGTGCTGTAAAATAGGGCACAACCGTCTTCTCTCTACCCATGATAAAATAACGGCAGAATTTGCGTTAAAAAATTGCTCTGCGTCAGAAGAAATAACGAGCAAAAAACCAACCGTTCAGGCTATTCTCACCCTAACGTATCATGGAGAAAAAAGAGATGATTTTAATGCAACGGTTTGTGCCGAGTTAGCAATCGACGGTGCGCCTTATCCTCTTGAAGTTATACATACTGTTAATAAACCGATAACTCTGTTTGATCGGCATTATATTCCCTTTCCTACAGGGGGAGGTACTTATTTTTCTACCTCTAGGGATTTGACCGTAAAGACGCTTATGCTGCGTTTACCTTACGAAACTTTATCCACATTATCTCGATCTCAAAAAGTTTCGATAGAGATAAAGGTGTCAAGCAGACAACCTATTTCTTTTAAATTTAGTCCTGAAAACCTTCAGATTTTAAAAGAATTCAAAAATAAATGCATTGATCAACAACCAACAAAGAAAGATTAAAAATGAAACAACTCAAAAACATCGCTCTGCTCTGTGCCGTGCTTATTCTAACGGGCTGCGCTTCAAGGCAAAAAGAGTTTATAGCTCTGCCTGAAACCGTTCAAGCGCAGCTAGAGTCAACGGACGTTTATCTTGTCGACTGCCCGGAGCAAATGGGATTTGATATAAAGTCTTCTAATGTTGCCTCCTATACAGGCGGCGGATTAATTTTTGGATTAATTGACGCTGCGATTATGTCAAGTCGACAATCCGATGCAGAAGAGGCCATTGGATGTATTCAAGGAGAATTAAAGAATATTAAGGTGCAGAACATTCTGCATGATAAACTTATTCCTTTGTATAAAAACAATGACTGGCTTAAAACACGCCATGTGCATCATGTAACGGATTTCAGTAAAGAAAAATGCAAAGCATTGTGTAACAGCTCTAAGAGCGACGGCACACTTGTAAGTGTTTTTTATTATAAATTAAGCCCGGACTTTAAGACACTAACAGGAACGCTTCATGTGACTTTGTATCCGACCGGCGAGAACCTTATGAGGCTTGTCAAAACAACGGAACCCGTAGAAACACCTATCTTTAAAACAAATGTTTCTGCAACGGAAATCCTTGAGAACAGCAAGGATGACATCAAGGAAAATGCTAAACTTTGGGCGCAAGATAACGGAAGCTATCTCAAAAGTTCAATGGAAAGTCTGGCTCGAAAATTGGTTTTGTCCTTAGAAAATGTCATGAAGCACCCTAATTATTCTCTTGAAGGATAAAATCTGTTTTTCCAGAAAGCCTTAGTAAAAAATAAGCTCTACGATTACCGTAGGGCTTATTTATTTTTTAGAGGTTACTCGTTTTTTGGGGCGATATGATCAATGAGGTTTTCAAGGGCTTGGCGTTCAAGGTTTTTATAGCCTTTTTCAAGGGGCGTTTGCGCTTTAGGTTCTGTTTCTTTTGCTGATCCTGCCTTGGGACTGGAAAGAGATTTTACAAGGTCATGGGATGAGGGGGGATCTTTAGTAACACTGTCTTTGCCGTACATGTGCCTTAAGAGACGCTTTGGGAAAAACTCGTCGGGAATGAGAAAATGATGGACAAGCTTGGCGCTCGTATTGATAAAAGGAACAAGGCGCGCTTGTTGAAAGGCTTCGGGAGTTGCCCCCGGTTTCCAAAACATCAGAGCCATGAAATAAATAACGGTCAGCAGGATTGTCCCTCGAAAGAATCCCGAGATAATGCCTAATGTTCGATCAAGTCCGCTCAAAACACTTTTACGCACTTTGTTGCTGAGGCTTTTTGCAATGGCCACAAGGACAATAAGAGAGAGCACGAACATCAAGAAGCCCAATAGAATGTCCGCAAAAAGGGGATTGGTAATAAAAGTGCGAATGAAAGGCTGTAAGAAAGGGAAGGCAAGAGAGGTTATAAGAAAAGCGCCGACCCATGTCATAAGACTCAAAATATCATTAGTGAACCCGCGGATGATGCCGATGATGATAAAGAGTAATAAGCCGCCGGCAATGATGAGATCTACATAGCTGATGCCTGCTAAAAATCCGTTATCCATATTTCTTTTGCTCCTCTTGTCCTTTTAAATCGGGTTGGTTTTGAGGGTTCTTTTGGGGGTGGGTATTAAATAAATTAGCCAGTTCTTGTAAGGTACTAAGGCGCATAATTTCGAGGGATGTAGCCGAAGCGGTTTTAAGTTTAGAGGAACCTTGAGTCGGGATATAGGCGCTTTCAAAACCCAGTTTTTGGGCTTCTTTTAGGCGGGATTCAAGGTGCGTAACACCACGCACTTCGCCGGATAAACCGACTTCGCCACAAAATAAGGAAGCTTTTGGAAGGGCTTGATCCGTTAAGGCAGACATCAAAGCTGCTGCCACGGCAAGATCGGCAGCAGGTTCTTGAATGCGTAAGCCGCCTGCAACATTAAGGTAAACATCACGGTTCCCAAGATTTACGCCGCATCGTGTTTCAAGGACGGCAAGGAGCATGGCAAGGCGGTTATTATCCCAACCGACAACAGCGCGCCTTGGGGTACCGAAAGCGCTAGGGGCTACTAAGGCCTGAACTTCTAAGAGGAGAGGGCGCGTTCCTTCAATGCCGGCAAAGACGGCCGAACCGCTGATTTGTTCATTGCGCTCGCTAATAAAAAGAGAGGAAGGATTTAGGACTTCTTGGAGCCCTTCTCGGGTCATTTCAAAAACGCCGATTTCGTCCGTCGCACCAAAGCGATTTTTAACACCGCGCAAGATCCGGAATTGATGCCCTCGCTCACCTTCAAAATACAAAACCGCATCAACCATATGTTCAAGGACACGAGGACCTGCAATGGTTCCTTCTTTGGTGACATGCCCTACAATGATGACAATAATATTACGTTTTTTAGCAAAGCGGATGAGAGCTTGGGTGCAAAAGCGTACTTGGCTTACACTTCCCGGTGCTGCAGAGATACTATCGGCATGCATGGTCTGAATAGAGTCGATAATCACAACGCCGGCTTTTGTGCCTTCAAGGGAGGTAATAATATCATTAAGAGAGGTTGCCGCCGCAAGGTGAACTTTTGAGTCCTTTACCTTTAGGCGTTCTGCACGCATGCGGACTTGGTTAACGGCTTCTTCTCCGGAAACATAGTAGACCCCGAGATCTTTTGAAAGCCTTGCGGCGACCTGCAAAAGAAGGGTGGATTTTCCAATGCCGGGATCACCGCCCACCAGCACAACGGAGCCTGCTACAAGGCCTCCCCCGCAGACTCGGTCGAATTCCGTAATGCGGCTCAAGAAGCGAGGAGGGTTCTCGCAAACCGACGATAAATCTGTGAATGCAAGGGATATGCCTTTGCGAAGACCTTGTGTGGGGGCTGCATCGTTTAGTTCTTCAACAAGGGTATTCCAGCCTTCACAGCTTTGGCATTGTCCGCTCCATTTTGATTGGGCGGCTCCGCACTCTTGGCAGCTATAAAGGACTTTTGATTTTGCCATTTGGGTTTATGAGGCCTCTGTGCTAATGGGGCCTGTGCTCAAACCATTGATAAATTGGGTAACATAGGGGTTATTCGTGTGATCCAGCTCTTCTTTTGTACCGATCCAAATAAGCTCTCCGTGATAAAGCATAGCAATGCGGTCTGCAATGCGTCTGGCACTGTTCATGTCATGGGTAATGGAAACGGCGGTTGCCCCCAATTCTTTGACGTTTTTTACAATGAGATCATCAATAACGCTGGCCATGATGGGGTCAAGGCCTGTGGTCGGCTCGTCAAAGAAGATAATTTCCGGCGTAGAAGCAACGGCGCGTGCCAGAGAGACGCGGCGTTGCATGCCGCCCGATAACTCGGACGGAGAAAGGAGGGCAACATCTGTTTTCAAACCGACGGTGGGAAGGATTTTGCAAGCAAAGTCATAGGCTTCTTTACGGTTTAGGCGTTTTGTTTGTAAAAGCAAGAAAGAAATATTTTCCCAAACGGGCAAGCTGTCAAAGAGGGCATTTCCTTGGAAGAGCATGCTTACCTTACGCCGTGCTTTTTCAACTTCTGAAGAAGAGCCTTTAAGCACATCGACGCCGGCAATCTCAATCTCGCTTCCCTCATCGGGCTCCATGAGACCAAGGATACATTTTAAGAGTACGGATTTACCGGAACCCGACCCGCCAATAATGAGGAAAGATTCTCCCGGGTAAATATCAAGGGTAATACCGCGCAAAACATGGTTCTTCCCAAAAGTTTTGTGAACATTTTTAAGGCGAATAATAGGCGGCGTGTTTGGATTCTCGGTCATTTATCAAAAAACAGTACGGTTAGGAAGTAGTTGGTAATCAGGATTAAAACGGATGCCGAAACAACGGCTCGGGTTGTTGCAAGTCCCACACCTTGTGCACCGCCTTTAGAGTTGTATCCGTGGTAGCACCCCATGAGAGCAATAATAAAACCAAAAGTTGAGGCTTTCACAAGACCTAAAACAATATCGCGCATTTCAAGGTATTTAACGGTTTGGTGTAAATAGTTTCCCGGATTAAAACCAAGTTTATAAATGGAAACGATATAGCCTCCAAAAATACCGATGATGTCAGCGACGAACACAAGAGCCGGTAGCATAATTAAGCCTGCAATCAGACGCGGTGTGACAAGGTATTTTAGAGGATTGGTCGAGAGGGTGGTTAGGGCATCAATTTGTTCCGTAACGCGCATCGTGCCGATTTCAGCAGCCATGGCAGCCCCCACGCGCCCTGCGACCATAAGGCCTGCCAGAACGGGTGCCAACTCTCGGGTAATGGATAAAACAACAACCGTTGCAACGGCGCCTTCCGCTGAAAAACGGGAAAAACCGGTATAGCTTTGTAAGGCTAAAACCATACCTGTAAAAAGAGCCGTTAATCCGACAACGGGTAAAGAATTATAACCGATATCAAGGAGTTGCTTGAGAAATTGTCTCCCGTAGAAAGGGAATGTCAATGACGAAACAACGGCACGGAAAGTAAAGGTTGATAAGCGTCCGACGGATGCTAGAAAATGAAAAAAATAAAAACCGATACGATTTAAGAAAATAACCATTTTTTGCTTTATTGTTTAAGAGGTATAAATACGATGATAACGCGTTCCATGGCGTACGAGAAGCTCATAAACCGATGTTCCTTCATTTTCTGCAAAGTCTCGGGTACTTGTGATGTCGCCGTAGATTTCTGCCCACATATTAGAACGGACGGCACTTTCGGGTTGATCCGTTATATCGGCCATTAAAACATCCATAGAAACGGTGCCGATGATAGGGGCTTTTTTTCCGTTAATAAGAACATATCCTTTGTTAGAGGCTGCCCGTAAAATACCGTCACGATGTCCAACGGAAACAAGCGCTACCCGTGTGTCACGTTTGCAGGTATGGGTGCAATTATATCCTAAGGTTTCTCCTTTGGGGATATGACGGGTTAAAAGAATGCGCGCAAAGGTTCTAAGGCAAGGTTTGAGATCTAATAACGTGCCGTAACTTTCATTTTTATAACCGTAAAGAGCCATGCCGGGACGCACAAGATCAAATTGATAATTATCCCCAAGGGTAAGGCCGCTGGAATTTGCAAAAGTTGCAAGAGAAGCTTTTGCTTTTGGTAAAAGCCGACGGGCTTTTAAAAAACGATCCAGTTGCAATTTATTTTTTTGGGAGCCGGAGTTGTTCGAGTTAGCCATATGGCTCATGACGTATCGAATCTCAAGATTGTCCAGTAAAGGACTCTTTGCAACCTCTTTTAAAACGTCATAAGGAAGTCCTTCGCGTCCCATACCCGTATCAATATGCAACAGGCAGGGAAGCTTGCGAGATAGTTTTTGAGCATGACAGGCCCATCGTTCGACTTGTTCTTGAGAAATCAAACAAGGGATTAGATTGTGTTCTATGAAATAGTCTTCCGTCCGAGGAAGGACACCGTTAAAGATGTAAAGATTTAAGTCCTTGTGGGGAAATTTTTTGCGTGCTTGGAGAGCTTCGTCAATATAAGCGAAAAAGAAATCACGACAGCCCGCTTCATAAAGGGTCGCACCGATCGCATCCTGTCCAAGGCCGTAAGCGTCTGCTTTTAATACGGCGGCACAAAGAGCGCCCTTGCGAATAAATCCTTGAAGAGAAAGGTAATTTTCTCGGATAGCCTTCAAATCAATATGAAGGACGCAGGGAGCTTGGGGCGGAACGGTCTCAAGAAGAGTTTGCATATAGGTATTATAAGGCAGCAAAAAAAAGTTGATAGCTTTTTTTTGTTTGAATTTTAAAAAAAATGTGCGCTAATAAAAAGTGGCTTTTTTAAAGAAAAAAGCAAACTTTACAGGAGAATCTAAAAATGAAGACAGCGAATAAAATCCTATTGAGCTCAGCTTTTGCTCTTGCGGTTGCCGGTATTGGCAATGCAGAAGCTCAAGATGGGAAAATGATGAAAGAAAAGTGTTTTGGTGTTGCAAAAGCAGGAAAGAATGATTGTGCGTCAAAGGGGAATAACTCTTGTGCCGGAACATCAACAATTGACGGTGATAAAGCAGCTTTTGTCGCTCTTAATAAGGGGCTTTGTGAAAAACTCGCCGGTGGTTCTTTAGAGCCGGGTGTTAACGAAGACGCAGCTGAAAAAGAAGATAATTAAGTTTTATGAGTAGTCAAAATAGACCCGCATCTCTTGGAGGTGTGGGTCTTCGTTATAAGCATTACCAAGATATTCTTGAGCAACGCCCCTCAAAAATCGGCTGGCTTGAAATACACCCCGAAAACTATTTCGGAGGAGGGCCAAGCCTTTATTATCTTACCAAAATTCGCGAACATTATCCTTTGAGCTTTCATGGTGTGGGGCTTTCCTTGGGCAGTGATCAAGAGCCCGATAGGGAGCATTTGCAATCCTTAAAAGATCTTATTAAACGCTTTGAGCCCTTTCAGTTTTCCGATCATGTCTCGTGGAGCGTCAGCGGCAATGCCCATTTAAATGATTTGTTGCCTTTGCCTTATACCCGAGAGACCTTGGATCGTTTATGTCGAAATATTGAAATTACCCAAGAGTTTTTGGGGCAGGAAATTCTTGTTGAAAATCCTTCTACCTATCTTCAATTCAAAGAAGATGTTATGGCTGAACCCGATCTCTTAAATGCTCTTGTAAAACGTACGGGTTGTCATTTATTATTAGATATCAATAATGTATTTGTACAATCACATAACCGTCATTTTAACCCTTATGAATATGTTGATAGGGTTAATCTTGAGTTTGTCCGAGAAATTCATTTGGCAGGTCATACGGAGCGTGTGATCCGAAAAAGAGGCCGGGAAAAAGAAGTGCTTCTTGTGGATACGCATAATCGCCATGTCTGTCAAAAAGTATGGGATTTATATGCATATACCGTTAAAAAAAGAGACCCTGTTTTAACACTGATTGAATGGGATCAAGATTTCCCGACATTTCGAGATCTTTGTGAGGAGTCTTATAAAGCTCAGGATATCATGGAGCAGGCGGGTCGAAAAAATGTCGCTTAACAACCTACAAAAAGCCTTTAAAGACGCCGCAACGTCTCAAAAAACAAAATCGTTTTTATCGCGTTATTTGCCCTATGAAACAGAGGAATCGCAAGAGCGTTTTGCCATCTATCAAAACAATATTATGGCGAATCTTGCCGGTGTTTTAGCAAGTACCTTTCCTGTCTGTGAAAAGCTGGTGGGAGAAGATTTTTTTCGTCACAAAGCTTACAAATTTATTAAAGACAATCTTCCTAAAAAGGCCGCTCTTTTTTATTACGGAGAGGATTTTGTTAATTATTTCGACGCTATCGGTCGGGAAAATAAGTATGCTTATTGGGGGGAAGTTGCTGCCTATGAATGGGCGCAGCAGTGTTGTTATTACGGCATAGATGCTGAAACTTTGTCGCGCCAAGATTTGGCAAGTTTTGATGAGACGTCTTTTGGCAAGCTTATTGTAAGGTTAGCGCCCGCTGTTCAACTTGTTAAAACGTCCTATAATATTCAAAATATCATCGATGTCGTGACGGAAAAGTCTTGTGTGAATGAAGACGATTTTCAAATTACCAAAACCCATGATCATTATCTCTTTTACCCGACGGAGATAAAGGTCGAGGTTAACAAGGTAGATAAGCTTTTTTTTAAGGTTTTACAAACCTTGCAAGACACCCCCTGTTCATTTGAAACCCTTGCTGCTATGTTTGCAGGACAAGAAGATGAGGCTGTGTTTGCAAGCTTTATTACAGTGTTATTTGATAGAAAAATACTTATAAGGATGTGAAAAATGGAATTCTCAACTTTCGTTATAGCCATTGTGGTCTTAGCTGTTCTGGTTATTTATATGGGGATCAAATCTGTCCCGCAAAGTGAGGAGTGGACCGTTGAGCGCTTTGGAAAATTCACAGGGCTTTTGCGTCCCGGTCTTAATATCATTGTGCCTTTTGTCGATCGTATCGGGGCTAAAATTAGTGTGCGTGAGCAAGTTATTGATGTCCCGTCTCAAGATGTGATTACCAACGATAATGCCATGGTACGTGTGGACGGCGTGGTTTTCTTTCAAATTATCGACAGTGTTAAAGCAGCCTATGAAGTGGCCGGTTTAGAAAATGCCATTGTAAACCTTACCATGACGAACATTAGGACGGTCATGGGTGAAATGGTTTTGGACGGTTTGCTTTCAAACCGTGAAAAAATTAACGCAACATTGTTGGGCGTCATTGATGATGCTACGAATCCTTGGGGCGTCAAGGTAACACGAATTGAAATTAAAGATATTACGCCGGCTCCGGATCTAGTCCAATCTATGGCGCGTCAAATGAAGGCCGAACGAGAAAAGCGTGCGACTATTCTTGAGGCAGAAGGGGTAAGAGAAGCTGCCATTTTAGAGGCTCAAGGACGGCGTCAAGCTGCGATTTTAAAAGCAGAAGGGGATAAAGAAGCCGAATTTAGAGCAGCGGAGGCGCGTGAGCGTTCTGCCCAAGCGGAAGCTGCCGCCACACAGATGGTGTCGGAGGCTATTGCCAAAGGAGATATCAAGGCCGTCAATTACTTTGTTGCGCAAAAATATGTAGACGCTTTAAAGCATGTTGCATCTGCGGATAATAGTAAACTTATCTTTATGCCCCTTGACTCTTCCGGTGTTATCGGTGCTTTGGGCGGTGTGGCTGAATTGGCTAAGGAAGCTTTTAATAAAAAGTAGGAATATTAAGTTTATGAACGCCTTCATTACGGATCTCATGAATACGGACTTTTTGTATTGGCACTGGTGGCTTTTTTCCGTTGTACTCTTTATTATTGAAGTTATTGTCCCGGGGACATTTTTCCTATGGATGGGGGTATCTGCCCTGATCGTCGGGGCCTTGGCAGCGCTTTTTCCGTCGATGGAAACCTCGGTCGAGCTTCTTATTTTTTCTTTATTTTCCGTTGTGAGTGTGGTGGTTTGGAAAAAATACCAATCTAAGAACCCGTCAAAAACGGATCACCCCACTTTGAATCAAGGAGGCGCTCAATATATTGGTCGCGTCATTCAACTTTCCCGACCTATCGTCAACGGGTTCGGTAAAGAGAAAGTCGGGGCGAGTTTTTGGACAGTACGGGGTCTTGATGCAAATGAAGGGACAAAGGTTAAGATTATAGCCGTGGAAACAACGGTTCTTGTGGTCGAGCCTGTGGACGAACCTGTGACGTAAAAAAGTCTTTTCCATATTTTCCCACAGAGACTTTTTTCAAAAAGGCTCCGGTTTAGGGGCTGGTGACGCCGTTCATACCGTCTAAGCGGAGAGCAGCGCAAAGACGTCTCGGATTCTTTTTGAATGACTATAACACTGGTTTTTTTCGAGCACTTTATATATAGTCAATCTATATTCCTTAAAATAGCGTTTAAAATATGACGGCCACATCAAATTTTTCCAAAGGTCTTTCAACAAAAGACAAAAGTTTTCAAAGTATTATCCTAAAGCTCCAAACTTTTTGGGGAGAACAGGATTGTACGATTATGCAGCCTTATGATATAGAAATGGGCGCAGGTACGTTTCATCCTGCTACAACTCTACGAACCCTTGGCACCAAACCGTGGCGCACGGCCTATGTACAACCTTGTCGTCGTCCGACGGACGGTCGCTACGGGGATAATCCCAATCGAGTTCAATCCTATTACCAGTTTCAAGTGATTGTAAAACCGTCTCCCGATGATATTCAAGAGCTTATGCTGGAAAGTTTTAAGGCTATCGGCATTGATCCCGCGATCCATGATATTCGCTTTGTGGAGGATAATTGGGAAGGGCCGACTCTTGGGGCTTCCGGTCTTGGTTGGGAAGTATGGTGTGACGGACAAGAGGTCTTACAATTTACCTATTTTCAACAGTTGGGCGGTGCCGATTGCGCGCCTGTTCCGGTGGAATTGACCTACGGTTTGGAGCGTTGTGCTTGTGTTGTTCAAGGTGTTGAGAGTTTGTTTGATCTTGATTGGAATGGTGCTGAAGGCGATCGCAAGATTACCTACCGTGATATTTTCCATCAAAATGAACGGGAGTTTTCAGCCTTTAACTTTGATTATGCCGATGTTGAAAAACTGGAAGGCGAATTCAAAGCGGCTGAAAAACAATGTCAGAGCCTTCTTGAAAAAGGCTGTGTTTTGCCGGCTTATGATCAAGCTTTAAAAGCGAGTCATTTGTTTAATTTGCTGGATGCGCGAGGTGTCATTAGTGTGCTTGAACGTGCAAGCTATATTGGTCGTGTTAGAGATTTGGCTCGAGGGTGTTGTGAGCAATATCTTCAACAGCAAGAAAATACAGCACATTCATCCGTATCGAAATCAGCAAGCGTAGGGGCGTAAAATCATGTCAGATTTCTTTTTTGAAATTCGTTCCGGTGAAATTCCGGCTCAAATGCAAAAGCCTGCAACTCTTGATCTTAAGCGTCTTTTAGAGCAAAAATTTAAAGACCTTCAATTGTCACACGGAGATATTTCTTGCTATGCCGGCCCCCGTCGTCTTGTGGCTGTTGTGCGAGAGTTGGCGACAGAGCAAACCGTACGCCACGAAGAACGTCGAGGCCCAAGAACCGATGCCACGAAGCAAGCGATTGAAGGCTTCTTAAAATCAACGGGATGTAATCTTGACGACCTTGAAATTCGGGAAACGCCAAAAGGAACCTTTTATTTTCTGACGGAAACCTTCCCGGCTGTGGCGACGAAAACCATTTTGCCCGATGTGATTCGTGAGGTTATTGAAACATTGCATTGGCCTAAAAAAATGACATGGTCAACCACAACGAAAACATGGGTCAGACCTATTCAAGGAGGTTGTGCTCTTTTTGGCGAAGAGCCCCTTGAGTTTACGGTTTCCATGAATGAAGACGGAAATCCGGATCCTATCCTTGTGCAATTTAATAATATCACTGTCGGACATCGTTTCATGGCACCGTCTCCCTTTGCTGTGAAAAGCTTTGAAGATTACGTGCAGAAGTTACATAAAGCTTTCGTTATTGTTGATCAAGAAGAACGTCAGAAAGTCTTAAAGGAACAACTTAACGATTTATGTGCGCAACATAATTTAACAATCCTTGATGACAAGGGGTTGCTTGATGAAGTCACCGGTTTGGTGGAATGGCCTGTTTGTTTGTTAGGTGATATTGATGCGTCTTTCATGTCTCTTCCTCCCGAACTTTTACGAACAACCATGCGGGTGCATCAACGTTATTTTAGCGTGCATAAAAAGGGGGGAGCTTTTGCACCTCATTTTATTGTCGCGGCTAATATTGTAGCGCCTGATGACGGTAAAACGATTGTGATCGGTAATGAGCGTGTCTTAAAGGCACGTCTTTCCGATGCGGCGTTTTTTTATGAGCAGGATCGTAAAAAGCCTTTGGCAGAGCATGGTAAGAAATTGGATAAAACGGTATTTCATGCGTCCCTTGGAACACTTGCCCAAAAGCAAAACCGCCTTGTGGAAATTATCGACTTGATTGAAAAAGAAGATGAAGCGGCACGCCAAGATGCCAAGGAGGCCGCCCGTTTATGCAAAGCCGATTTAATGTCGGAGATGGTTTTTGAATTCCCCGAGCTTCAGGGCATTATCGGATTTTATTATGCCAAGGCCGACGGATTAAAAGAAACAATTGCTCAAGCAATTTATGATCAATATTCTCCCAAAGGCCCAAGCGATGCCTTGCCCTCTCAAAAAGTTAGTCGCCTGCTTGCCTTGGCAGATCGACTTGATACTTTGGTCGGTTTTTTCAGTGTCGGTCTTAAACCGACGGGGTCAAAAGATCCTTTTGCGCTGCGTCGTGCAGCCCTTGGAACCATTCGATTCCTTGAGGAAGGATACGATTGGGCTTTAGATGATGTTTTGTCATGTGTCTTTGATCTTTATGACGGTACAAAAAAAACAGTTCAAGCTCTTCCCAAAGCAGAGGTGTTAAAAGAGCTTGAACTCTTCTTTATGGAGCGTCTTAAGGTTTACCGGCGGGATCAAGGGTATGCCCATGATTATATCGAAGCCGTTTTATCGAGGGGATTGTCAGAGCCTTTATCGGTTATGAAGACCCGCCTTGATGCCTTGGTTTCTTTTGTTGAAACCCATGAAGAGGAAGCCGTTAATCTGTTTGCAGGTTATAAGCGGGCGACCAATATTTTGCGCAAAGAAAAAGTAACAGATCTTAAAGAACCCTTGGAAACGCTTTTTGAGAAAGAGGAGGAAAAAGCTCTTTATAAAACCCTTTTCGCTACTCGGAAAGAGATTCAAGGTTTCTTGTCTCAAGGCGATTTTACAAAGGCCATGGCAATCCTAGCTCCCTTACGCTCTCCCATTGATGCTTTCTTTGAGCATGTTCAAGTCAACGATGAGCGTCAAGATATTCGCCAAAATCGTTTGAACCTTTTGGGATATATTCAAAAAAGCCTTGAGCAAGTGGCAGATTTTTCAAAAATTGAGGGGTAGGCTCTTTTGTTTTTTGTGCATCAAGAGAGACTGTTGAAAACGTTTTAAACGTAGTGTGCGATTACAAAATAGGCTCTGCAGAGACTCTTTTCCGGGGACTCTAAAGAACCATAAAAGTCCCCCTCTAATGAAGGGGGCTTTTTTCAGAAAACTATATTGCCAGCTTAACCCAAACGGGAGCATGATCCGAAGGGCGCTCTTCGCTTCGTGTTTCGGGGTCGATGCCTGCGTCTTGCAGGAGGTCTGCTGCCTTGGGTGATAAAAGAAAATGATCGATGAGGTAGCCCTTATTATTTTGATAAGAGCCCGAACGATAGTCCCACCACGAGAATAATCCTTGATTTTTTGGAAGGAAAGAAGGGTGCTTTAGGCGAAACCCGTCGATAAAACCGCTATTGTATAAAGTCCTCAGAGCCTCTCGTTCTTGAAGGGAGCAGAGGATTCGATCTTCTTTGAAACGTTCCGGAGAATGGCCGTCACTGATAAAAGGGGCAATGTTGTAGTCTCCGGCAATGACAAGGGGTTCGTTTTGTTTTAGAAGATCGTTTCCGTGCGCTTGCAATGCCTTCAAGAATGCCATCTTATAAGCAAATTTATCACTACCGACCTCTTGGCCGTTGGGAACGTAAACACTTGCCACACGTACGCCGTTCACAAAGGCCTCAATGTAGCGGGCTTGCTCGTCTTCTTGAAAGCTAGGGAGGCCATAGACAACATCTTCCACAGGACTTTTCGAGAGAATAGCAACGCCATTGTAGGACTTTTGTCCGAGGAGAGAGATATTATAGCCAAGGTCTTCGATCTCCTCTCGAGGAAAATGTTCCTCTTGGCATTTGATTTCTTGGAGTAAAATCACATCAGGATCGCGTTCGTTAATCCATTTTTTGAACGGCTCGAGGCGGGTGCGAAGAGAGTTTACATTCCATGTGGCAACGGTTATCATGGGCTTTGTCTTTCTTTTTTCTTATATGGAAAAGGAATTTCCGCACCCGCAAGAGCTTTCTACATTGGGATTGCGCAAGGTGAAAGCAGCGCCAATGAGCTCGGTCACGTAATCAAGGGTTACATTTTTAAGGAACTCAAAGGAAACCTCATCGGTGATGACAGAGATATCATCATAGGTAAATAAAAGATCATCCTTGTTTTGAGACGGTTCAAAGTCGAATTTATATTGAAAGCCGGAACAGCCGCCGCTTAAAACAGAAAGGCGAAGCAAAAGCTCCCCCGTAGGATTTTTCTTGATTTCTTGCTGTTTTAAAAACCGAAGGCGATCAAGGGCTGTGTCGGTGATATAGAGGGTTCCGTCGGTAATACCGTCGGGTTTTGTCATTCTAAAAGAATCGGACATAAGCAAAAGCCTTGTAAAAAAAATCTGTAAAAAAGGTTATTCCCTGTTATATATAGCATAGTACCGGCCCTCTTTCAAATTCCTTGCGTATGCAACATATACTTCGCGGGAGTTTTGGTTTGGTTTTAAATCCCTCATTTTGAGAATAAATAGGGATAAGATGACAAAAAAAGAAGTTTTTATTTGAGAGACCCATGAATCCGTTTTCACTATTTTTAGAGCATAGCCGTCATATTACTAAAACTCTCATGGACGAAGGGATCATGCCCCGTGATGTGCCCCTTGATCGTTTTGTGGTCGAGCCCCCAAAGGAGGCCTCTCACGGTGATCTTGCAACTAATGTTGCCATGGTGCTTTGTAAGTCTGCAAAGCAAAATCCTCGCGCCTTGGCCGAGCACTATGTGAGACATTTTGCAAAGCATAAAGATGTCGAGTCCGCTGAAATCGCCGGACCGGGTTTTATTAATATTCGGTTGACGCCTTCTTTTTGGCACGGTCAGCTTTCGACACTTTTAAAAGCCGGAGAAGCCTATGGTGCTTCTGATATCGGGCAAGGAGAAAGTGTTAATGTCGAATATGTTTCCACTAACCCGACGGGGCCGTTGCATATCGGGCATTGTCGTGTTGCTGTTGTGGGAGACGTTCTGGCCGGCCTTCTTGAAAAAGCAGGTTATAAAGTGACCCGTGAGTATTATATTAATGATGCCGGGGGGCAAGCCAATGACTTGGCGCGTTCGACTTATAAACGTTACCTTCAAGCACTGGGGCGTACCGTTGAAGATCTTGGATCTTATGGCGGCGATTATCTTATCCCTGTTGGAGAATCTCTTGCTAAGGAGGAGGGGGATAAATGGGTCGATAAGCCGGAAAGTGAGTGGCTTGCAGATATTAGGGCTTATGCTATTGAGGCGATGATGGCCTTAATTAAGCGTGACCTTGCCGCACTCAATATTCACCAAGATGTGTTTACGTCGGAGTTGGCCATTGTTAAGGCCGGCCGTGTTGAAGAGGCTATTGAGGATTTGACACAAAAAGGTCTCATTTACAAAGGGATTCTCGAGCAACCCAAAGGGCGCGAGATTGAGGATTGGGAGCCTCGTGAGCAAACCCTTTTCCGTTCCTCCCAATTCGGGGATGATGTGGATCGTGCCATTAAAAAATCCGACGGGAGTTGGACTTATTTTGCCGGCGATATGGCCTACCATCTTGATAAACTAAAGCGAGGTTCTCCAAAGCTTATTAATGTTTGGGGTGCTGATCACGGGGGGTATGTTAAACGTTTATCTTCTGCGGTGGTTGCTTTGAGCAACGGGGCGGCCGAGGTTAAATGCATCTTATGCCAGATGGTGCGTTTTATGGTTAACGGCCAAGCTCTTAAGATGTCAAAGCGAGACGGAAATTTTATTACCGTTGATGAAGCCGTTGAAAAAGTGGGTCTTGAGGCGATGCGTTTTCTTATGGTTTCTCGGAAAAATGATGCCTTTCTTGATTTCGATTTTGAAAAGGCTGTAGAACAAAGTAAAGATAACCCTGTTTTTTATGTTCAATATGCTTATGCAAGGTGTCACTCTATTAAACGTCATATTTTAGAAACATTCCCGAACCTTGATTTAAGCCTTCTTTCGTTGTCCGATATTTCTTTGGAAGGTCTTGAGTCGGAAGAATTTTTGGCTCTTATTAAAAAACTTTCCGAATGGCAGCGAATCATTGAAATGGCAGCAAGAACGTATGAGCCTCATCGCATCACCTATTATCTTGGCGAGCTTGCCGCAGACTTTCACGGTTTATGGAATAAGGGAAAAGAAAATTTCCATTTGCGCTTTATTGACCCTGAGAATCAAGAGTTAACGCAAAAGCACTTTGCACTTGTGGCTGCAGTTGCTACAGTAATCGGGTCAGGTCTGAATCTCTTGGGGGTAAAGCCGCAGGAAAAAATGTAATAGGAAAAAAGAAATGCAACACTCTAACCCGTACCAATCAAATTATACAAAGCCGGAGCGCACGAACCCGGAAATTAGCTTCGAACGTGATGCACTTGATTCGGTGCGGAAACTTCGGGCGACGGGTTTATCTAAAGGAGGGATCGTAGGAAAATTTAATTTGTCTATGCCCGTTAAAATTAGTGCCGTTGCTCTTATTTTTGCAGGAGTTGTTTTGAGCGTTTGGACCATGAAGTCCTCCCGCTCTTTTATGGAAGATGATGATTTACCGACTATTGCAAATGATTTTGGAACCGATTCTTTTAAAGTGGCTCCCGGAGAAGAGGACGCTATTCAAGTTCCTCATAGTGACAAAGAATTTTATAGCGAGCTTGAGCCTGCACAACCGACTTACGGTAAAGAAGCGTTTCGGGCAACACCCGAAGCCCCTAGTGAACAAGTCTCGCAAGAAGCTCTTTTTGTAGAGGCGGGCAAGGTTCCTGAAACTGAAATGATCTCTGAGGAGAGCACAGAAAAAACGAGGGATGAAATTTCTGATTCTTCTTCGGATGCAGGGTCTGTTTCCCTATCTGCGCAAGAGGCGAAGGATGCGCATATTACCGTTGTTGAAGCCGTAAATGATGTTTCGGAAACCTATAAAGCACCGGCGCCAACAGTTAGCAATAAACCTAAGAAAACTTTGGAAATAGCTCTTGGCGAGACACAACAGCCTGTCGGGAAAGCAGATGCCACAAAAGCGGACGTTCAACAAAAGGCACAGCAAGTTGTGGTAAAGACAACAATGCCAACGCCTTCAAAGGTCAAATCTGTTCCTTCTAAAGCAATGCTTTCGACGACGGTTTCCGGTGCACAAGGTGCACAAAGGGTGTATTGGGTTCAAATTGCTTCCTTGCCGACCCAAGCAGCAGCCCAAAAGGAATGGATGCGCCTTCAAGGAAAGGCGCCCCAAACTCTTAAGGGGCAAAGTTATAAGACTGTTCGTGTTGATCTTGGTAAGCCTAAAGGGATTCGTTATCGTGTCCATGTAGGACCTTTTTCAAAGGCGCAAGCTGTGCAAAAATGCCGAACCCTGAAAGGGTCGAGTTTGGATTGTTTGGTTATTAAGAAAAAATGATTAAGTGACCTTACCTTAAATGGATGTTCAAATTTTTGAAATCTTAGCAAATATCCTAATTTATGGTGTGCCGGCTATTTTGGCGATTACCCTTCACGAAGCTGCCCACGGGTATGCAGCTTTGCAAAAAGGAGATGATACGGCAAAACGAGCCGGACGCCTTTCTTTAAACCCTCTGCGTCATGTGGATCCTTTTGGCACGGTTATTTTACCTGCTGTTCTTATTTTTACCCAAGCGCCTTTTATTTTTGGGTATGCAAAACCTGTCCCTGTTAATTTTAACGCTTTAAGAAGACCGCGCTTAGATATGGTTTATGTGGCTGTTGCGGGCCCTGCAACAAATATTTTATTAGCTGTTGTTTCTGCTCTTTTATTTTATACACTCGTTTATATGCCTGTTCCCTTGGCTAAACTTATGGAGCAGATGTTGGCTTTTTCCATCAACATTAATGTGCTTTTAGCCGTTTTTAATATGCTTCCTATACCGCCTCTCGACGGAGGACGTGTTGCCGTCGGCTTTCTGCCGCCTGCTCCGGCAAGACTTCTTTCCTCCTTGGAGCGTTGGGGATTTGTGATTATTATCGGTTCTTTTATGTTGCTTCCCTTTATTCTCTCCCAAGCGGGTGTTCACTTTAGTTTGTTTGACGTCTTGCTAAGAGGGCCGATGACATGGACAATAAACTTAATAGCCTCTTTAACAGGCATTACAAATCTTTAAAGGAGATTCCTGATGAGCGTCGGACCGTTACAAATTATTTTAATTATTCTGATTATCCTGTTGTTATTCGGTAAAGGAAAAATATCAAGCTTTATGGCAGACCTTGGAAAAGGAATGAAGGCTTTTAAAGAGGGTCTTGAAGAGGAAAAGAAAGAAGGGGATAAAAAGGAACCTGTGAAAAACCTAAAAGCCCCTGCAAAAAAAACGGCTGCAAAAAAAGTGCCTGCAAAAGCAGCTCTTAAAAAAACAGTAGCTAAAAAAGCGCCTGCTAAAAAAACACCTAAAAAGAAATAACCTCTCATGTTTGATCTTGGTACTTGGGGAGAAATTCTCATTATTCTTGTGGCGGCTTTGCTCTTAATCGGGCCAAAGGAATTGCCGGATTTATTGCGGGGCTTAGGGCGTATGATTCAGAAATTTAAACGCTTAAGCTCGGGGCTACGTCGTGAAATTGACCAATATATACATGAGGGTGAGTTTGAAGAATATACCAAGGGGGCGAATGTTCTCGGTATGATGGGGCAAGATGAAAGCCGTGCGGGCGATGAGAATCTTGAAGAAAAAGAAGCAGGAGGAAAAACTCTCTCTAAAAAGAAAAAAAAACCTTCTCCGAAAAAGGGGTCTGAAAAATGACTTCTTCTCGAAAAAGCCCCTCTCAAAAAAATACTTCTAAAGCGGCGAAAAAGACATCTTCTGCAACTTCCGATAAAGAAATGCCTCTTGTAGCCCATCTTTTAGAGTTGCGGTCTCGTTTGCTTTGGAGTTTCCTTTTTTTTGTTCTTTCTTTTGCCGTCCTTTACCCTTTCTCTCAGTATCTTTTTGCATACCTTGTCACGCCTTTGGCTGATCTTTTAACGGACGATACGGCTTCGGGAGAGGCTCGACGCTTGATTTATACAGGTCTTCCCGAAGCTTTTTTAACCTACCTTAAAGTTACGCTTTTTGCGGCGTTCTTTGTTTCGTTTCCCCTGCTTGCCATACAAATTTGGCGCTTTATTATGCCGGGGCTTTACAAAAATGAGAAAGAAACATTTTTTATTTTCATGGTGGCAACACCCTTATTGTTTATTATCGGCGCCGGATTTGCTTTTTACGGCATTATCCCGATGGCTTGGAAATTCTTTTTAAGTTATGAAACGTCTGCTGCGGTAACGGGTCTTGCTATTCGGTTGGAAGCACGGGTGAGCGAATACCTTTCCATGACTCTTCAAATGATGATTGCCTTCGGTTTATGTTTTCAACTGCCCCTTGTTTTGCTTCTATTGGCAAAGTTAGGGGTCTTGTCGTCAAGATCCCTTGCGGAAAAACGCCGCTATGCTATTGTTTTAATTCTTATTGCTTCAGCGGTTTTAACGCCTCCCGACGTTCTTAGTATGATGGGGTTAGCTGTTCCGCTTTACGGTTTGTATGAACTTTCAATTTTACTGGTGCGCTTTTTAGGGGCGTCCGACAAAGATCAGGAGAAAAACTAAGTGCTGGATATTAAATGGATTCGTGACAACCCGGATTTACTGGATGCTGCTCTTAAAAAGCGTAATAAGCCCCCTTGTGCAGCCGAACTCATTACTTTAGATGAAACTTATCGTACTCTTTTGACGCAAGTTCAAGACTTGCAGAATGAGCGCAATGTCGTCGCAAAGGCCTTTGGCGAGGCGAAGCGCAAGGGCGAATCTGCCGCTGATTTGGGAGATCGTGCCGCGGAAATTAAGCAGTTGATTACAACTCTTGAAGAACAATTAGTTAAAGCTCAAAACGAACTGGAGTACCTTCTTGCCGTTACTCCTAATATGCCTCGGGAGGAAGTTCCCTATGGCGCGGATGAGGCTGACAATCAGCTCATGAAAACATGGGGGGAGATCCCGACCTTTGCTTTCGAACCCAAACGCCATTTTGACCTCGGAGAGGACTTGGGGCTGATGGATTTTGAAACGGCGGCTAAGATGTCCGGTTCCCGTTTTGTGATTTTGCGAGGGGCTCTTGCAAAGTTGGAGCGTGCTTTGGCCAACTTTATGTTGGATCGTCACATTGAAACCTATGGATACGAAGAAATTCAACCCCCTGTTCTTGTGAAAGATCAAGCCTTTTACGGCGCGGGGCTATTGCCTAAATTTGCCGATAATGCCTTTCAAACAACGGCAGATCACTGGCTTATTCCGACCTCGGAAGTGCCTTTGTCTAATATGGTGAGCGACTCTATTATTGAGGAGAAAGACTTACCCTTGCGTTTTGTGGCTCATACCCCTTGTTTTCGTTCGGAAGCCGGTGCTGCAGGGCGTGATACCAGAGGCATGATTCGTTTGCACCAATTTAATAAGGTCGAGTTAGTCTCTATTACACACCCCGATGAGACGCTTAAAGAGCATGAGCGTATGGTATCTTGCGCGGAAAGTATCCTTGAGAGCCTAAAGCTGCCCTATCGCCGCATGTTGTTGTGCGGGGGAGATATGGGGATTCAATCTGAGAAAACCTATGATCTTGAGGTCTGGTTGCCCGGAGAAAATACCTACCGTGAAATTTCCAGCTGTTCAACATGCGGAGATTATCAAGCACGCCGCATGAAAGCTCGTTTTAGACCCTCGGAGAGCGTTGACGGTAAAAAAGCAAAGCCTCGTTTCCTGAATACTCTTAATGGTTCCGGTCTTGCGGTGGGGCGTACGGTTGTAGCTGTCCTTGAGAATTATCAACAAGCCGACGGCTCTATTATTGTGCCGGAAGTTTTACGCCCTTATATGGGGGGGCTTGAAATCATTAAAAGAAGGTAAGGTTGTGACGAAGACAACTCAGCGTCCCCTTGTTATTTTTCTTTTTCTTCTTCCGTTGTTGATCATTGGAGGGTGTGTCCCCGACCGTTATCACCCTTATTTTTCAAATACTCCTTTAAGGCAAAATGCGCCTGCTATTTCTGTTCAAAAAGGAGATAATTTGTATCAAGTGGCAAAGCGCTATGACGTGACCTTGCGGGATTTGATCGAAATTAATCATTTAAAACCTCCCTATCACATTCGGACGGGGCAAGCCCTTCTTTTGCCTCAAAAGCGTATCCATATTGTTAGGCGTCATGAGAACCTCATGTCCATTGCCCGTCAAAGAAATGTTGATGTGCACAGCCTTGTTAAGATGAATAATTTAAAACCGCCCTATACAATTCGTGAAAACCAACGCTTGAAGTTGTCTTACCCGACGGTGTCGGAGCCTTCTCTTCTTCCCGACAAGGCAAAAGGTGCACAGATCAAACAGCGTACACAAGAAATTGATCCCCTTTTATCTTTTAAGCCGAAGGCGACACAAATAAGTAAAAGAGTGCCGAAAATAGAGCCTCTGCTCCCTTTGGAAAGACAGTCGATCTCTCAAAAAACTGCAGCTGTCCCGGACGATTCATTTGATAGAGAGCCGCCTCGAAAACCTTTTCGTAAAATTTCACAAAACAAAACGTCAAAAGGAGTGGAAAAAGCGACAGAAAAAAAGACTCAAAAGGCATTGGAAAAACCCGGTAGTTCCTCTAAGACACAAACGGTTAGAAAGGCAACACCTGTAAAACAGGAGCCGATTTCAAAATTCCAATGGCCGGTGCGGGGTAAAATACTTGCAAAATACGGTAAGAAATCAGCCGGCTTGCGCAATGACGGCATAAATATCCAAGCAAAAGGAGGGGCTCCTATTAAGGCTGCCGAATCCGGCCAAGTGGTTTATGTCGGTAATGCATTAAAAGGTTACGGCAATCTCATTCTTTTAAAACACCGAGACGGCTGGATGACGGCCTATGCCCATGCGCAAAAAACCTTTGTTTCCAAGGGAGAGGAAATTAAAAAAGGTCAGAAAATTGCTTTGGTTGGTTCGACGGGGAGTGTTAAAACCCCTCAACTTCATTTTGAACTGCGGAAAAAAACACGAACCCTTGATCCGTTGCCCTATCTCAAGTAGGATGTCTCTAACTTTATTTGATTTACCTTGAAAGGAAAACACATGTTAACACGTATTTTAAGTCTTGCTTTAGCTCTCTTTATCTTTACGGAGACGGCAAATGCCCAATCTTTTGGGGGTTCCGGAGGCCTTGCAAACTTTTTACCCATTATTGCTATTTTTGCCATTATGTATTTCTTTATGTTCCGTCCTCAAAGTAAGAAAGCAAAAGAACATCGTGAAATGGTTGCGGCTCTTAAACGTGGCGATCGTGTTGTTGTTGCCAACGGTATCTTAGGGGTGGTTTCAAAGGTTATTGATGAGGCTGAAATTGCCGTTGAAATAGCCTCGGGTGTTGAAATTAAAGTGGTGCGTTCAAGTGTTTCTCAAGTAATTTCGAAAAAGCCCCCTACGGAAAAAGAGACTTCTGATAAATCTGCAGTAAAGAAAACAGAGTCCTTAAAGAAAAAAGCGGCTTCTAAAAAGCCGCCGACAGTTAAAAAGTAATAGAGTCTGATTTCTAAAAGAATAGAGTTAAAAATGATTCATATCCCCCTTTGGAAACGTTTGGTTGTCCTTATAACAGTTATCTTCGGTGTGCTTTTTGCGGCGCCGACCTTTATGGATGAAAAGACTGTGGAAACCTTACCGAATTGGTTGCAAGAACAAGTAAATTTGGGATTGGATCTTCAAGGGGGATCTCACTTACTCTTAGAAGTGGATGTACAATCCGCTCTTAAAGATCAAGCTGGATTTTTAGCAGATGATGCGCGTAAGAGCTTGCGGAAAGCGCGATTAAAATTCTCTAATATGCGTGTAGAAGATCTAACGGTTCGCTTTAAAATTGATAATCTTTCCGATCGCCAAGCTATTCATAAAGCTTTGGCGCGGCAAGATATTGAGACAAAATTTGATGAGGCGACTTCTGAATTTTCCATGAAATTTAACGAGGCTGAAATTGAGCAAAAGAAAAAACTTTTGGTTCAACAGTCCCGTGAAATTATTGAGCGACGTATTAATGCGCTCGGTACAAGGGAACCTAATATTCAAACCCAAGGAACGGATCGTATTATTATCCAGTTACCCGGGGTGAGTGATCCGGGGAAAGTCAAAGATATTCTCGGTAAGACGGCGAAGCTAACCTTCCAAATGGTTCATAATCAGTATCCGACCTTAAATTCTACAGGGGGTCGTGTTCTCCCCGGTACCATTGCCGTACCCGAAGACCCTTCTCAGGTGCGCGGTAACCGTGAGCCTATAACCTACCTTGTGAAAAAGCAGGTTCTTTTGACCGGTGAAAGCCTTTCCAATGCCCAACCCGGGTTTTCTGAAAATAATGCCCCTGTTGTAACAATGCGCTTTGATACCCTTGGTGCTCGCAAGTTTGGTGAGATTACAAAACAATATACGCATCATCAATTAGCTATGATTCTTGACGGGAAGGTTATTAGTGCGCCCAATCTCAATGAACCGATCTTGGGCGGCAATGTGCAAATTTCAGGTAGCTTCACCGTTGAAGAAACTGTAAATCTTTCCATTTTGTTGCGGGCCGGATCCTTGCCTGCACCGTTGAACGTCTTGGAAGAGCGAACCGTCGGACCGGATTTGGGAGCAGACTCTGTTGCGGCGGGTGAAAATGCAACGGTTGTGGCCATTGTCTTGGTTTTTGTTTTTATGCTTGTGGCTTACTCGCTTTTCGGGCTGTTTGCAAATATTGCGTTAGCTTTTAATCTTGTGTTTTTAATTTCTGCTTTGGCGTTGACCGGATCAACCTTAACGCTGCCGGGTATTGCCGGTATAGCGTTAACGCTGGGTATGGCCGTTGATGCTAATGTTTTGATTTTGGAACGTATTAAAGAAGAAATTAGAGGCGGCACCAAACTTATACAAGCTATTGATGCGGGGTATAAGCGTGCCATGGCAACAATCATTGACTCAAATATCACGACTCTTATCGGTGGTCTGGCACTGTTCTTTTTTGGATCGGGCCCTGTTAAAGGATTTGGTGTTACCTTGTGTTTGGGGATTGTGATTTCAATGTTTACGGCTATTACTTTGACACGGATTCTAGCCGTCTCTTGGTTTAAATGGGCGAAACCTAAAACACTTCCTATTTAGTATAAATAAACGAATTAGAGAAAAAATATGCGCGGTTTACAACTGGTTCCTTACAACACAAAAATTGACTTTTCCGGTCGACGTCTTTGGGCTTATGCCTTGGCGCTTTTTATCATCCTCGGTTCTTTTACAGCACTTTTTACAAAAGGGCTTAACTATGGAATTGATTTTAAAGGCGGGCTTTTAATTGAAATTCGCACGCCGGAAAAAGCAGATATTGCGGGGCTGCGCTCAACTCTTAACGGTTTGGGTCTTGGTGAAGTAAAGCTTCAAGATTTTGGAACAGATCGGGATGTATTGATTCGTATTGAGCAACAACCGGGAGGCGAAAAGGCTCAGCTTGTTGCTTTGCAAATGGTTAAATCGACATTGGGGGATCAAGTGGACTATCGACGTGTTGAAACCGTCGGTGCAAAAGTGAGCGGCGACCTGATTAAAAACGGCGTCATGGCTGTTTTGTTCGCGATGGCCGGTATGTTGATTTATATCTGGATTAGATTTGAGTGGGAATACGGTGTGTGCGGTATTTTAGCCCAAGCCCATGATGTCATCGCCGTTCTTGGATTTTATGCGATTTCAGGCTTTGAATTTAACGAGACGGCTTTTGCTGCCCTTTTAACCACCCTTGGTTATTCCATCAACGATACGGTTGTTATTTATGATCGTCTGCGTGAAGATCTGCGGAAATTCAAAACGACGCCCGTTCGGGAGCTTGTTAATCTTAGCGCGAACAGTACCTTGTCGCGAACTGTTTTGACGGCGGGCTCAACGCTTTTGGCTCTGTTTGCGCTGTATATTTTTGGGGGGCCTGTTATTGAAAACTTCAGTATGCCCATTATTGTCGGAATCATTGCCGGAACTTTTTCTTCTATTTTCTTGTCTGCCAATCTGTTGCTTTTCTTTGATTTGCGTAAGAAAAAAGAGGAGGAGCCCGTTCCTTCGGGCCCAATAAGTAAATAAGGTAGGGTTTTTCCTTGATTTTTATCAAAAGTCACCCTATAAGTAAGTTGAAATTATATAGTGAAGATAGGATTTTCCCATGAAAAAAGATATTCATCCCGAATACCATACAATTAAAGTTGCCCTAACAGACGGAACAACCTTTGAAACGCGTTCTACGTGGGGAAAGAAGGATGACGTTTTACGCCTTGATATTGATCCTTCTTCCCATCCGGCATGGACAGGCGTTCATCGTCTTATGGATTCCGGAGGCCAGCTTTCCAAATTTAATTCAAAGTTCTCGAACTTTGGTTTGAAAAAGTAACTGTTTGACTCATCCGTTGAGATAAGGCTTGGATGCGTTTATAAAGTCCAAGACTGTCCGTCAAAAGTTCTCGCATGGGCAAGGGGTAATCTTCCTCTTGTCCGTTTATGCTGTTGGCGAGACAAAAAGGATCGCTTTTGATCATATATTTCTCGGAGCAAGCTTCTTTTAACAGGATTTCCCCCGCTAGAAAGGCTTTTTGCGCAAGAAGCCAAGCCATGATTTGAGTCAGGCGTGCGGTGACGCGTGTCATCTCACAATTAATGCGCATATCGCGGACTTCGTTAGGCTCCTGAGCCCTTTGAAGCGAGTAAACTTTTAGAAAATTTTCTGCTTTTGTTAAAAGACCCAAAGTCTCGGAATATGTATTGTCATATAATATTGAAGAGAATCTATTTGTAATCATAATAACTCCTAAAGTAAATATAGGTATAAGTATACAGAATATAGATTAATATTTAGTAAATTAACCATTGACAATATTATTTATTTGTGCAGTTATATTGTTTTTCTCTGCTGTACTTGACTCTGATACTATTATTGAGTTAGGCTTAGAAAATTGTATCCTATGTAAAAAAAGGACATTGCTATGCCGAATTTTAAGTCTGTCATTATCTCTACGGGAAGTTACCTCCCTGAAAACGTTGTAAGTAATGAGAAATTATCTGAAACCGTTGATACATCCCACGAATGGATTGTGGAGCGAACAGGCATTCATCAGCGTCATTTTGCAGCAGAAGGTCAAACGACCTCCGATCTTGCTACCGAGGCTGCCAAAGAAGCCCTTGAACGTGCGAATTTAAAGCCTAATGATATTGATCTTATTGTTGTAGCAACGGCTAGCTCCGATTATACGTTTCCCTCTTGCGCGACGCGAGTCCAAGATAAAATCGGCAACACAAAAGGACTTGCCTTTGACGTTGCAGCTGTTTGTGCCGGTTACCTCCTTGCCTTGAATGTTGCCGATAGTTTCCTTCGCCTCGGTAAAGCAAAACGAGCGCTAGTCATTGGCGCCGAGACCGTTTCAAATCTTCTTGATATGAAAGACCGTACAACTTGTGTGTTGTTTGGCGATGGAGCCGGCGCTGTTATTCTGGAAGCTGTTGAAGATAAAGACAATCCTCAAGATCGCGGTCTTATTGGTGTCGACCTTGAATCAGACGGGCGCTTTTATGAGATATTGCATGCCGACGGCGGTCCGTCATCTACGCAAACCGTTGGAAAATTACGTATGACGGGTCAAGAAGTTTTTAAGCATGCTGTGACGAAACTCGCCAAGTCTGCTGAGAAAACCCTTGAACAGTATAACGTGAAACCTGACGAGCTTGATTGGCTTATCCCTCACCAAGCCAATGCGCGTATTATCGAAGGGATGCGTCGTAAATTGAATATGGACGAAAGTAAAGTGATTGTGACCGTTGATAAGCATGCTAATACATCTGCTGCTTCTATTCCCCTTGCCCTCCACGATGCGGTAAAATCCGGCAAAATCAAGCAAGGCGATCTTATTCTCCATGAAGCCATTGGCGGCGGATTGATTTGGGGGTCGGCTCTTTTGCGCTTTTAGAAGCTTTATGAGCCTTAGAAAACGTTAAATGTCAAAATAGAATAGAGATCGAAGGACAGTTGCAAATGACCTATGTTGTAACAGATAATTGCATTAACTGTAAGTTTGGGGATTGTATAGAAGTTTGCCCCGTTGATTGTTTTTATGAAGGGGAGAACATGGTTGTAATTGATCCGGAAGACTGTATCGATTGCGGCGTATGCGAGTCCGAATGCCCTGCCGATGCTATTATTCCGGACACCCGAGAAGGAACGGAAAAATGGGTCGAGCATAATCAAAAGTATGCAAAGTTATGGCCCAGACTTACAGAAAATATTCCCCCTTTGCCCGATGCGGAAAAATGGGATGGGGTTGAAAATAAACTTGAAACAGTCTTTTCGGAAAAACCCGGTAAGGGCAGCCGGTAAGTTCGGTTCCCCCGAGGCTCTTACTTACGCTGATTTTATAAGGTTTTGAGAAGGGGAGAGAGATATTTGGACAAGATCCTCGAGACGGAATTGAACGCGTTTGACACCATTCCATTCATCAAGGCTTAAGGTGCCGACGGCAGAGAGCCATTTACCGCGTGCATTTAGCAACAAATCTCCAAGGGGAGTCCCCACACAGCGAAAGGCGATACCGGAAAGCTTGCCTGATTTTGAAAAATCGGTGAAAAGACATCGCACATGATTTCCCCCCACAATATCGGCTCGGATCACAGAGAGCTCTTCGAATAAAAAGCGAGGTGTTGAATTGCCTTGACCATAGGGGGCTAAGGCTTCAAACCTTTCGGCGAGCTCGACGGAGGCACCGCCCGCCGAAAGGCGTGCATCGATCTTAAGAGCCGGTGTGAAATCAAAGTTTTCTTTCTCGATAATATGGGTTAATCGCTTTGTACAAAAGGCTTTGAAAGCCTTTATGTTTTGGCCTCGGATACTTAAACCGCCGGCCATGGCGTGCCCCCCGCCGGCGTCCAAGAGACCTTCTTGCTTTGCTGCTTGAATAAGCGTCCCTATATCAAGACCGGGAACGGAGCGTGCCGATCCCTTGCCTTCTAAGACAGTGCCTTTTTTTTCGAGGGAGATGACGATAGTCGGTTTGTTAAAGGTATCTTTTAAACGACCGGCGACAATACCGATCACACCCGCATGCCAGTTCTCACCGGCGACGACAAGAAGCGGGGTTTCGGTGTCCTTTGCATTTTCGGCTTCTCCTTGGGCTAGGGCTTCTTCTAAAACCTGTGCCTCAATGGCTTTGCGTTCTTCATTATAAATTGAAAGGTGTTGGGAAATATCACGGGCGCGACTAGGGTCATTGCAGGATAAAAGTTCAGCACCAAGGGCAGAAGAGCCGACACGCCCCCCCGCATTAATGCGAGGCCCAAGGAGAAATCCAAGGTGATAGGCCGTCGGATAAGACTCAATTCCGGACACATCGGCAAGAGCCTTAAGACCTATATTTTGGCGGCGGGAGAGAACCTTGAGACCTTGCTTTACAAAAGCACGATTCAAACCTTTTAAGGCAACAACATCGCATACCGTGCCTGTTGCCACAAGATCAAGGAAACTTAGAAGATCAGGTTCGACTATGTCTTTAAAAAAGCCTGTTTCTCGCAAATGTTTTTGAAGAGCCACAAGCGTGACAAAGACAACGCCAACGGCGGCACAATCTTGGCAGGGGCTATTCATTTGATCAAGGCGATTGGGATTTATAAGTGCTACGACTTCGGGATGCTTGGGTTCGGCTATATGGTGATCAATAACAATTACATCAAGACCCATGGTTTTGGCAGCCGCTAAAGGTTCAAAGGACGTGGTTCCGCAGTCAACGGTAATGACAAGGGTGTGGCCGCTTTTTTTGAGACCGTCAAGAGCCGGAATATTGGGGCCGTAACCTTCTTGCATGCGGTCGGGGATATAGAGGGTTATATCGAGGCCAAGGGCTTGAAAATAGCGTTTTAAAAGGGCTGAAGACGTAGCACCATCCACATCATAGTCCCCGAAAACGGCAATTTTCTCAGCGGAAGAAATTGCCTGCACGAGGCGTTCTACGGCCTTATCCATGTCTTTTAGGTGATAGGGATCGGGGAGAGAAGCTTTAAGGCTCGGTTTTAAATAGGTTTCAAGGGTCTCTTCGGGAATATTTCGCGCCACAAGTAACCGAGCAACAGCTTCAGGTAAACCGAAACGTTGAACATAAAAAGCGACTTGGCGTTCGTCCGCCTCTCGCAAAAACCAACGTTTTCCGGAGGTAGACAGGTTGTCTCCTAAGAGATTATGAGGTGTTGAGGCGTGCTTTGCGGGAGTAATCATTCCTCGGTTCCTTTTTGATTTTGATAGAGTTCTTTCGGCCAGCGACGGTGAACCCAAAACCATTGTTCCGGGTGTTCTCGAATCCAAGTTTCAATGCAGGTGTTCATCTGTTTTAGCAGGTTTTCTGTTTTTTCTTGGGTTGTTCCTGTTTTCGGCACACTCAACGGCGGATAATAAATTACTTTACATTTCACGCCGTCTGTTCGAATAACTTGAAAGGGCAGAACAGGGCAATCAAATTTCAAAGCCATTTTAGCAAGCGCCGGTGCCGTCATAGCGTTACGCCCGAAAAAAGGAACAGCCAGACCGTCGTTCATCTTTTGATCCGCCAGCAAAGAGACATGGTGACCCTTCTTAAGTTCTATTAGGATTTCTTTAGCCCCGCTCGCCCCTTTGGGGATAACTTTGCGGGCTACTCTTTTGTGGACGGTATTAACCAAAAAACGCGTAAGGGGATTATTCAAAAAGCGCGTTACTTGAGCCGTTTTAAGACCGCGCTTTTGAGCAATATAAGTACCGACTTCCCAATTGCCGCAGTGGGCGGAAAAGAGAAGCCCCGGCTTTTCATCATGGATCAAGGCATCTAAATGCTCGAGGCCGTCAACGGTATAGGGGCTGTCTTTTCCAAAGGCAGATTGATAGGGTAAACGGACGTATTCCAAAAAAGTGCGCCCTAAATTTTGCCACATCTCTTTGATGATTTGATCTTCTTTTTCTTTTGTGAATTCAAGCCCTGCCAATTGGAAATTTCGGCGGATAATTTTTGTTTTTTTAGAGAGAAGAGGCCCCAAAGAACCACCTAAAAAAGCTCCCGTGGCAGACCCCCGAGAAAAAGGAAGGAGAAATCCAATGAGAACCGCCAAGGAAAATAAAAGCGCTTCAAAGGGGTATGACAGATATTTGAAAAGTTTCCTCATTCGTCTTTGTCCCTTTTATCAAAGGGATTCAACAAACGCCTAAAAAGAGGGGGCTCCTCATAATCTAATTGAATGCGGAGTTGATGGATTCCTTTTTGGAGGGCTTTTGGAAGGCGCACCCGGTCTTTTTGAGTAGTTACAAGATCGGCGCAGTGTTCCTTTGCTGTTTGTTGGAGAGTTTCCAGATCTTCCGTGGTGTAGAAATGATGATCCGGAAAGGGAATTGTGTGTTGCACATCAAAATTTTCAAGGCGCAAGGTTTCGAAAAATTTTTCCGGGTTGGCAATACCTGCAAAAGCTACAAGGCGTTTGTTTTTTAAGACAGCCCAATCGTCTTTGTTTATGGAAATCGCGGCTTGCAAAAGAGGCTTTTTTATCTCATCAAAGCTAAGGCGATGACCTTCGGCATTACCTACTACAATAAAAGCATCAACACGCCCTAATCCTTTTTCAAGGGGTTCACGCAAAGGGCCTGCGGGCATGACTTTTCTGTTGCCGAAACCGCGCCGAGCATCTATCACGCAAATTTTTAAATCTTGCTTGAGGGTTGAATGTTGTAATCCGTCATCCAGCAAGATAATTTCAGCTCCTTTTTTAATAGCGGCTTTTGCGCCTTTGTAACGATTAGCTGAAATCCATGTGGTGCAACTTAAGGATAATAAAAGAGGTTCGTCTCCAACATCCCGAGCCGTGTGTATTGTGGGATCGACCAACAGAGGCCCTTTAAGTCTACCTTTGTAACCTCTTGAAATAATCGCAACTTTTTTACCGCGACCTTTAAAATACCGGGCAATAGAGAGAGTAACGGGTGTTTTTCCGGCACCACCGACCGTTAGATTCCCGATGCAGATAACGGTTTTATCAACAGCTCTTGTTCTTGTGAAAGCCTTCTTGACGATACCGGCAAAACGAAATAAAGCGCTAAGCACCTTTAAAACAGAGAGACGAAGAGAGGCGGTTGCGGTGGAGGTGTACCAGAAACTAGGCTCTTTCAACGGCGTTCTCCCTTGATTCAGTGCCTTCTATCGGCTTAGCTTGGTTGTTTTGAGCTTTTCCGTTAACGTCTTTTAAGTAAGGGGAAAGACGCTCGAGAATGGTGCTTAAAACTTTTGTTTGCTGTGTTAGAAACAGGCTTGCGTTTTTGGTGTAGGTTTGAGCGATTTTCGGATTATCTATCAGTTCCAAAAGAGAGAAGGCGAGTTCCTTTTTATCTTTGACGAGGAGGGCGGCTTTAGCGACTTGAGCTTCTTTAATAATTTCCTTGAAATTCCCCATATAGGGACCGTGAAGAGCAACACAATTTTGGCGCATGGGCTCAAGGATATTATGTCCGCCAATTTTATCCACCAGAGACCCGCCCACCAGAACAAAAGAGGCATGTTCATAAAACAATCCCATAACACCAATTTGATCCACTAAAAGAACATCCGCTTCAAAGGGGGCGTTTTTGTCCTTCTGCCATGCGCTGTAACGCTGTACGCTCAAGCCTTGGTTTTGAATAAGGCGTTCAACTTCTTCACAGCGATGGGGGTGGCGAATGACCAGAACCAAACAAGCATTTTCTTTTGTTTTTTTGAGTTCCGTATGAGCATCGAGGACGATCTCTTCTTCTCCTTTATGGGTGCTTGCGGCCATCCAGTGAGGACACCCTTTAAGGGATTTTTGAAGGTCGGACAGCTCTTGTTTTGAATAGCCGGGATGGTCTGCTGCATATTTTAAATTGCCGCAAAAGGCTGAATTTTTATAGCCTATGTGTTTTAAGTTTTGATCTAATTCTTTTGTTTGGGTCAGGACAAGGTCAAAGCAATTTAAGAGGTCTAAGAAGACGCTTCTTAAGAAAACCCAGCGCTTAAAAGAACGTGTCGAAAGTCTCATGTTTAAAAGGACAAGGGGGATTTTTTGTTTATGAGCTTGGAAAATTAAATTGGGCCATAATTCAGATTCGACCCATACCATTAAATCAGGTTTCCAGTGGGAAAGAAAACGCTTGATCGCCGACTTAAAATCAAGAGGCGCATATTGGTGAATAACTTTTTTAGGAAAGCGTTGTTCAACGATTTTGGCAGAGGTCATAGTCCCTGTTGTTAACAGGATATCCCATGTCGGGTATTCTTTAATAAAGGCTTCGATGAGTTTTAAGAGGGATAGACTTTCTCCAACGCTTGCAGCATGAAACCACACACATTTTTGCGCTTTTCCTTTTGCATTGGAAATAGAGCCGAGTTTTTCAAGATAACGCCGTGGGTCTTCTTTGCCTTTTTTAAGACGCCTCGGTAGAATTAAAAAGCGATAAAAAGGTTCAAAAAGCGCTATTAAAATGCCATAGAGCAGTTTTATAAAAGAGGTCATTTTTTCTTTCTTAAGTTAAGGGCTTATGACCGCATAAAGCGTCGGCTTTATCGCTGGTTTCACACAAGATACTTTGCACTTTTTCTTTGAGTTTTTCAATCTCTTCCGGCGCTGCTTTAGGGGGGACGGAGAGAGGTTCTCCCCACACAAAATAGCCCTTGGTAAAAGGAAGAGCCAGAACAAATCGATCCCAAGACTTAAGAACTTTGCGGCGTTTTACAGAATAAGCTCCCGGGATGATATCACACCCTGAAAGTTGCGCGATTTTTATAACGCCGTCACTCACTCGAAAACGGGGGCCTCTCGGTCCGTCGGGGGTAATGCCGATGCACTCGCCCTTTTTAAGGACATTGAGAAGATTGCGAAGGGCTTGAAGTCCGCCCTTGCTTTTAGAACCCTCAACGGTTTTGATATTAAAATTATCCATAATTTGAGCGATAAATTTGCCGTCTGCATGTTTGGAAATCAGCATATTAAAGGGTTTCTCACGGTTCCAACCGTAAACATTCATTAAAACACGGTTGTGCCAAAAAACACAAATAAACGGCTTATCTTGTTTCCAATAAGCCTCGGGGATATGTCGATCTATATGATTCCAGCATGAGGTATAATAAACAAAGCGAATATAGGCTGAGGCCACGTGTGCCAGAAACTTAAGAAAGAAAGAGCTCTTTAAAAGACGCTTATGAAATCTCATGTGCAAAATTCCATGGTTAGGCTGAATCCTGCGGGGACGGTGCTTCTTGAAATTGTATGCGGGAAAGTTGTTGATAACGTTTGCTGGTTTTTAAGAGAGTTTCATGGGAGCCTCGGTCGGTGATCACGCCGTCTTCCAAGACATAAATCACATCAGCGCTTCGAACGGTTGCAAGGCGATGGGCAATAGTTAATGTCGTGCGCCCTTTCATAAGGAGCTCGAGGGCGCTTTGGATTTTCTCTTCAGATTCGGAATCCAAAGCCGAGGTGGGTTCGTCCATTAGTAAAACGGGAGCATTTTTCAAGAAGGCGCGTGCAATGGAAAGTCGTTGGCGCTGACCGCCGGAAAGGCGCATGCCTTGCTCGCCGACAAAGGTCTCATAGCCCTTGGGAAGAGATTTAATAAAATCATGGGCGGCGGCGGCTTTGGCAGCCTTTATAATATCTTCGAGAGAGGCACCGGGGCGCCCGAAAGCAATATTGGCAGCAATCGTATCATCGAATAAAACGACCTCTTGGCTTACAAGAGCGACGGCATGGCGCAAGGAATCCAGTGTTACATTCCGTATGTCTTGGGCATCAACGGTAATTACCCCGCTGTTGACATCAAAGAAACGGGGAATGAGATTCATAAGCGTTGATTTGCCCCCCCCGCTTGGCCCCACAAGTGCAGCCCTTTGGCCGGGTTTTAAGGTAAGGGAGATATGTTGTAAAACCGGTTGGTTGTCTTTTTCGTCATCATAACTAAAGTTTACCTCCTTAAAGGTAACGGATCCTTTTGTGACGATAAGATCCTTGGCATCAGGCTGCTCAATAATTTCATTTTTATGAGCCATGAGAGTAAAGACTCGGTCTGCGGCTGCTAATTGTTCTTGCAAATTGGCGTTTAAATTCGCCAAGCGTTTTAGGGGCTCGTAACTCATGATCAAGGCGGTGATAAAAGTAAAAAAAGCCCCCGGTGTGTGTGTGCCTTTGATGACCTCCGATCCCCCGTAAAGAATCACGACGGCAATGGCAATGCCGCCCAAAAATTCCATAACGGGGTGGCTAACGGCTTTAGTGCGAACCCCTTTAAGCGTTCTCTCAAAAACATTTTCGATAACCTCACTCATTTTGCTTTTTTCGTAGGCCTCCATACAATAGGATTTTACGAGGCGAACGCCTTGAAAGGCTTGCGTTAAAAGGATGGTTAAATCGGAGGTGTGCTCTTGCACTTTTGTTGACGTTTTGCGCATTTTGCGCCCAATAATTATGACGGGTAAAATAGCAATAGGAAGGATGAAAAAGACAACGGAGGCCAGCTGCCAATCTTCATCAAACATGACAATGATAAAGAAAATCAACGTTAAGAAATCTTTGCCGATACTGGAAAGCGTCCCCGTTACCGCATTATTCAAGCGCCCCACATCATTCATAAAACGAGAGACAAGATCGCCCGTTTGTCTTTTTTGGTAAAATTTTAAATCGGCTTGGATCAAAACATTAAAGAAGTCTTTTTGCACATCGGCAATGACCCTGTGTCCGACAAAGGCCATAAGAACGGATTCGCCATAGGTAAAAAGCCCTTTTAAGAAAAAAACCAAGAAAATGAGACCCGTAATGGGTAAAAGCATCTCTTCTTTGCGACCCAAAAAGATATCGTTGATAATAGGTTTCATCAGTTTGGCCGAGGCAGCCGTTGTCGCTGCGACAACAATCATGCACAGAAATCCCAGAAGAATTTTAGAGCCGTAAGGTTTTGCGTACCGGATCAGTTTTTTGATTAGTGCGCGTGTTGAGGCACTTTTGGCAACTTGAATGATAGAGCGTTTGGCGCGCTTTTTAGCCATGGGGCATACCTTTTAATAATGATCCTGATTATACACTTCTTGAAGGGGATTTCAACGTTGTTACAAGTTCGGAAGTAATCGTATTAAGGCGCAGTAATCCCGCGGGGGTAACATAGAAATTTGTGTCATTTTCCTCAAGAAAACCAAGGCCTTTAAGGAAGCTTATTTTTTTCGGATCCAAAAGCGCTTTTAAAGACATACCGTGCATTTTATGAAAGCTCTCTTTATGGATGCCCGTCTTTAAGCGCAAGCCCATGAGAAGATGTTCAATCAATTGATCTTCTGTTGTTAAAGCCTCCGAAATTTCTTGGCCGTGTCCGTGTTCTTTTACTTTTTTGAGCCACGTTTCAGGGGCTTTATAATTTTTGACGGCATATTTTTGTCCCCCGAGAGAAACACGACCGTGGGCGCCGGGGCCGATGCAGACGTAATCTTTATAAGTCCAATAAAGCATATTATGCCGGCATTGGTGTCCTTGTTTTGCATAATTGGAAACCTCATAGGTTTCATAGCCGTGAAGGCCTACAATATCTCGTGTTAACTCGTACAATTCGGCAGATTTTTCTTCGCTCGGAAGTTGGAAATCGCCACGTCGGTAATAGGTGTGAAAAGCTGTTCCCGGTTCAATAATAAGTTGGTAAAGCGATAAGTGGCCTTGGGCAAAGTCGAGGGCTTCTTCCAGCTCTTGTTGCCAGTCTGCCGAGTTTTGACCGGGCAGAGCATAAATGAGATCAAAGGAGGAGCGATCAAAAAGAGTTGAGGTAATTTCAAGGGCACGTTTAGCCTCGATTGCATTATGTAAGCGTCCTAAAAAAGTAAGAGAATCTTGTCGTAACGACTGAATTCCGACGGAAACTCGGTTAATACCTGCGGCTTTGAAATCCTTATATTTAGAGAGTTCAACGGAGTTGGGGTTTCCTTCAAGGGTGACCTCAAGATCGGTGTCTAAGTCCCAGTAATTACCAAGGGTCTCGAGGAGTTTTTGCACTGTTTGCGCAGGCATTAAAGAGGGTGTTCCTCCCCCAAAAAAGACACTTGTGAGGCGTTGTCCTTTTGTTTGCCGACCAACGTAGGCGAGCTCTTGTAAAAGAGCGTCTTCCCAAGCCTGTTCGTCAATAGATCGGCGCACATGGCTGTTGAAGTCACAGTAAGGACATTTAGATTGGCAAAAAGGCCAATGAATATAGAGACCTATACCGTTTTCGTTGTCACCGTCGGCGGGAGAGTTTTCGGTCTTCACTTAAAGCAGCTTTCAAAGAGCTTATTTAAGGCCGTTGCGCGATGGGAGTGTTTCTTTTTATAAGCTATATCCTCGCTTGAAGTCTTTGTTTGACCGTGGGGTTGAAAAATGGGATCGATGCCGAAACCGGAATCGCGGCCGTTTGCATAACGAGCAGGGAAAACAAGTTTCCCGTGCCAAACGCCTTCAAATGCCTCTGTGTGACCGTCGGGCCAAGCAAGAGCCAGCGTGCAGTGCATATTAGCGGATTTATTCTCATCCCTTAAAAGCATCTCAAGATGTTTGAAAGCTTTTTCTTCTCCTCCAAGGTTATCAATAAAACGCTTGCTGTAAACTCCGGGTTTTTGCTCCAGCGCTTCAATACAAAAACCCGAATCATCGGCGAGGGCGGGGATTCCAAAAAAATTTGAGTAATAGCGGGCTTTTAAGAGGGCGTTTTCCAGGAAAGTTTCTCCCGTCTCTTCAGGGTCGGCAAGGTTGGTGTTTTGTAAAGAAATAACTTGGATATCAAGGGGTTTTAAGAGGGTTTCAAATTCTTTGATTTTTCCGGGATTTTGGGTGCCGATAAGGAGTTTTTTCTCTGAAAATTTGCGATATTTTTTAGGAGTGTCTATCATGGGAATTCAGTTCTCTAAAACTTCTTTTTGAGCGCGAATTAAGGTTTGAATGCCTTGTTTTGCCAAAGCCGTCATAGCCGTGAATGCCTCTTCATCAAAGGGCTCTTGCTCTGCTGTTCCTTGGATTTCAACGATGCCGCCTTTCCCTGTGAGAACAAAGTTTGTGTCTGCTTGAGCATTGGAATCTTCGGTGTAATCAAGGTCTAAAACCGGTTGTCCGTTGTAAAGGCCGCAGGAAATAGCAGCGACATAATCCGTCAGAGGAATTTCTTGAATCGTTCCGGCGGATTTTAGTTTTTGGAAGGCAAGAGATAAGGCCACAAAAGCACCGGTAATTGAAGCTGTCCTTGTGCCGCCATCTGCTTGGAGTACATCACAATCTACTCGAATTTGTCGTTCTCCGAATGCCGAGAGGTCGGTGACGGCCCTTAAGGAGCGTCCGATGAGGCGTTGAATTTCTTGGGTGCGACCTGTTTGTTTGCCGTTGGACGCTTCTCGTGCAACACGGTTGTGAGTCGAGCAAGGCAGCATTCCGTATTCTGCAGTAACCCATCCTTTTCCTGTTTTGCGCAAGAAAGGAGGGGCTTTATCCTCAACGGTAGCTGTGCAAATAACGTGTGTTCCTCCCATACGAATAAGGCAAGACCCGTGGGCATGCTTCATAAAACCGATCTCAAGGGAGATGGGGCGGAGTTGATCGGGGGCTCTTTTGGACGGGCGCATTTCTATGGTTTCCTTAAGGTGGGGCGAATTCCTTCCGTTATGCAGAAGGTTCTTTAAAAACGAAGGGCTATCGGTTATAAAGGGACTGTATAATATATTTAACAAAGGTGTAAAGATGTCAGATGATGTTTTAAAGAAAGAAAAGGCGGAAAATCTTGAAGACCGAGATAAAGAGCAAGTGAATTTAGAAGCTGTTGAGGATATCGCAGCCCAAGCAGACGGTGAAGAAACGCCTGCAGAGCCCTCTTTGGAAGACCAATTGGCCGAGACAAAAGATCAGTTACTGCGTTCTCTGGCAGAAGTTGAAAATATTCGGAAACGGTCTCAACGGGAAAAAGAAGAAATGGCGCAGTATGCCGTGACCGGTTTTGCTCGAGATCTTTTGTCTGTTGCGGACAATTTAAATCGAGCTGTCGAAAGTTTGTCTGCTTCCGATCAAAAAGAGGCTAAGGGGCTGCTTGAAGGCGTTGAGATTACAGAAAAAGAGCTTTTAAAAGTATTGGAAAAGCATCGGATTAAAAAAATTGAATCCTTGGATCAGCCCTTTGATCCTAATTTTCATCAAGCCATGGTTGAAATTCCCAGTGAGGATAAAGAGCCGGGGACCGTCATTCAAGAAATGCAAATCGGTTACACTATTGCAGGACGTTTGTTGCGCCCCGCGCTTGTGGGTGTGGCAAAGAAATAGGGGGGTCGGATTCTGTCAACAGAACGCTTTATTTATAAAATCTGTACTGTTTCTGAGTGGCAATCTCTTCAAAGTTCCGGTTCTTTTGCGGGAAATGTCCTTGACCGAGAAACGGGGTATTTGCACCTGAGTCTCCCAAGGCAGTTGCCGCGCATTGTAAAAAAATATTTTGCTTCTCGGGAAGGAATTGTTTTTTTAAAAATTTCCCTTGAAAAAGTTAAAGCTCACCTCAAGTGGGAACCTAATTCTCAAGGGGATCTTTTTCCTCATTTATACGGTGTTTTACAAAGAGAGCATGTTGAAGACGTGTTCGAGACACTTGAGGATGTGCTTGCAAAAAATCCCGTAGAGACTGCTGAAAAAGCCTAGGGCATAACAACAGTGACGTTGCTCTCTACATGGATGGTCGTGTCGTTGTTGGTATAGACTGTATAATTTTGGCCGTTAATGTCGGTTATGCCCCCGTCAACGAAAGTTTCCTCAAAGGTGATTTGAGAGGTGGTGTTGCCGTCCACCTGCATTGTGTACCCTTGACCGTTAACATTATCAAGAAAAGTACTGTCAACGGTAAGGGTGGTGTTTTCCAGATCTAAGATTTCGATGTTGTCGAGGATGGCGTTTAGGGAGGAAAAATCAAAATTCTCGTCTCTTATTTGAACCGTATCTAAGCCGGAGCCGCCCTTAACGGATATATCATTGATATCAAAAATAAAGGTATCGTTTCCGCCCCCTCCGTCAAGGCGGTCGGCTCCTAAGCCTCCGTCTAAAAAGTCATCTCCTTCTCCACCATAAAGAGAGTCGTTTCCGTCATCGCCATAAAGAAAATCGTTGCCGTTACTTGACCACAAAGTATCGTTCCCGTCGCCGCCTTTAAGGGTAATATCCCCGAGTGAATATTGATTGGATGTTAAATCGATAATATCGTCCCCTCCGCCCGCGTTAATTTCTTCAATATCTATAATGCGAGCTTGGGGATTTCCGTCATAAAAAAGAGAAAATGAATCATCTAAGAAAAGCGCGTCTCCCGTGTCACCCATTTGGAGCGTGTCATAGCCGTCGCCCCCTTTAAATACATCATGAGAAGAGGTTTTACCGTTTAATGTAACGACCTCACCTGTTTCTACATTGCGGGCAGCATAATTATTCGACCATATAGCATCGACGGAGGCGTATAGCGTGTCGTTTCCGGAGCCGCCGGAAAGAAGGTCTGCTCCTGCAGCACCATAAAGGCTGTCGTTTCCCTCTGCGCCATAAAGGGAGTCATTACCTTCTTCGCCATAGAGGGATAGGTTTTCGGGGGTCTCTTCATTTAGGAGAGTTGAGGCGGTAAGGGGCGCTACATTAGGCGTGAGAAATTTATAACCGACCGATTGATCTGTAAGTGAATTTAAAACATTAGGTTCGTTGACGGTGCTTAAGTTTTGAAATTTTTCCAGATCTTCGAAGGTGCTTTGGATGCCGAACAAATCCCGCATTTCCTCGAGGGAAAGAGGATTCAAAGCCTCATTTTTATGAGAGGGGTCTTCCCTTGAGTGTTGTTCTTGAAACGTAAACTTAATAGCAGATCGGGGATTGCCGTTAAAAAGGACGGGAGATAGATTTCCCTCTACTATCTCTTCACTTACTATAAGGTCGTCTAAGGTATTGTTGAAATAGGAAAAACTTTTTATAGCTTCTGTAAAAAAAATATTAAAAGAGGCTTCATCATAATTAATAAGAGCCTTAATATTTATGTCTATTTTTATTTTTGCCATATTTTTGACCTCGCTTACCTAAAATATCTTCCTAAAATGCTTAATAAAATGTTAACTTGAGCAAAAATGGGGGAAAAATAAACGCTTTTAGCTTTGCTTTTTAGGCGAGATAAGCTAAAAAAACAGAAGGTATTAATTCTGAAAGCATGGGTCATGAGCAACTATAAAGACACTATTTTTCTTCCCGTAACGGATTTTTCCATGCGCGGTAATTTGGCCCAAAAGGAACCTGTCGTTGTAAAAAAATGGCAAGATAATGATCTTTATCAAAAATTACGTCAAAAAAGAAACGGGGCAAAAAAGTTTGTTCTTCATTGGGGCCCTGCATATGCCAACGGCAATTTGCATATGGGGCATTTCTTTACTTATGTCCTTAAGGATATTGTCGTGCGATCCCATTCCTTAAAGGGACATGATGCGCCTCTTGTGCCGGGCTGGGATTGTCACGGTCTTCCTATCGAATGGAAGATTGAAGAGTCTTATCGAAAAGCCGGAAAGCGCAAAGAAGACGTTCCTTTGAATCAATTTCGTGATGAATGTCGACAGTTTGCAAAGAAGTGGCAGAAAATTCAAGCCGATGATTTGGAACGTTGGGGCATTTGTTCCGATACCAAAAACCCTTACGTCACTATGGATTTTTCGTCTGAAGCTTCTATTGCTAAGGAATTTTTGACCTTTCTTGAAAAGGGGTATGTTTATAAGGGGGTGCGACCCATTATGTGGTCTCCCGTTGAAAAAACAGCGCTGGCCGATGCGGAAGTAGAATACCAAGATAAGAAATCTCCGGCAATTTATGTAAGGTTTGGCATCACAAAACCTTCCTTGCCTGTGCTTGAGGGCGCTTCTTGTGTTATTTGGACGACAACGCCTTGGACGATTCCCGGCAACCGTGCCGTGGCCTATGGTCAAGAGATTGACTACGTGGCGCTTAAGGTAAAAGAGGTGACTGACACGTCTCTTGCGGCAGTCGGAGAGGTTATTGTTTTTGCAAGTGATCTTCATAAATCCCTTTGTGAAGGGGCCGGTATTACGGAATTTGATCTCCTTGAAACTTTTAAGGGAGAGGCTTTTGAGGGAACAATTTGTGCTCATCCTTTTGTGGAACAGGGCTATGATTTTGACGTTCCCTTGATTGCAGGGCATCACGTCACAACCGACGCCGGAACAGGCCTTGTGCATACGGCACCGGGGCATGGTGCCGATGACTTTGAGCTTGGAAAAAAATTTGGTCTCGAGATTGCAGACACCATTACCGATGAGGCCGTCTATGCGGATAGTGTTAAACAATTTGCCGGCGTTCACGTCTTTAAGGCGGATCTCCCGGTCTTAGAACTTTTACGGTCGACAAATAGTCTTTTGCGCGAGTCCGTGATCACCCATAGTTACCCTCATTCTTGGCGCTCAAAGGCTCCGCTCATTTTTAGAACAACGCCTCAATGGTTCATTAGTATGGAACACGAAGGATTGCGGGAGAAGGCTTTGTCCGCCATTAAGAAAACAAAGTGGATTCCCGCCCAAGCTGAAAATCGTATTCGCGGTATGATAAAAGATCGCCCGGATTGGTGTCTTTCTCGCCAGCGGGCTTGGGGTGTGCCGATCACTCTTTATACGCATAAGCAAACCGGTGAGGTTCTTCAAGACCCGCGGGTTAATGAGAGAATTCTTAACATTTTTCAAAAAGAGGGCTGTGATTCGTGGTTCCAAGAAGATCATAGCCGTTTTTTGAGCCCTGAGTATAAGAACAGTGATTATACACCGTGCCGAGATATTTTAGACGTATGGTTTGAATCGGGCGCGACCCAAGGATTTGTGCTTGAAGGGCGTCCTGATTTACAACGTCAAGCGGATCTTTATCTTGAAGGCTCGGATCAGCATCGCGGCTGGTTCCAGTCCTCTCTGCTTGTGGGGTGCGGTACTCGCGGAGATGCGCCTTTTAAGGCTGTTGCAACTCATGGTTTTACGGTGGATGCTAAAGGTCATAAAATGTCGAAGTCCTTGGGAAATACGATTTCTCCCATGGGAGTGGCTAAGGAAATGGGTGTTGAAATTTTGCGTCTTTGGGTTGTGGGGTGCGATTATACCGATGATTTGCGTATCGGGTCTGAAATCTTAAAACATCAACAAGATATCTATCGTCGCTATCGTAATACGTTGCGTTATCTTTTGGGTGCGCTTAGCGCCTATAATCCAAAGCATGATGTGACCTATGAGCAACTTCCCGATCTTGAAAAATGGGTTTTGCATCGGTTAAGTGAGATCCGAAAAGACTTTGATCGCAGTCTTGAAGAGGTGGATTTTCAAGCTTTTTACAGTAAGCTTCATACTTTTTGTAGCGTCGATCTATCGGCTTTTTATTTTGATATTCGAAAAGACACTCTTTATTGTGATGGAGAAGATGCTATAAAGCGCCGAAGTGCTTTGACGGTTATGAATTATGTGTTTGAGTTCTTGAGCCGTTTTCTTGCGCCTGTTTTGCCTTTTACGGCCGATGAAGCGTGGTTGTCTCGTTATCCCGAGGCGGATTCTATCCATCTTTCCGATATGACGGCTCCTGAAGAACAATGGAATAATGAGGCGCTGGCCGAAGAATTTGAAAAGCGCCGCGAACAACGTTCTGTGATTACGGCGGCTCTTGAAATTGCTCGAAAAGACGGTGTCATCGGGTCGAGTCTTCAAGCGGTTGTGACCGTTTACGATCCTGAAAACCAACTGGATCGTTCTATTGATTTTGCAGAGCTCACCATTGTTTCGCAATTGAATATTCAAAACAAAGTGCCTTTGGAAGAAGGATTTTTTGATAAAGGCTTTACCGTTGTTGTGCGCAAAGCCGAAGATTCTAAGTGTGAGCGCTGTTGGAAGGTGTTGCCGGAGGTTGGTGAAAACTCGGAGCATCCCGATGCGTGCTCAAGATGTGCCGACGTTGTGAACACTTTAAAAGAGGCCGGTTAGAATGAGAGAGACTATATCAAGAAGACCCGTTTTGTGGGGGCTTGTCCTTATTGTTTTAAGCTTTGCTTTAGATCAAGCAGGTAAGTGGTATGTTCTAACGGATCTTATGAATCCCCCGAGGGTTATTCCCGTGACCTCTTTTTTCAGTTATGTGTTGGCTTGGAATACGGGGGTGAGTTTTAGCCTGTTTAATTCCTATGGTGTGACGGGAACATATGTTTTGATCGGATTGTCGTCGATCATTAGCCTTATTTTTTTTGTATGGTTGTTAAAAGCGCGCAATTATTGGCTTGCTTCAGGCCTTGGATTGATCATCGGAGGCGCCGCCGGGAATTTGGCAGATCGTGTGCGCTTTGGCGCTGTGGTTGATTTTCTTCATTTTTATTACGGCAGCTTTTCATGGCCGGCCTTTAATCTGGCCGATACATTTATTACAATCGGTGTTATCCTCATAGTCATTGAATCGTTTAAAGGAGAAAAAAATGCGTAAAATCGTTATGCCCGTTTTAACGGGACTGGCTTTATTAACAGCGGGATGTGAGTCCACGCGCCAAGCTCTCGGCCTTAAGCGCACCCAATCGGATGAGTTCCAAGTTGCCGATCGTCAACCGTTGTCCGTTCCCCCGAACTATAATCTTCGCCCGCCTATGCCGAATGCCCCTGCCGCAGCAGAAGTTGATCCGTCTGCAAAAGCAAAGGGAGCGCTTTTAGGTGATCAAGAAGCAGGTGCAATCAATTCAGTTGCCGAGAAAAATCTTTTGGATCAAGCCTCAATTCAAAAAGCGGATCCGACAATTCGCTCTCAGCTTGCCCAAGATGAGTCAGTCTCAAAATCTTCCGAGAAAGCGCCCGGCGAAGCTCTGGCCTTTTGGAAAGATAAAGATGAGAAAAAATCAGGAGATGTTATTGATCCTGTTGCGGAAAATAAACGTCACAACGGATAAAGACAGATGATGATGAAAAAGTCGATTAGGTCAATTGTTCTGACGTTACTTTTAGGGAGCCTTTTGCCTCAATTCAGTTATGGCGAAAAGCTTTATAATGCCCAAACATTTACCCTTACAAACGGTTTGGCTGTTTACTTAATCGAAAATCATCGCACACCCGTTGTTTCCCATATGGTTGTTTATCGTGTGGGAAGCGCTGACGATCCTAAAGGTAAATCCGGCCTTGCGCACTTTTTAGAACATATGATGTTCAAAGGCCCGAAGGGATCGGCTCCGGAGCGCCTCATGGAGGATGTGAATAAAATCGGCGGAGAGGTGAATGCGTCTACAAGTTTTGACGTGACCTCTTACTATGAAATTGTTCCGAGAGAGCACCTTGAACATTTTATGAAATTAGAAGCCTCAAGAATGCAAGATCTTCCTGTACGTTTAGAGGATGTAACCCCTGAAATTCAAGTGGTTTTAGAAGAAGAAAATATGCGCGTGGGCAATAATCCTGTGATGCAATTTTATCGAGATCTTTATGGAGCTTATTTCCGTCATCACCCCTATGGAACGATGCCTATCGGGTGGCGTCACGAAATTAAGACCTATACCCCTCAAGATGTTAAGGCGTTTCATCGTCGTTTTTATGCACCGGATAATGCTTTTATTATTCTAAGCGGTGATCTGACTTTGAAAAAAGCAAAAGAACTTTGTGAAAAATATTATGGAGGAATTGCCCCTGCCAAGCAACCGCGTCGACAACGTGTTGTCGAACCTGCCCTTGAAAGCATGGTTCAAGTCACGAAAACTTCAAATCGTGTGGCACAACCGTCTGTGGTTTTAATGATGGCGGCACCGACCTATGACCCTGAAAATCCAATACCTGCCGATTCCCTTGATCTCGGTATTTACGGTCTCAGTAACTCGGCAACGGGAATTCTTTATCGACGCCTTGTTGAAGAGCTTAAGGTTGCGACATCGTTTTCAATGGATTATGATCCTTACCGATTAGATAATGCTATGATTACTATTGCGGCACAGAGCGCGTCGGGAATTTCCCCCGAAGATTTAAAAAAAGCAATCCAAGAGGAAATTAAGCGTTTCATCGATCAAGGGTTTACAGCGGAACAGCTCGAGAAATTAAAAATACAATCTTTGTCTACCCTTGATTATTTAAAGGACTCTTTATTGGGCGGAGCTAATCACCTTGTGCAACCTCTTATTAAGCATGTCCCCCTCGAGCAAATTGAAACGTGGCCGGAAGCAACAAAAGCCCTTAAGGTCGAGGCTGTTAATGAGGTTCTAAAAACTTACCTAAGTCCCGAGTATTATGTCACAGGGTATTTGTTGCCTGAAAAGGGAGAAAAAGCCTCCCTTGTTGAGGCTCCCCAAGAAAATGCCGAGACAAAAGATCCTGAAAAAATCGTTGAAGATAAAGGGGAGAAGAAAGTTGAAGTGCCGTTAGATATCTTTAAAAAAGAAACGTCTTCAAAAACACCTCCGGTTAAAAAAGTCGCTCCTTTAAAAACTGAAAATGCGCCACAGAAAAAAGGAATTAAACATGCGTAAAGTCTTGTCTTTCCCCCTTCTTTTTGTTTTTTTGTGTGCAAGCATTTTGCTAAGCGCTTTCGCGCCGTTAAAGGCTCTTGAAATTCACCAACTGACAACACCAAAAGGTCTTAAAGTTTGGTTCGCCCCCGATAAAACCGTGCCTGTTATTTCTATGGCTTTTAGCTTTGAGAATGCGGGCAGTGCCCATAATCCGCCTGAAAAAAACGGTCTTGCCATGATGTCGGCTGCTTTGATGACGGAAGGTGCGGGGAAGTTGGATGCCAATGCTTTTTCCGACAAGTTAGCAGAGCTTGGCATTGGGATTTCCTTTAGTGTTGATGCTGATTATTTTAGAGGGGGGTTTAAAACAACTCTACGCACAAAAGACGATGCTATAGGGCTATTAAAGGATGTTCTCTATAAAGCGCTCTTGCCGAAAGACCGACTTGAGATTTTGCGTCAACAAGCTTTGACATCCCTTGAAGCAAAATTGAAAGAACCGAATTATATTTTGGGGGACTCTGCTCGAAAAGGCCTTTACGGAGATCATCCCTATGCGTTTTCCGGAGAGGGAACCCTTGAAAGCTTAAAGGATATTTCGAGTGACGATATTAAAACTTTCTTGAAAACCCATTTGGCGCGTTCTAATTTAAAGATCTCTATTTGTGGAAATCTTTCAACGGAAGAAGTCATGAGTCTGGTGGATTCGGTGTTTGCAGATCTTCCCGTGCAGTCCGATGGGCAACCTCTTCCAAAACCGAACTTATCTTATTCCGGTCAAACCGTTGTAACCCGACAAACAATTCCTCAAAGTGTGAGTCTTTTTTATCATCCGGGTTTGAATACCGATGATAAAAATTACTTGATCTTGAGTTTGGTGAGTTCTATTTTTGGCTCTGATTTCACCTCACGTTTGATGCGAGAAGTGCGTGAAAAAAATGGTCTGGCCTATACGGTTCAGAGTTTTTTGTCCATAAAAAAAGAGGCCGCTTCCCTTGGGGGATTCGTCGGCAGTGAAAATGCAAAAATTGATGAGGCTCTGACGCGTATTAAAAAAGAATTTGCAACTTTGGCGTCTTTTGGCGTGACGGAACAAGAGCTAAAAGACGCCAAAAAGGCAGCCGTCGGCTCTTTTGTTTTGCGTCTCTCGTCCACCGGTGCCATTGCAGCTCAGCTTCTCACGTATCAAGAAATAAACTACCCTGCGTCTTACCTCAATGAGCGATCCGGGAAGATTAATGCTATTCGCTTGAATGATGTTAATGCGTTTATAAAAGACTTTTTTGATCCTCAAAAACTCACATTTTATGTGGTAGGTAATCCGGAAAAGGATTTAACAAAATGAACCGTCTCACTTTTTCATACCATAATGTTTCTTTCCCGCCTTTTCCAAAAGAGCCCTTAAGGGCTATCCGAGAAAAATTCACACAAAAAGCCTATCCTTTTTTTAATGTGTTGGGAGATGAACTTCTGCTGTCTCAGGTAGAAGAAAAAGTCCAAGTTCTTTATAAAACATTCACGCATTTTGTGATCTTGGGGACAGGCGGCTCATCCCTTGGGGCAAAGACCCTTTGTGATCTGAAAAATAATCCCTTTGGGGCGCAAAAACACCATGTTCACTTCCTCAATAATGTGGATTCTCACACAATTGAGCAACTCTTAGCTAGCCTTGATCTCGAGCAAACTTGCTTTATCGCAGTGTCGAAGTCCGGTACAACGGCCGAGACGCTTTGCCAGACGCTTTGCATTATGAAAGCCCTCGAAGTCAAGGGAATGGATGTTAAAAAACATTTTGAAATTCTGACGGAAAACAAAGATTCGCCGTTGACGCAATTAGCTGAAACTTATCTCATTACTCCCCTTGATCATCACAAAGGAATCGGGGGACGTTTTTCTGTTTTTTCTAATGTGGGTCTTTTGCCGGCAGCTTTGGCGGGGATTAATATCCGATCTCTTCATAACGCAGCTCAATCCTATGTGGCTGAATTTCAAGAGAGTGTTAACAGCAATGATATGTCGCACCCGGTGCTTGAAGGCTCTCTTTTTGCTTTTCAAGCCATGGAAAATGCAAAGCCTATTGCCGTGATGATGCCCTATGTCGACCGTTTAGCCTCTTTTTCTCAGTGGCATGCTCAATTGTGGGCAGAGAGTCTCGGTAAACAAGGCAAAGGGTCAACGCCTGTTGCTGCCCTTGGAACAGTGGATCAGCACTCCCAGCTTCAGCTTTATAACGACGGGCCGAATGATAAAACATATACTTTTTTGGTTGAGGATTCGAGGCAAAAGGGACTCGTGCCCAATGCTTATGTTTATACGGATGCGAAATTGTCTTACCTTGAAGACCGAACCATGGGCGATTTATTGTATGCGGAGGCTCGGGCGACCATTGACTCTCTTATTAAAGTCGGACGGCCTCTTCGTGCCGTTGCTTTTAAGATCCTGGATGAAGCGGTCTTGGGCGAGCTGTTAGCCCATTTTATGCTGGAAACCATTTTAACGGCCGAGCTTTTGACCCTTGATGCTTTTGATCAACCGGGGGTAGAAGAGAGTAAGAGGTTGACGCGTCATTATTTATCCGACAAACAAGCTTCTTAAGCCAAAGACTCGGCTTGTGCCGATAAAAAAAGAGTATTTGTAGAATGTCCGTTCGTTTATTGCCTCCTACTTTAATTAATCAAATTGCTGCCGGTGAAGTCCTTGAGCGTCCGGCTTCTGCAATTAAGGAATTGGTGGAAAATAGCCTTGATGCGGGAGCAACTTCTATTGAAATAGCCGTTCGTGACGGGGGGAGAAGCTATATAGCTATCGTTGATAACGGCTGCGGTATGACAAAAGAAGATTTAACCCTTTGTGTGCAACGCCATGCTACGTCAAAGCTTCCCGACGGGAATTTATTTGATATTAAAACCCTTGGTTTTCGAGGTGAGGCTCTTCCTTCTATTGGCTCTGTGGCGCGCTTGAAAATTACAACAAAGTTGACGAATAAAGGGCACTCTCAAGAGTCCGATCAAGAAAATCATGGGTGGGCTCTAACTATTGAAGGGGGAGTTCAAAAAGACCTTGAACCGGCCTCTCACCCTTGTGGCACCAAGGTTGAAGTCAGCGATCTTTTCTTTGCAACACCGGCTCGCTTGAAATTTTTAAAAGCGGCTCACACGGAAATTACCCATGCTTTAGATGCTTTAAAACGCCTTGCTATGGCCAACCCTTATGTGGCTTTTACCTTTAAAGATGAAAAGAAAGTTTTGTTGCAGTGCGCTGCCCAATCCCCTGAAGATGAAGAAGCCTCCTTAAAGCGCCTTGGCGAAATTATGGGGTCGGACTTTACGGAAAATGCCGTGGCCATTGATCTTGAGCAAGAAGATTTCCGCCTAACGGGCTTTGCCGGCTTACCAACCTTAAACAGAGCTAATGCTCAATATCAATTCTTATTTGTAAACGGGCGCCCTGTTAAGGATAAAATCCTGAACCACGGTGTTAAAGTGGCGTATGCGGATTATTTGGCACGTGACCGATTTCCTTTGGTTTGCTTGTTTCTTGAGCTAAAATCCGAAGCTGTTGACATGAATGTGCACCCTGCGAAAACAGAAGTACGTTTTAGGGAACCCGGAAAGGTACGCAACATTATTGTGAGCGCTCTTAAAAATGCCCTAAAGCAATCGGGATTCAGAGCTTCCGGCACCGTTGCTAATGAAGCGTTGTCCGCCTTTAAAATAGAATCAATTCAGCGTCAACCGACCTTAACTCTGCATCCCGTCTCTTCCGAGCAGGGGCAAACGCAAACCCGATCTTCTTCGGGTTTTGCTCAAGGTCTTAAAACATTTGCGACTGCTAATGTAACTCCTTCTGCTCCGTCCTACTATGGCTCTCGCTCGAGCGCAGGCGCTCGAAATTTTGCCTTTGCAGCCCAAGCCCCAACGCACTCATCCGGTACAAGAGGAATGGCGGAAGGGGCTTCCTTTGCGCTCAAGCAAGCGTTTAGTGAGGAAGCAATGACGGATCAAATTTCCTCTCATGTGTCTGAACAAGATGATTTTGCAAGCTATCCCTTAGGGCTTGCGCGTGCTCAACTCCACGAAACTTATGTTATTGCCGAATCGCAAGACGGTATTGTCATCGTTGACCAACATGCCGTTCATGAACGTTTGGTCTATGAAGACTTGAAGGCTCAGATGGCTGAAAAAGGTATCCGTCGTCAAGGTTTACTTATCCCTGAAGTTATTGAGCTTCAGGGGGATCAGTACAGGAAAATCCTTGAAATTACACAAGAACTTGAACAATTCGGTCTGATCATTGAGAGTTTTGGGGCTAACGCCGTTGTTGTGCGAGAAATCCCGGCCATTTTAGGGCAGGGAGATATTAAAGGGCTTATCCTTGATATTGTTGACGATCTTGATGAAACGGGGAGCAGCGCGAAACTTAAAGAAACCATTGATGAAATTCTTGGCACCATGGCCTGTCACGGCAGCATTCGAGCAGGACGCCGCTTATCTCTTCAAGAAATGAACGAGCTATTGCGCCAAATGGAGGTCACGCCTTATTCAGGTCAATGTAATCACGGTCGCCCTACTTATGTTCAGCTTAAGAAGAAAGATATTGAACGTCTTTTCGGTCGTTCATGATTGGGAAGAAAAAGATGTTTTCCTGATTGATGAAACTCGATCTATTCCCGTAAAAATACCCAAGGGACAAGCCCTTGGGTTCACTTTACAGGGAGGCGTGTGAGGTATAAACAGGAAGAAAATACGCTCACACTATTTACGTCGCATATATCAACGTAACATGTGCGGTCAAAAGGTCTTTAGAGACGTATTTTTGACCAAAACTTTTTAAGAGCCCCTAAGCAGGATAAGAAAAATATCCGTAAGCTCAAGGCCTTATAGTGACAACTTATTTGTTTTTTTACGTCTAGTCAAGATTTTTTTTATATCGAATATAAAAAAATATCTTTCCTTCGGACTACAATATCATTTCGTTGCTTGATTCAAGCAATTCTTGCCCGAGATCTGTGAAAATTGCTTTTTCTAAAAGAAGATTATAAGCGTCTTTGTAGCGTAGGCGATAGTGTGCTATTTGCTTTTCCATAAACTCTTTTGGAAGAACGGTTTCTTGGCTTAGGGCTTTATTATAAAAATCAATGAGGCGTGCGAGAACAAAAACCGCATGATAAATTCCTTCAATGGGGCGAGGATCTTTCCGTAAAGGAGACGTATGGAGACCTTCTCCTCTACAAAGCTCGTCGCAAACCGTTAGATTATAAAGGTATTGATGGGCTGCCTCATGCACGAGGTATTCAACGGTCATATTGAAATCGTGATGATCTGCCAGAGCCACAAGACCCAAGAGTGTAAAGCTTGATCCGGCTATAAAGCGGTTGGAACGGACAATTGTAATGTTAGAAACGAGGGCTTCTACCTCGGTGAAATACTCCGGGGAAATTTTTTTAATTTCAGATAAAGCTTCTTGAACAAGCTTGTGTGTTTGACGGCTCTTTAATATAAGCTTTTTCCGGAAATTCAGAGGTAAGAACTTGTTCGCATTCTTGCCATTGTGTCGGGGAAAGACATGTGCTTTCAAAAGCGAAAACCGAAAGAGGTGCTTTTATGGTTTTCCGTTCAAAAGCAAAATTAGCAATGCAATTTTTAAAGTTATCGACGGCATTTTCTCGGGCAAATTGCACAAGGGTTTCATTTAACAAAGTAAAGGGAAACAATATCGTGGGATTTTCCCTTAGGTCATCCGTCAGAGAGTTGAATTTTATTTTTTCCGACTCACTAAGGAGGCCGGATGTCTCGTCCTTAAGATACGCAAGGCTTTCACATAATGCTTGATGATTTTTACGCTTTAATATGAAAGCACGCTCCGAATTAGGGAGCGCACAATTGAGTAACATAGTATTTTATACGATAGTTGCTAGTATTTTATTTTTGCTTGAAAATACTTTTTTAAGATCGATTTTTATCATTTTTAATCTCCTGTTATTGAGAGTGTTGTTTTGGTAAAAATAGGTTCTACCAAAGAGGAATATAAATCATTGATAAGGTTATCGCCACCCCTTTTTTTAGGTGTGATAAAAAAAACGTCAACTTCTTGTTGGGGTTCATCGGGTAAAATTTCGATTAAATCGCCTTCAATGGGGAATTCTTTGCTGATAGGCGCAATGCCGTAACCGAGTAAAGCCGCATAGTAAATACAAATGGCAGAATTTATAATAAGAGCAGGTTTTAAAAGTCCGTCTTCGTTTTGGAGGTGCCAATCAACATTTCCTCGCACCAGATCTTTGCTTTGGTAGAAACTAATGAGGCGATGATTTTTAAGGTCGAGTTTTGTTTTTGGTTCACCGTATTGTGCAATATAACTTTTGCTGGCCGCAAGCTTGACGGAGACGGAGAGAAGCTTTTTTTTAATAACGGCTCCGGGATCGTCAATGGTCGGCAAAATAGCAACGTCAGCATCTGTTTTAGACAGGCTTACGTGATCGTCGGTTGTTTGAAGACGCAAGGTTATGTCGGGATATTTCTTTTGAAAGGCGGCAAGGCGGGGCATGAGCCAAAGACTCATAGTGCCTGTTGTCGTTATGATTTTTAAAGAGTTTCGTTTTTGGCTGCCTTTATTTTTAACCGCATTCAGTTTTTGCTCGATGGTTAAATAGGACTCTATGACGGATTCGTATAAATCTTGCCCTATAGGTGTCATCTCGACACCGCTTTTAAGGCGCTTAACGAGGGTTTGTCCTAACTCTTTTTCAAGGTTGGTCACAGCTTTTGTAACCGTTGAGGTGGCGACATTAAGATGTTTTGCGGATCTGGAGAAGGAGCCGTGTCTGACAATTTCAATAAAATACTGTATTTTTTCTGAGTAAAGCATTTAGCTTTTTTTATCCTTAATCTAAATTCAGTCCCGCGAGGCCGTTTAAAATACGATTTGCTTTTTCAGTATAGCTGCCGTCTTCCTGATGAACAATAAGGCCGTTAAGTATTTTTGAGGGAGATTTCACATTTTTGCGCCCCCTCACAATAAGACGTTTTGCTTTTCGACCGTCTTTTGGCCATAAGGGAAAGAGGGTAATATCTCCAAAGCGGCCGTAGAATGCCGCCAAGAGATCGTCCAAGCGATCTGCCGTAAAAACAAAAGTCACAAAACCTTTGGGTTTGACCATACGATGGGCAAAGGTGACCCATTTTTCAAGGGAGATGCCTTGATCATGGTTGGATAGAGCTTTGTTGTCTCGCGGAGAGGAGACCGAAGCATTGCTTTCGAAATAAGGAGGGTTGGCAATGACTTGAGAAAAAGAGCTCGCTGCCAAGCGCGGCGGCGGTGTGAGAAGGTCACCGTGTATCACTTCAAGGCGGTCATGAAAGCCGTTGAGCTTAATGTTTTGACCGGTTAGGCGCACCAGTTCCCGTTGAAATTCAAGGCCTGTAATCCGTACATCCTTTACGCGGTGAGCCAAGGCAAGCATAGCCGTGCCGACACCGGTTCCCATATCAAGGACGGTTTCGGTGCTATCGGTTTGAACGCTTGCAGCCAGAAAAATAGGATCAATGGAAGCGCGATACCCTTCTGTGGGTTGCAGAATTTCGACTTTTCCCCCCAGAATTGTGTTGGCGGTTGTTTCCATAATTTTTTGAGTCGGAATGTTCATTTTATAAATACTCATTTATTTTTCTTCCAATATAATGCATAGTCAACTCAAGGCAATGCCCTTTAAAGAGCCACTTTGAAAAAGAGGTTCGCAGGCGGGAAGTTGCCAAAAAGTTTTAATAATATAGGAAAAAAAATGGGATTCTCCCCTATGGCACGCGTCTCTCCGGAAACAGAAGCCTCCCCCCTCTCTTCTTCTCAAAATTCAACGGTTCTCCGCACTTTGACAGATTTCGTGAAGGCAGACTTTGCTGCGGTTAATGCCGTGTTGTTACAGGAAATGCAAAGTGAAATTGATTTAATCCCTCGATTGGCCCGGCATCTTATTGCTTCGGGCGGAAAACGCGTGCGCCCTCTTTTAACTTTGGTTGCGGCAAAACTTTGCGGTTATCAAGGGATGCAACACGTTGACCTTGCCGCTTGCGTTGAATTTATCCATACGGCAACGTTGCTCCATGATGACGTGGTTGATGAAAGCAATATGCGTCGAGGGCAAGCCTCGGCCAATGCTCTTTGGGGGAATCAAGCCAGTGTTCTTGTGGGGGATTTTCTTTTTTCACGTGCCTTTCAATTGATGGTGCGTGTCGGGAATCTTGAGACCCTTGGCGTTCTGGCCAAAGCCTCTGCCACTATTGCTGAGGGCGAAGTTATGCAACTTATGGATAATAATAACCTCGAGATTGTTGAGCAACGTTATTTTGATATTGTGCGTGCTAAAACGGCGGCTCTTTTTGAGGCCGCGTGTCTTGTGGGCGGTATGATTGCAAAGCCTGATGTCTCTGTTTCACAGGCTCTGGGAGCCTATGGATCGGCATTTGGGACTTGTTTTCAAATTATTGATGATGTGTTGGATTATGCAGCCGATGAGCAAGAGCTCGGTAAAAGCGTCGGAGATGATTTCAGGGAGGGCAAAGTTACTCTGCCGGTGATCTATGCTTATCATAAGGGCACGGCCGATGAAAAACAATTTTGGGAGCGGGCTTTTACCCAAGAAACTTTAGGAAAGAACGACCTTGCGCAAGCGCAAGCGTATCTCTTTAAACATAAGGCTCTTGAATATGCTCGAAGTAAGGCTGCCTTTTTCGGCAAGCAAGCCAAGGCGGCTCTCGATGTCTTTGACGAGAGCGATTTAAAAGCAGCGCTTTTATCCTTGGTTGATTTTTCTCTTGGACGCCGTTATTAAGACCCTGCTAAAACGGGAGAACCCCTATGATTTCTTCTTACACCGCTCGGTATAGCCCCGTGCAGGATAAAAAAATCATTCTCGTCGGCGGTTGCTTTGATGTGCTGCATTACGGGCATCTTCGATTTTTAAAGCAAGCCAAAGCCTTGGGCGATTACCTTATTGTTGCCCTTGAAAGCGATGAATCCCTTTCCGAAACAAAAAACCGGAAAGTATTTCATACTCAAAAACAGCGCGCAGAAATCCTCGAGAGTTTAAGAGTTGTTGATGAGGTTCTTCTCCTTCCGCAAATGGCATCGGATCAAAATTACTTAGACTTAGTACAACGTATAGCGCCGACGATAATTGCCTTAACGCAGGGTGACCCCCAAGCTCACAATAAAGAGCGACAGGCTAAAAGTATCGGGGCGCTGTGTGTTCCCGTTCCTTTTGAAAAAGGATTTTCAACCACGGACTTGTTGGGGAAATATAATGGTTGTGCCGAGTGAAACGATACACGTCGGTATTGGTGTTTTGATTCTGAATACAAGGAATGAGCTTCTTTTAGGCAAACGCAAAGCAGCCCATGGGGCAGGGACGTGGGGGCCGCCCGGAGGCAAGCTTGATTTTGGCGAAGATTTCAAGGATTGTATGGTGCGAGAAGTCAAAGAAGAAACGGGCATAGACCTTGAGAAAGAAGATCCTTGTATTATTGATGTGCAAAACGATATTTTTCCAAAAGAAGGCAAACACTTTGTAAGTCTGATTGCCCGCGTGACCTTACTAAAAGATCAAGAAGCTCACTTGATTGAGCCCCATAAATGCTTAGAATGGAAATGGTTTGGGGAGTGCAACCTGCCGACGCCCCTTTTTCAACCCGTTGAAAAGTTCTTTTCCCGCCGGCTCTTTTGGAATGTTGCCAAAAAGTAACACTTTATTTTTAATTTTTTTGAGCTCGGCGTCCGCCCTTGATTTCTATAAAAAAACGTGTAAGGAATGAAGTATCGTTTTTTAACATTAAAGGAAGACTTATGAAAAAAATAGTATTAGCAACAGCGTCCGCCCTTGTGCTTATTTCCGGTGCTCAGGCCGACAGTAACTTTAAAAGCGGCTTTAAAGTCGGCGGCGGTGTCGGTTATAAGCATCACCGTGTGAAGAGTCAGTCGAATTATGATCCGACTCTTGTCGGTGTGGGAAATGGTTTAGAAGATGAAAACTTCTCAAAATCTGCTTCTGATAATACTGTAGCGTTTCAATTGCATGCGGGCTATGATTGGATTATTAGTCGTTTCTTGGCAGCGCTTGAATTTGATTACCGTTATAGCCCCGATGAGGTGAAAATGACACTAAATACAAACCAAGACGGTTTAGGGCCAGAAGAAGCGCCTTATAACGTGCACCAACAACACTCTCATGATTTTGGTCTCTCAGGACGTTTAGGAGCTTTAGTAACTAGCAATTTTGCTTTATATGCTATCGGTAATGTGCGTTTGGGGAAGTTTAAGCATAAATTTATCAACTCAAAACAAAATGACTTTGATTTGCTTCTCTTATCTAACAGTAAGTCAAGGTATCTTTGGGGATTTGGCGGCGGTATAGGCGCACGTTATGCTTTTTCGAAAGGTTTCAGTTTAGCATTTGAAACAACTTATGATGTGTATCAAAAAATTAAATTTTCAGAAAATCAAAATGTAGCGGGTATTGGCAATATAGCAAACTTTTCGACGCAGTCAAAAAGGCCGCGTATATTCACCGCCCTATTTAAAATATCAAAAACTTTCTAAGTATTCCTGATTGCGAAAATTAATTATGCAAAATCCTCATCCTGGTGATGAGGATTTTTTTATTGACAAAAAGGTTTCTAGTACCTAAATGTATTATTGAAACATAATATTTTTAGGTGATCCTTAATGAAATACGATCGATTTTTATTGGCAATTATCACTTCTGTTTTAGTGGCAGACAATGTAAATGCGTCAGCTTTAGCACGAATGGCCGCTGCTCGAGAACGCAACGCGCAGAAACTTGTTGAACAACATCAAGAAGGTAAGATTGATGAAAAAACGGCAATTTCTAATGCACAAATTTTTGGTTTAGGGGACATCACCGAAAAACTCACCCCCAAAGACTGGACTGAATTCTTTTTACAGACCGCAGGTATGGATTATGATGCTCTCTTAATTGCGGCAGATAATCTTTCACAAGACGGCGGAGCCTTCAAAGATGTAATTGCCCATGTAATAGATCCGATTAATATTGGGGTAGAACCTCTTTTAGATTGGTTGGAGAATTGGCGTAAGGCTGCTTTTGGGGGCGTTCTAAACGATACACTAAATCACAGAAAAAAAATTAGCCGCATGATCAAAGCCGTTGAGGCTCGTGAGGCTTTTGCTCACCTTGCCGGTCATGCTCTGATCTCAGAAGCTGTTTTTGAGTATATGGATGCCCATGACGACGTCACTTTAAAAGGAGCTTATGCCGCACATATTGGCGCTAAAGCCCATCGCGGTGTTAATATTACCGACATCATTGTGGAAGATGTTGTGGATAACCGACGCGCTTATGACGTGGCTTTACAACGTGCAAAAGTGGCGCCTGAGGCTGCTTATTGGGCAGGCTTAAATCGTGGTTTTTCACTCGATGAAGCCAATGCGATCGCAGATCGTGTAATCAACCACGGAGAGGCAGAAGCAGTAGCACTACAACGCGTTGTTCAAGCTCAAGGTCGTTTTAATGCCTTGAACTCGCTACACGTTGCCCAACGTGTTTTAGCAGGCCGTACCCTTGACCAAGCCCACAGAGATTTAACGGTTGCCGCAACTAAACTGACTCTTGCCGGTCGTTTTGCCAATGTGGGTGAAGACATCCGTAATGCCGTTTCAGAGAGGATGTATGATGGCGGACTCACCGAAAATGCTGCCTTGAGAGCCGTTCTCCAAGATCTAGAGGATACAGGTCTAAAACATACAAATAGTATTCCTAATCTTGCAGATGCCATGCTTCGCGGTGTTAACGGAACATCCCTTGAAGAGGCAGCCCTTGCATTGGAAAAAGATTTTGTTGAGGGAACCTTGGCTATCGGTAATCTTCACTATCTTCACAATAATGATGTTCTTGTTTTGTTATGTATGGGATCGGAGACAATTGATGCAGGTATCAGGACATTTTGCGCAAGTATTGTTGGGGAAGAGTTAGCCGCTGCCTTTGAAAATCACCTCAGGCGTCATAACGGCCTTAACTTTATCATGGATAATGAGAAAACGGCTTTTTATCGTGCCCATGTAAGAGGACGTCTTGATATCGACTATAATAACCTCGGTGCCTTAAAAGACCGCATAGCGACAGCTCTTGCGGCTGCGAATACACCGACGGCGGAGATCACCCTTCAAGTTGTTTCTGATGCCCTTGTTGCGGAAAATGCCGTGGCTTATGGGGGCGGAAATGCCGGTTTTGGTCGCGCCGTTGCTGTTAAACTGTTAGGCGATAACCAACTCAATTTGGTTGCAGCAACACGCCTTGTTCGTATTGATGTGAAAGCTGAAGAGATCAGAATTGCTTACGGCCACCTTCCCCTTGAGGAGCGGATGGTTCTTGCAACGAACTTTATTGACCAAGGCCGAGGAAATGTTGATGGGTTTTCTATGAGGCTTGCTTTAGCAGCGCTTCCTAATGTTAATGCCCTTGGTGTGAATGAACTGTTAGAGTTCCAAAATGCCGTATTGGGCGGACGTACCCTTGCAGCAGCCCTAGTTGCTGATATTCGTCAACAGCTTGTTGCAGATCTTGCGTATCCTCATATTACGACTCTTAATATAGCTGATGACTTCCTTGCAGAAGTACCGAATGTTTTAAATGATAGCGATGAACATAGACTTCTTTTTGCAAAAATCGTACATGATTGGCCGTCGTTCGGTGTGACTTTCGATAAAAAAATTATTGGTGCAAAACAATGCGTTCAAATTATGGTTTTGGAGGGGATTGAAGCAGACGATATGGAAGGAGCCTATGAGTCTATAATGGATATGGGTGAAGCAGAACCTACACTTTATTCCGAAATAAAAGCCGTTCATCAACAAGTGCGAGATGATGGGGGAGATGTTTATGATATGCACAATTTTAATGCAGCTCTTTATAAACTTCATCAGGAGGTAAATTTCTTAGACCATATTAGCAGACCTTCAACAAGTAAAGGGATAAGCCTACGTTTCTTGTATACAAAATTAAAATTTGCACAGAAATGGAATGCGGATAAGAATCATGTGGAGGGTCTTCATGTAACCCGTATTGCAGACCTTAATGACCAAATTAATGGGATTAATGCTTATGACGGCCGTGCGTTTACAATTGGAGATCAGGTATGGGATGGCATTTTAGGCGATTATCGTGGTGTTTCGGTTGATTTGAAAGTTGAAGCCAGGCAGTGTATGGATGCAATTGACCTCTTGCAACATAATACAAGAAATCAACCGCTTGCATTAAATTATGTCAACCTTACTTATAATGATTCTTGGGGACAACTTTTGATGTCCAACTTCGCTGATGTATCAGATGAAGATTGGCGTAATTTAAAGACAGATTGTGAGGGCGTTATTAGGAGAACCTTTGGTGGTGATGCCTTAGAACAAAATCGTTGGATTAACGGATTTTATGACGGCAATTACTTGGTTGGTCTAAATCCTTGTTTTGGCAGATTTGGATCTGATAGAGGGACACGAGAGCATTGGAAAGAAAAAATCTACGCCTTATATCAAACGGCACAACATCAAGTTGATGGAAATATTGTACGTCCCGGACAAGAAAATTATGATGACCTTGCTTGGAAGACGGCTTTGGATGAAGCAAAAATGCGCCTAATTAGAGGGTTCAGCGAAACAAAAAATGGTTGTGCAGACGGAACGAGTAGTAAAATTTCTATACTTTTAAATACCTATCGTGATTTCTTGGGTGATTATACACCAAACTTGAAAATTGCCGCCCTTATTGCCGGTGTTGTTTATGACTGGAAAATGGAAGGCATTACAAAAATAGGTGAGGAAGAACATTTTGACGCCGAAGGAAGTTTATATAAACCTCTATTGGCAAAGCAACGTATGAGGCTTGCCCTGAGTCTTGCAGGTGATTATCAAGAAATTGAACATTTATATTATGGAAGTGCCGGGGATCAAGAGAATTCTCCAAGACAAATTATTAGAAACCTTTTTGTGCCGGGTCAACCGATCAGACAGGGTAAAGTTGATAGAGACGGGGTGCGCCGTCCCGATGTAACCTTTGAAGCCTTAAATGTCAAGCGTTTGGTCGGTATGGTTCATAAGGCAATGCAGGATAATATAATAAAGACTTCTGATATTCGTGAAGTCGTTTCCGGTGATCTGACCCTTGAGTTGGATGAAAGAAATACTGTAGTCATGCTTGAAGACGGTGTGTTTTCAAGGAATGTAGATAAAGAGAAAACAAAAGAAATGGCTTTGTTCCTTCTTGAGAAATTCGGCTATGTCCGCATGGCTGATGAGGTTAAAGAGGTTTTTTACAAAGGTGAAAGAGCGATTGGTCTTGATGGGAAAATTAGCGATGATGTTGTCTATGAAGAACTCGACGATATTAAATATAACCACCGTCTCCCCGGACGCTTTAATGTTGAGCCGTGTTCTTTGGATGATCTTATAGAGGCTTATTAGAAAACGGATTTATATATTTATTAGAAGATTAATTTTAAACCTAAAGGAGTACTGAAATGACTATTAAATTTTTACCTGTGATTATCGGGTTGTCCGTAAGTGTTGCGGTAACCTCAACTTTTGCTTCACATTTGACGAGGGAAGAAGACGAGCTACAACAAGCTATCGCGGCATCACGTGAAACGGGCCCCTCCATTATAAATGAAGACGATGAACTGCAAAGAGTTCTGGAGCTTTCTCTTAATGATTATCGACATATAGAGGATGAAGTCGATTCATCGGCATTAGCTCTTCAAATTGCCCACGATGAAGAAGAAAGAAGAAATGAGATTGAAGCTCAAGAACGCCTTGTTAGGGAATTTGAAGAAAAAAGAGCGCGTGCAGAGGAAGAAGAACTTCAAAGAATTCTCGCTTTGTCTATGGATGATACGGTTAATAATGCTTCAAGCAATAATGTCAACTTAGATGAGCAAGACGACGAACTGGCAAGGCAATTAGCCAAGGCTTTTGCTTTATCCTTGACAAAAATTCCTGATGAGGAAGTAGAGGGAAATCCTGGAAGAACCCTTATAGAGCAACAGAATTTAGAATATCAAGCAACCTTGTTAACCGACCAATTAAGAGGGATGCGTCGTGATCTTCAGTTGGCAGAAGAAAACTTAGACGTTTTAAAACAACCTTTCGTTGAGAAAGAAGCAGAGATAGAGGCTTTGAAGCGTGTTGCCGATGATCGACGTAACCATGCCGCAGCTAATGAAAAACGCTTTGGTCAGAACCCGCGTTTAGAAGCGGCTGCCTTGGAAGCGGAAGAAGCCGTTGTTGCTGCCGAGGAAGCCCTTCGTCTTTTAGAGGAAGAAAATGCAGATCAAATGAATGAGCTTAAAGAAAGCATCGCTGAGCTTTCACACGGCATAGAAGAAAAGGAAATGGCTCTTGTTGAAGTTTCAGCAGAGCTTGCCAATCTTTAAAAAGGTAAGCAATCTTACTCAAAATGCCTCCCTAACCTCGGAGGCATTTTTTTTGTTCTCTAGGGCTATTGTGCTGTGATTTAAAATATAATTTCCCTTTAAAAATGTGAGATATGTCGATCTATACATAAAAAGCGGTTCCTTCAAGGTCTATTGTTTCTTTTTAAAAGCTGCTATTCTCTAAGGAGTAAGTGGGCGCGGGGTGCAGGATGTCATCAAAAAAAGTAAAAAAAATAGGCGAGACGGCTTTTCATTTAACAGGCCAAATTCTTGTTGCTATGCCGCAAATGCAAGATCCTCGTTTTAAAAAATCAGTGATTTTTATGTGCGGCCATGATAACCATGGAGCTATGGGAATTGTGGTCAATAAGCTTATTGAATCTGTTACTTTTGAGGATCTTCTCCGGCAGCTGAACCTTAAAAATATTAATAAAACCCTTGATATTCGGGTGCATTACGGAGGGCCCGTTGAAATCGGACGCGGTTTCGTTTTGCATAGCACGGACTACATGGCAGAAGCCTCCGTCGAAGTCACCAATGATATTGCTCTGTCGGCTTCTACAACAGTCTTAGATGACGTAATCCTAGGGAACGGACCTGATCATATCTTATTGGCTCTCGGTTATGCGGGGTGGAGCAGCGGTCAACTCGAAGAGGAAATTATGCAAAATGGTTGGCTTACTTTGCCGGCAGACGGTTCTATTTTATTTGACACCAAGCCGGATACGCTTTGGCAACGTACTTTGGAAAAATTCGGCGTGGATCCCGATCATTTGTTTGCTCATACGGGGCATGCGTAAATCAAAGAGGTTTTAAATAGAGCGCAAAGCAAAGAAAACAGCGCCCAAAACGGCTATTTTTGTATAGATAAAGATATTAAGATAGAGCCGCAGAAAGTAACGAGGTTCCCCCTCTTTTACCTTAAAAAGCCGGCAAATCCAATCTCCCGGTTTCAGAATCAGGTTAATTAAGTTATCAAAAAAGAGTGATGTTTTTTTTATATCCATAAGGCCATTATATCTTAATTCGGTATAAATAAATATTGTTTTTAGACTTGTGAATTTCGAGTCATCAAATAAAGGTTATAGAGGCATTCCAAAAAAATCTCGGATATCGTTTCAGAACCTCTTACCTATAAATATAGGATCCATTGCCGAAGCCCCGGAACGGAAAAATTTTAAAAGGGGTATCTTTTGCCGGATAAAGGGCGCCGGAAGAAAGCCTTTTTTTTGAATAACAAGGAAGGCAGATTTGCGGCACTTATCTGTCGATTCTTTAGTGCCCGTCAGTAAACCGCAACATGCGCCTTTTAGGCAACCCATGGCGGGAATATTATACGACCGAGATAGTGTTATTTCTTGCCGCAACAGTGTTTGTAACGTTCGCCTGAACCGCAAGGGCATTGAGCATTACGAGAAACCTCTGCATCGCTACCTTCAGAGCCGTCGCTCTTTGTGTCTGCGGCCTTTTTTCCTCGGGAAGGATTAGACTTTGCAAGGCGTTGAACGATAGATTTTGCACCGGACCCGGATTTTGATGTGTCTTCCAGTGTTTTAGCAGGACCACTATAATTTAAGGCGTTTTGGTCGGTTTCTGTGCCTTCAAGTGCGGCTTGTTCTAATTCATCTTCATTTTCAACGCCAATTTCAAGGTGAGAAAGTAAGGAAACAGTTGTTTCACACACTTGCGTCATCATGTCTTCAAACATGGTAAAGGCTTCTTGTTTGTACTCGTTAAGGGGATCACGCTGAGCAATAGCTCGTAAGTTAATGCCTTGGCGGAGATGATCAAGGTTATGAAGATGATCCTTCCAAGAGGTGTCTAAGACCCGCAAAAGAATGCTTTTTTCTGCCATGCGCATAAGGGGAGCCGTAAATTTTCCTTCTTTTTCAGCCATGTGTTTTTTAGAGGCTTTTTCAATGCGATCCCGTAGTTCGGATTCGGCAATACCTTCTTCTCCGGCCCAGTCTTTGATAGGCAAGTTCATGCCAAACAAGCGTAAGACTTCTTCATGTAGGGTCTCAACACTCCACTGATCCGCAAAGGAATTTTCAGGAATACAGCGATCTAGCAAGGCATCGAGGGCATCTTCTCGCATTTCCTCAATGACGTCGTGCATGTCCTCTTTTTCCATCAGTTCATGGCGTTGAGTATAAACAACTTTACGTTGCGCATTCATGACGTCATCGTATTTCAAAAGATGCTTACGCATGTCATAGTTGCGGGCTTCAACTTTTTGTTGGGCGCGCTCAAGGGCTTTGTTGACCCAAGGGTGTGTAATGGCTTCTCCTTCTTCAAGGCCAAGGCGACGAAGCATGGTATCAAGGCGCTCGGAGCCAAAAATGCGCATCAAATCATCTTCGAGAGAGAGGTAAAAACGAGAGGCGCCCGGGTCTCCTTGACGGCCGGAACGACCTCTGAGCTGATTATCCACACGGCGGCTTTCGTGGCGTTCCGTCCCGATGACGTAAAGGCCGCCTGCTTTTTTTACAGTTTCGGCAGCGTCGGCGATTTCCGCTTTTATTTTTTCTGCCTTTCGGGTGCGTTCGGCACCGTCAGGTAGACCTGCAAGCTCTTTTTCAAGGCGTGCTTCAAGGTTGCCTCCAAGTTTAATATCCGTTCCACGACCTGCCATATTGGTTGCAATGGTAATTGCTCCCGGGCGACCGGCATCTTCGATAATCCCGGCTTCTTGTTCATGAAAACGCGCATTCAATACACTGTGTTTGATTTTCAATTTTGTTAGGTGAGCTGAAACCATCTCTGATTTTTCAATGCTTGTTGTTCCCACAAGAACGGGTTGATTGCGTTTTTTACAGTCCTCAATTACTTTAACAATGGCATCAATTTTTTCACGTTCCGTGCGATAGACTTCGTCGTCTTGGTCGATACGTGCAACCGGGACATTGGTCTTCATCTGAATAACTTCAAGCCCATAAATGTCATGGAGCTCTGCTGCTTCGGTTTTTGCCGTCCCTGTCATTCCGGCAAGCTTATCATAGAGACGGAAATAGTTTTGGAAGGTAATGGAAGCAAGTGTTTGATTTTCCATTTGGACGTCAGCATTTTCCTTCGCTTCAAGTGCTTGGTGGAGCCCGTCCGAATAACGTCGCCCGTCCATCATACGTCCTGTAAATTCGTCAATAATAATGACCTGATTATCCTTAACGATATAGTCTACATCGCGATGAAACATCAAATGAGCCCGTAAGGCCTGATTGATGTGATGGATCAGTGCAATGTTTTGCACTTCATATAAACTTCCGTCTTTTAAGAGTCCGTGTGCGGCCAAGAGCTTTTCAACGTGTTCGTTACCGGATTCCGTTAATGTAACGGACTTATTTTTTTCTTCGGCTTCGTAATCCGTCGGAACCAATTGGGGAATGATTTTATTGACGGCTCGATAGAGATCGGAGGAGTCTTCTGCAGGGCCGGAAATGATAAGGGGAGTCCTTGCCTCATCGATAAGAATGCTGTCTACCTCATCTACGATGGCGAAATTAAAAGGGCGTTGTGCAACTTCTTCCAAGCGAAATTTCATGTTATCTCGTAAATAGTCAAAACCGAGCTCATTGTTTGTAGCATAGGTAATGTCACAGGCATAAGCTGCCTTCCGTTGTTTGTCATCCATGCCGCTAATGATGCAATCAACGGAAAGACCGAGATAATTGTAAAGTTGTCCCATCCACTGAGAGTCACGGGAGGCGAGGTAATCATTGACGGTGACGACATGAACCCCTTTACCCGTAAGAGCATTCAGGTAAACGGGTAAGGTTGCCACAAGCGTTTTACCCTCACCTGTTGCCATCTCGGCAACCATTCCTTTATGCAGAACAATACCGCCCGTCATTTGGACATCATAGGGGCGCAAACCCAAGGATCGTTTTGCTCCTTCGCGCACCACGGCAAAAGCTTCGGGTAAAAGATCATCGAGGTTTTCCCCTTTAGAAAGGCGTTCTTTAAATTCAACGGTTTTAGCTTTTAAAGCCTCTTCTGAAAGTTTTTCGATTGCCGGTTCAAAGGCATTAATGCGTTCGACAATAGGTTCGAGTTTTTTAAGAAAGCGCTCATCCGTGGAACCGAAAAACTTTTTAAGAACATTTAGAAACATTTAGGCCTCAATTTTCAAATCTTTATATTAATGCGGCAATTACGCAATTTTCAACAGTTATAGCAAGAAAAAGGACTTTTCCCAATGGTGTTTTCCTGATAAAAGATGCTAAGAAAGCTTTTTATGCGTTTTTAGGTTGCTTTCCAAGGCAACATAGCTACCATATAGTAGCACATTTAATGAAAAGGTAATGTTATGAAAAACACAAAAACACTTCTATTGGCAGCAGCATCTGCTCTTGCACTTTCTACTGTTTCTGTTTTTGCAGCGGATCAAGTCGTTGCAAAAGTTAACGGCAAGGAAATTACAACGGCCGATCTTAAGCAACTTGAGAGCTCTTTGCCGCCCGAGATGATTAAGCGTGCTCAACAAAAAGGCGATATCAAAGAAGAACTGACCAATCAGTTGGTTGATCTTCGGGTTATTACGGATGCGGCACTCAAATCCGACGTTGCAAAAACAAAGGAAGTACAACAAGCCATCGAACGAGCAAAAGAGCAAGTCATTGTTCAAGCTTTTGTTTTTGAACAACTTAAATCAAAGGTTAACGATCAAGCCATTGAGCAAGAGTACAAAACCTTAAAAGATAAGTTTATGAAGGAAGTGAAGGACAAAAAAGAAATTAAAGTCCGCCATATCCTCTTTAAGGATGAAAAAGATGCCAATGCTGCTTTAAAGCGTCTTAAGAACGGTGAAGATTTCCAAAAACTTGCCCGTGAGTTATCTGAAGACAAACAGTCCGGTCAAGACGGCGGAGACCTTGGTTACATTCTTGAGGGAACGGTTCCAGAGTTTGATGCGGCTTTGAAAAACCTTAAATCAGGCGACTCTTCTAAGGAAGCGACTAAGACAAACTTCGGTTATCATCTCTTTAAGGTTGATGATCGTCGCAGTGCGAAGCCGCCAAAATTTGAAGATGTAAAAGCGCAATTGGGTGCAAGAGTTCAACAAAAAGCGTTTTTAGAACTTGTAAAGCGTTTGCGTGATAAGGCTTCTGTTGAAATTATCGCACAGACAGAAGTTAAAAAATAAAGTTTAAATGAAATAAAAACTTTAAAAAAGACCTATTTCTCAAGGGAATAGGTCTTTTTAGGTTTTAAGAACTATTATTTTGTTTTTTAACTTTTTTTTAATAAATTTTAGGATAGAATGACTCTTGAGTTTATTGGTAAAAAAAACAACTAAAAATAATTAGGAGATACAAAATGAATTTAAAAAAAGGTTTGGGAATCAGCTTAGCTGCTTTTGCACTTGCACTTGGCGGTTGTGATGATGCAAAAAAAGCCGAGGAAAAAGCAGAAGAAGTTGTGAAAGAGGCAGCCGAAACTGTCGGTGAAGCTGTCGACGCAACGGTTGATGCTGCTGCTGATCTGACAGGTGACGCTGTTGACGCGGCCGGTGAAGTTGCCGATGCAACCGTTGACACGGCTAAAGAAGTGACAGGTGATGCTGTCGATGCTGCCGGTAAGGTTGCCGAAGCTACCGGTGAGGTTGTTTCCGATGCTGTTGATGCAACCGTCGAAGGTGCTAAAAAAGTAGCTGATGAAGTTGAAAAAGTTGCAGAAGATGCAAAAGACGCCGTTGTCGGTGAATAAAACTTAATTTTCTTTTTAGACTCGCTAAAACCGCCTTTTTAAAAGAGGCGGTTTTTTAGTAGCGGTTTAATGAAAAATAGAATCTGTTTTAGTTTTTGGAAATTTAATAAAAAATTAATAAACCGGCGAGATAATTAAAACTGCTTTATAACAACAAAGATGAAGTGGATAAAAAAAGCCTCTAGTACAAAAGTTTAAAACGTGTAAACTTTCCCTAGGGTCTCTAAAAAAGATACTTATATAATTAAAAAAGGGAGAAGATAATGCTTCAAAAAAAATGGACTTTTAAAGTAGCCGCGCTAACAGCAGCTGTTTTTGCAATAAGTTGTGCGGATCAGAAAATTGCCGAGCTAGAGAAAGAGCCGCGCGATGAACGTGAATTCAATAATGCACTTGCCAACGAATATCAAGCCTTAGCTAAAAAAGAAGCTGAAATTTATAATGATAGTATCGATGCGCGTCATTTTGCCGTAAAAGGCCTTCAAGCTGCAGCCGGTATGTTTGTGCTTCCGGAAGATCCGAAGCGTTGGGATATCCATAAAAAATATATGCCTGATTTACTGGACGGTCGTGAAAGAATGCTTTTTGCCCTCGCCCGCGGCGGTCGTTTTATTGAACCTGAATTAGGCGCAAAAACACAAGTTGCTTTTGATTGCTGGGTTGAAGAAATTGAAGAAGGTCCAACCTTGCATAAGGATCAAAAGAAAGAGATCGGTGTCTGTAAGACTCTTTTCTCAAAACGCCTTGCCGACCTTGAGGTTGCCGTCTTTAAAAACGGTCCCGTACGTCGTGTGCATTTTGACTACAACAGCGCTAATATTGAACGTGACGGTATGATGACTGTGGCTGAGGTAGCGGCTCGTGTGAATAAGTTCAAAGATCGCCGTATTATGATCATTGGACATACGGATCCTATCGGTAAGGCAAGCAGCAACCTAGCATTGTCACAAAGGCGTGCTAATGCCGTAAAGGAGGCTCTTCTTGCCCATGGTGTTGATCCTAAAGCAATTAAAGTTACTGTCGGCCGTGGAGAGCTTAAAGTTAGCCGCAAAGAATTTGAGCCTAATAACCGCGTAACCGATATTTACCTTTACTAGAATTTGTTAAACTGTTTTCAAAAAGCCGGAGTTTTTCTCCGGCTTTTTTTGCATTTATAGTTACTTCAAAACCGTTCCTGAAACCCTTCTTATATATTTTACCTATACAGAATAGAGGTTCTTCAAAACCCTTAGAAACATTAATATATTCACTCTTAAGGCTCAAAAATTTGACGGCAGTAGTATCGCGGACATCTTATCTTTATCTGCCTCCCTCTCCCATAAGCAGATATTTCGTCGCCGATGCCCCAAATCACAATTTTTCAACAAATTACAGATTCTGTATTTTCTTATAAATTTTAAGGCCGACCCCTGATGCTTCTGTTTGGGCATCAATTTGTTTTGAAAATATTATCATTCCTCCTTTAAAGTATAGATTTTTTAAATAAATATAATTTATTGTTTTAAATAAATATTTTTAACCGATAATTAATAATATTGCTTTATCATTGTATATATGTTCTGCAATACTTTATATGGATAAGGATTTATTTAATGGCTGTTTCTCCTGAAAAAAACCCGTTACCTCTTTTGGGGGATAATAGTTTTCTTTCACAATTATTAGGCGGTCTTTCGCCTGCCGGGATATTGGATCTTGCAATTTTAGAAGAACTTGCTTTGCAAACCTCACTTCAAGCTTTATTGGCAGAAGCGGATACGGTAAGCGAAAGGCTTTCCCCCGATATTGCATCTGTCCTTCCTGCGGAGGGGGACGCGGTCGCCTCAATGACGACAGAAAACAGTGCGGCTTCTCTCTATAAGCCCTATACGGGCTCTGCACCTCGTTCTCCCGATGATGAAATAGCACTTACTTTTGATTTGGAAAGGGATTTTTCTTCTTTTGATAATCTCTTTAGCAATAGTGCCTCGGTTAACGTATCTGACTCGGACAGTTCTTTACTTGAAGCAAGCCTCTTGAGTGACGATGAGCTTCGGAGCCTATTTATTAACGGATCTGCTGAAGCTAGGAATTCTCCGCCGAGCGTAGAGTCTGACAAAACGCTTACAACCTTTGAAGATAATCTTTTGTACCTTAATATTTCTCGGCCGAGCGACCCTGAAAATGATCGGCTTTTTATTACGGTCACACAGATCCCGTCCGGAGGCGTTATACTGGGCTCCTCAGACTTGGATAGCCCTATTCAAATTGGAGACAGATTAACAATAGAGGAACTGGAAAATTTAGCTTTTTATCCGTCAGAAAATTTTAACGGAGATGCCGGGGAGTTTGTTTATACGGTGAGTGACGGCGTTAACCCGGCACTTAGCCAAAAGGTTTCTCTCGTGGTTACTCCTGTGAACGATGAGCCCGTGGCCGTTGATGACGGAACCCTAGAAAACCCCTTAGTTGTTGATGAAGATAGTTCCGTCACCATTGATGTCCTCGGTAATGATACGGATATAGACGGAGATGACCTGATTGTTACCCATGTAGACCTTACGCCAATTGAAGAGGGCGAAACTGTTTCAGTCACTAACGGTTCCGTGACCCTTGAAGGCGGAGAGCTTATTTTTACACCAACGGCAAACTATAATGGCTCGGCTTCTTTTGAGTATACCATTTCAGACGGTAACGACGGAACGAGTACGGCAACGGTTTCTCTCATGGTTGAGCCTGTGAACGATGCGCCCGTGGCCGTTGCTGACGGAACCCTAGAAAACCCCTTAGTTGTTGATGAAGATAGTTCCGTCACCATTGATGTTTTGGCTAATGATACGGATATAGACGGAGATGACCTGATTGTTACCCATGTAGACCTTACGCCAATTGAAGAGGGCGAAACTGTTTCAGTCACTAACGGTTCCGTTACCCTTGAAGACGGAGAGCTTATTTTTACACCAATGGCAAACTATAACGGCCCGGCTTCTTTTGAGTATACCATTTCAGACGGTAACGACGGAACGAGTACGGCAACGGTTTTTCTTGATGTTCAGGCCGATATACCCCTTATTAGCGTCGGCGATAACGATTCTGATGTGATTTCCGGATCAACCGGCCAAAATGTCATTATTGGGGATGCGGGTGGTATTGCCACGACTGACTTTGAATCCTTTAATATGGTTTTTTCTTTAGATTATTCAGGCAGTATGGCGTGGGGGCAAGAAAATAACTCCAATGTACCGGTTGGTGATCGAAGAATTGATCTTGCACGTTCTGCCTTTAATGAACTTGCATCGGAATTTGTCAGTTACGGAGATTCGGCCAGAAATGCCTTAACACCCGTTGATCTTAATATTCAGATGGTTATCTGGAGTAGTAACGTTCAAAGCAGTCTTTTATTTACCTATCAAGAAGATCCTAATAATTCCGGAAGCTATGACTTTTTTGACTCTACCGGCTTAACATTCTCAGATCATCTTGCTACTTTTTCTAATCCGAATGGCGGTACCCCCTACAACGTTGCTACAAATGCGGCCCTTGATTATTTTAATGAGACGTCTCTTGTCGCAGATAACGAGCGCCATTATTTTATTTCAGACGGCCAACCGGACCCGGTAAGCAATGCTGCACCCGGATCAGGAGAGGCCTTCACAGCCATAGGGGTTGAGTCTTACGCTATTGGACTTTTCACCGATGCGACTGTCACCGGCCATCTTAATGAGGTTGACAACACAAATCCTGACGGAACTAATATAGCGTCCGGGCCCGGTATTGCGGATATTATTGCTGAACCCGACGATCTGTCCGCGGCTCTTGTGGGAACAATAACGGCAGAGGCAGGTGTCGATACCCTGACGGGCAATATTGAAAATGATATTATTTTTGGAGATATTGTTAATACGGAGTGGCTCCCCGACGGAAGTTCCCTTTGGAATTATAATGATGTGATTTCTCATCTCACAACCACCTTGGGGCATGCCCCGTCCACTGAAGAAATTTATGCCGAATTCCTTGCAAATCATTTGAAATACGCAGAAGAAAGGGCAGGCGGTGTCGGTAAGGCCGATATTATTAACGGAGGTGACGGTGATGATATTATCCACGGTCAAGGAGGCAACGACACGATTAACGGCGGTGACGGTGATGATATCATCTTTGGCGGCACAGGAGCCGATACCTTAACGGGTGGAGCCGGAAACGATACCTTTGGCTTTAGGCTTTTTGATATTGGCACGGGCGTTGATACGATTACGGATTTCCAAAGCGTTGAAGATGCGAACGGAACCGATCAACTTGATTTGTCCGAATTGCTTATTGATGCAGGATATGACATAGAAAGCCATGATTTAGCTGATTTTATTGAGATTCTGACTGACGGCACCGATGCGACTGTTTCTTTTAACGCAGAAGGTAACGGCAGTTCCGGAACCTATGTCGAGATTGCTGTTTTAGCAGGGATTACTACAATGGGTGGTGGTACGATCAATGTGTTAATTGATGCAGCGGGAACCGTGGACACTATTTCTGTAGCCGCCGGTTAAAGGTCAAGAATTTGTTTGACCAGCGGGAGCGTTAAATTCCGGCGCAACTCGAGGGATGTACGATTTAAAAGCGTTGTCATTTCTTGAACCCCTTCATAAGATCGCTGCATGTGTTTGATGATATAATTTAGTACATTCTCAGGAACTTTGAGTTGCAAATCGGAAAATCTTTTAATCAAGAGAGCACACAATAAATCATCATCAGGTGCTTTGATTTGCGTTGCCGGTACGGATTGCAAGCGCGAGGCTAAATCGGGCAAGGCGATATTCCATAGTCGAGGGGGTGTCTTTGCAGTAAGCAGAAGGTAGCCTTGGTATTCGTTAATGAGGTTATACAGGTGAAATAATCCTTTATAACAAGAAATTTCATCGGCATTGTCCACAATGAGAAACGGGTTTTGACACACATATTCTGCCAGATAATCCAACTTTAAAACACTGTCGTCGACAAAACTCGCGCGGCTTTCATTGCGCCATAAATGGGCTATATGGGTACGACCGCTACCTGACGGCCCATAGAGGAGTTGGACGCGATTATCCCAACGGGGCCAACGTTGAAGCAAGGAGACGGCTTCATCGTTACTGAGGGAAATATAGAAATTTTCCCATCGGTAAATCGGATCAAGGGAGATATCAAAAGCGAGTTGTACAACGGGTGCCGGTTTCATGCTTCATAAGCCTCAAGGCGTTGTCGATAGTCATTCATAGCAAATCTTAAGAGCACTGCCAAGGTTGCTGAAAGGGGGACGGCTAAAAGCAAGCCGGTAAAGCCCATAAGAAATCCGCCGGCCAATAGGGAAAAAATGACCCAAACGGGGTGTAACCCGATACGACCGCCGATAAGTTTGGGCGTTAAATAAAAAGACTCAACGACCTGTCCTGTACCGTAAATAGCCAGTACAATGAACAGATAATCAAAGCCGCTAAATTGAGCCAAGGTAATGCCGACGGCCGCTACAAATCCGATAAAGAAACCAACGTAAGGTATGAAGGCTAAAAGGCCGCTCAAGAGGCCGACGGTAAAAGCAAATTCCAGCCCCATAAGGGACAGGGCTAAGGTGTAATAAAAGGCAAGGATGACGCATACGCTTGCTTGTCCTCTGAAATAGCCGCTTAAGGTTGCATTAATTTCATCCCCTAATTTTAAGCTTGATGGTTTCATGGTGTGGGGCACAAGGCCATGGATGTAATTTAAAATCTTCGGCCAATCTCGCAAAAGGTAGAAAATAAGCAGAGGCGTCAGAAGGACAAGGGAAACAAGGTTTGCAAGCGCAAGGGTGTTGGTGAAAAGGCCCGCTAAAAAGGTGAAAACCCATTTCAACATCTTAGAGAGGTTTTCCGTAACGGTTTTTTGGATTTCTTCTTGAATATTCCCTTGAAAACTTGAAATCCATGTTTGAATTTTTGGTGTCGCACTTTCAATAAAAGTCTTTAGATAATCAGGCAAGGTCACGGCTAAAGAGTGGAGTTCCTTTTTTAAAAAAGGAATGGTAAAAAACAGGAGCGTTACAATAAGCATCATAATACTTAAAACCATTACCGAGGTTGCTGCTGTGCGCCCGAGTCCCTTACGTTCAAAAAAACTGACGGCCGGATCAAGGGCATAGGCAAAAATAAGAGCAACGCCAAAGGGCATCATGACGGGATAGAGGTAGTAAAAGAAAACAGCAAGGAGTGCTCCGCCTCCTAAAAGCCGGAGACGGACTTTTTTCCTTATATCATCGGCCGGTCGAACCGCAGAAACGGTCTTTGTGTTTGAGGCTTTTTGCTTAGGTGATGACGTCTTTAGATGAGTTTTCGAGCCATTTTTTGACATAACTCCCTCCTGAGAGCAGCGTTGTGATTGCCGTTAGTATAAACAAAATATCATTCAATGCGGGATATATTGTGCCGTAGGCTAATTCGGCCAAGATAATGACCACTAACAAAAGCTGCATCAGCGTATTAGCCTTACTAATGAAAAGAGGTCTAATTTCCAAAGATGACTGGAAAACAACGGCTAAGAGAGCGCCCCCAAGAATTACAAAGTCTCGAAAAACCACAAGGATGACCAGCCATGACGGAAAAACACCGTGGAGGCCGAGGGTTACAAAAACAGCAACAAGCAAAACTTTGTCTGCAAGGGGATCAAGATAACGGCCAAGGGTCGTTTGGCACTGCATTTTCCGAGCCAAAAAGCCGTCCAGCAAGTCGGAAACGCCGGCAATAAAAAAACCAAAGAGAGCATAGGTATAATGCTCGTCTACAAGAGCCCACACAATAACAGGGACAAGGAACAGGCGAAAGAGGCTAATGAGGTTAGGGACGGTCATGGATATATCTCAAAGCCGGAAGGCCTTTCCGGCTCTTTTGGAGACGGTGATTTAAAATAAGAGGCGGACGCTTGAGAAGACGGTTGGTCTGAAGAAGAATTTTCAGCTGCAAGGGGTTTTGAGGGGGGGGATTGCCTAAAACCAACGGATAAATCAAAGCTTCCGGGGGTTCCTTCGCTAAAGACGAGGCCTCGGCGTGCGAGTTCCCCCATAAGGTCATGGAAAGGAAGCGCGGACTTAATGACAATTTTTGCGTAGGTGCGAGAGAGACTAGCCACGCTGAAGACTTGAACAGCCCCTATTTTTAGACCTCGACGAATTTGTTGCCATTGCTCAAAGCTGTTGAAAGACGCTGTGACATGATAGGTTTGCAACCCGACATTCTTTGTTTGAGCCGTGGATGAATTTTGATCTTGAAGGACTTTGATAAGTTTAATTCGTGCTTTGGTGAAAGCCTCTTCAAGGGTTTCACCCTCAACAAAAAGAGGATCACCGGAAAACATAAGGCGGCCATCATGGAATAATTTGACGGTAAGCTCAAGCTCGTTATGTTCAAAGGAAACACGTTTTAGGATCGCAACAACAAGCGCCTTTTTGCCGTAACGTTCTAGTAAACCTTGAACACGTTGGGATCGATTCGTCATAATGTCTTCAATGGACACACTCATAATATCTTGAACGTCACCTAAAGGAACACGTGTCTTCAAGACGTCTTCTTGGGAGGCTTGTTGCCAGAATTGATGCCAAGGGTTTTTCGTATCCCACATCAATGATTCGTCGGACGTTAGATAAACAGGCACTAAAATGACATCTTTAGTTAGGGCGGCGTCGGCCTTCGTCGAGTTGTTTTCTTGTGTTTCATCTGCATCGCTCCCTTGGTTTGGGGCGGTGTTTGGGGCGGTAGAATCTTGAGTGTGGCGACCTTGTAAAAGTTTTCTTAACCCTTGATCGCTGAAGGTGATAGAGAGTGTCCCGATATATTGCTTGGGGGAAATTTTTTCTTTTTCGATCTCAAAAGTATCCGCGGCATTTTCGAGGGCTTCGTCGCTTGGCATGCCGCGAGATTTTAAGTCATATTCAAAAGCAGAATTACCTTGAGTGATTTCAATAAAAGCTTTTCGCCTTGCTTCTGCTATGGCCAGCTCACGGGCTTTTAGACCCGAATCGGATTTAACATTAACGGTAATACCGCCTATCTTCATGCCGGCATCACAGGTCAAAAAAGGAGATAGCCCGCACAAAAAGCTTAAAGCTATGAGGTATGCTCTTAGGGTCATGGCGTATCTCCTATTTTAATATCTTCTTAAAAGAAAATATTGATTAGCCGACAATTTCAATTCCGCTAAAGAAATAAGCGATTTCAACGGCTGCATTCTCGGGGGAATCGGATCCATGAACGGAGTTTGCTTCGATTGATTCGGCAAATTCTTTACGAATGGTTCCGGCATCTGCATTTTCAGGGTTTGTTGCGCCCATAACATCACGGTAAGCAGCAACAGCATTTTCTCCCTCAAGAACTTGAACAACAACAGGGCCTGATGTCATAAAGTCGCAAAGGTCACCGAAGAAAGAGCGTTCTTTGTGTACGGCATAAAAAGTCTCTGCTTGGGCACGTGAAAGGTGGAGACGCTTTTGAGCAATGATTTTGAGGCCGGCTTTTTCAATAACCGCATTAATCTCGCCGGTTAAATTGCGACGTGTCGCATCGGGTTTTAAAATAGAAAAGGTTCTTTGAATAGTCATTTTTATATCCTTAATTAAAGTTTAGGGAGCGTGGTGGCAATCTAAATATCTTGCTTTTCCCAGCGCCCGTTTTCGTTTTGTTTCCAATAGGTTAGGGCGTGTCCGGCTTCTTTATAAGCTTTCCAACGCTTGCGGGCTTCTGTAACGGCTTTATCATCGTGGCCGTTAAAAATGTCAAGACATCTTTTGAAGCCTGCAAAATTCGGAACGGTTGATCCCTCAACACATGCCAATACATCAGCCCCGTTTGGATTTTCAAAGGTTGTTGTAAGCCAAAGAGGTTGTTCATCGCTTTGACCTTCCTTTTCCGATCCATGGGGTAAAAATGCTTTCGAGCTAAAAGTCCATAACAACTTGTTATACACCTCCAAGGCCTCCGAGGTTTCAAAAAATAAAACACTTTTGAGACCTGCAAGATAGACTTTCTCCAGAAGCTTGGCAACGCTTTTTTCCAAAGATCCTTGGGTGAGTTGATAAAAACTAATTTCTGTCATTATGCTTCGTAATGATCTTGCACAAGCCTATCCAACAATCTTACGCCAAAGCCTGTAGCCCCCTTTGGAGCGGTCGGTAATTGACGACTCTCAATCCAAGCCATTCCTGCAATATCAAGGTGAGCCCATGGCACACCGTTTACATAGCGTTCAAGGAATTGGGCAGCCGTGATACTTCCGGCATGGCGGCCGTTGCTGATGTTTTGCATGTCGGCAACGGGAGATTTCAGCAGCTTATTGTAATCTTCCGACATGGGAAGGCGCCATACGGGATCCCCCGATTTATCTGCAGCCTCTTTCAAGCGCTCACTTAGTTCGTCATTGTTCGAGAAAAGACCCGCATGGAAATCTCCCAAGGCGATTAAAATAGCGCCTGTTAAGGTTGCAAGGTTAATCATAAATTGGGGCTTGAAGCGATCTTGTGTGTACCAAAGAGCATCACACAAAACAAGGCGCCCTTCCGCATCGGTGTTAAGCACCTCAACGGTCTGGCCGGACATAGAAGTGAGCACATCCCCCGGGCGTATGGCATTGCCGTCGGGCATATTTTCCACAAGGCCTACAACGGCAACGGCATTAACTTTTGCCTTGCGAAGGGCAAGGGTTTTCATGAGGCCGACAACCGTAGCAGAACCCGCCATATCGTGCTTCATTTCATGCATGTTCAAGCCCGGTTTCAAACTAATACCCCCGGTATCGAAAGTCACTCCCTTTCCGATAAAGGCAATAGGTTGTTGGTCTGAAGGGCCGCCTTTCCATTGCATGACAACCAAACGAGATTCTTTAGCGCTTCCTTGTCCAACGCCTAAAAGACAGCCCATACCTAGCTTTTTCATGTCTTTTTCATTTAGAATCTCTACGTCTACATCAAGAGGTTTAAGTTCGTCCTTGATCTTCTCGGCATAGGTTTCGGGATAAAGAATATTACAAGGCTCCGTTGCCACTTCACGGCATAGAAAAATACCCTCTGCCACGGCTTTGAGAGGTTTAAAAGCCTCCGTTGCAGACTCGGGATCTTCCGTGATGACGGAAAAAGTATCCAGTTGCGGCAGGTCTTCGGGCTTTTGCTTTGTCATATATTTGTCAAAACGCCAAGACCGCATCAAGGTGCCCGATGCAATAAGGGCTGCAATATCGCCTTTCCCCAAAGAATTTGCAGATAAATCACCAAGGTGAAGTACGGCTTCTTTATCGGGAGTGGCTGCAAGGGCTGCATAAATATGGCCGCCGATGTCTTGCAGAGTCTTAGGACAAAGATCTTTTCTTTGGCCGAAGCCGGTTAAAATAATACGGCGTACTTTTAAATCATTAGGGGCAATGAGACTGATACAATCCCCAACCTTACCCTTAAAACGGTTGGTTTCAACGGCTGTTTTCAGAAGACCGTGGGTTGTGTCATTGAGAAATTGCGCTGCAGCCGTCATTTCATTATCTTCAAATACACCGACAACAATGGCAACGTCTGTATTTTTAGCTTCTTTTAGGAATTGTATTTTCATCGGTTGGCTTCTCCAAAATTTGAATACTCCATTCTCCTCAAAAAAACTCCTTTTGTAAAGAGATAGCGCTTTCTAATTTTTTAGAAGGAAGAGGCTTTAAAAAAATATGTTCAATTTTTTTTATTGATAAAACAACGTATGAACACTATATAAAAATTAACAGTTAATTAAAGGATGCAAAAATGAAAATCATTAAAGAAAAATATTATTCAATATTACTTAGTGTGTTACTAATAGGGGCAACCACGGCCTCGGCCTCTGATCATTCGGATACGGAAATGTCCGAGGTATCGTCTTTAGGCAAAAGAAAAGCACCTGAGTCAGTTGCTGCGGCCCGGACTTCCTCTGACGACCTCTCGGAGAAACGCGGAAGACAAAGTGACCTTATTGAGGCTTTACCAAGCTTAGCAATTCTTTGGGAAAAAGGTAATGGTTTCTTGCGAGCAAAAGAGTATGAAAGTGCCGCACAATTATATGAACATGTATATGAGTATGTTTCTACCCAAGGATCTCTAGATACTTCAGGTCTTGCAATCCTTGGATACGCACAGGCTAAAGCGGGAAATTCCCTGCGTGCCCGTGAGATTATACAATTGCTTCTTGAAACAACAACCGCTCCCTCCCTTGTAGCGCTTAAGCATGCTGCAGGGCTTTATCACCATATAGGTGATTATGAAAATTCTGCACTTTATTGTGATAAAGTATTAGAAACAGCTCTTTTCCCGTTATCGGCGGACTATGGGAATGCCGGACTTTCGCATTGCTTAAACGGAAATTATGCATATGCAGCAAAGCTTTTTGATCTCGCTTTCCAAGAGAATGCAAAGCCCCCAAAAGAATTACTTAAAGCAGCCGCAATTTCGCACTATAATTTAGGAAATTCTTGGCGTGTTGCAGACCTTAGAAAAATGTTCGACAAAGTAAAATAATCCGATGTCCTTTATGCTTGCAGAGTTTAAAGACCTGCAAGCATAAAACTTGTCTTTTTGCCCTTAATCCTTTAGACTGTTTATAAATTCATAAAATAACGATAAAAGAATATATATATTGATCCAAAAAACGCCGTCTAAAAAGACACTCTTAACGACTCCTTTAAAAAAGTCCGTTTCTAAAACAAGCAAAAAAAACATAAATAAAATCCCTTCGGACGCCGAAGTTGTTGATTATGTCCAATCTCAAAACGGCTTTGTATTGCGCCGTGATATTGCCCGCGCCTTTCAAATTAAAGGGCCTGATCGACGTCGCCTTAAAGAGGTGTTAACGGGTCTTGTTGCCCGAGAGACCCTCGAGCGACGGGGGAAATCCTATCGTGTAAAAGGACAGGCTGATCTGACGGTTATTGAAGTTCTCGGTCTTAATGAGGACGGTAATTTTATAGGGTGTGTGATTGAAGAGGATCACCATAACTTTGAAGAAAGTGTTCATTTGATCCTTCCGGCACCCGCCCTTGAAAAACAACTCCATAACGGTGATCGTTGGGCTGCAAAAATTCAAATAACCGACGAGCGCCTTGAAGCCGTGCTCTTGCGACGTTTTGTTGTAGAGCCGAAAGGTATTCTAGGTTTGTTGCAACAAGACGGAAACCGACTTTTACTAGCCCCCTTAGAGCGCAAGGATCGTGATCTTTATTTGGTTGATCCTGCATCTTGTGATCGCTTTGCTGCTCAAGCGGGTGATCTTGTTGAGGCTTCCCTTGAAAAAGTCACTCGTGAGCGTTTTAAAGTCGCTCATGTGTTAAAGGTTCTGTCTTCTAAAGCAGACCTTGTTCATCATTTATCCCACATGGCCGTTCATCGTTATGATTTGGAAACGGAATTTAGCAAAGAGGCTCTTGCTCAAGCACAAAAAAGTGAACTGCCGTCGACCCTTGAAGGTCGTGAAGACCTGCGTAAAATTCCTCTGGTGACCATTGATGATCAGTCCGCCCGAGACCATGATGATGCGGTTTATGCCGAGCCGGATCAAGATCCTAACAATAAAGAAGGGTGGCGGCTTTTAGTTGCCATTGCCGATGTTAGCCATTTTGTTACCTCGCATTCGGCTCTGGATCGAGAGGCTCAAAAGCGGGGAAATTCTACTTATTTTCCCGACCAAGTTGTGCCCATGTTGCCCGAGCGCCTTTCCAATGACTTGTGTTCTTTGCGTCCCCACGAAGACCGACCTTGCCTTGCCGTTTGGATGCGAATTTCAAAGACGGGAAAATTGCTTTCTAAGAAATTTGTCCGCGGTTTAATGCGTTCTCACGGAAAGCTCACTTATATCGGTGTGCAAAATTATTATGACGGCAAAAAAGATCATGGTTTTCCGGACGGTTTAGATACAAGAGCTATCGATAATCTTTATGGGGCTTATGATGTTTTAAAAAAAGCACGTAAAAAACGCGGTACTCTTGAACTGGAAGTGCCGGAGCAGAAAATTACCTTGGCCGAAGACGGTTCTATCAAACATATTCAAACAACGGCACGTTACGACAGTAATCTTCTTATTGAAGAATTTATGGTTTTGGCCAATGTTGCTGCTGCCGAATTTATTTCCGATAAGCACCGTCCGTGTTTGTTTCGAGTGCATGATAGTCCGAAACCGGAACGCGTTGAAGAGCTTCGTCTTTTTCTTGAGAGCAATAACCTGAAGGTCTCTATGGCCAAGGGTAATATTGTGACTCCCCTAAATTTCAACCATATTTTAGATCAAGTGCGCGATCTTCCCATTTGCCCTGCTATTCACCAATTGGTTTTACGCTCCCAAGCTCGGGCTAACTATAGTCCTGAAAATCTTGGGCACTTTGGGCTCAATCTTGCAAGATATGCTCACTTTACCTCGCCCATTCGTCGATATGCAGATTTAACAATTCACCGCGCCATTATCTCTTTGATCGAGAATAACCCCGCATTTTACCCCTATAAAATTGAAGATTTAAACCTTATCGGCCAAGAAATTTCCGATCGAGAACGCACGTCGGTGAAAGCAGAACGAGAAACCATTGACCGTTATATTGCTACTTATCTTGAGAATCGAGCCGGAGAAACATTCCCGTCAACGGTCAGCGGTATGACGGATTTTGCGATCTTTTTGACCTTGGCTGAAACAGGATCAGACGGTATTTTGCCCCTAAGAAATTTAGGGGGAGATTACTTTCAGTTTGATCCTAAAGCCCATAGCGTCGTCGGACGTCGCTCTCGTATAAAGCTTACCCTTGGAGATGCCATAGATGTGCGCCTTGAATTTTCAAACCCCGTTTCCGGCAGTCTTCTTTTTTCTGCTCAATTAGGAAGAGAAAGGAAGAGCGCTACCTACACGAAAAAGAGTGCAAAATTTTTAAAGGATAATTTAAAGGACAAAAAGTCTTCCGGCTTAAAGACTGAAAAGCTTGCACCTTCTCCGTCTCGTACTTCTGCCCGTGCAAAAAATAAAAGCATTCCGAAGAAAACAATCGTCGGTTCTCCGAGGAAAAAGAAATAGACATTCTATTTATTTAGGATTTTTTTAAGCGTACGTAACAGGCGCCTGTTTTACCTTCAAAGGGGTGAGAGAAGGTATAAAAGTGTATATAAGGTCTCAACGTAGGGTGCTCTAACCACGCGGGAAGATTGCGACGCAAGACGCCCCCGATCTTTTTTTGTTCTTCTTCGCCAAACGCTTCATGTCTGTCGAGGGGCTGTACACCTTTTCCCGTAATAACGAGGATATCTTGTTGGTGATTGGTGTAGCATCGTTGAATAAAGGACGTGAGCGCTTGAACGGCTTGTGCTTGGGTCATGCCGTGCAGGTCAAGTCGAGCTTGGATCTCAGTTGTACGGCGAATTTTTTTAGGATTTCGGTATAAAAGAGAGGCGCTTGAAAGGTCTTCCGCGGAAGTTCCGAAATTCGGGGGTTTCGGGGCGCGGTCTTGAATGGTAATTTCGATCTTTTTTTGGAGATCAAGCCCCGGTTTTTTTCGAGATTTTTTTAGCGGTTTTACGCTTTTCTTATAAGCTTCCCACTCTGTTTTGCCCGAGGCTTTGTCGGGCGTTTCTTTTTCAGTTTTTTTGGGTTTATCATCCACCGTCACGGAGTCTTCTCAAAAATGTTATAGTTTGGGAAAGAGCCTCGGACGTCTGCACTTCATAGTTTAGGAGCGTTTGATGATGTCCGAGTCTTTTTTGGACCGGCTAAGAGTTTGTAGAAATCAGAATCCAATTAGGATCTTTCGATTTTAAAGAGCGCTCAAAGGTCCACGTATCAATGACTTGATCAATTTGGTTGGGGTTCCCTTCAATGATTTTGCCGTCCTGATCTTTCAGGATCGGTACTTGTTCCGTTGTATAGCGCACACAAATTTGTGCCATGTTATTCTTTGTCACAGCCCTTTCAATCACAACGTCCTCAACACGAACCAATGTGTTTTCAAGGGTGTGCCCTTTATCATTGCGTTCTGTAACGGCTGCTTTAAAAGCTTTGTAAACATCTGCCGACAGAAGGCTTTTTAAGAGCTTTAGGTCTCCGGCAGCATAGGCATCCAAGACCATTTCAAACGCGATCGTTGCTCCCTCGGTAAAACTTTTTAGGGAAAAGTCAGGGTCTGTTTTTGTGATTTCTTGAATGGCGGGGCGAATGGCAGGATCGATTTCCTCTATCTCGGGGGTTGATTGAGGTTGTCGGATAGGCTGCTTTTTGTTGAAATCAACCACATTGGAAGGAGCGCCTTTTTTATCTCCCTTGTATCCTGTTTTTTCACCCAAGGTTGCATAAAGGCGATAAATTATAAAACCGGCAATGAGGGCTAAAATGATTAAATCCACGAACTGTAACACCTTCTTTTTATACTTTGAAACTGAGTTAGTTTATCACATCAATCTTTGAGAAAAAGTTAAATTTTTCCCAAGAAAACTTGCCAAAGAAAATAGAAGCTATTATCTTGGTATTCGTCACAGATTTTTCACTAAAATTTCCTAGGAAAGTCGTTATGAATTTTTATATTTCCGGCACATCGGGGTCGGGCAAAAGCACTCTGGCAAGAAACTTAGCTCATGATTTTCAGTTGACTCACATCGAGTTGGATGCCCTTCATTTCGATTCCGATTGGGCGGAACGTCCTGACGAGGATTTTGTTCGTGACGTGTCCTTAAAAATGGAAGAGGGGCCTTGGGTTGTTTGCGGAAATTACAAAGAAATTTTAGCCCTTGCTTTAGAAAAAGTCGATTACCTCATTTGGTTGGATTATCCCCTGCCGTTAATTTTGTGGCGTGTTTCTAAGCGGACGCTTCGGCGTTTGATAAAAAAAGACAAATGTTGCGGAGAGAACTATGAAAGATGGTATCGGCAATTTTTCACGCGGGATTCTATTTTTCTTTGGGTGCTGAAAACCTATCGGAAAAATAAACGCCGTTATAAAAATATATCTAAATATTCACAGTACGGACTTTGTGTAAGGCGTATAAGATCCCCGAGGGAACTTGAAAAATTTCTTAAAACGATAAAGGAAAGTAAAAGTATGGATGAGGTTGGAAAATAATGAAATATGTTAGAGAAATTAAGTATTGTCTTGTTTTGTTGACCCTTTTTACGGTTGAGTCTTGTCGCGCGGAAAGTCCTCAATTGGCTGCGGTTTTTGAAAAATTCCAAAAGGAAGGAACTATTGTTATTTCTTCGTTAAAAGACGGAAAAACTTATAGTCACAATGATCAGCGAGCGAATCAACGTTTATCTCCCGCATCCACTTTCAAAATAGTAAATTCTTTGATTGCTTTGGAAGAAGGCGTCGTTATAGACGAGAATAGCGTTATTCCTTGGGACGGTGTAAAAAGAGAGTTTGAAAGCTGGAATAAAGATCAGACCTTAGAGTCAGCTTTTAAGTCATCTTGTCTTTGGGCCTATCAACGGATGGCTCAAAAAATCGGTACAAAGAAATATAGGCGTTATTTGACCCGGATAAATTACGGAAATAAAATGCCGGAACCGGAATTAACAACGTTTTGGCTTGCGGGCGACGGTCTAAAAATTTCAGCGGTTGAGCAAATTGAAATCCTTAGAAATATTTATAGAAGAACTTATGGCTTTTCCGATAGGGCTTACGATATTTTGAGAAAAATCATGTTAGTTGAAAAAACTCAAGACTATAGGCTTTATGTTAAAACAGGGGCGGCAACAAAAAATTGGGTTGGACACGGTTGGTATGTCGGTTACATAGAGACAAACGAAAACACTTGGTTTTTTGCTACCGATATAAAGATCGACGGATTTGATGATTTGGCTTTGAGAAAAAAAGTTACGCTAGCTTGTTTAGAAGTCGTATTAGGAAAAAGCTTATGATTCGTAAAGTATCCTAAAGTTGTTTGTAACAAGGGCACGTGACGAGGTGGTCATGCACGAGCCCAACGGCTTGCATATAAGCATACATAATGGTGGGGCCGACAAAGTTCATACCTCGTTTTTTAAGATCCTTGGACAAGGTAAGGCTTTCTGTGGTTTCCGTCGGCACGTCTTTAAACGTTTTCCAATGGTTGCGGATTTGCTTATTGTCCGTAAAAGCCCAAAGATAGCAGTCAAAGGAAGTAAATTCTTGTTGTATGTCTAAAAAGACCCGAGCATTTTTACGGGCACTATAAATTTTAAGGCGGTTTCGGATGATTTTAGGATTATGGCGTAAAGCCTCCAAGTCATTATCACCCATGGCAGCAACTTTTTGAGGGTCAAAATTGTGAAACGCCTCTTTGTATCCTGCGCGTTTTTTTAAGATGGTTTCCCAATTTAAACCGGCTTGAGCACCTTCAAGAATAAGGAGTTCAAAGAGTTTTTGGTCATCATGTACGGGGATTCCCCACTCATAATCGTGGTACTGCGCATAGAGATCTTGCCCGTCTTTGTTGCCAAAACAACGTTGTTTGTTGAAGTTTTCTGTCATGATGTTCTTTCGTTCCGATTCCTATTTATAAAAATATAATATTTAAAGTGAACATATTAGATTGTTTTTTTATTATGGTTGATATATAACTTAATATGAGTTTCGTTATTTTCCTATTTATAGGTATCTTACGTGCTCTTTATAGCCTTCTTGATGTAAATCGGGAAATTAATAATTATATACTAAGGAATTCACTAATGACAACAGGCACAGTTAAATGGTTCAATGCCAACAAAGGTTACGGCTTTATTTCTCCTGACGAAGGAGATCAAGACGTTTTTGTTCATATTACGGCACTTGAATCTGCTGGCATCAGTAAGCTTGACGACGGTCAAAAAGTTAGCTACGAAATCACGAACAACAGAGGCCGTGACTCCGCAACTGACATTCAATTAATCGACTAATTATCTTTAAAAGTTGATTTTTGACTTTTAAGACATTTATTATGCTGCTGCACTTTTTTGGAAGTGCGGCATTTTTTTTGCTATTTTAAGGAAAGTTCCGGCTTTCAGGAGCATTTTTTATGACTATTTCATTTGATGATTTTTTAAAAGTCCAAATTCGCAAAGGAACGGTAGTTAAAGCAGAGCCTTTTCCCGAAGCTCGGAAACCGGCCTTGAAAGTGTGGGTTGATTTTGGGGACGAACTTGGCGTTAAAAAAACGTCTGCTCAAATTACCCGTCATTATGATAGTGTGAGCCTTGTCGGTAAGTCTGTCGCAGGCTGCGTTAATTTAGGTGAACGTCAGATCGGCCGTTTTTTGTCGGAGTTTTTGCTTTTAGGGTTTGAGGACGAGGACGGGGGTGTTTCGCTCATTTCTCCGGATCATAATGTACCGAACGGCACGGTATTGAGTTAAGTTTTACGGCGAAGTTTTTTGGGAAAAAAACTTGAAAACCATAGGGCTGAATTTGCTTTCGTTAAGAGAAGGGGATCAGATTGTTTATTCGGGGTTTTCCAAGAACTTTCCATTGACAAGATAACCCCGTCGGGATATCAATAAAACAGCTTTTCTAAAATATCCCCTGCGGAGGGGTGGCCGAGTGGCTGAAGGCGGCGGTTTGCTAAACCGTTATACGGGTAATACTTGTATCGTGGGTTCGAATCCCATCTCCTCCGCCATTTTCTTTAAATGATTCTCTTCTCTACTTTAAAAATCCGCTCTACAGATACCGGAAAACATTTATACTTTCTCACAACCATCCGCTCTTCGGTATTCTTTTCGACTTTTAATTCGTGTGGAAACTGTTGAAGAACCCTAAACGCCCTCAAGGGTTGAACCTCTAAATTCACCGACCGTTATTTTTAAAGCTAGATGATCATACCTTCGAAAGAACTAATAATATCCATAAACTCCTTACTTTTGTTACTTTGCATGATTCCGCAGTTTATATGACTGCTGTAGTCAAGTGCATTTATATTTTTAAATGATTTATATTTTAGACTATTGTATTCTTCTTTTTTCAAAGTAGATGTTAAAATGACTTGTTTTCCTAGACTTTGGTATACCTCTAACATTTTATGCTCTTTTTGGGTTGATACCTCACCATCTCTAAAAGAGTCTATGATAATAGGAAAATCATGTTGGAGAATATTGTTTAAAGCAATCAACCTACAAAAGTAGTACTCTTGCTCTTCGCTTCCGGAGAACGTAATATCCTTATTTGTGAACAGATCATTAAAGGCAAGGGCACCATTAGGATCAATCACTCTACACACTCGTGACATTTCTTTCAAAATACTTTCTAGAAACTCTTTTTGTTCAGTTTTACCCTCTCCTACCAATGTTTTTTTCAAATTCAGTTCGGCTTCTAAAGCGGATATTTCCTTTAATATAGCAACTGACTCATCATCCAGACTCCTGTCGGATAGAATATTTTCCTGATAAGCAATAACATCCTGAAAATGCACCGGCGTTGTTTCTAATACATCCTTCAGACTATCTTGTTCTTTGTTGATCTCAACTATGTAGTCGTCAATATTTTCTTGCTTCTGAAGTATCTCTCTATCGATAGATTCCAAAATATTACCCCTGACTTTTGCATTACTTATATCAAATGTGAAATCCTTGTTGGAATAGGTAATTTTTTCACTACCGCACTCACCGCATTTTACACGGCCTTCATCTAACTCCCTGTTAAGTGACTTCAATTCAGAAATAAGGGTTCTGAGTTTTTCCATTCTGTTGGTTTCTCTATTTCTTTCCTTCTGTATTTCGGAAATTCTCTTATTTATTTCTGAGATTTTCTTCTTTTTCTTCTGAAAAATCTCATTGTCAATATATTTGTAAGCAATATCTGCAATATTAGGATTAGCTTTTATTAAACTCATTTTTTTATTTACAGAGTTTTGCCTTTGTTTCAGGCTTTTGATTTTCTCCTTGAGAGGCTCTATACCTTTTTCTGAGTCTATCTGAGGGTGTATATTTCCAAGAGCAAAAACCATTGATTTAAAATCAGATTTATTAAATTCCCCTTTCGATATTACATTTGATGTAGAACGATGATCTTGCCCTATAAAAAACAATTCATAAAACAAACTAAGACCCACCATCCTTAATCGATTATCTTTTGCAATCCTGGGCAGCTTAAAAAGATTTTTATCAAAAAAATGGCGAAAATCTCTTGCAGAGTCAAAAAGCTTCATCATCCCCGTTGTTCTAAACACAAAATAATTATTTTTTCTCAAAAACTCGTATTGTTCACCCTCTTTCTCAATTTTCGAATAAAAATACTGATCTTTATAGTTAAAACCGCTCGGGAATATGGGATCATTTCCAAGTGAATACATCATTCCTTGTATAACAAGTGTTTTTCCACGATTATTGTCATCACTGAAAATGACATTAACACCATCTTTAATTCGATCTTCAATAAAGGAACTCGCCTTATTTCCAAACGCAATTTTCTTAATTTTCATTTTCTACTCCATTCTTAATAAGAGATATCAAAAAAAGAATGGTCTCTTTTGTTAAATAATAAGTTGTGATTTTTACTGAAGATAAGAGAGCTTCATATACTTGATAAATATCGTCATTCAAATTCTCTTGGAGATGCGGAATTATGAACTCGAGCACTCTCCAAAAATTGCGACATCCGTTCTTATCAAAAAAAGCGTAACTTAAATTTTCATGACAGTCCTGCAAGAGATCTTTTAATTCTGATTCATCCAGTCCCTCGATAACAGAGAGAAATGGCGGCGGAATTTGTCTAGGACCATCAAACACTTTAATACCGGTCAATCTATTAATCAATAAAATATTAATTTTCTTTTTCGTTATATGTCGACGATATTTTAAGACGTCACGTGGCAGAGTAATTGTTTCATTTTCTATGTATGAGTTTTTAAGTGCTGCCTGAGTATTTCTTATCTCATTAAAAATACTCTGATATAAATCTTCCGATACCAGTTCCTTATTCTTGAACCGCACTATGCTTTTGATGTAAGTGCTTATCTTTTTATTATCTTCTACAAAGGTGATGTGACTAAGAAAATCATCCAATGGCGGTGGCCTGCCTTCATCTTTTGGCGATATTTTATTTACCAGCTGGTTTTCAATGCCTTTTTTTTGTTTGTCGTTAATATTGCTGTACCCATATATGTGCAATGATTTGTCTATAAGGTAACTTCTCTTTAGCTTAGGGATGAATAAGATATAGCTCGAAAACTCAAAATCGGATATGAAGTTTTTGTATAAGGTGAGCAAGCTCTCCCCAATTTTTGATGGTGGTAATGTTTGATGGTTTTTGCTTTGCACATCCCATAGTTTAGTAAAGTCTTCATTGGCCCCTGTAACATCATTAAAACAATCAACTGTAAGCACGTTAATTTCATTGCGATCTTGGTGCATTCCTATAAGATAAAGAAGTGCCTTGGTTTCATGCTCCGAAGCTTTTTTTATTATTGATCTCCGTATTCTTAAATGTATACAAATTTTCTAACTCGCCACCCTTAATTTGAATTAAAAGCATTATAAACTATTCTTACCGTTTTCAAAATCAATATTCATTTTCTCTAAATCCTTTCCTTCAAAATATAAAAAAGAATAGGCAGGCAAATCCCTATGCGTTAAACTCAAAGAAAACAGGGAAGCTCTTAAAATGACCCATTGGATTTTATTTTTTATATTTTTAGTGGGAATGATTGCCCTTGATTTGGGGGTTTTTCATCGAAAAACCCACGCAGTGACCATTAAAGAAGCGACGGCTTGGACGTGTGTGTGGTTTACCCTTGCCCTTGTTTTTAATATTTACATATTTTACATCAAAGGCGAGAAAGCAAGTATTGACTTTTTAACGGGGTATCTTGTCGAAAAATCTCTAAGCCTTGATAATATTTTCATTTTTCTTACTATTTTCCAAGCTTTTAAAATTCCACTGGAATATCAACACCGTGTTTTACTCTGGGGTATTATTGGTGCTGTCATTTTACGCGGTGTCTTCATAGGTCTTGGCGTCATTTTGATTCAGAAATTTAGCTGGATTTTTTATATTTTCGGCGTGTTCCTTATTTATACGGCTTATCAATTTATGAAAAAAGAAACCAAAGAAAAAGATTTTGCACACCATCCGTTGATTCTGTGGATCAAAAAGCATTTTTCCATATCAAAGAATTTGGACGGCGAGAAATTCTTTACCCGAGAGAACGGGAAAAGGGTCGGAACGCCGCTCTTGCTCGTTCTGATCACCATTGAATTTTCCGACGTTATTTTTGCGGTCGACTCTATACCCGCAATTTTTGCTATAACCCAAGATCCCTATATTATTTTTACATCGAATATTTTTGCGATTCTTGGCCTGCGCGCCCTTTATTTTGTCATTGCGAATATGGCTTTGAAATTTGAATACCTTTCCTATGGTCTCGGATTTATCTTGGGTTTTATCGGGCTAAAGATGATCTTGCATAACTTTGTGCACGTTCCGAGTTTTATCTCTTTATCTGTTATCGGATTTGCATTATCTGTATCTATAATTGCTTCTTTAATGTTAGAAAAGAGGCAGGATAAAAAATAAATAAAGTGTTCTTAACTCTTTTCCGAATACAGGAAAAGACCAAGGCACAATAGCGCTAAGGATTGCAAAATCGTGGATATTAATACTTTCTATCGTGCTCCCGAATCAAAAGTTGTGGCCGAGCTTTTAAAGCAACTCTCTTTATCAGATCAACAAAGGGAAAATATTCGCCAAACTGCCGGCTTATTGGTTCAAAAAGTTAGAAAAGCCCACGAGTCAGCCTCAACCGTTGACCGTTTGATGACAAAATATGATCTGTCGTCTAAGGAAGGATTGGCCTTAATGGCGCTTGCAGAATCCCTGATTCGTGTGCCGGATCAAGCCACGGCTCATCGGTTAATCCAAGACAAAATGCAAGGAGTAGATTTTACCGACGCGATTACCGGAAAAGATCGCTTTAGTGAAAAAGCTGTTGCAAAAGCTTTGTCTTGGGCTACGGGATTCTTGGCAGTAAATAATAATGCTTTTTTTAAACCCCTCAAATCAGCTTTGCATACGCTTTCCAAACCCGTCGTTTCTTATACGGCCAAAAACCTTGTTTCCCTTTTGGCGAATCAATTTGTTATGGGGAATTCTATTAAAGCAACGCAAAAGCGTGCCTCTCAAAATCGCACAAAGGGCTATAGCCACTCCTTTGATATGCTCGGAGAAGCGGCTCATACACAAAAAGATGCAGCACGTTATTTTCAAGCTTACTTGGGGGCAATTCGGGAAATCGGCCAAACAGAAGACACGTCCCATTCCCTAAAATCCAGTATTAGCATTAAGTTGTCCGCTCTTCATCCCCGTTACGAAGTTGAAAAACGAGAACGCGTTTTAACCGAATTGAGCGGTTCCCTTAAAACGCTTTGCCTTGCAGCCCAAGAAGCAAATATTGACCTCACCGTTGATGCCGAAGAATCGGAACGCCTTGAGCTGTCTCTGGAAATCTTTGAACGCGTTGCCCTTGATTCTGACCTTCTGGGTTGGAACGGGCTGGGTCTTGCCGTACAGGCCTATCAAAAGCGCGCTACAACGGTGCTTGATTTCCTGGCCGATCTTGCAAAACGATCCGAACGCCGATTTAAAGTACGTCTTGTCAAAGGTGCTTATTGGGATAGTGAAATTAAACGCACCCAAGAGCTTGGCTTGGAAGATTATCCCGTTTTTACGCGCAAAAAAACAACGGACGTTTCCTATCTTGTTTGTGCCAAAAAACTCTTGAGCAATAAAGAGGCTTTCTACCCCCAATTTGCAACCCATAATGCCCATAGCGTTGCTGCGGTTTTAGAACTGGCAGGCGCCGATAAAGACTTTGAATTCCAATGTCTCTTTGGCATGGGGCAAGCTCTTTACAATCAAGTTCTTGCCCAAAATTACGGTATTCCCGTTCGCATTTATGCACCTGTCGGCGTTTATCAAGATCTTCTTCCTTATTTGGTGAGGCGTCTTTTAGAAAACGGCGCGAACTCATCTTTTGTCAACGAAGTTGCCAATCCGAAAATCGACATTGATAGCCTTGTTCAGGATCCTCTTCAAGTGTTGGCTGCTCGGGAAGAAGGCGATATTTCCCATCCCTTAATTTCAAAGCCCGCTCATATTTTACCGGGAAGAGTAAATTCTGTTGGCTTGGATCTGACCGATGAAAGAGCCCTTGCGCCTATTTATAAGGCTCTTAATCCGGAGAAATGGTCTTGGGTCGGATGTCCCGTTGTTCAAGGCAAGAAAATTATGAAAGGGGCAAGAACAGTCACAAGCCCCTTGAATAACCATCCCGTCGGACAAGTGCATACGGCTTCAAAGGAAGAGCTCCTTCAAGCCCTTGATTTCAGTCAAAAAGCACAGGATTCTTGGGCAAATCTTCCTGTGGCGGAACGGGCACTTTATCTTGATAACGTTGCTTGTTTACTGGAAAAAAATCGAGATGAACTTATTGCCTTATGCGTTTTTGAAGCCGGAAAGTCCATTCCCGATGCCGTTGCTGAAATTCGAGAAGCTGTTGATTTTTGTCGTTATTACGCAACACAAGCCCGAGAGACTTTAACGCAGGATACCTTTTTGCCCGGCCCAACGGGAGAAGCAAATAAATTACGCCTGAAAGGGCGCGGAACTTTTTTGTGCATTAGTCCGTGGAACTTTCCCTTAGCTATCTTTACGGGACAAGTTTGCGCGGCTCTTGTGACGGGAAACACCGTTTTAGCAAAGCCGGCTAGCCAAACATCTTTGATCGCCACAAAGGCCGTTGAGCTTATGCACAAAGCCGGTATCCCGAAAGACGTTCTCCACCTGATTCCGGCTTCCGGTCGCCTCGTTGGGGAAACACTGCTTCCCGATCACCATATTGCCGGAGTTTGTTTCACAGGCTCGACAGAAACAGCTTGGCACATTAATCAAGTCCTTGCTTCACGACGCAGTGCTATTATTCCTTTTATTGCTGAAACAGGCGGGCAAAATGCGATGATTGTTGACTCGACAGCTTTGCCCGAACAGGTGGTCGGCGATGTTATTGCCTCTGCTTTTCAAAGTGCAGGGCAACGTTGTTCTGCCTTAAGACTATTGCTTGTGCAAGAAGATATTGCGGAAAAAGTGATTAAAATGCTTAAAGGAGCCATGGCCGAACTCACTTTGGGCGATACCTCAAAACTATCAACGGACGTCGGGCCTGTCATTGATCAAAGCGCTCAAGACTCTCTTTTAGCCCATATTGAGGAGCTAAAGAAAATAGGTGCGGAAATTTATACTGTGCAAGCCTCTGACCCTATTACAAAACAAGGGTATTTTGTTCCGCCAAGCGCCTATGAAATTTCCGAAATCTCCGCCCTCACACAAGAACATTTTGGGCCTATTTTGCATGTCAAACGCTTCAGAGCCAAAGATCTTGATAAGGTTCTTGAGGACATTAACAGTCTCGGTTTCGGACTGACTTTCGGGCTACATTCCAGGATTGGAAGCCGTGTTGACTATATAGCCTCTCGCATCAAAGCCGGTAATGTCTATGTCAATCGAAATATGATTGGAGCTGTTGTTGGCGTCCAACCTTTTGGAGGACAAGGTCTTTCGGGAACAGGACCCAAAGCGGGAGGGCCGCACTACCTTTACCGTTTCATGAACGAGCAAACCATTTCCATTGACACAACGGCACAAGGCGGCAATGCAAGCCTTATGACTCTGTCATAGGCCTCATTATTTAACGGGGTCTCTTTAGTTGCCCTTCCACAAAGCTTTCAATCCGGACGTCGGCAATAAGGCCTAAAACCTAGCTGTTTCGGGTGAGAACCTACAAAAGGTTAGAAAAAGAAATTCTAACAGAATCTCCATTCTTGACCGGAGCTTCTATATTCATGCAACAAAGCCATTGACCATGGTCTTTGAGCTATGAGAAAGTTATAGAAAGCGTTGGCACAGAATTGACGGTTAGTATAAAATCTATATAATTAGGGGATTTAAAAATATGTTTTTACGATTTATTTTAATATTACTTGGCTTAATGTTGTATTTTGTAAATGCATATGCGTCTATTGGCACACAAGAAATCAGTTTTATATCTAAGAGTTCAAGAAGAATATTAGTCGCCGAAGTTTATTACCCTACCTCATGTAAAGTAGAAAAGAAAAAGATTCCCCATGGCATCTGGATGAGAGAAAACTATTCTAAAGGACAGCCTTGTGTGAATGGCAAAAGAAAATATCCTTTAGTTGTGTTTTCTCACGGGTTTAGAGGAGATAGGTTTGGAAATTCTTGGATTGCAGAAGCCTTGGTTTCTAAGGGTTATATTGTCGTCATGATTGATCACACCTTTAATACTAGTTATGAACACAGCGATTTGTTCCTTTATACTTCAATGTGGCAAAGGCCTGTAGATATTTCGGAATTATTAACCTATCTATTAGAATCTTCTCAATGGGGTAAAATCATTAATAAAGAGAAAATAGCTGTTGCCGGATTTTCATTAGGAGGAACGACAGCTTTATGGGTTGGCGGCATTAAAGCAGATAAGGATAAATTTAAACAAGCCCTTGATGATAAATATTCAAGATGGAGTGATTGGCCAAAATATGCATCTGAAAATGCAAGAGCAGTTGATTGGAATAAGGCGGAACATTCTTACAAAGACGATCGCATTAAAGCTGTCATTTCCATAGCGCCGGATTTAGGAGAAGCCTTTACCGCAGAGGGACTGAAAGAAATGAGCGTTCCTACGCTAATAATTGTAGGGGATAAAGATCGCATAACTCCTAAAAAGCAAAATGCTGAGTTTTATTCAAAAAGCATAAATAGGTCTGAGTTACTTGTCATAGAAGATGCGGATCATTTTACATTTATGAATAAATGTTCCAGTATAGGATTTAAGATAGCACCATACTTAAGTTCTTCAGATGATAAAAAAGCAAGCGCACATACTCTGGTGATCGATAGGATTTGTGATTTTTTGCAGGGAAACCTAAAGTAAAATGCGAGCTGGAACGGTTTTTTTCAACAAATCCCCCTTTTCCGCCCCGGTGTTAGAACCGAGCAAACGAGCCCGTAGATAATCTGCATTATTTTGCGCATGATACAATCATGTCCCATAGATATCTTATTGAGCTTCGAGCCCGCACCTTGCCTTCTCTAGACTCAGGTAAGTTACGAAAAGAGGTCTATGAAACCTTTAAAATTTCCCTAAGACATTATTTAATTGGATTAAATGTCGCAAGGAAACAGGCGATGTTAAGATCACAGAACGATCGAAAGTAAGTTTTCACCGAAATAAGATTAACTTGACGGCGGCAAGTCAGAATGCATTCTGCTATTGATTACACTTTCACCGGTGGAATACGAAAAAACTCATAAAGCAGCTTTAAAAAGTGTCCGCAAAAAAATTGACACATCACGTACACGGAGGTCCATTAGCCCACGAATCAAGTGATTTTGACCTGCAGTTTGCATTTTGGAGACAGTCTGGTTACATGGTTGCCACTCCAAATGTAAGGGGGGCTACAGGAAACGGAAAAACATATTGCAATATAGCAATAGGAGACGTTGGTGGCGCCCATATAGAAGATGTTAAATCCGTACTAAAATATGTACTGGAAATGCCGGAAACAGACCCCGAGAGAGTCTACCTTGCAGGACATAGCCGGGGTGCCTACACGGTTCTTGCAGCACTATCGTTACCGGAACACCAAGACTATTTTAATGCTAAGGTTACTGCTTCCTGTGCGATTGCAGGTTTAGCTGATTTTGCAATAGACTTACAGAGTACTGAAGGTGTGAGACGTCAAGGTGTAAAAAAATCACTGCGAATAATGCAATTTGGTGATGACCAAAATCCACTTGAGGATGAAGAGCTAAACCAAAAAATTTCTCCTGTATTTCATTTAAACAATATACAAACGCCTCTCAAAATTGTCCATGGAACTGAAGATACAAACGTTTCAATTGAGAATGCTTATTTGCTTAATAATTTGATAGAGTCCAATCCAACACTTCAACAGTTAATCGAAATGAAAATTATAGAGGGTGAAGATCATTATTTCGACTCCCCCGATGGGAAAAGGGAAGTGATATGGAATACCCTTGCTTTTTTTGAACGCCATTGCAAAAATGTTGACTGAAGCTCTATTAAGCACTCACTAAAAATTTGGGACAAAGGCCTTTTTGCACTCGGCTGAAATTAACTTGACGGTGTCCCCTTAGTCCGTATGGGTCTGGTTATCCATACCAAGAAAACGCATGGTATTTTTAATATCACCGTTTTGTTGCCCTAATTCTACTAAAAGTTCACCTAAAGACATATTTCCCCAATTGACCGCTCGGCGAATCAAATAGGGAGTCGGACTATGAGGTTCGATCTCGGAAAGATAATCTGCAATTTTACTAAGAAGATCATAGGCTTGTTCACGGCTTTGAAGTTCGCCTTTAATTTTAAAGGGGGATTTTAGCATGGAAGGGCTCTTGTTGGTTAAAGGACTTAAGATAAATTCGTTATTCTCAGCTTGTTTGTCTAGTTTCAGAGAAGCATTTTGAGAGATTTCCGGAGGGCGTTCTTGATAAATCCCGTTTGCAAAATGTAGAATTTGTTCAATGTGCCCCCTGCAACGCATTAAAATTCCCGGATAATCTTTGTATTTATTTTCAACAAACGCTTCAATATCTCGAATAATTTTGAGAGTTTCTTTAAGATCATTTGTTAAATCTTTATAAAACTGTGTGGGTGTTAGCTTCACAGCATCATAAAAAAGTGTCGAGGGTTTAGGAGACGGAGATTGTTTTTGGTTGGCAGCCTCTTTTTCTGCAGGTGAGGTCTTTAGGACTCTGCTCCGGTAATCCCAAAAGGTGAAACTCTCTTTGGAATCATCGGTAGGCAAAGCAATAATAACTTGAGAAAGTGCCTTTGTAACGGCTCTATCAAACCATAAGAGAGGCGACATACGGTATTCGGGGTCATCGGCCGAATAGGGGTGAACGGTATCCCAGAATTTCTCAAGAAGTTGTTGGGTTAAATACAGACCGTATCGCAGTCCGTAGACTTGATATTCATGAAACCAGCACTCTGCAAGCCATAAGGATATTTGGATGTCTTTTGATTTTGTTTGTAGGGCGTCAATACAGAGCTTAGCCGTCTTGTCCCAATCAGCCTCTTTTAGGTCATGGGTCCAAACACCTTGCGGCAAATCTTCTTCAACTTTTTTTGCATCCCTGATTTTATCATATTCTTTTTCATAACGCAGGGATTTTCCGCTAGGCTCTTTCTTAGAAATCGGTTTCAAAAAAAGAGCTAAGGTCTTTTTATCCAGGAGCTGAAATTGCTCTTCTTTTTTCTTTAAAAACATGGTTTTTTCCTATTTCTATTTTTCCACTTAACGGTTATTAGCGCCTTTGATATTGTGGAGAATAATAAGGGAAGCTTGGCACAGGGAATATTCTATTTTTATCTTCTCCCGTTGGAGCCGCACCGTCCTTTCCGGGTTCAACTTGCACAGGTGTTCCCATGATCAGACGCATATACAAGCGGGCAGGCTCGCTTTTGCGTTCAAAGGGCATAACCGTTTTACCTCGGTAACAGTTCGGGTTAAAGGCCGTCGGTATAGAGAATTCAAGAACCTGAGAACCGGGTACACCGTCGGTATCAAAAGCGGATTCGGGCAAAACATGCTCCCTTAGCAAACGTGCCAACGCCCATCTGCCGTCGTAACTAAAGACGGCATGATTACCCAGCACGTTAAGTTTTGATAAACGAGGGTCGGGCAAGGGAACGGTTTCTCCATTTTTCGCCCACTTAATCATCATGTCAATGGGCATGCCCACGCGCCACTCGATAATAGGCGTATTGTTTCGCATTGTTGTTACAGAATTTGCAATACGCATGCTCCAGTCGATGATACTTTCACCGCCTTGTTCACGACTTTGATCTGTTCTAAAGCTTGCCAGAAGGTTCACTTTAGAAATGTGCTCTTTATTATCGGAATCAATGGCCGAAAGCATAATCGGGCGAATGCTGACAATATCTTTGATGAATTTGCCGATCGATACTTGCGCCCCCGCATTACGAGCGGAGTGTTTAAGCATTTCAAGCTGTTGTGATGTTATTGAGTCAAATAATTTAAAGAACGTAGCCACATCATCAGGATTAGCCTCCGGACCTTTGCCGTCACCGATTTCTTTGGTAAAGGGGAAACGACCGGCTAAGTTTGCATTAAAGAAAGCACCTGCTTTATTATATTTTTCGACGGCATCTTTAAAGCCGACGGCCTCACATTGTTTTTCAACCGCTTCATAATAATGATTGCGTACATCAAGGAAATAGTCCCCTGTTTTTCCAAACTTATCAAAATCACCAATCTTTTCCAAGCAGTTGGCGAGGGAGATAGAATTCAAATCAGAACTCAAAAACTGCTCGAGAACCTGCAAAGAATTACCGGGTGTTTTCTTTTCATAGCTCTCAAGGACAGAAAGAATTCGTGACCATTTCACAACTAACGGCATATCCATCGGGATATTACTTAAGAAAGGTTGTGCCAACATCCCTAAGATCGGCTTTGCCATCTCGTTAGCAAGGAATGTAATACTGAAACGTTGTGCCGTTAGATAAGCGCTCATATCATTTCCGTCACTCACATTAAAGAGTTTAAAGCCGACAAGCTCCTCGCCTTTCCACCAACGCAGTTCTTCTTCATTTGCCTTATACAGGTTATCGATCGCAAGGAGATTATCGATCTTTTTTAACACGCCGTAGTTTTGGTTAATGAGAAGCTCTCTTAAATTTGCCGTGGTCATGACAAAACTACCGTCGTCAAACACACCGAGCACTTTCGAGAAAAGGGGCGTCGCCACGGCAATATTGCTCACTTGTTTTGCCAAGAGCTCACGTGCACCGAAACTTGTCATGGTTGTCGGTTCCGAATGATAGTTTTGGGACAAAGAGACATAGTTCACTACTTTTTTGCGAACACTGTTTCGACCGACCTCACGGAAGAAATCGTGCAGAGCCGGTGAGTAATTTATAAGACGTTTGGCTGTAAAGTCTTCGTAAGCATTAACAACCTTAACCCCTCTGTTGAGTGTTGCATCATCCCAGAAGAGGAGTTTTGCAGGAGGAATTTTAAACAAGATTTCATAATTATCAACGGGCGCCATAAAAGACTCTCCTAAAAAGGAGGTCAAAGAATCAATAAAGTTAATAACCCCTGAAGACGGTTCTGAAATGAGTTGACCGTTTTCAACAGTAAAAAACGATCCGACAAGTTCGGATTTCATATCGGCAAGCGCAAGACGGTATTTTGAAAAGGCAAGATTTGCGATGCGACTTAAATCCGATGCGATACGTTGTCCTAAAAGTTGGGAGCCAAAAACATGATCCATGACGGTATCGTAACGGTTTCCGGGATCAAAAAGTTGTTTTGACAACCAAGCTATTTTACCGCTGATAGCAAGGTCGGCAAAAGAAATGGCCTTTTCTGCCAATTGACGTAAGTCCTTTTCATCCATCCGTTTATAAGCAGAATAATTGACGATAGCGTCAAGTTCTTTCTGCAAATCAATTAAGACGGGTAAGTTTTCTTTAACATCCAAAACTTCGATAAGAAAATTGCGGTAAAGAAGACGTAGTTTTTCTTGAGCCGCTTGACTGTGTTGGTCAAACACTATTTTCTCTCCAAAAATATCTCCGAGAGCTTGGCGATAATAGTCGGAGTTTGAGAAAAATTGTTGAGGCAAAGAGCGATTAAAAAGATACTTTGTTAAACGTCCTAAGTCATGAACACTCGTGCTTGATTTCAAACGGTTAAAGGAAGAAATATGGCTTTCAAGATCTGCAATTTCTTGGGTGAATCTCTCAAGCCTCTCGAAAGAGGGAGAGCTTGTCGGGTTTGGAAAAGGATCCTTACTTTGTGCTGCGGGTTGTACGCCCGAATCTCGCGCAACAATATTTGCGATACGCATTTTTAAGGCTCCCGATATAGAAGGGAGAATAACCTTATCATAGGCCGAGGTAAAACTTCTTTCTATTTTTTCATCTACCAATGAAAACCAAGAGGCGGGGATAAAAATAGAATAGGAGTCTACCGCTTCAATCTCAACAAATTCTGCCATGACTTTTTCGGATTGAACGTTGAGGTATTTTTCAAGTTTAGAGCGATTTCCTCCTGACATGCGTTCGTTAGCGCCCACGATAGAATCGTTGATTAAACTCAAAGAGGGAAATAGATTTTGGTTCGTTATTTTTAAGCGTTGATAGGAATTCAATAAACCCACAAACCAGATAAAAGCAAGGACGCTACCTGCAACTTTTGCCGTATTTAAGGCTTTGTTTGTCGAAACCAGCAAACGTGTATTCGGCTCGCAGATAGGGTATTCTTGGAAAACTTTTTGAGACAAAATATCGCTGACAAAGACCAGTTTTCCAAGTTCGGGATTTGAATTTTGTTCAGAGCTACCGCTTGCTTGTTGCTGCTGTAGAAAGTTAATAACGTCTTGATTATCACCTAATCCTGTGAAATAAACACCCCTTAAGAAGAAAGAGTCATGGTAACTGCTCTCCTTAAACATTGTAAGGATATAGAGCCCGAGAGTTTCTTTCATCGACGCAAGCTCAATGGGTAACAGGGCATTACCGATACGGCGCTCGTCGATTAAATCCCTTGTAAAAATAGAGGCGCGCAGGCGATTAAATCCTTTGCGCAGTCCCCTAAAGATTGTTTCAATCCACTCTTCCGTAAAGGCCATATGGATGTCATACGGAGAGGACCAACCGAGCATTTCTTGACGTTTATTTTCAGGCAACTGTGCAACAAGGCTGGAGAATCCGGGGATTTTGTCACTTTTTGTAATAACAATGTAAACGGGAACCCGCATACCTAGGGTATTTTGAAGTTTCCAAAGCTTTGCATAAATCGCACGACCGCGCGCAGAGATATCGTCTTTTGAAAACCGGTTTTCTCCGGCAACTTCATCGGCCGGTATGGTTAAAATAATGCCGTCGATAGGGCGTTTCGGACGATAAAATTTAAAGAGATTTAAAATATAACTCCATTGACCTTCATCGGAATTCACTCCCTTTTCCCCAAGAAGCAAATCCCCTCGAACATCAGCAACAACAGCCTGATCAAAGAATTTCCAACTTACAGGAGAAAGATCGGAGGTGATTTCATTAACGGGATCCCCAATGGGCAATTCTAATTGTGCGCCGTCAAGGAATGTTGATTTACCCGACCCGTCGCAGCCGATAACCATATACCAAGGAAGGTGGTATTGGGCATCCTTGGGGCCAAAATAACCTTGCAAAACTTCAATGGCACGTTGGAAAGATTGAGCTGTTTCATCTCTCATGTCCCCAACATACTTTTTACGCAAATTTAAAGACATATCCTTAAAGCGCGTGAAAAAGCCTTTTGTTTTTGTCGCATAATCTTTAAGGGATTTTTTCTCTCCGGGGACGTTACCGTGCCCACGGGCAGCTTTTTCCCGAGAGTAGGTGCGTATATTTTTAATCAGCAAAACCCCGGCTAAAATTAATAGGATAAGGCCGATTAAGAATGCCCAGAAGATTGCCCAGGTCAAGTCCGGAAGAAATTGCTTTACTAACTCATTCATAATTCATCAACCTTTATATCTTAAATGCACTGTTTTGAATAATCTCATCGGCCATGCTTTCAACGTCTGCCGTTGCATTTTGCCAAATTACAAAAGACATCAAGAGCAAAATGCCAAAAATACTTGCAAACGCCCCCGTCCAAAATCGGACATCTTGAAAGCGCTTTGCTTTCCCTTCTGTTAACGTGTGACTATACGCTTGTGGAAAAAGGCGATCCTCCCCTTGGTAAAGCCGAGGTTCTTCATGATTAATAAAGATGTAAAGCTCTCGTCGGTAATAATCCAGTTGGCGTTGATCGGGCATGCCCCGAAATTTTCCTTTAAAGCCAACACCTAGCGCAAGAAGGTAAACCTCCGCAATATCACGGCGGACAGCATCCCGTTTTTCAAGGAAATCATCTAGTTTTTTAAAAAAGAGATCACCTGCTTCGTGGGTACCGTAAAGACGGGATTCTAAAAGATTTTCAGACCAATATTGTTTCCCCGTAAAGCCCGGTAGATTCAAAAAGAGTTCGTCACTCAAAGCAGCCATGATAAATTGAGCTTCTTTGTAATAACCAACGGCAAACTCGCCGCCCTTTTGTGCAGCAATCAAAGCTTGTCTTTCAAGGGTTTCATAAAGGTCGTTTAAAATAATTTGAAGGCGCTCGACCTGGGCGCTGTCGGCATCTCCCGGGATACCGTCGGCTGCGGATGAGACCGTTGAAAGCTCTGCCGTACAGGTTCTTAAGTACTTTAAAACAAGACGGTAATACTCTTCAAAAAAGCGCATAACAAAACCTGTATCGGTGTCGAATTGTCGTTTAAGGGCGTGACTCATTTTAAAACTCCAAACCTGTTGGTTTTTATTTCATAATTTCTTTATTGTTGCTTTTCCGTCTGCCGCGGTACGTAAAGCACAACTTCCGTCGGGCGTTTGAGAGCCGTATCGGCAACGTTAAAAATTTGGAACTCTTCATCGGGATTTATGAAAGAATGGTCATAAACAATTTCAAGCAAAATCATATCCCGACTCGGCATTAAGCGCAGTTCCTTACTTCCGGAAATAAGAGAACGAGAGGCACCGAGAATACGTTTATCTCGCACGCCTTCCACAAAGTCTTTTGTGGCGATAACAGCACTTGTAATCCATTCAATAAGATCTTTTTCTTGCATATGCACAGATCCCTTGACGCCAATGATAAGTTTTTCAGCCATCCAAGAACGCTCGAGATCAACTTTAAAGACGCGGTCATCTTTGGCAAAGGGCACAATGCTAAAGCCTTCTTGCAGAGCATTCAAACAGTAGGCTATGTAATCCAGGACTTCTCTAAAAGAGGCCAGTGCATCGTCATGGTCATAGGGCTCAAATGCGGGCGGAATTTCATTGGGGCGTAAGGCGCTTAAGTGACCGGCAAGATTACTTAAGCCGACATACAAGTTAAAAGGATGGGTTTTGCCTGTTTGAACAAGAGCTTCAAACCCGATCAACCCGGCCATCATTGTCTTAATATGAAGTTGAGATTCTTGAGCCATAATAGAGCGTTTATCATTACGAATCTGCTCACTTAAGAACGAGGCTTTTGTGCGAATATTTTTTACCGTATGTGTGCAAAGGCTTCCCAGTTTTGATGTTAAAGGAACATGCAAAGCCGGGGCTGTAAAATCGGAAATATCATAATTCGCTTTTTCTTGATCTATTTTTATCAAAGGGAAAAAGACAAAACGTCCGGAAGGCTCCTCACCTGCAAATAGTTTTAAGTGGGGTTTTAAACAAGCAAAACGAGGCGCTTCTTCACCTGTGTTTTGATTAATGACAAATCCGGACTCTACGGATTCATACCTTGGAAATTCCGATGTGACGCTTGCTGCATCAGAACGGTGCTCCGGGATAGCCAAATAGACTAAAAGGCTTTTGGATTTTTTAAAATGATCCGCGTAGTCACTTAATTCTAATTCAAGGTGGTCGCCGTCTTCAGCATTTATACCGATAATCATGCCGTCCGGCATGATCGCATCCATTTCAAGAATTCGTAACGTTCCGGCGCTTAGTAAAACCTCATCAATTTTAAGGTGACTTACACCCCAGTAGTATGGCAAAACTTTTGATAATTGAAAATGTCGAAGTTGTTCGCCGCGGCGATCGGCTTGTTGAAAATGCTCCGGGCGTAACAACATACCGTCATGCCACTGAACGGCTTTTTTTAATTGACGCAATACACTCATTTAATATCTCCTAAACATCTTTAATATTTAGCGGAAAATTTTTCCGCTTGCTTAGCAACTTCTTTGGCCAAATCCATCCCGTCTTTTTGGGTCTGAGCAGCTTTTACGGCTTCTACCTGTGCAATGGTTGCTTTGGGATCTGCACCCTCAATTTCCTTAAAGATAATATTTTTCTGCAAGGCCGCAGCTTCTTGAGACATATGCGGGTTGGGTTCTCCAAAACACCCTTGCTCAAGAATACAAAAATCGTTTTCTCTAAAATGCACATGAATAACTTTTGAAGAGCCTACGCGAACGCGATGAGCGCCCGGAGCATAATAATCTGCAAACATCACAACACCTTGAGGCGCATCCGACCGTAAATTAATCGGGTAATTCTTGACAACTTGCCCCGGTGTTAGTTCCCAATGGAGAATATCTGCTAAGGTCGGGTAATCCTGCTTAAGTTGTTTTGCCGCAACATAGTAATCTTTTGCTTCCATCTTTAAGAGAACCTCCAAAAGGGCAGGATCATAGACAATTAAAAGATCAATAGCGGTAGCAGATTTTTTATTTGCATCACTGTCTAAAGAGAAGTTTACCTCCTGCAAATAAACAGGGGGAGTCGGACATTCTTTGAACAGCGAACATGCAGAGAGCATAAAAAGAATTGCTAAAGAGAAAAGACGTGGAAAAACAGACAAAAGAAGCCTTGTTTTTCCTGTATAATTTATTTTATTTTTATACTGCATAATAACCTTTATTCACTTTAATATTTTAAATGCTCATCATTTTGTAGCGCGAGAACAACTCGGCTGGGATGGGCGATTAGTTTGCGTGCTTCGCCGGCATCCGAGTAAGTTGCAAAATTACCGACGCGCACTTTGTACACCATGTTTTGTCCGACCCTGGAGCGGATAATATAACTGGCTGTATAACCTTTTTCTCGAAGCTGTCTCATAAATGCAAAAGCATTTGTGCTATCAAAAAAAGTTTGCAGTTCAAGGGCGAATAGCGCTCCCATTTCTTCTGTCGGAGCAGACAAACCGTCATGTGCATCAGGGGTATCGGTAGTAATCGAGGTCGAAGATGCCTTTGCCGAACCGGGAGAGGCGGCGTTAGAAGTTGACCCGCCGCTTGAATTTGCCGAAGAGTCATTGGATGACGAACCGGTGCTGCTGCGACCAAAACCGCTATTGAGTGTTCCTAAAGAATCGCTTCCGCCGCTTTTAGCACCGGTTTCTTGGGTAGTCGACCCTTTTTTTGAACTATCGGGCAGGGTTTTATCAATAGCGCTACCGACTGTTCCGCTTACAACGGTTGTTGCCAAGGGGTTAAAAATTCTTGAAACGGTCTCTCCGAATATCCTACGTACCGCCGATCTAATTTGACTGGTGGTTCTTGACGCGATACGTTTTGCTTCGTTGCGTGTCGACGTATTTAAAGTGCTTTGATATTTTCCGTCACTATAAATGCGATCGGCTAAGACTTCGTTGCGCTCTAAGTAAGTGCGTCTGGCAAGATAAGAACTTGGAACGCTTCCTTCTTGCACGGATTCTGATCCTTCAATAACGGTACCAAGACGCCAATCCGGTTTATTTTGATCTACTGTAAATCCGGCGGCAGAAATAGCGCTTCCTTGGGGAGGATTAGAATAGCTATAGAGGTAACCGCCCGCAAAAAAAAGTCCTGCAGAAAGGGCAAATAATAAGACAATTAAAATAGTCGAAAATTTCAAAAAACCACTCCCTTTTGCCGGTGGAATCTCAAGATGTTGACGTTTCTTACGATCAATATCTAAAAGTTGATCCCTAAATTTCTGTAATTGGTTTGTATCAGGCGGTACGTTTGGCGCTTCCGGTAAGTGACTGGTCTCGCCCGAGCCTAAAAAAGCAGGCAACGGTTCTCCGGCAGCGCGTTTAAGGGCTTGTATACTTTCCTTCTTGCGTATACGTGCATCGAGGCTAATGCCTACCATCCTTATTCAGAGCTCCCTGGAACTATTTGTTTTAATTTATCGTAACATTTAAATAAATCGGCAACAAGCTAATGCGTGCGATTGAAAATATCTGTGATTTTTATGCAACAATAGGATCGAAACCCTTTGATATTCGGGGAAAACGGCCATTAAAAAAGCTCCAAAAGGAGCTTTTTTAATGATTGAATTTGTTAATTGTGTCTTGGCAAAGAGGTCTTAGAAGGAAATAGCACTTCCCAACATAATAGCATGACCGTTATTGTTACCGACAGCATCTTTGGGAGACATTGTCGCTTCTTTCCAAGCTGTTGCCTGAGCTGTGCTAGAGGTTTTGTATTGGAATGCCACACCTTCGGCATAAAGCTTTAAGCCTTTGGCAAGCTTATAATCATAGGAAAGCGATCCTACATTGGCTTTAGTTGTCCCGTATTCAAAACCTGTTCTCTTATTGTGCCCCAGTTTACGCTTGCTGTGGAGGTAACCCAAACTTACCGCATGACGATCACGGGAGTATCCCACGCCAACGTTGAAAACACGACCGGAGTCATTGCCGCTTAAGCCGTTCCACTCGAGGCTACGACCGTTATCCAAGTATTCGCCGCCAATGGAGAAGTCGCCGTAATTAATAACAAGACCCAAGGCATAAGCTGCAATATCGCTATACCCTGCATCGTGGTGGGTCTTTGTGTTTTTGGAATTTCCAAAAAGGCTTGTGGCGGATAGTTGTATACCGAAACTATTGGCAAATTCTTTTTTGAAGTTCAAACCCGCTTCGTGGAGGTTTTGTCCGACAGGTGTCATCGCGCCGTCTTTAGGAGCTAAGGCTTTTGAAGCAAGTTTTGCTTCACCGGCTTGGTTGCCGTCCGGAGTATAGCTGTAACCGGCTTGGATACCGAAGAAACGAGGTGTTACATAAGTCACTTTTGTTTGGTCTTTAGGAGCTCCCTTAAGGTCGTCACGAATCACAACACCGGTCGTCTCGTTCACAATGCTTTTGTAGTTCCCTAAAACGTTACCTGTTCCGGCATAAAAAGCGAAAGGACCAACGGCCATAAAGTCCGTTACGCCGCGATGAACACCGCCGATCAAAGTCCCATAACGGTTTTTTAGCTTAATACGGTTTTCTTCAACGGAAGTCTTTCCTGCTTCGGTATTACCTGTCAGACCGATGAGAAAGCTATATTCGAGGCCGTCTAATTCGGGTCCTGCTTTGCCGAGAACTTGGAAGTTGATACGGGAATCATCTGCGCCAAAATGAGTGCCGCGACCTTTACCGCCGTTTTGCTCACGTTTTTTTTGCTTAAAGATATAGGCATTAAAGGAGGTTCCGCCTGAAATTTCAAGACCGGGGCCTCTGGATTCGTCAACAGGAGTTGCCGTGATATCCGACTCGCCCATAACTTGGATGCCGTCACCTTTGATATCGGTTGTTTTTTGCTCACGCTTATCTTGGGTGTTCGGGGCAGCAAAAGTCGGTGCTGCGGTCATAGCAATAGATAAAGCAAGAACGGATACGCTCCTTACAAGTTTAGACATTTTTCCTCCAAAATTTAAATCAAAAACAATTTAAGTCTTTCACACTTAAAACAGGAAATATCAAAATTGACAAGGTACTTTCTCTCCTATTATGCATATTTCTTGTTTGCAGTATTTTTGCCAAAGCCTTATAATAAGAGGCATCAAAATTATGAAGGAACAAAGTATGGTAAAGCCGACCATTGGCATTAGCGTGGACTCTTCTAAAGAGAACACTTATTCTCAATACCCGTGGTATGCCCTTCGCGAGCACTACTGCGATACGGTGCATAAGGCCGGTGGAGTTCCGATTATGCTGCCTCACACCATCGAACTCATTGATCAT
>Ga0210025_1000131_pt1 | contig 111304 bp, 123 predicted proteins | sample CryGeyme20150102_FD_183989 | JGI IMG/M metagenome (GOLD analysis project Ga0210025, IMG submission 183989) | Groundwater microbial communities from Crystal Geyser aquifers in Utah, USA - Crystal Geyser metaG 2015-0102 (SPAdes) (version 2) | ecosystem: Environmental > Aquatic > Deep subsurface...
ACACGGGTGGTATCGGTCCACATCGTTGGTCTCCAGAAGTTTGTTGCAAAACCCACTGAATCAACGAATCGGATAGCCGTCAAGCTAACCTGCTGATATCACCCAACTTAGTTTCGGGTCAGACACTCAGGGCTTCAAGGTGGAAAATTACCGACAGGATCCGCTTTTTGCTCGATCAACTCGAGACAATAAAAGTAATCTCTCTGGGAACCAATCTCGAGCCAGAATGTTGTCTAGTATGAATGGCTGAAGCCCATGACCCGGGCAGCTTTCATTCCTCAAAACCGGCTGGGAACTTGGCCCTATCGTATACCCCCGTTTACACCAGCGCCAATTTCCCAGCCATCTTTTCCCCCAATAGTGAAATACGGTTCTGGACCGGCTCCGGCAGTGCCTTGCCCGGAAGGTGCATGATATGCCCGAAAAAGGCAAAAAAATGGCCAGGACACAATACCTGGCCATTATTAGCAATTTGTTCGCAAAACTTATTTCTCTGACGGCATGGTTACGTCCACGTCAGGAACGTCTACCGTTACTTCTTCGGAACCGACTTCAACATCAGCGGTTTCAACGTCAACTTCAGGCATTTGACCGGCATCGCCGGATACATCAACGTCTACCGAAGGCATTTCGCCCTCTTCGGTAACCTTGGCTTCGCAGGCGGAAAGCGCCAGACCAGCAGTCAATACTGCCGCAATTGCAATTTTATTCATTATGAACTCCCTTACTTGATTCGATATAAGATACCCTGACCTTTAGATCGGGTTGCATGTTACCGCAAATTTATTCGCGCCCGAGTCGCATGCGGAATGCATCGAGATGAAAATAGCTGGTGTCAAACTGGCTGATTTCCGCAAGCCGCTCTTGGTCCTTGAACAGAATCCAGCCATTGGCACGCTCCAACAGGCCGTCGCGCTCCAATTGCCGCAACACCCGGTTGGTATGGATCGGGGTCAAGCCAAGCGCGTCGGCGATGACGGTTTGCGTCAGCGGCACCCGAAAACCGTCGCCATTGCCGGCCCCTGTCATCAGCACGCGGCGATAGAGTTCGAGCAGAAAATGCACGATCCTTTCCCGCGCGGTCTGCTTGCCGTTGCGCACGATTTGCTCGCGCAGGAATGCCTCCTCCTGCACCTGCATCCACCAGAATGCGAGCGTGAGCTTTCCGGATTCGGTCAGCAGGCGGCGGAATTCCGATGGCCGGACGGACAGGCCGGTCAAATTTGTCACCGTCTTCACCGAATGATCCGCTTCGGCTGCCACCAGCACCTGCAGGTCGAACATGTCGCCGGCCAGCAGCACATTCAAAATCTGACGTCGGCCATCCTCAAGCGTCTTGTACCGGATCGCCCAGCCTTCCTTGACGATCAGCACGCTATCCATTTCCTGGCCCGCGTCGATGATTTCCGTATTTTTCTCGTAACTCTGCTCCCGCCCCTTGATCTGCATGATCACCTGTTGATCAGCCTCATCCAGATCGGCGTAGAAGGATATGCGCCGAAGCAAGGCTTGTCGTGCCACTAGCTGGTTTCCTTTTCGTCAGGAACTGGAAAGGTAATTGTGCACTTTAAACCATCTTTTGCCCAATCGCGCTCAATCTCTCCGCGCAAATTGCGGGTGATGCTATGATCAATCAGCGAGGACCCGAAGCCGGATGCCGACGGTGCAGGCACGGACTGGGGACCACCGCTTTCCGACCAGAGCAACTGGACAATGTCTGTCCCCTCGTCGTCGGGCTGGATGGTCCATTTGATTTTCACTTGGCCTGTGTCCGTCGTCAGCGCTCCATATTTTGCCGCGTTCGTAGCCAATTCGTTGAGCACCAGCGAAATCGACACCATCGCATTTTCGGTGAGGATGATGTCGGGACCAGACCAGCGCACCTTTGGATAGGTCGAGCACAAATCCCTCACCAGCGCCGCAAAGGAACCGGTCACAAAATTCGTATCGAGCAGGATTTGCTGGGCCCGGTTCAGCGCCCGCAGACGATGATTGATCCGCTCGATATAATCATCGATCGACGTGGCCGAATTTTTCGTCAGCGTCATGATAGACTGCAGCGTGGCAAAAAGATTGCGCAGCCGGTGGTGGAGTTCGCGCGTATGAAGTTTCAGCTGTTCCTGCTGGTCTACGGAATGGGTGATATCTTTATTGATACCCGTCAGGGTTGGGCGACCATTAGCTTCAAGATAATCGCCATAACCTTCCACCCAGCGAATTTCCCCGGACGGCAAAACGATCCGGAACCGCGCCCCATATTTTTCACCCTGCTCGGTCGCCGCGCTCATCGCCGTCCGCACCGTCTCCCGATCTTCGGGATGCACCCGCTCCAATGCGCTTTCCACTTCTGCAATGGCTTCGCCTGCATCTTTGCCCCATATTTTCATATAGGCTCCGCCCCATTCGATCAGCCCGGTCTCCAAGTCGATCCGGAAGCTCGCGATGTCGCTGAGCGCCAGAGTCAGGTCAAGATTCGACCGGGCAATGGCGGCATTTTTTTGCGCCTGTTGCCGCAATCCAATCTCCCGCCTCAGTTCCATCTCGCTCATCACGATATCAGCCATGCTTTTCAGCTGGTCTATCTGGTTTTTTGTTGTCCGGAATCGGGGGGCGCTATCTGCGATCCACAAGGCTCCCAAAACCGCTCCATTGGGGGCAATCAACGGTGCACCGGCATAAAACCGAACCGGTGAATCGCCATCAAGGAGCGGGTTTCCTGCGAACCGCGGTTCGATCGAAGCATCTTCGATCACTATCGGCTCGCCGCTTTCAATTGTCGGCGCGCACATTGACGCATTCCGGTCTGCTTTCGTCTCCGTCAATCCTACGGCCGATTTGAACCATTCCTGCTGATCGTCAATGAGCGAGACCGCTGCCATCGGAGCAGAAAAAATATCCGCCACCAATTTTGTAATCCGATAAAATGCATCCTCCGGCGCTTTGTCCAGCACTTGATAGGCATGCAAGGTCGCCAATCTTTCGGCTTCTCTCTTGAGCTTTGATTTGTCGGCCATCTGTTGCCAGCATCCATTCTTGATCGCTTGTGTCACATTTTGAAATTGTCAAATCACGAACGATTAACTCGCCATCTCGTTGCATTCGAGCGGAACCAACAATGTATGCCGCGCGCAGTTTTAATAGAGCCCCGAGACGAATTAATACCGAAGGAGCCCCTTGCATGAATAATGATGATCGTGAAGAATTATATGAAATGATTGAAGATATTGGCACGGCAGTGCGACTGACAGTGCTATGCAACAAGGATGTTCCAAAGGCTGCGCCATTCGGCTTGGGCCGCAGCTGACAGAATAGTTGTCGTCACCAGCATCCTCGCTGACGCAGGCCTGGGGACGTGCAACAGCCAATATCACCGGTGACAAACCCGCGTTGGGCAAAAATGAAACCGTCTTGATATCGTACCGATGGCTCACCGCCTTCCTTTCCCGGGCATCCAGCAAAAAAGGGCCGGGAATTTGCATTCCCCGCCCTTTTGATTAGATCTGATTAGATCAGTCCCATGCGTTAGCGACGTGCCATCAACGCACCGATGATCAGTCCTACCCCAGCCGTAGCTGCAATGCTCACGATCGGGTTATCCTGAATGGTGACCTGGGCTTTTTTGCGGCCCTTGGTCCCTGCGTCCACGGCGTTGGCCCGCGCAGCGTCAAATTTCGTTTTCGCGTTCGCGCGTAATTCCAAGGCATTGGCTTGCGCATCAGCCTTGACGGACTTCGTCAAAGTTGCCAAATCTTCCTTCAGCGTTTGCAGATCTGATTTCACTGCGCCCATTTCTTCCGAATAATTGCCGGTCATTTCTTTTTCTCCATATTCTGTTTAATAATGATTCTACTACTGACCGCCAGATTGGTTCCACACCGAGCCATAATCCCTGATTTAACAGAGTCCTTCGTCCAGCAAAATTGTGTGGAACCCTTTTCTCTATCATGCGTAGGGTGCCCATCACGGAGATATATCACATGTCACTAGCTCAAACTTTAAAACCACACCTTCCGTATCTCCGCCGCTATGCGCGCGCTCTGACCGGCAGCCAAAAAAGCGGTGATGCCTATGTCAAGGCAACGCTCGAGGCGATTATCGCCGACCCGGAATCCGTTTCAGATGATGATAACGTTCGGGTTCATTTATATCGGATTTTTGCCGGAATTTGGGAAAGCGCCCACGTCGCGGCGATAGAAGACCCCGATAGCAACACAGCGCAAAACCACCTCAACTCGATTCCTCCGATCAGCCGGCAGGTCCTGCTGCTGACGGCACTCGAGGGATTTTCGGTCAGCGAGGTCGCCAAAATTGCGGATGTCGGTGAAAATTCGATCAATGGCCTGCTGGAAGATGCGATTGCCGAGATCGATAAGGAAATTCGGTCAGATGTCCTGATCATCGAGGACGAGGCGCTGATTTCAATGGAACTTCAGCAGATTGTCTCCGGCCTGGGGCACCGCGTCTGTGGCACCGCTACCACTCACAAGGCTGCGCTTGAGGCGGTTGCGAAAGCAAAACCGACTCTGGTATTGGCAGATATTCAGTTGGCGGACGGCAGTTCCGGCATCGATGCCGTCAAGGATATCCTCGATAAGATCTCGGTTCCGGTCATTTTCATTACCGCATTTCCGGAGCGTTTGCTCACCGGCGAGCGGCCTGAGCCGACCTTCCTCATCACCAAGCCATTCCAGCCCAATGCAATTCGGGCGGCGATCAGCCAGGCATTATTCTTTTCAACTTCGGCACCTGCGGATCAGATATAATCACATTTGTGATTGGTCTGACCCGGGCCGTGGTGCTGGCCTTGGATATGGAAGAGTGACGAATTTCCCATCGCAATAGGTGCTGCAAGGCTTTCCGACGATGAGAGAGATCTCTCAGCCGTTTACGTGCGATCGGACGATGTTAGGGAGCAATTTTCTCAACAGCGCCAATGATATTTTCCAACGCTGTTGCGGTAAGATTGACATGGCCGTCCGATGCAGTGGTGAAGCGGCCCTCTTCCAAAATCTCTTCTAGTGCTTTGCGGGCCCGCGAGACCCGGCTTTTCATGGTCCCGATGGCGCAGTTTGCGATTTCAGCAGCTTCCTCATAGGAATAGCCTCCAGCACCGACCAAGATGATCGCTTCCCTCTGATCATCGGACAATTCCATCAATCCGCGCTGTAAATCCGCCAGGTGCAAAGGCTCCTGCTGCGGCGCCGGTGCGGACAATATCCGCTCTGCCACCAGTTCATCGTAATTTGCGGTGAATTTCTTCCGCCGCATGCTGGAAAAGAACGTGTTCCGCAAAATAACAAATGTCCATGCGCGCATCGATGTGCCCGCTATAAAGCGGTCCCGCGCGGCCCACGCTTTCAACAACGTGTCCTGAACGAGATCATCGGCGACGTCCCGGTCACCTGACAGGCTCCGTCCAAACGCGCGCAGATGCGGAATGGCTTCCGTCAATTGCTGCTTGAACTCTGCTGGTGGTAGAGCCTTGGTTTTACTCATTTAAGTGTGACCGACTGGAGTCCGAGTCGTCATCGTCTTCCAACTGATCCAAAAGCGCCAGCATATCATCCGGTAGCGGCTCGTCCAGAACACTCAGGTACATGTTCTTCAGTCCAAGGCCTAATCTTTGCTGCATGTCTTCCTTGCTTTTCACCGGCACATCCTTTGACTGCTGCCCCGCATCATAACGCTTTGATGATTCAGTTTGATTTTTGTCTCGGCTCGCCAAACCATGCCTCGTTTCATTTGCTTGAAGACATAACACCTGATGTTCGGAAAGGTTGCACATAATTTTTTCAACCCGTGCACGACCGTCCGGAACAAAACCTAATAGCCATGCGTTAAGCAAATATGGAAACAAATTTCACCCGGAGATTTAGGCAATGACCGATACAGCAGAAACCAAAAACAAATCGAACCTGAAAATGGAAGGCGAAGGAAGCCGCGAAGGGTCACGCCGCTTTCAGGAAGCGCAACATGCGTTTGCGGATACTGGCGACGTGGAAGGTAAAGCGAAAGAGGCGGCCGACGCGCTCAATGGCGATGAAGCAGCCGAACTGGAAAAGGCGCGGAAAGCCTCGGCCAAGGGAAAGTCTGTCGGCTAGGGCAGCGGCGATTTGAGTCGCACGGTCGCAGCGCGACCACAATACGGGAAAGACTTCTCGGGCCTGGATTGGACCTATGGGATAGACTGTTTGGCACCAAGCGATAGAAAGCTTTCGAACAACCGCCTGGTTGCCTCGATAACGGCATCGTCGGACAAGATTTTCGCCACGTCGGCTTGAAGCAATCCTTGCTGGATGGGCAAATATTGACCAGCCATGCTCCATTGCGCAAATTGCCGGCTGGGCATGTCGTCGTGCGATAAAATTGTCAGGCCGTTGTGGCGATCGTCCAAACCGATGTGGTAAAGCCGATCATTGACGCTCGCTCGATCACCCTCAAGGCACTGGATGAAATTGAACCCGTTGTATAGAATCAGCCCGGTAATCCCGACACGCTGATTATTGCGTTCCGCGACGCCCAATATCGACAGAAACTCGTCCTGGTCGAGTCCTGGCCTGGCGGTGCTAACATAAATGAGCGAGGTGATTGACTGGCGGGGCACGAACAACTTTCTACTGGCGGCGTTTGGTCCAACCGAATACGGAAAAGCCGAATAGATAATTTTTGAGCGTGTTGCTCTAACATAGATTAGCGCGGTCGCCGTTCATTCCACGGGCTGCTGATCATCCAGCAGATCGGAAGAGCCACTATCCGACCTTTCTGAATCCACCAGTTTCTCCACATGATCTTCCGGTGATACATCGACAGCCTCTTTGGCCGTCGCTTTTTGTGGTTTTCCGCTCACCGTGGCGGTCGTTTGCTCCTTGGTGATATCCCTTATGATCGGCTGCGCGCCGTTATCGAACCGTAGACGATATATTGGCTCCGGCAGAGCGAAGCCGCATTCCTCCAGAGCATTTTTGGTGACCCCGATCGCCGCGCCCCTCGCCTTCTTGAAATCGCTATTGCGCTGGTCAATCCAGCCATGAAACGCAATCACGATATTGGAGTCGCCGACTTCCTTTATTTCGGCCGTAGCCTCGGGGTCGTTCAGAACGAAATCCTGTCCGTTAATCGCCAAGAGTCCGGTTTCAATGGCAGCCGCGGGATCGTCATCTGCATCGACCCCCAGTTCAAAACTGAACCGGCGCTGGGGATTGCGGGAATAGTTCAATATCTCTGCTTTAAAAACGGTCGCGTTGGGAATGCGCAAATGGTTGCCGTTCAGTGTCATCAAAATTGTTGCCCGGGAGGTCAATCGTACAACCCGGCCTTCCCGCTCACCGATCAGCACATGATCATTGGCCCGAAACGGCTGCCGGATACTCAGCATGATACTCGACATATAATTATCGACGGTATCGCGTAGGGCAAAGCCGACCGCCAGGCCGATTACACCTGCGCCTCCCAGGACCGCTCCGAGCAAAGCCGTGGCGTTTAGAATATCGAGGCCAATAAATATTCCGATCATGATGAAGACGACGCGGATGGATCCCGCGATCAGTTCGGCCAGAAAAATATTCGGCATCACCCGTCGCCAGAAGCCCATCAGCGAAGCGAGAAAATGGCCCAGCAACCCCACCGCTATCGCAACAAGAAAGGCTATCCCGATCAGCGGCAACGCCGACAGGAAATTCTGCAAACTTGCCCCGAATTTGTCGACAACCGGCTCGACGTTGCTACCCACCGACAGATCACGTTCGAATTGCGTGTCGACCGTGACGACGCCCGATACGCGCTGTGCAATGGCTTTGGCCCGGTCTGCGGTTTCGCTATCCGCTATCGGTCCGGTCAGGCGAACGACACCGGCATCAACGTTGACCACGACGGTCTCCAGTCCGTTGATTTCCCTGAAAATACCGCGCAGCCGATCCGCAATCGCGATATCGTCTGCACTGCTGGCCGCGGGATCGATGACCGGCTCCGGATTATCGGCGGTCTCTTCGGCTGCGACCTGACCATAAGCCACCGCGGGTAAGGAGAGGCCGACTGCAGCTGGGCCAAGGCCGATTGCCAAACATATTAAGGTCAGAAGACCGCGATTTAGGGACATGAATTTCCAGTCAGTAACATTCGCATACGCCGTACCATAACAATAGTTCCCGCTGGACCGCAAAAGATAGTTGGGAACCGCAAAGCCTGTCCGATGTTTATTTGTCATAACAACTGTAAAACGAGGACGACATGACAAACAACGCTTCCGTCGATATATTGAATGACATACTTGAAACTCTGATCGATTCAAAACACGGCTATGAAAAAGCTGCCGAGATTGCGGATCGCGATGCCTTGAAAAATTTCTTCTCCCGTCGCGCCGCCTCTCGCAGCGCCATGTCTGCTGCAGTGCGGAACGCAATCATTGACCTTGGCGGCAAGCCGGAAGATGATGGCACGATCCTCGGGTCGGCCCACCGTGTTTTCATGGGAATAAGCGCTGCCGTACAGGACAATGACGAAGCGGCGATTGAAGCGGTTGATAAGGGCGAGGAACATCTTCGCAAGAAATTCGAAAAGGCGCTTGATGATGAAGACCTGACGGCTTCGGCACAAACGCTGCTGCGGAACTACCAAGGTGAATTGAGAGCGGACGGTCGCTTGATTGATTATCTGGAAGACGCGACTTCTTGAACACGTAATTTCAATAACTGTTAAACAAAACAAGGGAAACTATCATGGAATATGGAATTATCGGCCTGCTGATTTTGGCTTTGGATATATGGGCACTGATCAGCGTCTGGGGAAGCGGCTCTTCGGCTGGCGCCAAAATTATTTGGTCGCTGATCATATTGATACTGCCAGTGATCGGTCTGTTGCTGTGGTTCTTTATCGGCCCAAGAGGCTCGGCACGGGCCATCTAGGTCAATAACGGCCGGCCAGTTACGAAACAGCCATAATATAGCTCCGATATTCGTCCATTATCAGGCCGCATATCGGAGCTTTTTTTGTTATGTCTCAGCCGTCCGGCCACACCAAGTTTTCGGGAGACCACCATGGGTAAAGAATCGTCCGGCAAAGCACTGGCAAACGAACGAACGGATCTGGCCGAGGATCGCACGGAGTGGGCTGAAGACCGGACCATCATGGCCAACGAGCGGACCTTTGCCGGATGGATGCGCACCGGATTGGCGGCGGTTGGTATCGGCCTTGGTTTCAATGCCCTGTTTGGCAAGCTGGAACCGCTTTGGGTGCCAAAGGCGATCGCGACCTTGTTCATGATCATCGGCATTTTCATTTTCTGGGCGGCACAGCGCAATGGATGCGCGGTTCAGGCCCGACTGAATTCGCACCAGACCACGCCGGTTAAGCCCACCAATATGCGCATCATTTCCGGATTGATGGGATCCGGAGCCATCGCGTTGATCATCGCTATCTGGGCCATGGATTTTGGGGGCTGAATGGCTGGCGGCGGGGAACCAAATCGGTCTTCGCAAGTAATTATAATGAAAGCAATTTCGTAAAACAGGAGAATAGCATGCGTTTCATTATCAGGACCATTGCCGCCGGAGCAATTTCGATTGCCGCCAAAATCATCATCAAAAAATTGCAGGAAACCGATGACACGGATGCTGCTGCCTCACCCTATCCAGCCGAATAACAACGACCGGCTTATCATTTGTGCTGGGCAATCCCGGCAAATTCATCATCTGCCCGATCCGGATCCAGAATATCGTTGTCCGCCAGCCACTCTTCCACTGCACTGATGTCGGGCGTCTGGTACAACCGTAGCCTGCGCCCCTCTTTACCGAGAGCTTCGATGGTAGCGGCCAGGGATCCGGTTTCCTGAATTGATTTCCGTACCGCGCTCTCGTCTGTCCCCAGATGTTCGGCGATCAAATCATTCCGGATATGGGCAATTTGATCTGCAATCGCTCCACCTTGCGAGAGAGACGCATCGATCGCGACATCGCATTCGCTGTCAAAACCGAGCGAACGGTTGTTGAAATTCGACGAGCCGATCCGAATATACTGATCGTCGATGATCAATATTTTGGCATGGACATAGATCGATGTGCCCGCAGCGTTAAACGGGTGGAACATACGGAACCGATCATATTGGTCACGCGCTTTAACCGCTTCATACAGTCGCGCGCGGGTCGAATCCATGATTTCCGATTCAAGCCACCCTTCCGCACTTTGCGGATTGACAATAATGACTTCGGGGCCCGAGGGCTCGGATAATCGCTTGGCGATGGCGTTGGCGATTTTGGCGGAGGCAAAATATTGGCTTTCTGCGTAGATATAATCTTTCGCCGCAGCAATCAGATCGAGACAAAGACTCTCTATTTCATAGACGCCCGCTTGATCATCCATCTCCGGCAACGAGCGAGCAATAGCAACTGTGCTATCGGTAAATTCAGCGTCCAGCCCCTTGGGCCAGCAGTCTGCGTGAGCGGTGACCGGCTTGGGCTTCTTGCCACCCGCGTCCGTCCAATGCTGGACAGCATATGCGGCCAAGGCGCCAGCGACATCTCCCTGAACCACCATCGCCGCGTCGTGCCATGGGCCAGCATCATTGCCATCGGGTTGCTTGCGATGCGGCTGATCTTCGTCGTGGGATCTCGTATCCCAACGATTATTCGCGACATCGATACCGCTGCAAAATGCCGTATCTTCATCGATTACAATGATTTTTTGATGATGCGCGGCACCGACCGGATGATGCGAGTCGAGCTTGAAATGAACTCTCGGATGAAACAGCCAGCGGATCAATGTTAGCAGACCGGTGACGCGGAAAAAGGATTTCACAGCACCGGTATCCCACCGCAATATATAAATATCGAGATCGCGATTGTTTTTCAGCAACCAGTCGAAATAGGCACCAACCCGCAACGGCCCGTCCGGCGTTTCGGTGGTATCATGCATTTCGACGCGCTCGTCAAAGTCCCAGCCCAACAGCATGACCCGCTGCTTCGCCTGCGCAAGTGACTTGCGCACCGCCCGAAAATAATTTTCGCCATCGATGAGAACGGCGGCCCGTTCCGCGTGCTCGACGCGCCAGCAATTTTTTCCGGGCTTAAACATTTGCGACATGGGCAATCAACCTTTCCCGTCGGTTAGAGTTCCCGCTACCACAATATGGGGTGCAACCAATCCGTTATTTCCGGGTTTTTAAAAGCATGGATGAAAAAGTAGACGAATCGCTCAACACCCTTGAAATCCTAATCGCGCAATTGCAGTCAATGTGGGAAGGCATTATCAGCCTGCTACCCAGTCTGGTGATTGCGCTGCTATTCCTGATCTTCACCTGGATAATCGCCCGATTTGCAACGAATATCGCCGATAGGCTCACCTCCAGGATGGCGATGCGCCCTTCCCTTCGCGAACTGGTCGAAACGCTCGTCAGAATTGCAATCTGGGCGGTAGGCTTGTTGATCGCCCTGACCATCCTGCTGCCCGATTTGACACCCGGCAGCCTGATTGCTGGCCTCGGCGTCGGCACGGTCGCGATTGGCTTCGCCTTTCAGGATATTTTCGAGAATTTTCTCGCCGGCATCTTGATCATGATACGCGAGAAAATGCGGATCGGAGACTATATTTCTTGCGAAGGCATCGAGGGAAGAGTGGAGCAGATCATGCTCCGCGAAACCCATGTCCGCAAGCTGTCGAACGAACTGACAATCGTACCCAATTCCATCCTGTTCAAAAATCCGGTCGAGATTTTGACCGATATGGAACAGCGGCGGCATGAAGTCGTCGTCGGCGTGTCCTACGACACCGATCTGGAAGAAGCGCAGAACGTTATCAGAGCAGCTCTGGAGTCGGGGGACATCGTTGATGACAAAAAGCCCGTCGATATCTTTGCCTGCGAATTCAACTCCAGCTCGATTGATTTCAAACTGCGCTGGTGGTCCGGTTCAACCCAGCGCGATATGCATGAAAGCCGCGACCTTGTAATCCGTGCGGTCAAGCGCGCGCTGGATGACGCAGGCATAGAAATCCCGTTCCCCTACATCACCCATACCTTCAAGGAGGCCATTCCGATGGCTTCTCAGGGAGATTGATGCTATTTCCTGACTGCCTGCCGCGGTTGAAACGGGAATTTCCCTGAAGCCCATTGATAGCGGTACAGCGGGGAGAAATTCTATGACTGAACCATGGTCGTTTCAGAATCAGGTCCAGTCCGTAGACGTCAAGCTCGACAACGGCACCCACATCTGCTTGCGACGCGTCCGCCACTCTGACCGCGGACGGATTGAAGAAGGCATCAGCCAGATGTCCGACCAGAGTCGCTATTTGCGCTTCTTTTCGGGATCGAAAACAATGCCTCCCTCTGTCGTAGAACGTTTGGCGAACGTGGATGGCACCCATCATATCGCATGGGGCGCGGTCAATATGGATGAGGATGGTCATCCCGCCATCGCCGCCGCGCATATGTTTCGTGAAGATGAAACCAGCAAGGAAGGCGAATTCGCCATTGCCGTTCTCGACCAATATCACGGCCAGGGTGTGGCCCGGATATTGATGACAGCGCTATTTCTCGACTGCTATTGCGAGGGGATACGGCACTTGCGGATCGAAATGCTGCGCAACAACAAAAAGGCTTATGGGCTGATCCGGTCGATCGGGGGCATGCCCGGGGTGCTGGAAGGGCCGGTGGCGCAATATGATGTTGTCATCCAAGATGCTATTTCCGCTCTGCGCAAAATGGACAACCCTACCGCTATTCCGGATATCATCGCCGCTTTTGCGGTTGATTGAAAAACAGTCAGTGGCAAGGCCACTTCAAAAAATGGACGATGGCGGAACCAATATGTTTCTGTGGGGTTATCCTAGGTAATCTCTGGACGATGTTTCAAGTTCACCTTCGATCCAAAGGTTTGCGCCAGAAAGCGCGGTCCCAACCAGTTGTGTATGTAGAGGATCGCGCTTTCTGGCCCATCATTCCGGGATTTCCTGGCCAAGAACCGTTTTCCGACCTTCATATCTTATTATTGGCAAGTCTCGACGACATCCTGTGATCGCGCTTTCAGATCCTTGACATCAGGCTTGTGCACGATAGCGTCGAGCGCTCTCGCGAGAGCATCGCGCGAGGCTTCTGATGCGGCCTTCGAGAAAATTTCCGGCCAGGACCGGGCGAGGGCCAGCAAGCATAGCTGAATGCGCTGTTGCACCTCGACCATCCCGGCTCCGTCCCGGGCAATTTTGGTGAAGAAATCGGCGAACAGATCCCGCATTTCTATCTCGGGACCGTGCACCCGCGAATATTTGGCATCTTCGGGATCGGCACTGGCCTCCGCTAAGATCTCGAAGCAGCGCAGGCCACTATTCAGAACCGAGATTGCCGTGCCCGGGTCGTTGACCGCGGGAGACAAAGCCCGGGACGCGATTTCGGACAAGACCACGAGGCCAAATCGGGGATCCTGATCGAAACTGCGATCATGCTCGACCAGGATGGCATCCCGAAACGCTTGCGGGTCGAGGCTCTTTGCCTCCCCGCCGGACAGATACAGCAACGGCCGAGCGGGATAGACAAGCTTTCCCGGGTGAATGGACAGATAGACCGTAACGCCATGTTTCTCAGCGGTTTCTTCCAACTGTTCCATGTCGATGGAAGTGACCAGACCGCTGGCGATATCGGAGCGGACGGCCACAGCTTCCGCTGGCACCTCGACCGGCGGCTGTGCGTTCAGGAACGGGTGCTCGCCATGCCAGCGAAGCGCTTTCGAGGTGGCCCGCTCAACCCGTTCGATCAGGTCATTCATTCTCCCGAACGTCGATAGCTGCTGAATCCAGTTGATCAGGGTGCCGGTGATCAGGACAATGACGGTAATGGTTGCAAAGAACAGGATGATGCGACCGCGATCGTCATAATAGCCGGCTGACAATCCGATAATGCCGACGATGCTGAACAGAAATGTGCCGAGAAAAGTCGACAGGGCATTTTGCGAGCGGTCGTCGGCCAGCATCAGGGCGATGGTCCTGGGTGTGGCTGTACTGGTCGCTGACCCATAAGCCGACACCATGATCGAAACGGAAAAGGCGATAACCGCCAGCATGCTGGATGCCAGAATGGTCAATATGTCCCCGACCGAACCGCTGGCGAGTTCCATATCCGACTTGTACGGGATCAGGGGACCAATCCACTCCGCTGCCGTAGCAGCGACAATCGCGGCGACGCTGAAAAGCATCGCCCGGAACCAGATTTTTTCCGGCAATCGCGAAATATATTTCTTTATTTCCAATATCATGCGCCGCTCTTCACTATCTGTGCGAATATACGCCGCCGGCGAACCCGGGCGATCTTGCGCTTTATTGTTGTCCCGTATTCTTTTCTCAACATTAGGCAGCGATAGCTTCTTTTGGACGCCCCTACTAGCGGGGTTTCCTGCACCGTCAGGACAAAGATTGTCATGATCAGGCTTTCCAGCATCCGGCGAGATGGTCGTCGGTCATTCCGATCGCCTGCATATAGGCATAGATGATGGTGCTGCCGACGAAGCTCATACCGCGCTTTTTGAGACTTTTGGAGATCGTATCGCTGACCGTAGAGGTGGTTGCCATATCGGAAAAATCCCGGGGTCGATTGACCGGTGGAGGGCCATCCAGATGGCCCCACAGCCATGCATCGAAGCTGCCAAATTCCTTTTGCATGTCCAGAAAAACCAGCGCGTTCTTGCGGACCGAGTAGATCTTGAGCCGGTTGCGGATGATCGCCGGCTCTTCGCGCAAGGCTTCCAGTTCGGCTTCATCCATTACGGCACAGCGGTCGACATCAAATCCGTGAAACGCACGGCGATAGCCCTCGCGTTTGCGCAATACGGTCTCCCAGCTCAGGCCCGCCTGCGCGCCCTCCAGGATCAGGTTTTCGAACAGCAGCCGGTCGTCATGGACCGGCACGCCCCATTCTTGGTCGTGATACTCTCCGTAAAATTTCTTGCCATCCTGCCCGCCGAAGCAGCGATGCTTTCCGTCCGTTCCAACCACCGTCATGCGGATCAACTAGCCGATCCCTTCGGATCCGCCAATCCTATTCAGCCGGTTGGATATCCGGAGCCCGGTCCTGGTCCGGCGACCACCAGCCGGTACGCCGCTTGGCCCAGTTGAGCAGCCGGGGGATCGGCGCGTTGCGGTCCATCCATTCGGCATATTCCTTGTAGACCGGATCACTCAGCAGATGCTTTTCCTCGGTCTTGGCGCGCCAGTAATAGACGCCGCTGACCACGGCCATCAGCGCCGTATTGCGGACCAGGTCGGTGGTACTTCCGGAGGTGACCAGAAACGGCATGCTTGCCAGCCACCAATAGGCGTTTTTTGCAACATAGGCCGGATGCTTCGTCCAGCTATAGGGACCATGGGTCAGAATGCCGCGATGGGTCAGATTGGAAAAGCGGAGGCCGAAGGCGACGGTTGCCCAGGCATAGAGTCCGGTCAGGACGACCAATATCCCGCCCCAGAGCCAAAGGACCGTTGAATGCCCCTCGAACCAATAGGCCCAGTCGGCGGTGTTGGCATGATAGTTAAGCGGGCCACCATCCCCCATCAATATGAACGGCGGATAGCACATCAGGGCGGCGACCCAGCCCGCCAGATACGGATTGGCGGTGCGGATGTGCGCATCCAGCGGCTTCATCGTCAGCAGATAGCCCACCGTTGCAAACTGCACATCGACAACGAACATCGCCGTGATCAGCCAACCGGCGATCGCCACGGGATTGCCGTTCAGTTCATTGAGATCAAGCCGGACAAGCTCACCAAAACCGCCGGGCACGATCGAGAGCATGAAGGCCAGAAAAAACCCCTTCACCGCCCAGGCCCGCAGATGGTGGTAGATTTGCTCGCGGTCAAATTCGCCCTTCCCGCCGGTCAGAAACTGGCCAAAATGCCAGGCTCCGTCGCGCGGTTCGATGGCGAAGCGATCCATGAACAGCACATAGGGGATGGAAAGAACGAACAACCAGGGCGCAGCCGTCGTCATCGTCTCCATCGAAAATTGATATTGCCCCGTCCAATACCAGCGTCCGATACAATAGATCGTCGCGATAAGTCCCCATGTCGCCCACAGGCCAGTCAGTTTCACCAGACTGATGTCGAATGTTTCTTTGAGCCTTTTCGGGTTGTGCCAGTCGATCCCGGTGGATGGTCGCAAATGCACCTTGTCCATCAGCAGCGACCAGATCACCATTGGTAGCGCACAGGCGAGACAGGCGGCAAGGGCGGAATAGGGGCCATCCATCCCGTATTGCCGAGCGATCAGGACCCAGCAAGCCAGTCCGATCAGACCGGCCAGGCCGACGCCATGCGAAACCGCTGACCGCGGCCGTGGATCATTGTCCGTGGTTTTGCGTTCAAACATGCGGCTGCTTTAACCAATAATGGTAAGCAACCGGTGAACAGAGCGATTCTATAGAAAAATCCTCGGATTCGCCTAGGAAATTTGGCTGCGGTCGCCTATATCACTGGATAAAGGGGCTGGGATGAATTTGATGATAAAACACGGGAATCTTATGAAAAATATTGGACTTTCGCTCTCCATCGCGATCTTCATGGTTGCTTGCAGCAATGGCGATGACGCCCAGGCAACGGGCAACACATCAGCAGAAAAACAGGCGATGAGTGATATTTCCCCGATAGATCGCAAGCCTTTTGAAACAACGGAAATTGCCAGTTTTGACGAGCCATGGGCGATAACGTTCCTACCGGACGGGCGGATGCTGGTCAGTGAAAAGGCGGGCAAGCTGCAGCTGGTCGATGCAAAGGGGCAGAAAACCGAAATCGCCGGCGTGCCCGAAGTCGACTATGGCGGCCAGGGCGGCTTTGGCGACATCGTTTTGGCTCCCGATTTTGCGACCAGCAATATGGTCTATCTGAGCTGGGTTGAAGCCGGCGAAAAGGACACCCGCGGCGCCGTGGTCGGCAAAGCCCGGCTGGAATTGAAGGGCCAGAAGCCCGCTTTGAAAAATCTGCAAACGATCTGGAAGCAAACCCCCAAGGTAAAGGGCAGAGGGCATTTTTCCCACCGGATCGCTTTTTCACCCGACGGCGAGTATCTGTTCATCGGCTCTGGCGAGCGGCAGAAATTTGATCCGGCCCAGGATATGACCGCCAATCTCGGCAAGATCGTCAGGCTCTATCCGGACGGCACCGTTCCCAAGGACAACCCGTTTGTCGACAAGGACGGCGCGCTTCCTGAGATCTGGTCGCTCGGCCACCGCAATATATTGGGCATAGCCTTCGACAGCGAGGGCCGCTTGTGGAACCAGGAAATGGGTCCGAAAGCCGGCGACGAACTCAATCTCGTTCAGCGCGGGGCCAATTATGGCTATCCGATTGTCTCGGAAGGCGACCATTATGATGGCAAGAAAATCCCCAACCACGACACCCGGCCCGAGTTTGAAGCGCCGAAAGTGGCATGGGTGCCGACGATCGCGCCCAGCGGCCTGATCTTTTACTCGGGCGATCTGTTCCCGGCATGGAAAGGCAGTGCCTTCATCGGCGGCCTAGCCAGTCAGGCATTGATCCGGGTCAGTTTCGATGGCGACACGGCCAAGGAAGCCGAACGGTTCCTGATGGAAAATCGGATTCGCGAAGTCGAACAGGGGCCGGATGGTGCCATCTACCTGCTGGAAGACGGTGAAGGCGGCAGGATGCTCAAGCTGACGCCGACCAAATAAATCCTTGTCCGCCGGTGACTATTGCGAAGCGGTGGTCGTGGTTCCGGACAGGTCGCTCAGGAAATCCCGCACCCGCTTGCCGTTGATCCCCAGATCATGCACGCCAGCACGGCTGACCGAACGCACATCAATGATGCTGGCCGCGCCATTTTCTGCCGCTCTGGCGCGAATCACAATATCGGCCTTAAAGCCGAATAGTGAATAGGTGTCCGTGGCCTCCAGATTGCCCGCCGCCGCGTCGACATTGGCGATATCCCAGCCGCGGTCTTCCGCCAGCCGCTTGGCTTTCTCGATGACCACAGCAACCGGTTGATCGATACGGACTGACCGAATATCGGGATAGGCGTCTTGATGCAGGGTGGCCCAGCGCTGGCGCGGGTTCATTCCGGCCATATCGCTATCATCCGCGCCGGGGATTTTATCCCAATTGTCGTCGCGCAAACTTAGCGCCGTGAATTGCGGCGGATCGGCAAGATTAGTGGTGATGTCATGGATTGCCGGCAGGGTCAGCATGGCGCTTCCGTAAGGGGCGAGATAAGCCAGAAAGCCCAGAGATGCGACGATTCCCAGTCCGAGCAGCGGCCAGCGGGTCTTCAGACCCTTGCGCCGGTTGAGCACAATGAGGGCAATGGCAAGTAGCAGGGCGATGACCGCAACAAGGACGATCCATGGCACCGCTGCAACGGCTGGCTGCCATCCCCACAGCCCGATCCCACTACCACCGGCAGCAACAAGATATGCGAGGGGAGCGGCCACACCGAGCAATGCAATAAGCGCACCCCTGGGATCGCGCCGCAGCGATGCCAACCTCGGCGGCTTTGTCGGGTCCGCTGTTCGTGGGGTTCCGTCGGTATTCTGCTTCTCGTCCGTCACGTTCAAAACTCCCTTAACAGATCAATCTTTTAGCTGGCGCTTGGCGATCATGCAATTGCTACCTATGCGGCTCGACTTTTGCGTCAAAGCGGAGTAGCGCGCGCCTTTCCTGATATACGAGACCAACGACTTGACCAGCATCATCCCTCTCGCGGAAATCGATCCGCAACTCGTCGAAGACCTGCTTGACGCCGCCTTCGGCACTGATCGGCATGACCGCACCGCGTATAAATTGCGCGAAGGCATGACCATGCTCGAAGGCCTGTCGCTGGCCGCAGTGGATCAGGAAAAACACGAACTGCTGGGCTCAATCCAATGCTGGCCGATCGCCCTGACCGACGAACAGGGCCATGCGCACCCGATGATCATGGTCGGTCCGGTGGCGGTTTACCCCGATATTCAGCGCGAGGGTATTGGCCGGGCGATGATGGCGGCGCTGCTGAAGGAAATTCAGCCCGAGGATTCGCTGCCGCTGGTGATGATCGGTGATCCGGAATATTATGAGCGCTTCTTCGGTTTTACCGCAGAGGGAACTGGGGGATGGACGCTGCCCGGGCCGTGGGAACCGTCGCGGCTGCTGATGCGCGCGGGGCCTGCGGGCAAGCCATTACCGAAAACCGGTGCGCTGGGACCCTGGACACGATAGCGAGTCTAAAGCTTTACAGATATGGCACCGGGCAATAGTCCAGATGCATGCCCTACACTCCACCACCCGAAATGGCTTCACTCTCGATCGCGGAAATCGCCGAAATGGCGGCAGCGCAGAAGCTGCCCCCGGTCGATCAATGGGATCCGCAGGATACCGGCGACAGCGAAATGCGAATCGCGGCCGACGGGACATGGTACCATCAGGGCGACCCGATCAAGCGCCCGGCGATGGTCCGCGCCTTTTCCAGCATCTTGCGGCGGGAAGCCGATGACAGCTACGCGTTGGTCACACCCTACCAGAAGCTGAGCATTATAGTGGAAGACGCGCCGTTCAGCGCGGTGGAACTGGAGAGCAATGGCAGCGGCGCTGATCGGACACTCGCATTCCGGCTCAACACCGATCATCTGGTCGTCGCCGATGCCGATCACCCGCTGCGCTTTGGCACCGACAAGCCGCAGCCCTATCTGCAGGTGCGCAAGGGACTGGAAGCGGTGCTGGCCCGACCGGTCTATTATCAGCTCGCGGAATTGGCTCTGGACGAAGCCGCCGACCCGCTTGGCATCTGGTCTGCCGGTACGTTCTTCCCGATGGCGACCGATTCATGACATTGCGCGACCGGCTCGAAAAGGCGCTGGTGAGGGGCCATGAAAATGACCTCGACCATCTGCTCTACAACGAGCGCGATCATATCGACGATCTCAAGATCCTGCGCGACGCCGCGGTGCTGATCGCGGTGACCGATCGCCCCGATCCCGGCGTGATTTTCGTCCAGCGACCGCAGCATATGCGCAACCATCCCGGACAGGTCGCCTTTCCCGGCGGCAAGATCGATCCGGGCGACCGCGATCCGATCGATGCGGCGCTCCGCGAGGCGCATGAGGAAGTCGCGCTCGATCGCAGCCATGTGGATATCATCGGTCTGACCGACAGTTTCCAGTCGGGCAGCGGCTATAATATACAACCGGTGCTCAGCGTGATCCCGCCCGACCTGCCATTTGTCGCCGACCCCGGAGAGGTCGAGAGCTGGTTCGAAGCGCCGCTCGATTTTCTGCTCGATCCGAAAAACCGCACGGTCCACGAAGGGACCTGGAACGGGCGCAAGCGGCATTATTACGAAATCTACTGGCAAGAATATCGTATCTGGGGAATTACGGCGGGGATTTTGAACAATCTCGGGAAGAGACTGGGTTGGGAACCATGAAACTGCCGCCGTCAGACTGGACCGAAAGACGCGGCCTTGCGGCTCTGATCGGCGCGCTGGACGGCAAGGCGCGCTTCGTCGGCGGCGCCGTGCGCGACAGCCTGTTGGGAGTCGCGGTCAAGGACGTGGATCTCGCCACGCCCTTGTTGCCCGAAGACGTCATGAAACGGCTTACGGCGGCGTCGATCAAGGTCATCCCCACCGGCATTGATCATGGTACGGTGACCGCCGTGCTGCCCGACGGGCCGGTCGAGATCACCACGCTGCGCCGCGATGTTTCGACCGATGGCCGGCGAGCCACGGTCGCGTTCAGCGATGACTGGCAGGAGGATGCGGCGCGCCGCGACTTCACCATCAATGCGCTCTCCGCCGATCCGGAAACGCTGGAGATTTTCGATTATTTCGGCGGGCTGGACGACCTCGAACAGCGCCGGATCAGCTTCATCGGCTCGGCAGCGGAACGGATCGCCGAGGATCATCTGCGGATCATGCGCTATTTCCGGTTTCTCGCGCGGTTCGGGCTGCACGAACTTGATTCAGAAGCCTTTCAGGCCTGCGTCGATGCTGCGCCCAAGCTGGAACAATTGTCCCGGGAACGGATTGCGGATGAACTGCTGAAATTGCTGGCAACCGACGATCCACGCATGGCCGTTGGCAAGATGCTGGATGGGAAGATTTTCGAGCATATTGTCGCCGAGACTGACGCGCACGCACGGGTCATATTGGACCGGCTTGTCAGACGCGAAAAGGCGCATGACATCGTCCCTGGAGCCGTTCGGCGTCTGGTGGCTTTGCTGCCCAAGGATTGGGACACGCAAAGCGCAATTGCCAAAAGCCTGAAATTTTCGAAGAAATTGCAAAAGGCGATTGTGGAGCGCGCTCCATTGCAGGGCGATACCAACGTCCGCGCCCTCGCCTATCGCACCAGCGTCGAGGCCGCCCGCGATGTTGCCTTGCTGTTCGCCGACGACGCCGCTCTGCCCGAAATGCTGGCCGACCTCAAAAACTGGCAGCCTCCGATATTGCCGATGAGCGGAGGCGACTTGATCGAGCGCGGCCTGAAACCCGGTCCAATTGTCGCCCGGACTCTGGCCACCATCGAACAGGCGTGGATCGATAATAGCTTTCCGGATGAAAAATGGGTGACAGAATTTGTCGACGGTCTTGATTTCAGCGCCCGTACATGAGCAAAGTCGGATAGAGATAAGAACGAGATTTGCGGGGCGGCAGAGCACCCCAACAAGCAAGAGAATGAGAGAGGCAGCAGATGACAGAGGCCCCAGAAAAAAACAATCTGGTTGAAATGATCGCGTCGCCGCGCAGCGACAGTAGCACCCACTGCACCGCCGCAGACTATGACCGGCTGTACCGGGAAAGCATCGATGATCCCGACAGTTTCTGGTCCCGTCAGGCGGAACGGCTGGACTGGGAAACAGCACCCGGCACCATAGCCAACTGGTCCTTCGATCCGGTCTCGATCAAATGGTACGAGGACGGCGTGCTCAACATCTGCCACAACACGCTGGATCGCCACGTGGCCGCCGGCAAGGGCGATGTCACCGCACTGATTTTCGAACCCGATGATCCGCAGTCACCCGGCCGCGCCATCTCCTATGCCGACCTTTTGGCAGAGGTCATCAAGATGGCCAATTGCCTGAAAAAATTGGGCGTAAAGAAAGGCGACCGGGTCACCATCTACATGCCGATGATCCCGGAAGGCGCGATCGCCATGCTCGCCTGCGCCCGCATCGGAGCGATCCACAGCGTCGTCTTTGGCGGCTTCTCCCCCGATGCGCTGGCCGGGAGGATTGAGGATTGCGACAGCAAGTTCGTGATCTGCGCCGATGGCGGACTGCGCGGCGGCAAGTCGGTACCGCTCAAGACCAATGTCGATGCCGCGCTGGAAAAAGTATCGGTCGAAGCGGTTCTCGTCATCAACCACACCGACAGCGATGTCACCATGACTGCCGGACGCGACCACTGGTATCACGAGCTCAAGGCCGATGTGGCCGAGGACTGCCCCTGCGAACCAATGAACGCGGAGGATCCGCTGTTCATTCTCTACACCTCCGGTTCGACCGGCAAGCCCAAGGGCGTGCTCCACACCACCGGCGGCTATGCGGTCTGGGTCGCGACCACCTTTCACTATGTCTTCGATTACCAGCCCGGCGAGGTCTTCTGGTGCTCGGCCGATATCGGCTGGGTCACCGGACACAGCTATATCGTCTACGGTCCGCTGCTCAACGGCGCGACCGAGCTGATGTTCGAGGGCATCCCCAACTATCCCGATTTCGGCCGCTTCTGGGAAGTGGTCGAAAAGCACAAGGTCAATATCTTCTACACCGCGCCAACCGCGATCCGCGCGCTGATGCGCGAAGGCGACGGCCCGGTCAAAGCGCATGACCGCTCCTCGATCCGCTTGCTCGGCACGGTCGGCGAACCGATCAATCCGGAAGCCTGGCTCTGGTATTATAATGTCGTCGGCGATGGCAAATCGCCGATCATCGACACCTGGTGGCAGACCGAAACCGGCGGCGTGATGATCACCACCCTGCCCGGCGCACACGGCATGAAGCCCGGCAGCGCAGGCAAACCCTTCTTCGGTGTCCAGCCGCAGCTGGTCGACGGCGACGGCAAGATTCTGGAAGGCGCCACCGACGGCAATCTGTGCCTCACCGCCAGCTGGCCGGGACAGGCGCGCAGCGTCTATGGCGATCACGAGCGTTTCATCCAGACCTATTTCAGCACCTATAAGGGCAAATATTTCACCGGCGACGGCTGCAAGCGCGACGCCGATGACTATTACTGGATCACCGGCCGGGTCGACGATGTCATCAATGTCTCGGGCCACCGCATGGGCACGGCGGAAGTCGAATCCGCCTTGGTCTCCCACCCCAAGGTCGCCGAGGCGGCGGTGGTTGGCTATCCGCATGACATCAAGGGACAGGGCATATATTGCTATGTCACATTGAATGCGGGCGAGGAGCATTCAGACGAATTGGTCGCCGAACTGCGCGTCCATGTCCGCACCGAAATCGGGCCGATCGCCACACCCGACCATTTGCATCTGACGCCCGCCCTGCCGAAAACCCGCTCCGGCAAGATCATGCGGCGCATCCTGCGCAAGATCGCCGAGAATGACCATGGCGCGCTGGGCGATACATCGACGCTGGCGGACCCGAGCGTGGTCGATTCCCTGGTCGAGGGACGGTTGAACAAGTAGCCGTGCTCCGCACTTGATGCGGAGCTCTGGCGGCAAGAGGTGTAGCTGGTAGCACAGGGCTCCGCATCAAGTGCGGAGCACACGCCGTTTGCCTGCGCAGGCAGGCATCCATCTCCCATCGGTTCCGCTTGGCGCTTCCGGGAGATGGGCCCCTGCCTGCGCAGGGGCACACAAGCCTTACTTAACCCTCAAACCCGACAAACACCGCCGCCTCATCCACCGGCTTGCGCGTCGACACCACCGCGTTGGCCGGAAAGCTCTCGTCCGGCCAGCCCAGCGCAATACTCTTCATGATTACCTGGTCCTCGGCAATCCCGGCATGTTCGCGGACCACCGGCGACTGCATGATGCCCTGGCTGTTGATCACCGTGCCGAGGCCCCGCGACCAGGCCGCATTGACCAGCGCCGTCGCCACCGCACCGCAGTCGAACGGCGTGTCGTCGCTGCCATCGACCGCGCGGTCATAGGTGATGATCACGCAGACCGGCGCATCGAATTGCCGGAAACCCCGCATCACCCAATCCTGCCGCGCCTCCTTGTCGTCGCGCGCGATCCCCATCGCGGAAAAAAGCTGCTTCGCCACGCCGATCTGGCGCTCGCGATGCGGCCCGGCAAAGGCCGGCCCGGTCCGGAACTCGCGCGATTGCGGCACACCGGCCAGCATCCGCTCGGTGTTGCCCGCCCGGATTTTTGCCAGCGGCTCGCCGGTGATGACGTAGAAACTCCACGGCTGCGTATTCATCGACGAAGGCGCGCGCATCGCCAGCTCGAGAATCTCCTCGATCAGCTCTTTCGGAACAGGTTCAGGCTTGTAACCGCGTATACTGCGACGACCGAGGACAACTTCATCAAACTGCATGACTGGCTCCAAATACAAATTACCGTCGCTGGCTAGCGGACTAAACGGCTGATGCAAACCCCGCTCCTGCTTATAATGGCAGCAGCGGCTGTTCGCCCTTAAAGCAGCCGCTCTATTTGGGTGCATGACGGCGATAATCTGTTAAGCCGAAAAGATGAAAGAACATTTTGAACGCCACAAACAGCCGTGGACCACCGAGGAGGTCCAGAAGCTCCATGCCTTTGCCAAAAAGGGCATGACGCTCAAAGCAATCTCCAAGGCCCTGACCCGTAGCGAGGAATCGATCCGGACACGGACCAAGCTGGACAAGCTCAAGATCGCCAAAAAACGCTGAATCTTGAAAGCCGCTGACGCGACAGCCTCACCTCAGCCTCAGGCGCGCGGCACCCGGATCTTGTCGACCAGCCAGCCAATCTCCTTCGGCGGCGCGGCGGTGAATTTCGCCACCGTGATCGCCACGGCGAAATTCAGCAGCATCCCAATCACGCCAATACCCTCCGGCGAGATCCCGAACAGCCAGTTGGCCGCGATATTGCTGTCCGGCGCCCAGAGCTTGAACCAGCCGATATAGAGGAAGGTAAAGCTGAGGCCCGTGACCATCCCGGCAATCGCGCCTTCGCGATTCATCCGCTTGGAGAATATGCCCATGAAGATTGCCGGGAATAGCGAGGCCGCCGCCAGACCGAAAGCAAATGCCACCACCTGCGCAACCCAGCCCGGAGGGTAGATGCCAAGATAGCCTGCGACCACTATTGCTGCCGTTGCGGCCAGACGCGCTGCGCGCAGTTCGCCTTTCTCGGTGATATTTGGGCGAAAGGTGCTCTTCAGCAGATCATGGCTGATCGACGAGCTGATCACCAGCAGCAGCCCCGCCGCCGTCGACAAAGCCGCCGCCAGTCCGCCCGCCGCAACCAGCGCGATCACCCAGCCCGGCAGATTGGCGATCTCGGGATTGGCTAGCACCATGATATCGCGGTCGACATAGACTTCATTGGAATTGTCGTCCCTCGCTTCGTTGGAGACGACCCGTTCGCCACTGGTCCCGGTACGTCCGGCAAATTCCGGTGCGCCCGCAAAGGCATCGCCCTTGCCGAGCTGCATCCTGCCATCGCCATTCTTGTCGCGCCAGGCAATCAAATCGTTGCTTTCCCAGTTCTTGAACCAGGCCGGCGCCTCAGAATATTCGACATTGTTGACGCTGTCGATGAAATTGAGCCGGGCAAAGGCCCCCACCGCCGGGGCCGTCGTGTAAAGCAGGGCAATGAACACCAGCGCCCAGCCCGCCGACTTGCGGGCATCCGATGCCTTCGGCACGGTGAAGAAACGGACAATCACATGCGGCAGACCCGCCGTTCCGACCATCAGCGCCAGGGTGATACAGAAAACGTCGATCATCGACTTCTCGCCGCTGGTATAGGCGGCAAAGCCCATGTCCTGCAGCACCAGATCCAGCTTCTGCAGCACATAGAGGCCGGACCCGTCATTGACCGTCGAACCCAGCCCCAGTTGCGGCACCGGATTGCCGGTAATCAGAAAGCTGATGAAGAAAGCCGGCACCATATAGGCGAAGATCAGCACGCAATATTGCGCGACCTGCGTATAGGTAACGCCCTTCATCCCGCCGAGCACGGCATAGACGAACACGATCGCCATGCCGATGATCACGCCGAGATTGATCGGCACGTCGAGAAAGCGGGAAAAGACGATGCCGACGCCGCGCATCTGCCCGGCAATATAGGTGAAGCTGATGAAGATCAGGCAGATCACCGCCACCACCCGGGCGGCCTTTGAATAATAGCGCGTGCCGATGAAATCCGGCACCGTATACTGGCCGAACTTGCGCAGATAGGGGGCGAGCAGCAGCGCCAGCAGCACATAGCCGCCGGTCCAGCCCATCAGATAGACCGACCCGTCATAGCCGGCAAAGGCGATGATCCCGGCCATTGAAATGAAACTCGCCGCCGACATCCAGTCGGCTGCGGTTGCCATGCCGTTGACCACCGGATTGACCCCGCCGCCGGCAACATAAAATTCGCTGGTCGACCCCGCCCGCGAGGCAATAGCGATGCCGATATAGAGCGCGAAGGACAGGCCGACGAACAGATAGATGAGGGTCTGGGTCGCCATCAGCTGCGCTCAGTCATCAAGATCATGCTGGCGCTCGATCCGTTTCATCCGGACGCTGTAGAAGATGATCAGCAGAATGAAGACATAGATCGACCCCTGCTGCGCAAACCAGAAACCGAGCGGATAACCACCAATCGCAAATTGATCGAGAAAATCGCGAAACAGGATGCCCGCGCCAAAGGAAACGACGAACCAGATCGCCATCAGCGTACACAGCAAACGGATATTCTGCGACCAGTAAGCCGTTTCATTGGCGCTGGTTTCGCCGTTCTGTTCGGGTGCGTCCGCGCTTTTGTCTGACATGCTGGCATCCCCCAATTTGCTCCTGCCGGTCAGGCTAGAGGCAGAGGCGAATTAGCGCAAACAGGTTTTGATGTCGTGCTCCGCACTTGATGCGGAGCCCTGGAGGCCAGAAGCGTCCTTCGCCGCCAAAGCTCCGCATCAAGTGCGGAGCACCAACACCATCAATCAAACTTGCCCGTTTTCGGAAAACCTGTCGGTGGCAACCGTCCAGCCGCTCCCCGCGCAACCCGCCACATGGTCAGATCATTTTCGGTCCGCGTGCGACCACTGTCGCCACCCATCGCCCAGCTCAGGCCTTCTTCCAACCGGAACACAATCGCGTCCGAAAGGCCGCCATCCTTGTACCGTTGCAGCATCACGCCCTGCCCCTTGGCCATTTCCGGCATTTCGGAGAGCGAGAAGACGACCAGCTTGCGATTCTCGCCGATCGCCGCGACATGGTCGGCACCTTGGGGAATTGGACGAACCACGATCAGCCGCGCATCGCCTTTCAGATTCACCACCTGACGACCCTTTTTGGTCTCGGCGACCACGTCGGCGATATTGCAGACAAAGCCGCGACCCCAAGAAGAAGCGATCAGCAGCTTGCCGTTCATGTCCGCAACCATCAGCGCGATCGGCTCCGCGCCCGCCTCAAGATCGACCATAGATCCGACCGGCTCGCCAAAGCCGCGCGCACCGGGGAGCTTGTCCGCACCAATGGTGTAGAAGCGCCCATTGTCGCAGGCCATCAGCAGCTTGTCGGTGGTCTGCGCGTGGAAGGCATATTTGGGGCCGTCGCCTTCCTTGAACTTGAAGCTGTCGGGTTGCGACAGATCGGCATGCCCCTTCATCGCCTTGATCCAGCCGCGCTGCGACATGATCACGGTGACCGGTTCCTTCTCGATAAAGGCTTCCAGCGAAATTTCCCGCGCCGGCGCCGCCTCGACCAGCATCGTGCGCCGCTTGCCGAGAGCGGTGTCCTCGGCATAAAGCTTGCGCAGATCGGCCAGATCCTTCTTCAGCCGCGTCTTCTGCCGCGCCGGGCTCTCGATCAGCTTTTCCAACCCGTCGCGCTCCTCGAGCAGCTTGTCCCGCTCGTTGCGCAATTCCATCTCTTCCAGCTTGCGCAAGCTGCGCAGCCGCATGTTGAGGATCGCCTCCGCCTGCCGGTCGGTCAGCTGGAACTCGTCCATCAGCATCGGCTTGGGTTCGTCATGGTTGCGGATGATCTCGATCACGCGGTCGAGATTGAGATAGGCAATGATATAGCCTTCGAGCAGCTCCAGCCGGGCGGCAATCTTGTCGAGCCGGTGCTGGGAACGGCGCACCAGCACTTCAATCTGGTGCGTGATCCAGTGTTGCAGCACCTCCTTGATACCCATCACCTTGGGCACGCGGTCCTTGTCGAGCACGTTCATATTGAGCGAGAAGCGGTTTTCCAGATCCGACATCCGGAACAGCGCATTCATCAGATCCTCGGGATCGACGGCGCGGCTTTTCGGTTCCAGCACGATCCGCACCTGCTCGTCCGATTCGTCGCGGATATCGGCGAGGATAGGCAATTTCTTGTCGGCAATGATCTGGGCGATCTGCTCGATCAGCTTGCCCTTCTGCACCTGATAGGGAATCTCGGTGACGACAATCTGCCACGCCCCGCGGCCCTCGGCGTCTTCCTTCTCCCACTTGCAGCGTACCCGCATCGCACCGCGACCGCTTTCATAGGCGGCGTCGATCACCGATTTCGGGTCAACCAAGGTACCGCCGGTGGCCAAGTCCGGCCCCTTGATGATGTCCATGATCTCGGCATGTTCAGCCTTGGGCGAATCGATCAGCAGAGTCGCGGCGTCGATAATCTCGTGGACATTGTGCGACGGGATGCTGGTCGCCATGCCGACGGCGATACCGCTCGCGCCATTGGCGAGCAGATTGGGGAACAGGCCGGGCATGACTTCCGGCTCTTCATCCTCGCCATTATAGGTCGGCTTGAAATCGACCGTGCCTTCGTCGAGGCCATGCATCAGCTCGATCGCCGTGCGCGTCAGCCGCGCCTCGGTGTATCGATAGGCCGCGGCATTATCGCCGTCGATATTGCCGAAATTCCCCTGCCCGTCGACCAGCGGATAGCGCAGCGAGAAAGTCTGTGCGAGCCGGACCATCGCATCATAAACCGACTGGTCGCCATGCGGGTGATATTTGCCGATCACGTCGCCGACCACACGGGCACATTTCTTGTAGCCCTGCGACGGCTCCAGCTTGAGCAATCGCATCGCCCACAGCAGGCGGCGATGCACCGGCTTCAGGCCATCGCGCAGATCCGGCAGCGAGCGCGCGGTGATCGTCGACATCGCATAGATCAGATAACGTTCGGATAAAGCCGCATCGAACGGCGCTTCGACGATCGCGTCAAATTCATCTTCGGGAGCCGCTTCGGGCGCATCGGTTACATCACTCATGCTGGAGGCGATAGCAGGGTGGATTCAGGGTTGGTAGGGGGAAAGTGGTGTTGGGCAACGGCATTATTCCTCTCCCCTTGAGGGAGAGGACAACGGAGACTTGCCGCCGCAGCTTTAGCGGAGGCGGTTAGTCGGAGTCGGTGAGGGGTTTTTGCGCGGTGCCGCCTCCCCTCACCAACGTCGCCTAACGAGCAAGCTCGTAAGGCTTTGATATCCTCTCCCTCAAGGGGAGAGGATCAATTGGTCACCCGCCGCTCGCTACGATAATAGAGAAAGGCAAACCACAGTGCGACCGCGCCGAGAAGGTGCCAGACGGCATGACCCTGCAACAGGCTTTCGGGCGCACAAAGCTGGCCGCGCTGGTCGAGATTCCAGATCGTAAAGGCCACAACATTGGCGATAAGCCCCGTGACATAGTAGCCAGTGCGGACCTGAGGCCGCCGCGGCCGCGCAAAGACCAGCTCGAGGATAATCGCGGCGAGCAGCACCACCGCGAAGAGCCAGCGGCGAACCTCGGGCAGCGCGTATAGGATTGCAACCAGCACAGCGCAAAGCAGCGCATAATAGATCATCACACGCCGATCCGTTATGCCGCGCCACTTGGCCAGCGCACTGATCAGAAAAAATGCGCTGATCAGATACATGCCGAGCACATCGAAAAACTGACCCCACAGGGTGAGCGTCGCGTGGAGCAGCACCGATCCGATCCCGACGACAATCGCCGCCCCGCCCAGCACGCTTGCCGCCAGCGGCGGAAAGGCCGACATCCAGTCCCGCGACCGGGCCATCAGGATCATCAGCAGACCGGCAAAGACATAGCCGAAGGACGACAGACTGTTGGCCGGTTGCAACAGCAACGCTCCCGTCCTCGGCATTTCGCAGAAGCATCTCGTTTCCGTGCAACTCGCTGACGCAAAACGCGACCATTCGGGACCGATCCCATTCAGCAAGGATATGGTGATCGCTGCGATCAGAGCGGACAAGGCCGCCGCTGCGAACAACCGGCGGCTCGCCATGGTCATCGCGCCAGCCATTCCGCCGGCAGCGACAATCCTTCCCGTTCATTGTCCCAGATGATGCTCATGATCCACCAGCGCCCGGAACAATCGATGCCATCATTCCACAGATGCACCATATTCACCCCGCGAAACTGGATTTCGGGATGATCCGGCGTTTCGCGGGCCTCATAACTGCTGAAGACATGCGCTATCTGACCGAAAATATCCGTCTTTCGCCCGATTTCGATCTCGTAGAAGCTTCGCCCAGCCAGCAGCGGAATCGTCGCCTCGACAAATTCGTCAAAGCTGAAGGTAAAGGCAACCGGCGCGCCGTCGACAATTCTGGTGCGGTTGATCAGCGCCCGGGGATGGTAAATTTCCCGGTCACGCTCCCAGTCCTGGCCGCCCGACGGGCCGGAGATGCACTCGTAGAGCGTTTCCATTACTTCATTGATCGTGCCATATTTGGTCATCGCAATCCCATTCCTCCAGTTCCTCGCGGGATCGATCATGAAACGGGATTGATTGCGCCGCAAGCCGCTTTGGCATATAGGAAGGCTCGGTTGCCCCGATCCGTTCAATCCGCTGCGATTCGAACCGTCGGGGCTTGATTTTTTGTCGCTCTCTTTGCGAAGTGGAACCAAGCAATGTCCCGTCGTCGCCAAATCTATGAAGGCAAGGCCAAGATTCTGTATGAAGGCCCGGAGCCCGGCACGATCATTCAATATTTCAAGGATGACGCCACCGCTTTCAACGCCGAGAAAAAGGGCACGATCAACGGCAAGGGTGTGATCAACAATCGCATCAGCGAGCATATTTTCACGCTGCTCGGCCATATCGGCATCCCCAGTCACTTCATCCGCCGGCTCAACATGCGCGAACAACTGGTCAAGCAGGTCGAAATCGTTCCGATAGAAGTGATCGTCCGCAATGTCGCCGCCGGTTCGCTGTCCAAGCGCCTCGGTATCGAAGAGGGCACGCCGCTGCCGCACACTTTGCTCGAATATTGCTATAAGGATGATGCTCTGGGCGATCCGCTGGTGGCAGAAGAGCATATCGCCTGCTTCGGCTGGGCCAGTCAGGAGGAAATGCAGGATATTTCCGCCATGGCGATCCGGATCAACGATTTCATGGCCGGCATGTTTGCCGGAATCGGTATCAAGCTGATCGATTTCAAGCTTGAGTTCGGCCGGGTGTTCGAAGGGGATTTTTCGCGGATCATTTTGGCCGATGAAATCAGCCCCGATGGCTGCCGTCTCTGGGATATTGAGACCAACGAAAAGCTCGACAAGGACCGGTTCCGCCGCGACATGGGCGGGGAAGCTGAAGCCTATCAGGAAGTGGCCAGACGGCTCGGGCTGTTCCCCGAAGGCGTCAGCGAAGTTCTCGACCTGAACAGCGAACGGAAGAAACGCGGGAAATAGACATAGACCGGTAGTTTTTGCCTGTTCGAACCGATATTTTGATCCGCGGCCAAGGGTAGCGCATCAATCTTGAAATGTGCGCCGTCGTCCAGGCGAAACAGCTACGCTTGGCCAATTTTCTTTCTTACTCTTGCCCCCTCCAATCTTGCCGTTATAGCAGGGCAATATTGGCGGCGGCACAACGCGAGGGCGAAGCATGAAAGTCAGAATATTTGTAACGCTGAAGGACGGCGTCTTGGACCCGCAGGGCAAGGCCATCCATCATGCACTGGAAAGTCTCGATTTTTCCGGGGTGAATGATGTCCGCGTTGGCAAGTTGATCGAGCTGGAAGTCGATTCATCGGTTAGCCGGGAAGAGATTGACAAGATGTGCGACAAATTGCTCGCGAACACGGTCATCGAAACCTACGAAATTGAATTACCGAAAACCGCGCTGGAGACGCACTCCTGATGCAATCGGCAGTGATCGTCTTTCCCGGCTCGAACTGCGACCGCGACATGGCTGTCGCGCTCGAGACGGTTTCGGGTCAGAAGCCGCATATGGTCTGGCACGGTGATACCGACCTGCCTGCCGGGCTGGATGTCATCACGATTCCGGGCGGATTCTCCTACGGTGATTATCTCAGGTCCGGAGCCATGGCGTCCCGTTCCAACATCATCAAGCCGGTCATCGAAGCGGCGCAGCGCGGCGTGAAGATACTCGGCGTCTGTAATGGCTTCCAGATTCTCACGGAGACGGGCCTGTTGCCCGGCGCGCTCATGCGCAACAGCAACATGCATTTCATCTGCAAAGACGCCGAGCTCGAGGTAATCAATACCGATAATATATTCACGGCGCGCTATGCTGGGGATACGTCGGTATCAATCCCGGTCGCTCACCATGATGGCAATTATTTTGCCGACGATGATACGTTGGATATTCTGGAAAAAGACGGTCGGGTGGTGTTTCGCTATCAGAGCGCTATCAATGGCTCAGCGCGCAATATTGCCGGAATCATTAATGAAGCGGGCAATGTCTTGGGGATGATGCCGCATCCTGAGCGCGCGATCGACCAAAAGCACGGCGGCACAGACGGACTAGCCCTGTTCGAAAGTCTGCTACACTAGTCTCTTGTGCCAACCCGTTCATACTGACGAGCAATGGTCGGCAGGATTGTCGGAGTTTTTAGCTGGATTGCAAGTGCCCGTAACCATCGCGCATCGCCCGAACTGATACCAACTCTGACCCTGCCAGCAAGCGGCGGGCATCGATACGGCATGGGGTGCAATGTCTCATGAATGGCCAAGCGAGCGCCATTCTTTGCCCCGCGGACTCGTCTACCTTGCTAACACCAGAATTATCGGACGTTTGGACGTTTCGGGTCACTGACCGATCACAAGATCCCGGCCGGGCTACCGTGTTGTCACAAACCCGCTGTCGATCAAATTATCAATCCGCGCCACAAACAAAAAAAAGGGCCGGTCCGAAGACCAGCCCTTTTCCTAATTGCTATTGTATCGGTATTAGTTACCGGAACCAGGTCCGTACATAACTTCAACACGACGGTTCTGAGGTTCACGAACACCGTCTGCGGTTTCAACGCGAGGACGCGATTCACCGAAGGCTTCACTCGAGATAGCGCCGCCGCTGATGCCGCGCGATTCAAGATACGCACGAACAGCTTCGTTGCGACGCTGGGACAGACCGACGTTGTAGCTGGCAGAACCAGATTTGTCAGCGTGACCAGCCAGCATGACCTGAGCCGAACCACAATCGCCATATGCGGTAACCGCATTGTCGAGAACCGAAGCCGCTTCTGGTGTGATATCCGACTGATCCCAGTCAAAGAACACAATATAAGGGCCAGGTGCACACACTGCCGCTGGTGGCGGTGGTGGTGGTGGTGGTGGCGGTGGTGGCGGTGGTGGAGGCGGTGGAGGCGGTGGTGCCGCTGGTTCGCCGCCGAAGTTGTAAATCAAGCTACCCAGAATCGAGTGGGTCCGCAGACGCGTATTGTTTGCGCGGCCAACCTGATCGACCAAGTTGATTTTATCAGCATTGAAGAAGCGGTATTTCAGTCCGACATCCCAGCTATCGCTCAATGGCGCACGAACGCCTGCAAGCAACTGCCATGCAAAACCGGTATCCGAATCATCAAGATAAGGGCCGGCAAAGATGTTCGTTACTTCGGTCCGTGCAACGCCGACGCCGCCGCCAGCAAAGCCCTGGATGCCGTCATCGTCGCCAAAGTCCAGCAAGCCGTTCAGCATGAAGCTGAGCGCATTGACTTCACCATTGATTGCGGTTGGGCCAAAAAAGTTCGCCCCGCCGCCGCCTACGGACTGTGGGATACCAGGCGCATTGGCTTGTACTCTGTTGGCAGCTGCTGCTTTATAACCAACTTCAGCTTCCAAACGGAAACCGCCGAAATCATAACCAACGATACCATCAAAGTCGTAACCAGCGTCATGATCAACTTCAGACGCGCCGTTGTTACCAGCTACGTTGATCGACAGATCTTCAGCGATCATTGCACCGCCCTCAACACCGACGTACCACTGGTTATCACGAGCCAGTGCAGGTGTAGCGAGCGCTGTGGAGGCAAGCGCCATTCCTAAGGCAAGCTTCCGCATTTATATTCCCCTTCTCATTTACGTTCTAAATTCACGCTGCTTTCTAGCCCCTAGGTCCGTATAGTGCAAGCGGACAAATCGCAGAACTGTTGCGAAAATGTCGCCATTTTCGGCATTTAGCCCAAAAAATAGCCTATAAACCTCGCTGCATAGTGGAAATTCCAATATCAATGCGTACCCAACGCGGATTTCAAGGGCCGGACTTCACAATTCCCTGCGCTTTCAGGGCCGTCAGGATCGAATCGATCGCGATCCGCGCCTCCACGTCAACAACCGAGCCAGCAGCCGGACTCGCTACCGCATCTGCAAGTAGCCACGACGTTCGATACACCGCAAAACTGTCGAGCGCTTCAATATAGACGCGCATCAACGGAGATGGGCTTATGAAAAGCCAGCCATTTCCTGTCCAGCCAGCGATCTGGTCATCATGATCCAGCCAGTCGCCCGTGGCATCCGGGCCGACGATCCACGCCTGCCCGGCAACGGCAACAACCGCAGCAGGATCGGTCTCGATCGCTTGCACGCAGGGATGGATCAGAAAGTCGGCGCGCACCAGGGCTTCGTTGTGGAATAATTCCTTGTGTGCCTGCCCGGTCGCGAGCAGCGGGAGTTTAAACCGTTCGGTTTCCAAAAGGGCCATATTCTCTATCTTTCCAGAAATGATGCAAAAATAAGTCGAGGTGGAGTCAAAGCGGTATGTCGAACGCCAGTGGCGCGGACAGGCCATGCGACCCGATTTGGCAGATTTTTGCGGTTATACTGCTGCTATTATTTGCTAGAATCGGTGCGATCTGGTCGGCAGCGAAAACCAACTGCGGCTGGCTAGTCTCGATCACAATCGCAGGTTCGGAATCGACCTCCTCTGCCAGTTCAACCCGATATTTTTCGAACTCCTCGGCCAGCGGCACTTCGACATGATCAGCCCAGATAGTCCCCGCCCGCGACCGCCGAGTCCATTCGATTCGAAGGTCACCGCCGTCGAGAAATTTCCACTTGGGGTGAACGGGTGACCATGGAGTCAAAGCCCGACCCGGAGACGTGATTGTCGCAGGGATGGGATCGAGATCTTCGCGTCCCAGTGCAAGGACACCAACGGGCGAAAACGGTGCATAATAGGCAGAACCGATTTCCAGCATCGACCCGCCGTCGAGCAGAACAAAATCTTCACCGGCCACATGCCTCTCCATTTCAGCTTCGGTGCCGCCCAGCCCGCGAATCAGGCGAGAAAGACGAAAGCGACCTTCTGCCAAAGGCAAAGCTTTGGCGAACTGGATGATCTCCCGCCCGACCACCGCGATATTGCGGCCAGCGAGCAATTGGGCATAATCGGCATAAGCCAACATCATCCCCGCATGGTTCAAATCCACATCGATATGATTGACCTCATCAATCAACGCGGGATTGGCAAAATCGAGCGCCCCTGATGTGGTGCCGATGACGGTTGGAGCCGGTATATGTCCGATAAAGGCGCCCGCCGCACCGCCGGATCCAGACGCAAAAAGCTGTGCATTTCGCCAGCCGGCATCGCCAGCCGCCGCCGCATAAAGTCTGACCGAGTCCGACACCGTCGTCGGCGCGTCTACGGCAAAGGGCAGGTCGATGAGCAGGAGGCGGGTTGAACCGGCGCGCAGATCAGCATCGGCCACGCTTCTGCCCTGCTCTGATCCGGCAGCGGCCAAGCCTGCATATGGGTTCGCTCGCATCAACGAAAGCTGCACAAAACCGCTGCCAATCTCGCATTCGCGGACGCGCCAGAGGCCATCGATACCGTCGCATTTGACCAGCTTTCCCGGACGGTACGCACGACTATCCAGAGGCACGGCAACCTGCAAAGTCGAGCGCTCATCATATTCCGACCACAGGCTGGTTGCGGCGATGGTTCTGGCTTGGTCCGCACCGATTGTCGCGGGAAAATCTCGCACCACGGATATCCGGCCGGTCCCCGGGCGAAAAGCCGACTGGATGCCGGATTGATAGTCGCGGACCGGATCATAATAGCGGATCGACACCTGTCTCGGTGCAGCCGAAATCGACGCCGTGCGCCTGGCCGGTGGTGCAAGGTCCTGCCTTCCCGCCGCCCGCACAAAATTGCTGTCTATTGGCGTGGCGGAGCCGGCATCTGCAACAGACCGGACTAGTGACTGGATCCGGTCAATGCCGCCTGGGTCCGAGGACAAGGACAGCGGGATGATATCGGTCAGCGAACGCAGGGCAGCCTGACGGTCTTCACCGCCGGCGGCATAGCCTATCACCGCATCACCCGCTGGCATGGCAATCCGCTGCCCCGAAATATCGGCGATAATATCGGCAAAAGTCACCGAGCCATCGTCGGCGATCACTTCGAAGGTCAGAGACGGGATCCTATTGCCATATTCGGTCAGATCCATGTCTTCGAAAACCGCTAGCGCCAGCCCGCGATAGGCGGGCGTTCCACCACTGGCTTCCGCACTGGCCATCAGACCGTCAACCGCTTGATCCTCGGCCCCCGAATGAAAGGCGAACCGCGCTTCGGTTTTGAAATCTCCGGCGGCCCCGCGGAAGATCTTCCCGTCCGCCCATATCCGGCCAATGCCGTCGATCCGGCGACTGGACAGAGCCACCGCGAAACAGGCGGAATAGCTGTAGACTGTCGTGCTCGGTCGCCCCTTGCCGCCGCCTTCCCGATTGCGCGTTTCCTTCAGATCGGTCGCCCAGATCACCGTTCCCGCGACCCGCATCCTGCCAAACAGGCGCGGAATCTGGGAGCCATAGCCGGACGTCTGCACGGCCAGCTCCTGCAAGCGGGGGCCTTCCCGACCCTTCGGCCTGAACAGGATATTCTGGTCCAGCTGCTGACCAATTATCGTCCCCAGTGCACCGCCGATCGGCCCACCGATTGCGGTCCCCACGGCTGACAATAGCAACGTCGCCATTCAATCCTCCGCCAGTCTGAAAATAGCGGCGATCGGCCACGGCGCATCGCCGGGACAATAGACCACCTTGCCGAGGCCTGCGTGGGCATGGACAAAGCCGTTTCCGGCGCGGATCAGGAAATGCCACTGAACCGGGCTGGGCCTGACCAGAACGATATCGCCTTCGCACAATTTGGTTTCCGGCGGAAAGCGCTCAAAGCCGGTCTCCGTCATGAATTCGCTGATCGATCGCTCCGATCCACCCCGGATCGAATAGCCATTGGGCACATCGCACTCAAAACGCGCCGCGATCAGGCATTGCTCGGCCAGGCCGATACAATCGAGTCCCGCGTCTTCGTCCCGGCCGTGCAGGCAAAACCGCGCGCCGCACAGAGCCATCGCCTTGTCCGCCATTTTACTGGACCTCCGTTTCATGCGCCGGGATAGCGGGTGAGCAAGTCATTGCCCGGCAGATAGGGTTCCCCGCGAAAATTGATGCTGTTGGCGAAACGATCCCGGCAGGTGGAAAAATTCTTGTCGCACCCTTGGGTGAGCAGCACCGCGGTCCCTTCGGTAACGGGCTGGGAAGGCAGATCGGCTAACCGCACCACATCGCCCTGTCCGCCGATGATCGCGAAGCTGAGTCCACAATTGGCTCCGCCCAGAAACCGCAGGGATCCGAATATGAAATCGGTGGCGCTATCGCCCAGTGCGGCTATTTCGATCTCGTCACCGCTGATCGAAAGCACCTGTTCTTCTCGCTGGTAGCGGTGCAGACTAAGCTTGCAGTGGCGGTCACCAAATTCGGCCCGGCAGGTGGGCGATGTCAGCGTCGCAATCGGTTCGTTGAGGAAGTATGTTGCGCCAAGCATCTCCACCGTAAAACTGTCACCGGAGCGGACAATCTCGCCAAATTCTCCGCAAATCAACGGTAGGGGTTCGGCATCCGGCTGCTCCCAGTCGACCAGCGAAATATAGAGCAGCGCGCCATCCCAGCGCCCGCCATCCAGATCCGTTTCGGCGATCGCCGCACTGGTCATCACCCCGGAAATTTCGACATTGTCGATGTCGAGACTGTCGGACAGAGCGACTGACGACGGCACCATCCCCGGCGCCGCGCGATAGCGAAACGCATCGATGACCAGATCGCGGTCATGCGAGGTGAAGCCCAGTGCAAACCCATCCGCACGCTCTAGGCGCCAGAGATAAGCGCTGGTGGTAACCTCCCGGTCCAGCCAGTCCAGGCTCATGACGGCTCCCGAACCTCGACCAGCAGCACCTCGGGGATATCGCCAGCCAGAAAGGTCGCATGGCTTACCGTCAGCTGGTCGCTGGCAAAGCGGACCGGCACATCGAACAGAAAACCGGCCGAGATAGCGCTGTCGTCCGGCGGCGGGCTGTCAAACGACACCATTCCCGCCGGACCAAGCGACCAGTCGCCAACCAATTGCCCGTCCACCGCGACCTGCAGCGAATCCGGATCGGGCCGGGTAATCAGCCTTTGCTGCGGTTCTGTGGCGGGATCGCCATAGCTTTTCACCAACGGAAAGTCGGTCCGCTGACCATCGCCTGTACCCAGAAACTGGTCGACCGGCGTTGGCTCGCCGACCATCTCACGCGAACTGTGATCATAAGGATCGCGAAACCGGAAAGCTTTGGCAGCACCCCGCCGCGCCCGGAAAAAGGCGATCAAATCGCGCAACTCCGCTTCGCTCCGGATCCCCGGCCCGACATCAAATTCCATCCGGGCATCGGCCCAGTCGCTGTTGCGTTTCTCGTGACCGGAGATGGTGGTGACAATATTGGTGGAAAATCCCGGCGACACGCTGGCTCCCTGGCCAATCGCGAGCGGGAACAGCACATCGTCAAAAGCATTCACATCCGCTTCCTCTTCCTGAAAATAGGTAAATCCGTCACGCGCGACCTGCGGCAATGCCCAGATATGAATCTCCGCGGTCCCGCGCTCCCGGGCATCGGCGATAGCCTGCGCCATATTGGCCCAGATATATCGATCCACTGCGGTCAGCACGAAGCCGGCAAAATAATGCTGTTGCTCGACCGGATAGCCCAGCCGCTGGGCCGTCAGTTGGATCCCGCTGCTCGTCGCCGCGCGGTTGCCGGCAATCACCCAGTCATAATCTTCGAGTTGCAGCACGTCGAAAGCGGGAGAGGCCCAGCCCATCGGCAGATTGGCCCGTTTGGCTTCCGGAGCCTGCTCGTCCAAAATCGTCGGCAAATAAGCGAGCAACAGCGTTTCCACCGGCGTTGATGCCGCTTCCGTCCTGACCGCATCCAAAAGATCAGCCGTCGACTGCGCCAATAGCGCACCGGCCTGATCCAGCAAGGCCTCTTGCGCCGCTGTCTTCGGGCCGTCGATGCTCGCTATGCTGACCGAATTCACGCCAAATGCAGCATCGGCAGCGGCGTCATAAAGGCAAATCCGCTTGTCCGGCATGATCCACCACCACGGCTCGCCCACCTGAAAGCGGATCGCTGCCCCCGCATCTCTTGCAATTGCAACAAAAGCCCGCGCCACCGCCTGCAGATAGGTCATCGCATTGTCATTGGCGGGCGAGAGCAAGGTCGAGGGTGGCTCCCAACCGGTCAGCGCCGGATCGCCATTTTCCGCTCGCTGCTTCCAGTCGTTCCAGCAATGCGCGTCAAACAGCTCGTAGGACAGCGACAGGATCACCGAAAAGCCTATCGCTTCGGCGCGGTTGATCCAATCGCGATGCCAAACCGCCGTCGGCTGATTAATCGCGGCAAATTCCTCGCCCTCCTGGGGCGCAGACAGGCTGACATAAAGACCGTCCCCGACCGTCTCCAGCCGGAAATAATGGCTCATCCCGAGATAATGATTGATCGATCCACGATAGCCCAGCGCCCGGATTGCCCGCAGCAGCCGCTCCGGCGTCTGGTTGAAACTGTCGTCATAGGCCGTCGCCATCGAACAACCATTTTCCGGCAGCATGACGTCACCAATTTCAAGCACCGCACCCTGACCATCCGCCTTGATCGCACTCATTTCCACCCAGCCGATCTTCGGCGTCGCATAACGCGTACCCAGTTCATCATAGGCCGGCGGAATGATGGAAATGAACAACCGGTCGATATCCTCGGGAAAGACCGGGTCGGCCTCCCCTGGCAACAGGAAGCCGCCTTCGACTTTCGAAAATTCGATCGAAATCTGCGCATCCGTTGGCGTGCCGCTCGCATAATTCCACAAGCGGACATACCAGCTTTTGGGATCACCCACCGCATCCCGCCCCTCGATGGTCAGCGTCGGTCCGTTGATTGCGTCGAGCGGCATGATTCCCCAGGATCGCCAGCGAAATTCCCATTTAAGCCGCGAATAATCGCGCTCCGTTTCATAAGCGAGCAGCGGATGATCCAGCGCATCTTCGCTGTCCCAGATCAGCCCGGCGAGTTCGTCACTATTGTAGAAAACCGCATCGACCCTTAGCGCATCCGCCGCAGTCGTAACCACCGATGCCATCATCGGTCGCGGAAAATTGATCGTCCAGAAACGCGGATCAAAACGCTGGATGAAGCTGCTCTGCTGCCCCGTCCGTTTGTCGGCAAGCCAGAAACCCATATCAGCCCGCCTTTGCCGTCAAAGCATTGCGCACCGCCCGCGCAACTTGTCGGCTTGACCGGCGCATCTGGTCGGGCGCGCTGCCCTGGCCATTGTCAGATATATTGATCGTCAGCCGGATATTGGGCGCGCCACCGACCGAGCCGCTCTGTTCGATCCGACCCGCCGCTGTCGGCACAAATATCTCTGGGCCGCGTTCGCCAACCCTGTAAGCCCGACCACCGCTAACCGGCCCCCCAGTTGCCCGTCCCGGCGCACCGGCAAAGGCACTCAGCAGCGATGCACCGATCTGCACCAGACTACCGCCGCCGCCCAGCGCACTGTTCAACCCTGAATTGATCGAAGCCCGCGCAATATCGTTCATCACCGACAGCGCCACCCGCCGCAAATCCTCGAAATCCAGCGATCCGCGCCGGATAGCGCGGCTGAGCGTGGTCTCAAGTGCCGACCCCGCCCGTTCCAGTCCCGATGCAAAGGGACCGTCAAGCTGCCCTTTCATATCCGCCACATCCTTGGCAAAACCGGCGGTATCCGCGCGCACGCTGACCACCAGCCGTTCGATTTCTTCATCCATCGGGGAAGGTCTCTTTCAATTTTTCGAGTTGAGTTATGCCGAGCGGGGCCTGGTTCTGATGACCGGGTGTATTTTCAGAGAAAGCAGCAAATATCGCGGCCAGCTCGGCGGGCGTGGCGTTCCAGAATTGTTCGGGGGTCCAGCCGAGGACGGCGGAGACTGTCCCGGATAATTGAAAAACTAACGTGCCGAATATCCTGTTCTCCCGCGAAGGCGGGAGTCCATCTCCCGATGGTCTCGCCGACGCTATAATCGGAGATGGGCCCCGGCCTACGCCGGGGCACCGCTCACTTATCACCCACACCCGACAAAATCTGCTTCAACAATATCTTCAGCGCCGGCGTAACCCCCGCCAGCCCCAGCGCCATCATTCCCTCACCCAATCGCTCCTGGGTCAAACCCTCCGGTCGATCCCGCACCACGTGCCAAAACAGAGTGACAATTTCCGACAATAACAGCCGCCCATTCGCCGCCCGCTCAACCAGATCGAACAGCGACCCCAGTTCCTCTTCCGCCGCCACCAGCGCCGCAAATGTCGGTCGCAGAACGATCCGCTCACCGTCAATCATCAGTTCCGCCTCGCCGCGCAGGCGATTGGCCGGATCAGACATTGATCACCGGTCCGGAGCTTTCGAGGCTGAGCGTGTAACTCCGCTCGCCGTTATAATCGCCGCTATAGTCGAGGCGAGCGACCAGAAAATCCCCCTGCATGCGCTCGCCGCCTTCAAAGCTGAGTTCATAGGCATCAATGACACCGCCCAGCGCATGATTCTTGATCCGAATCTCCGCTTCCGAGCCGGTAAACACCCCCGCCCCGGACACCGAGACCGAGCGTATTCCGGCACCCGACAGCAATTGCCGCCAGCCGCCGCTATCCTTGCTGGTAATCGCCACCGGCTCCCCGTTGACCGTCATCTGCGTGGTCCGGAGACCCGCGATGGTGGTATAGCCGACCGGGCTCCCGCCATCGCCAATCTTGAGGAGAAAGGCGCTGCCTTTTTCTGCTGCCATAATCTGGTTCCTTTATGTAATTTTGTGCCCCTGCGAAGGCCGAGCAGTCCATCTCGTGCGAGACCGACCCGGCCGCCCACAGTGCCCCTGCGAAGGCAGGGGCCCATCTCCCGATCTCGCGGCAAGGAGAAATCGATATTTTGCGCGCCAACCGAGCGGCACGAGATGGACCCCCGCCTGCGCGGGGGCACTAGTGTTTCAAAACCCGCGCCCGATACTCCATCAACCCGCTCCACGGACCAGTCGCCCGCCGCAAAATCCGAGTACGACGAAAATCAAATGTGATAATCTGCCACCCCGATGCATCTTCCAGCCCCGGCTCCAGCGCCTCCTCGACCAGCGCCATCACCCGGTGCAAGCGCGCCGCCGTCTCGCCGTCGTCATATATGGTCAAAGCCAGGCTCAGTTCCCGGCCAACACCCCCCTTGTGACTCCAGTCGAGCGAGGCACCAGTCGCCAACGCGATATACGGAAATTCCGCGCGCGGCGGCGGCCCGTCGAACAGGCCGCTGATCAAATCCATCAGCGGCACATGCGCGTTCAGCTGCGTGACCAGCGCCTGCTGCACCGCTTCCAGCGCGCTGCTCACCGCGCACCCCGCATCAGAAAGCCGATATCGCGCAGGCTGCTATGCTCGAGCAGCCGCTGTTTCAGCCGCCGTGCTTCCACTTGAATTCCTCCTGCAGTTTCGATGATTCGCGCATCCGCAGGCAATTCCGCCGCCAGCGCCGATTCGATCTCGGACTTGACCCGCACCAGCCGCTGCCCGGCAATCTCCTCCCCGCGCCTCTGCAATTTCTCCATCATCTCGTTTCTTCCGCCAGCAAAATGGTTTTCGGGATCAGCCGGTGCTCCAGAACCACGCTCGCTATGACCATCACGCGCCCGGTCCAGAGCAACCGGTCCCCCGGTCTGATCGCTTGCGTCTCCCGCAAGACAAACCGCCAGCGCGGCAAGGCCGAGCGGCTTTCGCCCGCCTCCCCCCGCCCGCTGTTCAAAGTTTCCGCCGCCGCCCAAAATTCGCCAATCGTGTCAAATTGCGCTTCCGCAGAACCCATCGCATCGCGACCGGCACTCTGCCGCTCAATTACGATACGCTCCCGCAAAACCCCTGAAAATTCCTTTGCCATCACGCTATCCGCATCCGCCGATAAGGACGCCACAATGCGGTCACCGCGCGCGGCGGCCCTATCGCATCAACCCCGTCTCGGTTGGCGTAAAGATAACCCGCCAGCCGCACGATCCCCTGGCGCAGCCCCGCCGGGATCCCGTCCCACCCCTCCGCCAGCCCGCAACTGTAGACCACCCGCATCCGCGAAGCGTCGCTCTCCTCCCGCATCCGCACCCAGCCCAGACCTTCGCTGTCGATATCAACGGCATAATCCTCCACCGCCAGCAGCGCCGCGCTCCCGTCCGCTTCCACCGCCTCGACCGAGACGATCGCCTGCACCGGCAGCCGCTTCAGCTTTTGCCACGCCTGCCACGCTGGCAGGATATCGGTCACCGTTCGGGTAATCAGCATCAGGCCGGTAAAATCCTCGCACAGGCCAGCGGCGCTGCGCAGGAACGTATCGATCGCGGCATCGTCGGCATCATGGTCGATCCGGACAAAGGCCTTGACCTCTGCGATCAGCGCAGTCGGCAAATCCGGCCAGGATCCAATAGGGAAGCTCACGGTTGCGGGCTCCTTTCGCTAGATTTTTCAAAAGAGGTGCGCCCGTGCCGGATCGAGAGGGGGAGCAACCGGCACGGACGCGCTGCGCCGAAGCGCAGCAAGGGGGTCAGGTCCTGCTAAATGAGCGGAGTGTGGTTTGAAGCGATTTGGCTTTGCGCAAGGAAGGAAAGCGCGGCGATAGTCGCGCTATCGCAAGCTTTTCTGACGCTGCGCAGAGCCAAATCGGTCAAATCCTTCGGACGGCAAAATGGCTGCAATCTCGGGCAGAAGCTCTCTTGGAAAGGCAACCAGCCTTCCCGGCGGGAGATTCTGCCCGATATTATTGCCATTTTGACGCCACGCCCGTTCATTTAGTAGGGCCTGACCCCAGGGTTCAGGAAGCGCTGAACTGCATCAGCTTGATCGCTTCCGAATTCATCAGCTGCCCGCCAACCCGCTTGGTCGCGTAGAAATGGACGAACGGCTTGTTGGTAAACGGGTCGCGCAATATATGCGTCGCGCGCCGCTCGGCGATCAGATAACCGGCGCGGAAATTGCCAAAGGCGATCGCCAGGCTGTCGGCGGCGATATCGGGCATATCCTCTGCCTCGACCACCGGATAGCCGAGCAGGGTCGCAGGCTGCCCGCTGGCCAGCGACGGCTGCCACAGAAACGCGCCGTCCGCGGTCTTGAACTTGCGGATCTGCGCCAGCGTCGAGCTGTTCATCACAAAAGCCGCACCCTGCCGATAAGCGGGTCGCAGCGTATGCACCAGATCGACCAGCACATCTTCACTGGCAAAGCTGCCCGCCGAACCGGAAGCCACATATTGCAGCGAGCCGAACGCCCGGACATCGTCGCTCTCGTCGGTCACTGCCGCATTGAGAAACCCACGCGGCTGATTGACACCGGAACCGCCGACAAAGGCCGCCCCCTCCGCCCGGGCAAATTCGCGGGCAATTTCATCCGCCAGCCAGGCCTCCACATCAAAAGCCGCATCATCCAGCATCGCCTGCGACGCCGCCGGATTGGCGTAAAGCTCGCCGGAGGGCGGCGCGATTTCGTTGAAATCCGGCGTATCGGTTTCCGGACGGCCAGCGGTCTCGCTGACCCAGCCGGAGGGTGTACCGCCGGTGGTGACCAGCTTGCGATAGCCGGCGGTGCCCGTCTGCACGACCGTCGCGATCGACCGGATCGGCGAGATATCCTTCAGCGTCGCCCCGATCAGCGCATCAATCTCCTGCGGCACGGCAAAGCCGCCCTCGGGACCGGACGCACCGGAGAAGCTCTTCAACTCAACCCCGGCCTGCTCCCCGCGCCGAAGATATTTTGCGACAAAATCCTGCGCAGCCGGCGAAGACGCCATCCCCTTCGCGCCATCCAGATTTCCGGCCAGCACCGGCCGCGCCGCTACCTTGCCGATCGCATCGACCTGCCCTTTCAGACCATCAACATCACCGCGCAACGCCGCAATCGCCTGACCGTACTGCTCCGTTTCCTCGGCAATCAGCACCGCATCAAAAGACGCTTCCAGCGGATCGGCCTTGGTTTCGAGTTTGCTAGAGAGTTCCATATCATTCCTTTCCTGGGGGTTAGCTTCAAATTGAACATACGAATCGCGCGAAGTCGCGAAGCCACGAAGCGGGAGTGTGCACTTCGTGACTTCGCGACTTCGCGCGAAAAAATTAGTTTTGCTGAACCAGATGAACGCGCGCCAAGTCCTGCATCGGGAAGCTGACCAGCGAAATCTCGGCAACATCCAGATCCAGCAATTCACGCGGATTTATGCCCGTCGCCTGCTTCACCCGATAGCCAAAACTGAGCCCCTTGACCGACGCGCTAGACAGCATGACCGCAGCCTCACGCCCGGCCATGGTCGCGGTCGAGATAGTCCCGATCACCCGTAATCCGCGCCGGTCCTCGCGCACATAATCGACCCGGCCAATCCGTCGCATCGGATCATGCTGCCACAACAGCGGCAGCGCCTTTCCTTCGGGGAACGCTCCAAAGGCCCCGCGCCGAATAATATCCCCGCCCTTGTCGATCCGGTCAAAGATCGCCGCATATCCGGCAAAGCGGAGGGTATTCGGGTATTCCGTTAGCCCTGAGCTTGTCGAAGGGCGCTTCGCCGACAGAGGTGCTTCGACAGGCTCAGCACAAACGGATTTCTCCACCTCCCTCACGTCACCAGATCCCCCAGCCCCAGCCGCATCGCAATCCCGACCAAGAGCAGCGCCAGCAGCCCGCGCACAACCCAGCGGATCGCCGCCTTCCACGCGCTCGCCTTGGCATCACGCCAGGCACGGAGCAGCTCGCGCAATTCGTCAATATCGTCCTCCGCCCCCGGATCGGCCAGCCCCAGCCGGTCGAGCACCCGCGCCGCACCGCTGTCCGTCGCCTCCTCGACAATCGCCCGCAGCGTCACAAGGTCAGCCCCATCACCTTCCGCCTGCGCCATCAGGCGGGCGAGCATTTCGTCATTGTTCATATCATGTCCTTGTTGGGCACTGTGCTCCTGCGAAGGCAGGAGCCCATCTCCTGCATTCCGTTCAACCGCACTGGCACGAGATGGACCGCTCAGACTTCAGGAAGCTTTGGGGAAGCTTCCTGAAGTCTGAGCCCTACGCAGGGGCACACCCATCACACCCCCAGCATCGCCCGTTTCTCTTCCGGCGTCAGAAAATCCGCCTCGCACACCTGCTTCCACAAGCGCTCGCGATCCTCCGACAAAGCCGGGATCTGGTCGCGGTCCACCGCCAGTACGAGATTCGGCCACCACGCACCCAACGCATCCGCCAGGCCATCCAATATCTTCCCCGCCAGCGGCAGGATCGTCAGCCGCCACAGCGCCCGGTTGGCCTCGCGATAATTGGCATAGCTATTGTCACCGGGCAGCCCGAGCAGCATCGGCGGCACGCCAAAGGCCAAGGCAATCTCCCGCGCCGCCGCCTCCTTCAGCGCAACAAAATCCATGTCCGCCGGGCTCATGCTCATCGATTGCCACTTCAATCCGCCCTCGAGCAGCATCGGCCGCCCGGCATTGCCCGACCCGGCAAAGCTCGCTTCCATCTCGGCCTTCAGCCGGTCAAACTGTTCCCCGGTCAGCGCCGATCCCTCGACGCCCGGATCATAGACCAAAGCCCCCGACGGCCGCGCCGCATTGTCCAGGATCGCCTTGTTCCACTTGGCCGCCGCATTATGCACCGCCACCGCCTTCGCCGCCGCGCCCAGACAGCCAAGACCATAATGGTCATCGGTCGGATGAAAGGCCTTCAGATGAATGATCGCCGCCCGGCCCATCGCATCCTGCGCCGCAAAGCGCGTCACATGCTCGCCAGCCCGGTAAATATAAGCGACCGGCCAGCCCTTGCCATCCGGCTCGATCGTCACCCGGTCGGGCCGCAACGCATAAAGCTCATCCGGCTGGCCGTCGCCGCCCGCCATCACCTGGACATAGCTATTGCCATGCAGCAGCAGATGCGCCGCGATCGTTTCCAACAAAGACTGGCCCGCGCTGATCGTCTGCACCAGCCCGACGACCGGTTCTTCAGACGGCACCAACGGCGCACCCCCCACCGCTTCGGCCACAATCCGCACCGCCCGCTGCGCAATCGCATTCTCGACATAGGCCTCCCGCACCCGCCCCTCATAAGAAAAGGGCGCGTCCCCGGAAAGAGCCGCGCCACCATAAGTGCCGATATAGCTGCGCCCAAGCGGCGGCCGCAACGATCCACCCCCGCCCTTGAAGGCGAGCGCAATATTTTCCCAGAATGTCATGTTTTTTCTCCAGTGCCCCTGCGCAGGCAGGGGCCCATCTCCTGCATTATGTTAAAACCGCACCGGAATTTGAGTGCGCGTGTCTCAACACTTGGCGCAAACCAATACCATTGCGAATGACGAACCTTCTCGAGATGGACCCCTGCCTTCGCAGGGGCACCATCACCGCACCCGCGGCACCCGTTCCTTCCCCAGCATCAACTCCGTCAACGCCCAGACCAGCGCATCCGCCCGGTCCGGCGATCGCCCCGGCCCTGCATAACCGCCACCGATCAGCAAGCCGCACAGCTCGTCCTCGAGCTGCGGGAACGCACCCACATGATGCACCCGGTCATTTTCATAAAGCGCCGCCACCGGTTCCGCCCTGGCAACCTTGCCGCGCGCAGCATGGACCAGCTTCACCGGCAGCGAAATCTTCGCTGCATGCAGCACCGATTTCACCATCGCCCCGCCCTGATTGGCTTCGGCAATGACGCGGTCCGCTTCCCATGTATCCGCGGCTCGCGCTGCCGCCCGCGCCCAGGTTTCCGGGCTGGCCTTTTCGACGCTGCAATCGGCCAGCACATAGGCTTTGCCATCACCGCCCAGTCCCGCAACAATAATCCCGCAAGCGTCTCCGTTTGCGGAGGCTGGCGGATCAACACCAATGACGACGCGCACAAGACCAGCCCCCCGTTCGTCTCGAGCGAAGTCGAGAGACCGGCTCGGTCTATCCCCAGTGCCTAGACTTCGCTCGACACGAACGGCACCAAAACCAGCACCAACCCGGCACCCCTCAATCATCGCCCTGGTCCACAGCGCCCCTTCCAGCTCCTCGATCAACTCCCCGTCCAGTTCCTGCCGCCCCAGCCGTGTCCCGCCATAATCCGCCGCCATCGCGGTCAGAAAGGCAACCGGCAGATGCAGATCATTATCCTGCGTCCGGCCCCGGGTGATCGCCACTCCGTCCGCATTCACCAGCGCCCGTACAATCGCCACCGGACGCGGCGTCGTCGTCGCCACCAACTGCGGACGGAAACCGACGCGCAGACCCATTTTCAGATTGTCCCAGGCCGCTTCCGCCTGCCCGGCATTGTTCATCCATTTGGCGATCTCGTCGCACCACGCATGGCTATGCTGGGGACCGCGCAAACCCTCCGGCTCCGCTGCCGAATAGAGATGCGCCTGCGCACCATTCTCCCAGGTGAGCCGCTTCAGCGACGGTTCCCAGACCGGACGCTGCTTTGGCGGCGCAATCGACAGCAGACCACTTTCCCCCTCGACCATCACCGTGCGGGTTTCAGCATAATTGGCACCGACCAGAGCGAAACGGGCGCTGCCATCGCTTTCGGCAATGCCGCGCACCCATTCCGCCCCGGCCCGGGTCTTGCCAAAACCGCGCCCGGCCATGATCAGCCAGACCGACCAGTCGCCCTCCGGTGGCAGTTGCTCGGGTCGCGCCCAGAAATTCCAGTGGTAGAGAATGGCTCGCTGCTCTTGATCGCTCAGCGATGAGAAAAGCGCCTTGTGATGCCGCGGCTGCAACTGGGCAAAAAATTCCGCGCCATTGCCATCATTCATCATTATCGACGGCCGGCGGCTTTGTCTGCTTCTCCCGCCTGAGCAGCTTGGTTCGCATATCTGCCAGTTTCCGGTCGAGGCTGGCGCGCACCTGCTCGGGGCTGATATCCTCCTCCGCCGCGCGGATCAGCGCCACCATCTGCTTGTGCGCCAGCAACAATTTGATGCCAAGCCCGTCATTATAATGCTTTACGGTAGCGACCTCCTTGCCGTCGTGGAAAACCGGTTTCTCAACGCCATTGCGCGCCCGCTCGAGCAAATCCATTTCGAGTAGCTCATAACCGGCGGCCAGCGAGCGCATCCATGCCCGGAAGAAATCCGGATCGCGTTCGCGCCACAGATAGACGGTCGATACCGCAACACCGGCGGCTTCCGCCGAATTGGCCACGTGCGAGCTGATCGCAAGCTCTTTCAGGAATTTCAGCTTGCGCCTGTCGTCATATAGTCCCCTGACTTCTGATTTTGCCATAATCTACTCCGTACCGGATCGCCGCGAACCGTCCGGGCACAAAAAAGGGCCTTCCGGTCTGAAAGCCCTGCCTGCCCGGCTGGGTCGTTCAGAGCCCGTCGGCCCGAATCACATTTTCGCGATGTTCCTGATTTGTACCTAAACAGCGTGACGATGTCAAGCGATTTTTACCTATTTGGTAAATTATTGCTGAAATCCATCGTCGGCAACACCTGCTCGCTGATATATTCGGCCGCCATATCCGCCAGTTCCCGGCCCAGATGCCAGTCCAGAATCTGCATATTGTGAATGATCGGCGGATTAACCAAAATATCCTGCTCGCCCAGCATTTCCTTCGACGCCATCCGGCTTGCCACGACCATCGAGCGCGACATGATTTCGACAATCGAGGGAAATTCTGCCTTGCGCTTGCGGCGCAGGACGACATCGCGAAGCAGCGACCACCGACCCCGGATATCACCATATTGAACATCCGTGCGCCACACCTCATTGGGGTCGCCGAGCGACACGACGATATTCGGCCCCGCCTTGATCCCGTGCATCACCTTGACCGGCACATTGTCGAGCACGCCGCCATCGACCAATATATTGCCGTCACTGTCGATAAACGGCGGCAATATCGTCGGCAAGGATCCCGACGCCCGGACGCATTCCCAGAGCGGCCCGCGCCGGTGGATATGCAGGCCGTTGGTCGACAAATTGGTCGAGACGCCGAAAAAATTGACCGGCTGATCGGCGATATCTTTCGTGCCGTAACGCGTCCTGAGCTCGCTATCGAACACTGTCGGGTCGAGCAGCGAGTAGATCGGCAGGGTGAACCGCCGCATCGCCTTGGCATGGATGAACATCGCCTCCATCTGGTCGAGCGTCTCATCAACCGACATGCCGCGGGCAATCGCCCCGCCCATCGCCGCACCGGCGCTGGCCCCGCCGATAAAGTCGATCGGAATCTCGGCCTGCTGCAGCGCCTTGATCACCCCCAGATGCGCACAGCCCAAAGCGCCGCCCCCGGCCAGCACCACGCCGACGGCTCTGCCAGTCAAAAACCGGGCGACCTTGGTAAAATCCGCATCATTGTCGAGCGCTACATGATGGTGCAGCTTGGGTGCGCGCGGATCAATCCACTCGCCGCTGCGGCTGATCGTCTTGCTCGCCGTCGAACGGAGCAGCAGCAGGGTCCGCTGTGGTTCCGCAATCCAGCCCATCGCCGCCTCTTCCATCGCGTTGGGCGCGGGTTCCATTTTCCCCGGCCGCCCGACCATGACCAGCGCATCGGCGTTGCGGCAGACCATCTGCCCCCAGTCTTCCGATCCGCTGCCGTCGATCAGAACATAGGCACCCTTGGCTTCCTGTTCCGCCAGCCACGCCTGATATTCATGCGCGTCAGCCGCCTCGCTTGTCGCCCGGTCGAGCGCCACCACCGGCGTCTCCGCTCGGACGACCGCTTCAAAGGCCTCTGCCAGCCGCGCCAGAAACCCGTCCGGCATCTGGCTTGTCCCGGCAGGCAAAAGCGCAATCACCCGCGGATTTTTCGCTGTCACGGACGCGGTTCGCGCCGTCGCCACGGCCAGTCTGGCCGAAACCAGCTTCAGCATCGCCGCGTTCAGTTCCGGATGGCGCAGGGCAATCTCGTCAAACGCCCGCCGCGAGACTTCCAGCACGCTGGAATCGCGCATGGCAATGACATCGGCGGTGCGCTTGCCGCCCGCGAAAAACGCCAGCTCGCCAACCGCTTCGCCGGTTTCGATATGGGCGACGATTCTTGTCTGGTTGATCACCACCCGGAACCGGCCGGATTCGACAAAATAGAGCGCGTCGGCATCATCGCCCTGCCGCACCAGCGCCTCGCCACCGGCGATCTGCCGCATGGCGGAAACCGATTGCAGTGCCTCCAATGCTTCCAGCGCCACGCCGTCAAACAGGGCGTGCCGACTCAGATCCGGCTTTTCTGTTGGTTCAGCCACGCAAAACTCCCCGTTGGTGCGACCCGTCAGAGATTCTTATCCCGCCTTACCCCGCGACAATCAAGCCCCGGACTGTTCCATGTGACACATCAAACCGCGACTGGGCGCCACTTCGTTGGCGAGCATCGCCAGATAGGCGGTTTGCAAGGCATCCCGTCTCGTCATATCCTCGATCGTCAGATAGGCACTCGCCCCTTTGACAAAGGCGGAAAATTGCTCGTCGACCTGCGCGCGAAAGGCTGCGGGCCCGATTTCCTTCATCAGGCTCTCGGCCGCCGTCGGGGCAAAAAACAGTTCCGGCTTCGGCCCTTTCATCTCGCCAGCACCGCCGCGCTCTTCGATATGGGTCGCCCCAACCAGCGAGCTGAACTTGAGATTGTCGCCCCAGCGCGCGTGAATATCCGCCAGCAATTGCCCGTTGCCGGCAAAATCGACCGAGACCGTAGCCCGGTCAGCATCAACCGCCTTCAGATCATCATAAATCGCGACCGCGTCATACAATCCGCTTTGCTCGACAAAGGCCTTGTTGCCCGCCGACGTCAAACCGATGCGCTTGATCGCCGGACTGAGATTTTTCGCGACCATCGCCAAACCGAGCGAAGTTTTTGAGGATGCACTGGTCATCAGCAACGCCTCCGCCCCGAACCAGTCGTTGGAGCGCATGAAATGCTCGATCAGGAAACTGGTCGTAAACAGCGGCTGAAAGATTGCCCGCTCCGCCTCATGCGCGCCCTCGCCCGTCCCCAGCCGGTGATATTGATTGTAGATGATCGCCAGCCCCTGCCGATGCGCCGCGCCATCGACAAAGCCGCTATCCTGCACATTGGCGGGCGTGACCAGCAAATGACTGGCCATCGGCAAATAGCCATAGACCCGCTCGCCGACCGCAATGTCGGCATGTTCCGAAGCCACCACTTTGGCAAATCCCCAGACCGGAACAATGCCCCATTGATCATCACCGGTTGGAAAGAAATTCCAGTAGCCGAAGCCGTCGCCGACCACCGCATAGGTAATATTATTCGCGGTCAGCGCATATTTCTCGACCGCCAGCACAATCTGCCCGTCTGCGAGAACCGGCGCATCACTCTCGTGCCACCGCGTTTGCGCCAGATCATTCTTCTTCACCCACAGGCTTTGCATCTTTCAGACTCCATCCGATATTCCGGTTGCCGGCCAGCATAAGGGCTCCCCGCCATTTGGCAAAAGCATTTGCCAAAAAGCGCTCGCCTGCTAATCCTGCCGACCAGCATAGACTTTGCGCGTCCGCGCCATCGGGGAGAATTTTTGTGAGTGCAGCACCGGTTTCGGGTTTTGAGGCGGCGATTGTGCCGGTTACCAATATTTCGGATTTCATCTGGGGTGGCACCTGGGGAGGCGCCGAGATACTCCCGATACCACCGATGGTTGTGATTCTGCTCGGGGCCGGGGTCTATTTCATGATCGGTCTGCGCGGCTATCCGCTGCTGCGGCTGTTCCCTGCTCTCGCTGGACTGTTCAAAAAATCAGCAAGTGAAGGCAAAGGCGAAATATCGCCGTTTGCCGCGCTCTCCACCGCGCTGTCGGGCCAGGTCGGCACCGGCAATCTTGCCGGCGTCGCCACCGCCATCACCCTCGGCGGACCCGGCGCGATCTTCTGGATGTGGGTGACCGCCCTGTTCGGCATGGCGCTGGCCTTTGCCGAAGGCTCGCTCGCCGTGCGTTTCCGCGAGCAGGCCGAAGACGGCACCTATCGCGGCGGACCGATGAGCTATATCACCATCGGCCTCGGCCCCAAATGGACCTGGCTCGCGATCCTTTTCTGCCTCGGCACCTTATTCTCCGCGCTGGTCACCGGCAACGGCATTCAGGCCAACAGCCTCGGCGACAGCGCCAATGAACTGTTCGGCGTCGAGGAATGGATCGGCGGCGCCGTGGCAGCCGTCGCAGTCTTCATCGTCATCATCGGCGGTATCAAGTCGATTGGCCGGGTCGCCGAAACCATCGTGCCATGGATGGCCGGTGCCTATCTGCTGATGGCGCTGATCGCGCTGATCATCAACCTGCCCGACCTGCCGGAAACCTTTGGCCGCATTTTTGGTGGCGCCTTCAACGCGCAATCGGCCAGCGGCGGCTTCCTCGGCGCAGCGATCATCATGGCCATCCGCGCCGGTGTCGCCCGCGGCCTGTTCTCCAACGAGGCGGGACAGGGTTCAACGCCAATCGCCCACGCCGTCGCACAAACCAATGACCCCGCAGCGCAGGGCCGCTTTGCGATGATGGGCACATTTATTGATACGGTCGTCATCTGCACGATGACCGCGCTTGTCATGCTAACCGTTGCCGGCGATTTTACCCATACGCTGACCGACGGAACCACCGAAGTGGTAAAGCATGCCTGGCAATCGGATTTGAGCGGCTTTGCCATGACCTCCGGCGCTTATGCAGCGGCCTTCCCGTTCCCGGTTTTCGGTATTCCGATCGGCACCCTGATTGCTTCGGTGGCGCTGATCCTGTTCGTGTTCACGACACTGCTCACCTGGAGCTATTATGGCGAACGGGCAATCACCTATCTCTATGACCTGCTGCCGAGTTCTAGCCTGAAGGGTGAAGAACGGCTGCACTTCCTGTGGCGGATTACATGGTGCTTCGTGATTTTCCTCGGCTCCTTTGCTCCGCTGGAGCTGGTCTGGCGTCTCGGAGATATCTCCAACGCGGCGATGACGTTGCCCAATATCATCGGCCTGCTTGCGCTGTCCGGTGTCGTCTTCGCCCTGGCGAAAGGCAACCGCGCCGCCGGCACCGACCATGGCCGGGAGACCCCGCAGGAATTGCTCGAGGAAGTCACCGGCGCGCCGGGCCACTAGATGGAATTTTCTTTTCACCTCAAGCGCCGGGCGGGCGCATCCGCGCCCTTGGCTATCGCGCCAATAAGGCGCGGCGGCCAGTCGGCCTTGCCTCGCTTCGCTCGGTATCATTCTCATCAAACCGAGCGAAGCGAGGCAAGCGCGACCGCGCGCCCGAACTTATGCGAGGAAAGCCAAGCAGGCGGATGCCTGCGCCCGGCGCCTGAGGTCCAATAAAAATGCTCAAACGCCTCTATAACTGGATGCTCGACAAGGCGGGCCATCCGCAAGCCGGCAAATGGCTCGCCGGAATCAGCTTTGCCGAATCCAGTTTCTTCCCGATCCCCCCGGATGTGATGCTGGCCCCCATGTGTCTGGCAAAGCCGGAAAAGTCCTACTGGTATGCCCTGATCTGCACCATCGCCTCGGTGCTCGGCGCCCTGCTCGGCTATGCCATCGGCTATTTTGTCTTCGAGACGGTGGGCATGCCGATCCTCGAATTTTACGGAGTCACAGACAAATTCGATGTCTTTGCCCAGAATTTCAACGACCAGGGCTGGGTCGTGGTCTTTCTCGCCGGCTTCACGCCGCTGCCGTTCAAGGTCATCACCATCGCCGCCGGCAGCACCGCCATGCCGCTCCATATCCTGGTCGGCGCGGCGATCCTCTCCCGCTCGGCGCGCTTCTTTCTCGTCGCCGCGCTGCTCCGCTATTTCGGACCACCAATGAAGGACTGGATAGACAAGAATTTCGCGCTCGCCACCACCGCTGTCGGTATCCTGTTCGTCGGCGGTTTTGCCGCGGTCAGCTGGCTGCTATGACAAGCAACAAATGCTATCAGCGCGGCAGCTTTTTTTCAGTGGCCCAGCCGCTGCGCATTTTCTAAGGGCGAATCATGAGCACCAGACAGGTTTCAGACAGCAACGATCCTGTGATCGAGAATATCGCCCAACTGGTCGAGCCAATGGCGGGCGGCGAGAAGCCGAAGGATCGCTGGCGGATCGGTACCGAGCACGAGAAATTTGTCTATTGCACCACCGATCACCATGCCCCGAGCTATGACGAGCCCGGCGGCATAAAAGATCTGCTGCTCGCGATGCGCGAATTCGGATGGGAGCCGGTGGAAGAAGGCGGCAAGGTCATCGCCATGTCCGGCAGCGACGGCGCGATCAGCCTGGAACCCGCTGGCCAGTTGGAGCTTTCCGGCGCGCCGCTCGAAAATCTGCACGAAACCTGCAACGAAACCGGCCGCCATTTGCAGCAGGTGAAGGCAATCGGCCAAAAAACCGGCAAGGGCTTCCTCGGCATGGGCATGTGGCCGGACAAGACCCGCGCCGAATTGCCGATCATGCCCAAGGGCCGCTACAAGATCATGCTGAACCATATGCCGCGCGTCGGCAATCTCGGCCTCGACATGATGCTGCGCACCTGCACCATCCAGGTCAATCTCGACTATGCCAGCGAAGCCGATATGGCGCAGAAATTCCGCGTCGGCCTGGCGCTGCAGCCGCTCGCCACCGCCCTGTTCGCCAATTCACCGTTCACCGAAGGCAAGCCCAACGGATACCAGAGCTTCCGCAGCCATATCTGGTCGGACACCGATCCGCACCGCACCGGCATGCTGCCGTTCGTGTTCGAGGACGGCTTCGGCTATGAACGCTACGCCGAATATATGCTCGACGTGCCAATGTATTTCGTCTTCCGCGACGGCAAATATATCGACGCCGCCGGCCTCAGCTTCCGCGATTTCCTGAAAGGCAATCTCTCGGTGCTGCCGGGCGAGAAGCCGACCATGTCAGACTGGACCGACCATCTCTCCACCGCTTTCCCGGAAGTGCGCCTGAAAAGCTTCCTCGAAATGCGCGGTGCCGACGGCGGCCCGTGGAACCGGATCTGCGCCCTGCCCGCTTTCTGGGTCGGCCTGCTCTACGACCAGACCGCACTCGACGCCGCCTGGGACCGGGTCAAGCACTGGACCATGGAAGAACGCGAAGCCCTGCGCAACGCGGTACCCGAGCACGGCCTCGACACCCCGCTGCCCCGCAGCGGCAAGCTCAACGATCTGGCCAGGGAAATCCTCGACATATCCTCCGCCGGCCTCACCGCCCGCAACCGCCTCAACACCAGCGGCGACAATGAAAGCGGTTTCCTCGATCCGCTGCGCGAAGTGGTCGCCAAGGGCAAGTCCCCGGCTGCGCAACTGCTCGACCGCTACCACGGCGAATGGAATGGCGATGTCAGCCGCATCTATGACGAGATGAGTTTCTGAGCCTTGTGCTCCGCGCTTGACGCGGAGCCCTGGCGGCAAGAGCGCACGCTGTAGCGCAGAGCTCCGCATCAAGTGCGGAGCCCCGGGAGGCAAGTCCATCTTCCCCACTGTGCTCCGCGCTCGACGCGGAGCCCCGAGAGGCAAGAGCACAAGCGATAAGACAGAGCGCTGTGCTCCGCACTTGATGCGGAGCTCTGAAAGGCAAATGCCCTCTTCGCAGCGCAGGGCTCCGCGTCAGGCGCGGAGCACATCAACCCAAGCTAAAATTCGAACGCCGGCTGGTCGTCGCTGGCATCCGGCTTCTCCGCTTCCTCCGCGCCTTCCAGATTGCCCAGCGTCAGGCCCAACAACCGCACCCCATTCTCCACCGGCATGATACTGGCCAGCAGATCGCGGCCAATCCCGGCAAACTCATCCTTGTCCGCAACATAATGATCCACCGACTGCGACCGCGTCACCTGCCGGAAATCCGCATATTTCGCCTTGAGCGTCACCGTCCGTCCGCGCGCTTCGCATTTCTCGATACTGTTCCAGACGATATCGATGATATTCTCGAACGCATCCTGCAGATCGGTATCGCTAACCAGATCATCACCATAGGTGCGCTCGCCGCCGACCGACTTGCGGATCCGGTTCGACCGCACCTCGCGATGATCGACGCCGCGCGAGGCGCGGAACAGATAGCCGGCCGACTTGCCGAAATGCTGCTGCAGGAACGCCTGCGATTGTGCCCGCAGATCGGCACCGGTGTGGATATCCAGCTTCGCCATCCGCTCCGCCGTCTTCGGACCGACACCAAAGAAGCGCCGCACCGGCAGCTGGGCGACAAATTCCGCGCCCTGGTGCGGCTTGATCACGCAAATCCCGTCCGGCTTGTTCTGGTCCGATGCAATCTTGGCGATAAACTTGTTATAGCTGACTCCGGCGCTGGCGGTGAGACCGGTCTGCTTCTTGATCTCGGCGCGGATCATCTCGGCGATCCTGGTGGCATTGCCGATTCCCATCTTGTCCTGCGTGACATCAATATAGGCTTCATCCAGCGACAGCGGCTCGACCAGATCACTGTGGCTGCGGAAGATCGCCCGGATCTGCTGCGAGACCTCGCGATAGACCTCGAACCGGTGCTTGACGAAAATCAGGTCGGGGCAGCGCCGTTTGGCGGTCACAGAAGGCATCGCCGATCGCACGCCAAATTTGCGCGCTTCGTAGGAAGCCGCCGCAACGACACCGCGCTTGGATGATCCGCCGACCGCCACCGGCTTGCCCCGCAATTCCGGAAAATCCCGCTGCTCGACGCTCGCAAAAAAGGCATCCATATCGATATGGATGATCTTGCGCTGCAGCAGATCGGGGGCGGAATCGGACATGGGCCCAGTCTAGCGCCTGTTACGCCGCTTGGGGAGGCGCTACATTACCTCGTTCAGCGACTTTCGATAGCGTTCGATCACCTCTTCCCCAGCATCGAGGCGGATCGTCTCGCCAAAACTGGCGCGCATGCCGCAACTCATGAAATCCGCAGCCTCGGGATATTTTTCATAGTCCGGCTTGCCATCGGCAAATATTTCCAGCCGTCCGTCAATAATCCGGAAGATCGGGATCGCGGGGCCTTCTGACACCGGGATATACCAGCCCGAGGCTTTGTCGAAGTAGAGATGCGAGGCGGAGAGGCTGCACAAATGGGCATTGGCACCGACCGCACTGCCCTTGATTGCATAAAGGCCATCACTGGCGCGCTCGATCAATATCTCTGTCATCGCCGCTCCTGCAAGGACCGGTGTGATCTTGGCGAACAACTCGGATTGCCGAAAAGTAGCAGGGAGCGGCAGAACATCATCAACGAACAGGGCGGATTCTCCCCGAGCCAGCCAATCCGTCTCACCGAGCAGGCCAAGCAACTTGCCCTTGCGCCGGCTGTAGCTTTCCCGGATGCAATCGGAAGCATATTCCGCCGCCCCACAGCGGTTGCGCTGCTTCAACCAGGCCAGCTGGCTGGCCCTGACGCCGGAATCGACAGCTTTGGCCCGCTGATAAAGCGCAGCGATATCGCGGTCCACCAAGCGCAAATCACTGGCATATTCGCCGCAAATTTCCTGCTCAACCTTGTTCGACGCTTGGGCGCAATCAAAAGAGGGACGCGCCTCCGCCGCCTTCTGCTGTACATTGGCGGCCAACAAGATTTGCACCTCTTCGGCGGTCAAGCTGACATCGGTGCCGCCGCCGCGCAGGATGATGGGACCGCGAAACTCGGCCTCCGCCAGATAAGGCAATTGCCCGGGGCCCACGATCGTTCGATCGAGAATCGCAGCCGTCAAGTCGACCTCATAAAGACCAAAACTGTGCAAAGTGGCACCGGTGAAATCGGTGCCCTTCGCGCTCATCGCTGTGCCGCCCTGATAGACCGGGCAGCCGTCCGACACCGTGATTCCGCAGTCGAACCGAAAGCCGGTCAGATTGGCGCCATCGATCGTCCAGCCTTCGACACTGCCCTCGAACCAGCCACCGCCGAACTTTCCCCCAGACAGATCGGCCCCCGTTGCATCCGCATCCTTCAAATTGCTGTTGTCGAAATAGACGTGGGCAATATTCGCTGCCTGAAAATTCGACCCTTCCAGATCGGTCCGGACAAATGCAGCACCGGAAATTGTGGCTCCGGACCAGTTTGATTCGGACAAATCCGAATCGACAAAACAGGCAGACTGGAGCGTCAGGTCCGAGAAATCCCAGCCCTGAAATTTGCCGCCGACGATGATGGTTGCTGCCACCTCTTGCTGGTTGACCGCATCTTTCAACGCATCAACATTTGCCAATGTGGCTCCATCAACGCGTCCACTCGGGGAATCGGTCAGGTCTTTACCGGCTTGATCGGCAGCAATTGCAAGGTCCGCACAGCTTGGTGGCGATGATGTCGCAGAAGCGGGGGAGATCATCAAGTTCACGCCCAGTATCGAAAGAATAAGCTTCACGCTGATCACTCTCATTGTCGCTCCTATCCCGCCCCGTATCAATATAACGTATAGCCACCATCGCCCAATCTTGCCATAGGCCGACGGTGAAAAGCAAAGCTCTCCCCTTCCCGATAGGCCGCACCGAACTGGTCATCATGATGGCCAGCCTGATGTCGCTGAACGCGCTCGCGATCGATATCATGCTGCCGGCGCTCGGCCTCATCTCCGATGATTTCGGCCTGACCGCGGTCAACGACCGGCAATGGACCATAACCTCCTATATTTACGGCATGGCGATCGGTTCGATTCTGTACGGCTCGCTGGCCGATCGCTACGGGCGCAGACCCGTGCTGCTGGTGACCATCGGCATATATACCGGCTTCGGCATTCTCTGCGCCCTCGCCTGGACCTACGAGCTGCTGCTGGTCGGCCGCTTCATCCAGGGACTCGCCGCGGCGGCGCTGGGGGTACTGGCCAACAGCATCATCCGCGATCGCTATGATGGCGACGCCATGGCCCGGGCGATGTCGACGATCATGATGATATTCATGATCGTTCCGATCACGGCCCCGCTGCTCGGCCAGCTGGTGCTTCACGTCGCGCCGTGGAAGGCAATTTTCCTTGTGCTTTCCGCCGCCGGACTCTTGGCATTCTTGTGGGTCATGATGCGCCTTCCGGAGACCCTGCACCCGGACAACAAGACGCCCATCAAATTCAAATCTGTCACCGCTGCATGGTATGCAGTCATTTTCAACCGCAACAGCTTTGGCCATGTCATCGCCAGCGGGCTGATGATGGCGCCTCTGTTCGCCTATATCGCCTCGGCCCAGCAGATATTTTTCGACATCTTCGATGCAGGCGATATTTTCGTTTATATTTTCGCGCTCAATGCCGGCGCCATGTCGGTGGCAAGTTTTACCAATTCCCGGATCGTCATGCGCTTTGGCGCGCGGCGGGTATCGCAATCCGCGCTGATATTTTTCATCCTGGTTTCGATAATTCACTTTGCCCTCGCAGAGGCCGGATTGATTAATATATGGACGTTCACCGCCGTACTGGTGCCGTCTATGGGCATGGTCGGCTTCACCGGAGCCAATTTCAGCTCGATCGCGATGCAGCCATTCGGAAGAACGGCCGGCGTCGCCTCGTCTTTCCAGAATTTCGCCCGGTCCGGCCTTTCCGCCATGATCGGCGCTGCAATCGGCTTGCAGTTTGACGGCACGGTCCTGCCTTTGGCGACCGGATTCCTGGTCTGCGGCATCGCGTCGCTGTTGCTGATTTTCTGGGCGGAGCATGGAAAATTGTTCCGCCGTGTTCAGACTGGCGTAACCGCCAGTGATCTATTGCCGCAATCCTAGACCGCGGCGGATAAGGACCAGCCTATGACATTATCGATTTCCAGCCCCATGAAAATGGCCCTTGGCCTGATCACTGCAACCTTCGCTTTTGCGACACCGGCGCTGGCGGCGGATTCGATCATGGGCGAATGGGTGACGCAGGAACGCGACGCGATCATCAAGATTTCCAAATGCGGGCAGACCGTGTGCGGTCGCATCCACAAATATCTGGTAACCCCGCCGAACGGCGCCGGTCAGAAGGACATCCACAATCCCAACAAGAATCTGCGCAGCCGCACACTGCTGGGCACGGCGATCCTGACCGGATTCACCCCCGATGACGATATCTGGCGCGGCAAGGTCTATGATCCGAAAACCGGCAAAACCTATCGCTCGGAAGTCAGCCTGCAATCGGCAAACAAGCTGAAGATGAAAGGCTGCATCGCCTTTATCTGCCAGGGCCAGAACTGGACCCGCGCGAAATGAATGTGCCCCGGCGAAGGCCGGGGTCCATCTCGTGCTCTATCGGAAAAAACTAGGAATATTGAGTGCGCAATCGTCGGGATCGGCGAACATCTCTTCGCTTGATTTATGCGGAAATATCCGGAGATGGACCCCGGCCTTCGCCGGGGCACAGAAACTATCAATCCTTCTTATTCCATCTCCGCAATCCACTGCCTCAGCAGCGCCACGCCCTCTTCATGCACCGTCGTCCGGCCCACTTCCGGCATGCTGATCCCCGGCTCTAGGCTGTCCAGCCGGTAGATCATGATGCTGTCATCGGGCTCGCCGGGCGCGATATCAAAATCATGCGTACCGCTGCCCCGCCCCGCCGCCACCGGACGCTTGTTGATCCCGATGCGGACCGGCATCGTTTCCTCATAGGTCAGGAACAGCCCGGAGTTGCTCGCCGACCCGTTGATATTATGACAATGGGCGCAATTGACATCGAGATAGCCGCGCGCGCGATCATTCAGCGACGCGCTGGTCTCGCCCCAAACCGGCACGCGATAGTCGACTGCGGGTTCCCGATCGATCAGTCCGAACGCCGCAAATTTCTCCAGCTGCCCGTCGTGCGTCAGATTGCGCGCCTTCGGCCCGATCGGCGTCACTGCCCCCGACAGGGCATGGCATTCCTTGCACTGGTTCTTGTTGGGCACGCCATAGCTGATCGACCGCTGCTTGCCTGACGGGTCGGTCAACGTGACCGGAATCCGTTCCCCCGCCACCTTCAGCCTCGCCTCGGTTTGCTGCTCGTTCCAGACATAGGGCAGCGCCAGCCAGCCATCGGCCCGGTGCAGCAGCACCCTCGTCTCCAGCAAGCGCGGCTTGCCACCCGTCTCATAGCCAAAGCTCTTGATCAGCGCCGACCCCACCGGAAACTCGAGCAAGCCGTCGCCATTGGCCTTCGCCTGCTCGCCCTCCGGCACATAGATAAACCGGTATTTCTCCGCATAGTCCGAGAACAGAGGCATATTCAACTGATAGGGGACCACCCGGTCGTTCGGCTGCCACCCGGCGCTATCGCGGAAAAAATGATATTCCGACAGCAGCTTTGGCAGGCCGCCGGACAGGATCACCGCATCGGCGACTGGCTCCGGCGCGCGGGCACCGACGGAAAAGGCCAGCCCGAAAACAGCGCAGACGGAAACCAGCAGACGCATTATTGAACAGCATCCTCCATCGCCTGCGGCAGAGTGATCGGCGTCAGCTGCCGGCCATCAAACGGCCCGCTCGCCCCTGCGACCAGCGACGGCTTGGCCTCGGTCAGCGGCTGGCCCGGCTTGGTCAGGCCCATCGACAGGATCGCCACATCGTCACCAATCTGGATATTTTCACCCGTGCCATCCTCGATAATCGGCGGAATCGCGCCACCAAATGCGGCTTTTAGCTCGGCGCCACCGGGGAAGACCGGCTTGTAGCCCGCCCGTCCATGATCATTTTCAAACACCCGGACACCAATCGGTTTCGGGTTATAATTGGGGTCCTTCTGCTCCTTGCTATAGGAGACGATCAGGATATTCCCGGTGCCATTTTCGGCGAACCGGTTTTCGAATACTTCCACTTCATAATGCGACATCACCATGACGCCCATGCCAGCGGGAACCTCGGCTACAATATTGCCTGCGGGAGCGAAATTGGGGGTATTATTATCGACCACGATATTGTCGAACACCCGGACATTGCGGCCACCCTGTTTCGGAATATTGGGCAGATCAAACACCAGAATTCCGCCGGTGTTATTGACCGCAACATTATTATAGACGTCGGCGCCAATGCTGTTCTCGATCTCGATGCCGGCAACATTATATTTCGCCACGCTGTTGCGGACAATGATATTTTCCGACTGCCCGACATAGATCCCGGCATCGGAAGATCCGATCGTGATCACGCTGTCGACCAGCACATTCTTGCTCTCCACCGGATAGATCGCATAGGCGCCATTTTCCGGGTGCGGCCCGCGGGTCCACTCGACCCGCACCTTGTAATAGACGATATCGTTGGCGCCCTTCGACTTGATGCCGTCACCCTTGCTGTCCTCGATCGCGAAGTCTCGCAGCACGACATGATCCGACGTCACCAGCAGGCCTTCGCCCGCGCCCAGCTGGCCGGCAAAATTGAGCACGGTCTGGTCCATGCCGGCGCCGCGAATAGTGACATTGTCGACATCAAGCGACAGCCCGTCGACCAGATCAAAGCGGCCCGCCCCCAGTTGCACGACATCGCCGGGTTCGGCCAGGATCAAAGCTTCCTGAAGCCGTTCCTGGGCATCGGCCCCCGGATCGACGGTAACAGTTTTGGCAAGGGTCGGGGCGCTCAGGCACAGCGCGGTGGCAACCAATAGACTGCGGATCATATCTCTCTCCTACAAGAACAAGAGATAATGCCGCAAAATGTTGTCGCTGCCAAGAGCATTGACACGAATGTCAGTTAATCAGGCGAACCCGCGCTCAGCCGTCGGCGAGAATCCACTCAACCGCCGCATCCGAATGAATCTCGGTACTGTCGTAGATCGGCAGGATATTCGCCTTGGTATCGACGATCAGATCCAGCTCGGTACAGCCCAGCACAACCGCCTGGATCTCCTGCTTGGCGATATTGGTGATATAGGTTTTCATCGTCCGCTCGGACTCGCGCTTCTTCAGTCCGAACATCAACTGCTCGTAGATGATCCGGTCGATCTCCTCGACCCGTTCTTCATCTGGCGGGGAAAGCGTAATGCCCTTGCCGACCAACCGCTTGCGGTAGAATCCCTCGGTCATCACATTGCGCGTGCCGATCAGCGTCGCCGAAGTAACCCCGTCGGCCACCATCTTGTCGCCGACGCAGTCGGCGATATGCAGGATCGGCACACCGACTTCCGGCTGCACCCGGTCATAAATCTTGTGCATGGCATTGGAACAGATCAATATCGCGGTGGCACCGCTATGCTCCAGCCGCTTGGACGCCCGGGTCATCAGACCGGCGGCTGCATCCCAGTCATCATCCGACTGCAGCCGGGCATAGTCACTGAAATTCACGCTTTCGATCAGCATATGCGCGCTGGCAAAGCCGCCCAGCCGTTTCTGCACGCTGCTGTTGATCCGGGTGTAGTAGCTGGCGGTCGATACCCAGCTCATCCCGCCAATCAGGCCAATTTTCCGCATTGAAATTCAAATCCCTGAAATAGTCATACCTGGCGTCTAAAGCGCCTTGACTATTTCCTCGCACATTTTCTTCGCATCGGAAAGCAGCATCATCGTCTGGTCCATATAAAAGACCTCATTGTCGACCCCGGCATAGCCGACCCCGCCCATCGATCGCTTGACGAAGAATATCGTCTTGGCCTTTTCAACATCAAACACCGGCATACCGTAGATCGGCGATCCCTTGTCGGTCTTCGCCGCCGGATTGACCACGTCATTGGCGCCGATGATGAAGGCGACATCGGCCTGCGCGAATTCGCTGTTGATATCCTCCAGCTCGAACACCTCGTCATAAGGCACATTAGCCTCGGCCAGCAGCACGTTCATATGGCCCGGCATCCGCCCGGCGACCGGGTGGATCGCATATTTGACGCTGACGCCCTGCTCTTTCAGCATATCGCCCATTTCACGCAGCGCGTGCTGGGCCTGCGCCACCGCCATGCCGTAGCCGGGAATGATGATCACGCTTTCCGCCTGTTTCATCATATAGGCCGCGTCCTCCGCCGAACCGCGCTTCCACGGCCGGTCGATCTTGGCCGCGCCATCGCTTGGCCCGCTTTCCGCGCCAAAGCCGCCGGCGATCACGCTGATGAAACTGCGATTCATCGCCTTGCACATGATATAGGACAGGATCGCACCGGACGAACCGACCAACGCCCCGGTAATGATCATCGCTGTGTTACCAAGCGTAAAGCCCATCGCCGCTGCCGCCCAGCCGGAATAGCTGTTCAGCATCGACACGACGACCGGCATATCCGCGCCGCCGATCGGGATGATCAGCAGGAAACCGATCAGAAAGCTCAAGCCCACGATGGTCCAGAATATCGCGCCCGTACCGACGGTCGGCGCAATCGCGAAATAAGCGGTCAGTCCGATGATAGCGCCCAATACGCCCAGATTAATGACATGGCGAAGCGGCAGCATGATCGGTGCGCCCGACATATTGCCATTGAGTTTCAGAAACGCGATAACCGAACCGGAGAAGGTGATCGCACCAATGGCCACGCCCAGACCCAGTTCTACCCGGCTGACGGTCAATATTTCACCGCTTGCATCCAGGATGCCAAAGGCTCCGGGATTGAGATAGGCGGCGATACCAACCAGCACAGCGGCCATACCGACCAGCGAGTGAAAACCGGCCACCAGTTGCGGCATATCGGTCATGGCGATTTTGCGCGCCGTTATAAAGCCGATGCTGCCACCGATCAGGATCGCGACGCCGATTTCCGGCAGGCTGGCAATGCTGTGAGTCACCAAAGTGGTTACCACCGCGATCAGCATGCCGACCATGCCATAGCGGTTGCCCGCCCGGCTGGTTTCGGGAGAAGAAAGGCCGCGCAAAGCCAGAATGAACAATACGCCCGCCACCAGATAGGCTGCGGCCACCCACGGATTGACCGGCTCGCCCGATGCGGCAAGCGCAGGCGAAATCGGCAATATCAGTGCACCTGCGAAGGCTGGTGCCCATCTCCAGAACTGGCGTCCGGACGCAATGACACGAGATGGACCCCGGACCAAATCCGGGGCACGATCCACAGAAGCACCCATCACTTACGCTCCTTCTTCTTGTACATCGCGAGCATCCGCTCGGTCACGGCAAAGCCGCCAAAAATATTCACGCTCGCAAGCACCACGCCGACCAGCCCCAGCCACTTGGCCGCCTGCCCACCATCCGCCTGCGATCCCGCCGCCGCCGCAATCAGCGCCCCGACGATGATCACCGAAGAGATCGCATTGGTCACCGCCATCAGCGGCGTATGCAAAGCCGGCGTCACCGACCAGACCACATAATAGCCGACAAAACAGGCCATCACGAAAATCGACAAGATACTAATGAAGTCCATTATTCACTTCCTTTCAATCCTCCCCGCAAGCGGGACGGAGGGCGTTTCGTTTAGACGCAAATTTCTGAAACTTTCTCATAAATCCTCCCCACTCGTGGGGAGGTGGCCGACCGGAGCGCAGCGTAGGTTGGTCGGAGGGGGTGTGCGACTGGACGCAAAATTAGGGAAACTCGCGGCAATAGCGTCAGGACCAAAACCCCCTCCACCACGCTGCGCGCGGTCCCCCTCCCCGCAAGCGGGGAGGATTTTGGAGGGCATGGTTGAACGGCTAGTCATTGCAACTCACCATCGCGGGTTGACTTGGCCTCTGCATAATCCGCAATGGTTTGCGCCGCTGCGGTCACGTCTTTCAAAATATCCTTGGCCGCAATACGCAGCACTTCCAGATTGCGTTCTGCAAAAAAGGCGTTTCGCCTCTCATCGCGAGCCGGGTTCCCACCCATATCATGCGCCACGCCATCGACTTCGATAACCAGTCGTTTTTCCGGACAATAGAAATCAGCAATATATGGCTCGACCGGATGCTGCTTTCTGAACTTCAATCCATGAGGCCGCAGCTTGAGCTGCTGCCACAGCAATACTTCCGGCAACGACATTTCCCGCCGCAATTTCCGAGCCCGATAAACCGCCGGACCCCGCAAATTCCCGCGCTGATTCTGACCAGCGTTCACCATCATAAATCCTCCCCATTCATGGGGAGGTGGCCCGCCGGAGCGAAGCGCAGGCGGGACGGAGGGGGCGCCAGACTAGACGCAAAATTCCGGAAACTCGCAAAAATAGCGGCCCTAACCATAAATCCTCCCCACTCGTGGGGAGGTGTCAGCCTGAAAGGCTGACGGAGGGGGCGTGAGACCAGACGCACACTTCGGGAAACGCACAACAACAGCGCCAAAACCAAAACCCCCACCACCACGCTGCGCGCGGTCCCCCTCCCCGCAAGCGGGGAGGATTTTACCGGAGAGAGTTGATATAAAGTCCATTGCTAACCTCAATCTGGACACTCAAAATTGAAAGAAAAACGATACTTCTGAAGTGTCAAATCTGGAATGACTCTGACCGCAGCTTGACAGCTCTTGTCAAACTCAGCGGCAACTAAAATGCCCCGCACTTCGTCAAATCCTTCATCAGCGACCAAGTCACCCATATAGCCTGTAATTTGGCCTATAGCTTCACGCTTCGCCAATCCGCGTTTTAATTCGATCACAACGGTTTTTCCCTCGGCATCTTCTGCCAAAATATCTATTTGGCCAGAATTGACGCTGATTTCCGTCCCATCGTCAATAACCTTCAGACCTTTTTCGAGTTGCGAAATTTCTCCACGCAACGCTTCTTGAAGATGCCGCTCTAATTCAAACTGCTTGTTTTCCTTGTTGCTTTTTACAATCTCAGCTGCCTGTTCCAATATAGTATCTTTAGCAACTTCCGCAGACCCACCTTCTTCAAAAAATGTCTTGTAGTATTTCAATGAAGACCTAAAATTATTCAATACATTATAAGGGTTGCCCCCAATCGAGAGCTTTGTGGGATTTGGCTTGTTGGCTTTCTCGTCCGCTTTTGAATACCTCAAAGATTCAATCAGATCGTCGATGGTTCCAGCATCACAATACTCATCTAAGTCACCGTAAATATCTTCGACCCGCTTTGCGCTCGAGGACATGACATTGGTACTATTCACAGAATATTTGTCGGCGAGCCATTCTCTGAAGGCTGAATGTTTCATCCCAACAACCGCTCATTCACAACCTTGCCATCCCTGGTAAGCCGTATCCCAATCGTCACCTCGTCATCATCGGGCAGCACCGGCCGCTTGGCCTCTTCGTCCCAATAAGCGCTGAGGAAATTATAAAGATTGCGCGAAAACAGCGCCGAACTGTCCGCCGCCATCATCGCCGCGATATTGCTGGCACCGATGATCTTGACGCCATGTTTCTCGACCACTTTGCCGGCAACAGCGCCCTCGACATTGCCGCCTTGTTCCGCCGCCAGATCGACAATTACGCTGCCGGTGCGCATCGTCGCAATCTGCGCGTCCGAGATCAGCCGCGGCGCCGCGCGCCCCGGGATCAGCGCAGTGGTGATCACGATATCCTGCTTGGCAATATGCGAAGACACCAGTTCCGCCTGCGCCTTCTGATATTCTTCACTCATTTCAGTGGCATAGCCGCCCGAGCCTTCGCCCTCGATCCCCTCGACCGATTCGACGAAAATCGGTTTCGCGCCGAGCGACTGGATCTGTTCCTTGGTGGCGCTGCGCACATCGGTCGCGCTGACCTGCGCGCCAAGCCGCCGCGCCGTGGCGATCGCCTGCAGACCGGCAACCCCGACACCCATGACAAAACAGCGCGCGGCAGAAACCGTGCCCGCTGCGGTCATCATCATCGGAAACACCCGGCCATATTCATTCGCCGCCAGCAGCACCGCCTTGTAACCCGCCAGATTGGATTGCGACGATAATATATCCATCGATTGCGCGCGGGTGATCCGCGGCATGAATTCCATCGCCAGCGCATCAATGCCGAGCTTTGCATAGGCATCGACCCGCTTGCGTTCGCCGAACGGATTGAGGCTGGCGACCAGCCAGGCTCCTTTTTTGATGCCCTTCAACGATTGCGGATCGGGACCCTGGACGCCCAGCACAATGTCGGCGTCCTTCAGCACGGCGGCCCGGGTGCCGATCGTCGCTCCCATTTCCTGATAATCCGCATCAGCAACTGCAGCAGATTCGCCCGCACCCTTTTCGACCGCCATGGTGGCGCCCAGAGCAACGAATTTCTTGACCGTTTCGGGCGACGCACTGACGCGCGCTTCGCCGTCGGCGAGCTCCTTCAATACTGCAATTTTCACGCTTGATTCCAATCCGTTAGGAAATGAGAATGACCACCAATATCGCGACCACGGCGGTCGCGATCGTACCGACCTTCAGCATCGACAGAAATTTCGCATATGTTTCCTGCGCTGTGCCCAATTCATTATTCGTTGTCATGATATCCCCATTTTTTATTGCAAAACTGGCCCGAGGTGTAACCTTATATTACCGACGGCTCAAGTCCTACCCACCGTCATTTTGGATAGAATATTTATCCGTCCCTTAATCGGCTCTTTACCGGTTGCCGCTATGAAAGTGGTTCATTGTGGGACAATCGGGACAAAAATGGCACAAAACGGCACAAAGTTACTGCTGCTTATCGACGATGAGCCAGCGCAATGCCGGTTGATTTCGGCACTGGCCTCGCGCGCCGGATTTCGCACGATCTATGCGCGCGACGCGGAAACCGCGATTGCGACGCTCGGCACCCAGGACGGCATGATGCTCGACGCCATCATCCTCGACCATTGGGTACCGGGTTCTGAAGCCACCGAACTGATTACCGAATTGAAAGCCCGCCGTCCCGCATTGCCAATTCTGATGCTCACAGCGGTCGGCTCGATTGCCGAAGCCGTGGATGCCGTCCGCGCCGGTGCCACAGATTATCTGATCAAGCCGGTCGCCCCCGAACTGATGCTCAAGGCGCTCGACGCCGCCGTCAAATCGTCCCGGGAAGACGGCGAGCTGCGCCCGCTCACCGAAAAAATCTCGGTCCCGCTCGAATTTGAGGAAATAGTCGGCGCTGCCCCCGCTTTCCGCGCCGCACTGGCCATCGCCGCCAAAGCTGCCCGCGCTCGGGTGCCGGTATTGATCGAAGGCGAAGGCGGCGTTGGCAAGGAAGTCATCGCCGATGCCATTCACGCCGCCAGCCCGCGTTCAAAATTGCCGATGTTGAAGCTGAATTGCGGCGCAATTACCGGAAACCTGCTCGATTCGATCCTTTTCGGTCATGAAAAGGGCGCTTTTACCGGTGCGTTTGACCGCAAGATTGGCCTGCTCCAGCAAGCCGAAGGCGGCACGATCTTCCTCGACGAAGTTGACCGGCTTCCCCCCGAGACCCAGGTCCGCCTGCTGCGTTTCCTCAAACATTCCGATATCCAGCCGCTCGGCAGTCCGAACAGCTTCCAGCTCGATGTCCGCATCATCGCCGCGACCAATCGCAAGCTGGAACGGGAAGTGGAAAAGGGCAATTTCCGCGAAGATCTCTATTATCAGATGAACGTCGTGCAGCTGACGATCCCGCCGCTGCGCGACCGGACCGGCGATATTCCTGCGCTGGCGCGGCATTTTCTGGCCCGCCTTGCCCTACAGCCCGGCCTGCGTAGTCTCGGCATCACCGACGAAGCGCTCAACCTGCTGCGCAGCTATCGCTGGCCCGGCAACGTCCGTCAGCTGCAGAGCGTGCTGTTCCGCGCCGCCGTGATGTGCGACCATAATGCCCTGAGCTGCGAAGAATTTCCGCAGATCGCCTCCTTTGTCGCCGAATCCGGCGACGCCGACCCGCATCTGATGAACAGCCCGGAAGGCATTGGCATCACCCTCTATTGCGAAGATGGCAATTTGCGGCCGCTGGAAGAGATCGAAGCGGATGTCATCCGTCTCGCCATCGGCCATTATCGCGGCAGGATGACGGAAGTCGCCCGGCGACTGGGCATTGGACGCTCGACTCTGTATCGCAAGCTGGGCGATCTGGGCATTGATAACGCAGCATAATTTGGATTGAAGCCTGTTGGATTTGGCCGAAAATGTCAAATCCAACAGGCTTCAATCCAACACCGGGCCCAGTCTATTCCGACCCTAATCCAACATCGCCATTGATGTTTCCCCTCGCTGGTCTTAAGTCTGGCCCATATGAAAAACATGCTTCCAATTCTTCCATTCGGTGCCGCCCTGTCGCTGGCACTGCTCCTTTCCGCTTGCGGCAAACAGGAAGCAGTAAGCGAGGTGCCATCAAGCGAAGAACTCGCCCGGCAAGCGGATGCTGCAGCCCAGGCCATCCGCGATGAAGCAGCTGCTACGGACGGCGACGGCGCAAAAGCCGCGGTCGACCTGGCCAGTATGGATAGCTACACCAATGCGTTGCGCGGCTACACCATCCTGGTGCCCAGCAGCTGGACGGTTGATGACACTGCCAGCGACGACAATGGCCGCGTCTATACCGAGACGGTAAGCGGCACCAAGCTGGCGGTCAGCTGGGTGGAAAATCGTGAGGATGCGGCCTGGAGCAAGGCCGTTCAGCAAGTCGAGGACGGCACCGACGCCATGGAAGGCGCGGCCGTCGGCAAGAATGAATATCGCGCTTCCGGGACTTTGACCAATGGTCTGAAATCAGGACTTCGCCTGCTCCGCAAGCCGGATGGCACAATGGTGCAAGCTCAGATAACCTATGCCGCCGACCAAGCCAAGTCGATGGACCCTCTGGCTTCAGCGATCCTCGACAGCCTGACCCTGCAATAGCAGTAATTTAGCGATTGAGCTTGGCGTCCAGAAAACTGGGCATCGGACCATTCCAGCCACTATCTGTGCCGTCGTCATCCTGGCTGTCCTGAACTACCGGCGGCTTTTTCTCTTCGACCTTTGCAGCGCGTGCCGGCTTGGCTGGCGCATCACTTTGGTCTTGCCGCGGCTTCTTCGGCCGATCGTCCTGCCGTGCCCGTTTTGGCGCATCATCCTGACGCGGCGCTTTCGCCTTTGCTGGCTCTGGCTGGGCCGGATCAGGCTTTGCCGCGGCCTTTTCAGCCGACTTTGCGCCCGCTTTGGCCTTGCGCTCTTTGCGCACCGATATTTTCATGCCGGTCAGTTTTTCAATGCTCTCGACATGCTCTGCATCGCTGCGCGTTATGAATGTAATCGCAACACCGGTCGCTCCAGCGCGGCCGGTCCGGCCAATCCGGTGAATATAGTCATCCGGATGCCACGGAATATCGTAGTTTATAACATGGCTGACGCCCTTGATGTCGAGCCCGCGGGCGGCGACATCGGATGCGCACAATATATTGATTTCGCCCGACTTGAACCGGTCCAGCTCTGCCAGACGTGAACTCTGGTCCATATCACCGTGAATCTGCCCCGCATCGAAGCCGTCCTTGCGAAGACTTTCGCAAAGGTCGCGGACCTCGGTTTTGCGATTGCAGAAGATGATCGCGGTTTCGACACCTTCATTGTCCAGCAGGTCAACGATCAATTTGCGCTTGGCTTTCGGAGCGACCTCAATCAGCGACTGATCGATAGAAGTATTGGCGGTCGCTGGCCGCGAAACCTCGATATATTTTGGATTGTTGAGGAACTGGTCCGACAATTTCTTGATCGGCGGCGGCATCGTCGCCGAAAACAGCATGGTTTGCCGCGTCGCTGGCAATTTCGAGCAGATCGATTCGATATCGGGAATGAACCCCATATCGAGCATCCGGTCCGCTTCATCAATGACCAGCAGTTCGCAACCCGACATCAATATCCGTCCGCGATCGAACAGATCCATCAACCGTCCGGGCGTGGCGATCAAAACATCGACGCCTTTTTCAAGCGCCTTGATCTGGTCACCCATCGACACGCCGCCAATCAGCAGGGCCATGCTCAGATTATGGTGCTTGCCATATTTTTCAAAATTCTCGGCGACTTGCGCAGCCAATTCGCGGGTCGGCTCGAGGATCAGAGACCGCGGCATCCGCGCACGCGAGCGACCATGCGCCAGAATGTCAATCATCGGCAGCACGAAACTTGCCGTTTTACCAGTACCGGTCTGGGCAATGCCGATGATATCTTTCATCATCAGGACGGGAGGTATGGCCTGCGCTTGAATCGGCGTCGGTTCGTCATAGCCAGCCTCGGCTACCGATTTCAACAGTTCTTCAGACAGGCCGAGATCGGCAAATTTCATAGTGGTTCCGGAAAAATATAGGATGCACCGTTGCATCCTGTCTTAGCCTCTCGGGCTGTGCCGGGCAATGATCGCATTTCCGGGATTTGTCAAGCTTTCTCGGCTACTCTAGCGTTCCGGTACAAGTTCACGAAATCGCTCAATCTCGCATTTGGCGCCGGTACGGGAATGCAGGATATCGCGGCCTGCACACATTTTACCGTCCTTTGTTTTCTCAACATAGAAACCCGAGTAAAAGCTGCGCGCCTGACACTTGTCCTCAAGCTGGGCCCGGATCCTTTTTCGATCCTTGGTCACCAGGTCGAGATAGCGATCCTCGAACATCTGAACGCCGAGAATGTTGGTCATTGGCAGGCATTTGCCGATTTTCTTTTCGCGATAGGTCTGTCGCGCGCGCTCTTGCGAGAAATCGGCCATCGGCGCCAGAGGAGACGCCAGGCGGCGAGGCACCCGGATAATCACCCGCTTTTCGATTCGGACCTGCGCATATTGGGGCGGTCGTTCAAACACGTGATGCATAGCTGCGCCTACCGACGAACCATCTACCGGCCGCATCTCGCGCATATCTGGCACAGAGAGCAGCAATATCGCCGTAAGTGACAGACTCACCATAATCCCTTAACTAATCCTTGGGTTCGCTATACCATCGGCGATTGAATATTGCATGAACTGGAGATTTGTCATCTACTATCGACTGAAAATGACGAGCCGGAGACGGCCTTCTTCAGATGATAGTTTTGCGTCAAGATAATGCCATTATACAGGAAAATGAATATGCCCGAGCTAGCGAAATGGCTGGAACAAATGCGGTCAGTTGTCGGCACAAAGGGATTTACCAGCGCGGGCGATGATATGGCGCCATGGCTGACCGACTGGCGGGGTCGATATACTGGCGCTGCAGCTGCGATGGTGTCACCGGGAACGACCCAGGAAACGGCAGAAATACTGAAAATTGCGAACGAAAATAGTGTGGCGATAGTACCGCAAGGCGGCAACAGCGGCATGGTCGGGGGAGCAACCCCCGATAGTGGCGGTCACTCAGTACTCTTGTCGTTGCGCCGCATGAACCGGATTCGGGCGATACAGCCGGACGACCAGCTCGTGGTATGCGAGGCCGGCGTGATTCTGCAGAATTTGCACGAGGCACTCGCCACCGACGGCCAGAGATTTCCATTAACCTTGGGCGGTAAAGGCTCGGCCACGGTCGGCGGCCTCGTTTCTACAAACGCTGGCGGCACCCAGGTCTTGCGGCACGGAACGATGCGCTCGCTGGTGGCGGGGATCGAAGCCGTATTGCCAGACGGCAGCATCTTCGATGGGCTCGCGGCTCTTAAAAAAGACAATCGTGGCTACGACCTGAAACAATTGTTCGTGGGCGGCGAGGGCACGCTGGGCATTGTCACGGCGGCGACCTTGAAAACCGTGCCTGCATTGGTGGACCGCTGTGTTGCCTGGGCGGCGGTTGACAGTACCGATGCTGCTTATCAGCTGTTCCGGTTTCTCAATGCCCGGACGCCCCACGCTCTGGAAGGTTTTGAAATTATTCCGGCAACATGCCTGAATTCGGTTTTGCGCCATATTCCCGGTACCCGCTCGCCCTTGGAAGGCATTCACCGCTGGCATGTGCTGATCGAAATCGTGCGGGATCAACCGGATGCGCAAGATCCAAAGTCGGTAGCGGAAAATCTGCTCGCAGACGCTCTGGACCGGGGCCTGATTGAAGATGCAGCGCTCGCGGTCAGTGAGCAGCAAGCGGAGGATTTCTGGAAAATCCGGGATTCTATTGCCGAGGCGGAACGCGCGAACGGTCCGGCCCTGCAGCATGACATCAGCGTTCCGGTTCCCGGCATGGCCCGGTTTATCAACGAGGCATCACCGGTTATCGAAGCACGATTTCCCGGTACCAAGGTAGCCGCTTTCGGTCACATGGGGGATGGCAACGTCCATTTTCACGTCAAAGCGCCAGAGGGCATCAAAGCCCAAGAGTGGATGGATGATCTGGGAAAAGAAATAACGCCGCTGGTCCACGATCTGGTCATCGCAGCAGGCGGATCGATTTCAGCCGAACACGGCATCGGGCAAAACAAGCGGGCAGAACTCGAGCGACTATCTTCCGATGCGCGTCTTTCCATGCTGCGCGCGATAAAAATGGCGATTGATCCGAAGAACATTATGAACCCGGGGAAACTCGTTCCACTTGCGTCCGGTCAGTCAGGCTCTTAAAGCGCAAGACAACTATTCGGTCTCAACAGCAATTTTTCGGAGAATCTGACTATGGCGAGCACGCCGCAAGCACAAGCCCTTCCAATGTTCTACAAGGATTTGGTTCCGCTCAATTCCAACGAGCATGCAAAATGGAAAGTCAAAGGGCTCGACAACGCATCCTTCATGCAGTCGCAACATGCGATTCCGATTACCTCTGATGAATTCATCAATGCGGCGCGCAATTATCCGATTGTATTTTCGGCTGGCGAGAATAGCGTTCCGCTGATTCTGATGGGCCTGAACGAGGGCGTGAACACCTTCATGAACGACGAAGGCCAATTCAGCGAACCGGCCTATGTCCCCGCCTATGTTCGCCGCTATCCCTTCCTGCTCGCAAAATTGCGCCCGGATGCTGACGAACTCTCCCTCTGCTTTGATCCAACAACCGATGCGATTGGCGAATATGAGGAAGGTGATGCCCTGTTCGATAAAGATCAGCCGAGCGGAACCACCAAGAATATCCTCGATTTTTGTGAACAGTTTGAACAAGCGGGCCAGCGAACCGGTCAGTTCGTCCAGGAACTCGAAAAAATGGGTCTGTTGATGGATGGAGAAGTCTCCATTCAGCAAACCGGCGTTGAACAGCCCTTTATTTATCGCGGTTTCAAGATGGTCGACGAAGAGAAATTGCGCGACATGCGCGGCGACGAGCTCCGCAAGATCAACCAGAACGGCATATTGCCATTGATCTACGCGCATCTCTTTTCACTGCAACTGATGCGCGACGTATTCGCAAGACAGGTTGCTGCCGGCAAAATGCCGCAAGTGACCGAAGCACCTTCCGTCCAGATTTGACAATTGGGATGCCTGCTTTGGCCTATTTGGCCGAAGCGGGTAAGGCCTGTTGACAATTTTCCGGCTTTGGGGGCTTGCAACTTATCCGGACAAGGCCCACATTAATGGGGTATGGGTCCGCATCCCCCGATCGGATCTATACGGGCATTCCTCTGGAATGCCACCTCCCTGAACCTTGGCCACCTCGCCGCATCGGCGAGGTGGTTTTTTCTTGCGAAAATCTTATTCGGCCGCCTCAAGCAGATCACGGCCAGACATCTGATCGGCCAGCATAACGCAGCAACTTCGGATCAATTCTGCGATCGACTGTGCGGCAGCGATCGGCTCCCGCATATCCTCATCCAGATAGAGCATCCGATCGACTTCGAGCTGAAATGCATGAATATTGCGTGCGGGCATCCCGTGCCGATCCAGAATATAGCCTCCGGAATAGGGATGATTGGTCTGAACATGGTGGCCATGCATCCGGAAATGCACCGCAGCCATTTCGACATAACGCGATTCGCAGCTTCGCCCGAAACGATCCCCGATAACAAATCCGATTCTGCGGCTTTTCTCGTCCAGCACCGATGGCATACTGTGCAAATCCACCAGCAGGGCACAGCCAAAAGCAGATCGTATCTGGTCCAGCAGATGCTCCACCATCACATGATAGGGTTCGTGATCCTGTTCGATCCGGTCAATGACGTGCTGATGCTGCCACTTTTCCCGCCACAAATTGCCGGCGCCGTGCAGCCGGCGCGGCAATATGCCCAAACCGCCCCTGACTTTTTTGCTGATATGGGGTGTCTGCGCCGAATCCATCCCGGCCACCATATCCGGATCGATTTCCGCCCGGCTACGATTGAGGTCGACCCAGGCTCGCGGCTTTCGCGCAACGATCGCCGGAAATCCGGAGGCAATCGCCGATGCCGCCAGCCGGTCTGCGTAACGATCTTCCAGCCGGAGCAAATGGGAAGCCTGGACGTTCAGATTATCCAGCAGCTCGGGCGGATACTCCCGCCCGGCGTGGGGTACGCTGACCAGAATCGGAAAGTTGAGTTCTGCAACATTGGACAAGAAATAGTTGGCTGCCGAGTCCGATGTTTTGGCGGGAAGGGAGTTAGCCATATTTAACACCCGAAAAGTCAGTGTAAACGACCAAAAAAATCGTCGGGTTCGAGAAAAAATTAACCGATTTGCACTTATATGCGGGTCTTGGCATAATAGCCCGTCTGCATTCAGACATATTCAGGAAGGCGCCACAAAATGATCAGGATTCTCCTCGCGGAAGATGAGCAAGCAATGCGCGAGCATCTTACACGGGCCCTAGAGAAAGCCAACTATGAAGTTGTAGCTGTTGACCGCGGAACGGCTGCCGTGCCGTTGCTCGAGGCACAGAAATTCGACCTACTATTGACGGATATTGTTATGCCGGAGATGGATGGCATCGAACTGGCGCAGCATTGCGCAGCGGTCTGCCCCGAAACTCAGGTCATGTTTATCACCGGCTTTTCGGGAGTAACGCTGCGGGCGGGAGAATCAGTTCCGAAAGCCAAAATATTGTCCAAGCCGTTTCATTTGCGGGATCTTGTTATGGAGGTCGACCGCCTGTTCGAGCCAGACAGTATCAGCGACCTGAATTAAGCCTTGCGCCAGCCGAAGCGGCTGGCTAGACGGCCTCCAGCGTGGGCGTATAGCTCAGTGGTAGAGCACTTCGTTGACATCGAAGGGGTCGGGAGTTCAACTCTCTCTACGCCCACCATTTCCCCGATAATCAGATAGTCACGCAGCGAGCGCTATTCCGCTGCCCGCATCCTGACTCGGTGGATGGCCATACCAACTCGTATAGGCCCGGGTAAAAGCACTCAATTCGCTATAGCCCAGCTTGGCAGCGATCTCGGAGAGATTTCGAGTGCCCTCAAGAAAGTAGAGATTGCAAGTGTCACGCCGCACCTTCTCCAGTAGCTGACGGTAAGACATGCCTTCAGCTACCAATTTCCGCCGCAATGTCCGTTCCGCCATGCCAAAGGTCATGGCAGCTGCGTCCAGGCTGAGGCCGGATTTATCAAGCAGGTATAGCAGATATTCGTAGGTCAGCTTGGCCAGATTTTCTCGCTCGAATCTGGTCCGTTCAAAAAACGCCGCTTGCTTTCGAGTCGCGGAGATAATCGCGGGATTATAGCGCGGCATTGATCGGGTCATGGCCAGGCGATGATACTCAAGGTAAGTAGACGGCCGGTTGAAATAGCAAGGAATAGGCGAGTTGTTCGCATTGGCGTCCGGGAACCCCCTGAACCCTTCCGGCCGTGAATGAGCAAAATGCGCGGCCTTGACGGTTTTAAAGCGACCATCCGCCAGCAACTCGCCGCAATGGTAAACCAAGGCAAATGCGATAGGAACGAGATCTGGCGAAATCGCCTTATCATCGCACCAGACCAACCGGTCGCCAGATGAAAGTGGCATGAGTTTTACGATCGGCTTTTCACCGCCCAGCCTCTGTTCGTCCACGAGATGGATCAACGCTTCACCAAAACTGGGCTCGAAAAAGGCTGCGAAGCCAGGGTCGGAGAAACCACGCGGAACCATATTTTGTCCGATTGCCGAATGGATATTTGTCCGATTGAGTTCTTCCTGAGCCGCAATACAGAGACTGGAGATCGATTCGTCCCCCAACTGATAGCCGGGATCTCGCAATTCCGATTCGGAACATTGCAGCGCACTCAATAGCTTCGGCTTGCGGGCTTCAAGCGCGTGGCAGCTTAGATATGCACGGTAAAGAAACTGAGCCGAGATCTTTAGATTTGGGGATGCCGGATAGTTCATGACACCAAGCTAGGAGCCGAAATGCATTCCGCTCAACTGGCTTTCGACAAGGATGTAAATTTGGCGACGAAAATGACAATATTGGTTAATTTGCGATAGAAAGCATCAACTTCAATATCGGATGACCGACGCGCCCCAGGTGAATCCGCCGCCCATCGCTTCCAGAACCAGCAAATCTCCTGCCTTGATTCGACCGTCGCGCACTGCAGTATCCAGTGCCAGCGGAACCGAAGCTGCCGACGTATTGGCATGCATGTCGACAGTCTTTATCACCTTCTCGGGAGCGAGATTGAGTTTCTTGGCGGTGGCATCCAGAATCCGCGCATTCGCCTGATGCGGTACAACCCAGTCAACATCGTCGATCGATTGACCGGCCTCTTCCAATACCTCTTTCAACACCGAGGCCAGATTGACAACCGCGTGGCGAAAAACTTCGCGGCCCTTCATCCGGAGCTTGCCGACGGTTCCCGTAGTGCCAGCGCCGCCATCGACATATAAGAGCTGATTATGTGCGCCATCGGCGTGCAAACGGGTAGCGAGAATGCCCTTTGCCCCATGCTCGGCCGCCAACACCACCGCGCCAGCGCCATCACCAAAGAGGACACAGGTCCCACGATCTTCCCAGTCCAATATGCGACTGAATGTTTCCGCACCGATCACCAGCGCATTTTGCGCGCTGCCTACCCGGATCATGCTATCGGCCACCGAAAGAGCATATAGAAAACCAGAGCAGACCGCGGCGACATCAAAAGCCACGCAACCGTTGCAGCCCAATGCATCCTGCACAATAGTGGCGGTCGCAGGAAAGGTCTGGTCGGGCGTTGCGGTTGCAACGATGATCAGGTCAATATCTGCGCTACCGAAACCAGCCGCCTGCATCGCTTTTCGTGCCGCTTCTATGGCAAGGCTCGATGTTGTCTCGTCGTCTTCGGCTATATGTCGGAATTTTATGCCGGTGCGTTCGACGATCCACTCGTCGGTTGTATCCACCCGCTTAGCAAGATCCGCGTTGGAGACCCTGGTCCTTGGCAGGGCCGAACCGGTGCCTTTGATAACAGCACGCCTGGTCGCCACGGCATTCATTTTGCCACCTCGGAAACGGGTGCGGCTTCGCTGATTTTTGTCAGATCTTCGCTGATCCGTTCGAGGATGCTGTCTTCGACCAATCGAGCTGCCACTTCGACCGCATTGGCGACACCTTTTGCATCCGCACTGCCGTGGCTCTTCACCACCACACCATTCAGTCCCAGAAAAACCGCGCCGTTATGATTGTTGGGGTCGAGCTGGTCGCGCAACATTTCCGTCGCCGGCCGGGAAATAAGGAACCCGATTTTCGACCGGAGGCTGCTCAGAAAGCTTTGCTTCAACAGGTCGGTAACAAACCGGGCGGTTCCTTCCAGCGCCTTCAGCGCGACATTGCCGGAAAAGCCGTCGGTCACAATCACATCGACTTCGCCGGTCGATATCTTGTCCGCCTCGGTAAAGCCGAGAAAGTCCATATGCAGACCGGCGGCGCCTTTGAGCGTTGCCGCGGCTTCCTGAATGGTTCCGGTACCCTTCGCTTCTTCTGTGCCGATGTTGAGGAGCTTTACCTTGGGGCGGTCGAAGCCATGCATGATGCGGCTGTAAGCGGCACCCATCACGGCAAATTGTACCAGATTGCGGCTATTGCATTCGGTATTGGCACCCAGATCAAGCATCACCACGTCGGTGTCTTTCATCGTCGGGAGCAGGGCCGACAGTGCCGGTCGATCAATCCCTGGCATGGTGCGCAGCGCCAGTTTGGCTATGGCCATCAGGGCGCCGGTATTGCCAGCGCTGACCGCAGCACTCACTTCTCCGATTTTGACAGCATTGACCGCCATGCCCATCGATGTTGTCTTGGAAGTGCGCAGCGCCTGGCCCGGCTTGTCCTCGCCCGACACAACGTCCGGCGCGTGCAAGATTTCGGATGCCGCACTGAGATTGGGATGATCCTTGAGCGCTTCTCTGATCTGCGCTTCATCACCGACGAAAAGAAACTGAAAACCGGCGTGACGGTGGCGCGCGAGCGCTGCTCCTGCAACCATGACGCGCGGGCCTTCATCTCCGCCCATCGCATCAATCGCGATTCGCGGCCTCATTCCCACCGGTTATTCCCCTTGATTGCGCGTCAGAAGCCGAGAGACTAGCCGATTAAAGATCAGCGGCCAAGACTTCACGGCCATTATAATGGCCACAGGCTCCGCACAAATGATGTGGACGCTTCAATTCACCGCAATTCGGGCATTCCTGATAGGCTTCGACTTTCAAAGCATCATGAGACCGGCGCATTCCGCGCTTGGACGGCGTAGTTTTTCTTTTAGGTACAGCCATTGCTAAGCCTGTTCTTTAAATTAAAAAATACATAGCATGCTCAATATGCCAATCAGCCAAGTCTAACAAACCAGTCTCTGATATTGCAGAGAATCGCTTGGTCTTGGTTCAGCAGATTGCACGCGAAGGGGCGCGTATAATGAATTTCCTGTGCGTTGCAAGCATTGAGCTTCTATAGCGGGCCTATAATTTTCACATATTTGGGGTGCAATATGATTTTACCGATAACTTTGACCGTGGCGGGCGCTGCAGCGCTGATAAATATCTGGCTGATGTTCCGCGTGGGCCAGGTCAGGACCAGCGAGAAAATTAGCGTCGGCGATGGCGGCAATGAAAAAGTCATCCGGCGCATGCGGGCCCACAGCAACTATATCGAAAGCGCGCCATTCGTGGTCCTTCTGGTCGCGGCTATAGAGCTGGCCAGCGCGACATCACCCATCTGGCTGTGGATCGTCAGCGGCTTCTATCTGCTCGGCAGGGTCGCGCATGGTGTCGGCATGGATGACGGCAAATTTGGCAAGGGCCGGATGATTGGCACCATCATGACGATGCTGGCCCTACTTGGACTGGGCATTTACGCGATATTGATTCCCTATTTGGGCTTTTAGCGTTCGCGACAAGATAGCGGGATGCCCCAGAATCTCGGAAATTATTGGCTTTCACCCGTCAAACTGTAGGTACCGTCTCGGCACGCAGATAGGGAAGCAAGTGCGGTATGTAATCCGCCTTGCCAAGCTCGACCTTCTTGCCGCGCAGGATCGCATAAGCGGTCATCAGGTGAAAATAAAATTGGGGCAGCGTCCAGTCGCGCGCATATTGCTCCGCCGTCAGATCGAAAATCATTCCGTTCGGAAGCGCATGTTCGATATTTTTCTTCGGATCCTCATCAAGCGCTGCCGGGCCAACGGCCTCCAACATCGCGATCGTTTCCCAGATACGATCCTGCGCATCCGCGATCGAACCAGGATGCTCACCGGCATTTCGCCCTTCGTCAACCAGCTCCCCAAGAGACGACGGGAAAGCCTCTCCCTGGAGCCGGAATACAGCTTCTTGTGCCTGCACGCAGGCAAAACGAACCTGCGTCGATAACGGGAACATGTCAGGTGCAAGACGGGCCGACAGCAGCGAATCGGCTTCAGACATTCCCATCTGTAGCTGCGCCTTCTTCAACCAATCAGATAGGGTGGCCAGCATCTGCATATATGTCGGGACAAGCAGTTTCGTTAAGGACATGCGTTTCCATTCATTATCTATACTATAGCGCGAGGCAGAGTAGCTTGGCGTTCGGACCGTTGTAGACTGCGGTGCCTAACGCGCTGCCAGTACGTCGTCCGCGACAAAGGCATTGGTCTTGCGTTCATAACCAAACTGGCTGGTTGGGCCATGACCGGGAATGAAGGTGACATCATCACCCAAGGGCCAGAGCTTCTGGGTGATGGCGTCGATCAAATCCTGATGATTGCCGCGCGGGAAGTCAGTACGGCCGATCGAGCCTTGGAATAGGACGTCGCCAACCACCGCCAGCTTTGAAGGCTGGTGATAGAAAATGACATGGCCCGGCGTATGACCAGGACAGTGAATAACATCCAGCACCAGATCGCCCACAGTCACCTGATCGCCATCCTTCAGCCAGCGATCCGGCTCGAAACTTTTTGCGACCATGCCATAGCGCGCGCCGTCGCCGTCGAGCTGGTCGATCCAGAACCGGTCATCTTCATGCGGCCCCTCGATCGGGATCCCCAGCTCCTCGGCGAGCATACCAGCCTGCCCGCAATGATCGAGATGGCCGTGGGTGATGATGATCTTCTCGAGGTCCACGCCATGCTCTTCGACCGCCGCCTTGAGCCGCGACAAATCGCCCCCGGGATCGCTGAGCGCGGCCTTGTTGGTTTTGGTGCACCAGAGAAGCGTGCAATTTTGCTGGAGCGGAGTGACCGGAATTATCACGGCCTTGAGGGGTGCATCTGTCATGACACGTTATGTGGCGTCAACGCTGACAAGTTGCAACCCGCCTATTAACAGCCCGGTCAGAGCCGCCTCCCCGTCCACACCACCCGACCAATGATGTTTACGCTTTCCGGCCTTACATCGTCCCAATCGGGATATTGCGGATTGTCGCTGCGGATGGTCAGCTTTCCCGAAGGCCCCATGGCAATCCGCTTGACCAGCAGCACATCATCCATCCGCAGCACATAGATACCGTCCCGCAGTGGCCGTGCGGAAGCGCTGTGATCCACCATGATGTCATCGCCGTCGCCCAAAGTCGGATCCATCGAATCGCCGTCAACCACAATCAGCGAAAGATTGGCGGGATCGGTGCCAAGCCGCCGGAGCCATTTGGGCGCGAAACCCATGGATTCGGCATATTCGTCATCCGCCAATGATCCGGGACCTGCCGAAGCACCGACCTGCAATTGCTTGATTCGAAGCAGCCCATCGGAAGTTTTGCGACCCTGGCTGGAAGACTCGCGCGCTGCGGGTGCACCCAGCAGACCTTCGTCGACTCCGTAAAATTCTGCCAGTCGGCGCCGGTCATCCTCATCCAGCTTCTTCGGCGAGCCGCGCCGGATATATTGCTGGATATAGGCAGGATTCTTGCCGAGCATTTTCGAGAGCGCAGCAAAATCATGTCCGTTTTCACGGATTAGTTTCTCCAGATTGGCGCGCGGATCATCGGTCACAGTGCCACCTCCATAGCCGCCCTGGCCGGAATTGGCAATAGGATTTTTCCTAGACATGTAGGAAATATCATCTCAAATAGGATTTTCCCTATTCAAGGAGTCGCCGATCGGGCGGCCAGACACAGAAGGAGACTGCCGGTGCCACTGTTGCGAAAAATCGAGATATTCATGCGTGAAACTGACATGCCCTGGACAAAGTTCGGGCGGCTAGCGGTCCGCGATCCGCGCTTTGTTCAAGATCTGCGCAATGGTCGGCAGCCTGGCAAGACCGTTTCGCAAAAGGTGGAAAATTTCATGAATATGTGGCGGGCGGATCATGCCGGTTGAGCAAACGCGCCCGAAGTCCGGTCGCATGGATCCCGGAGCGGTAATTGCCAGCCAGATAGCAGCGCTCGCTGGACATTGGGCCCACGTCACCTTGGCAGATGAGCGCCCTTGGGCGAGCATCACCTTCGCCGGGAAGCGGTATAGCTTCCGCGTCGATTGGACGGCCACGGACGATTCGAGTTTTCCGTCAAAGCTTTGCCAGATATTACCCGACCACGAATTTACGGTCCCCGGCTATTTTGTCGCGGATCTATTGGTCAAAGAACAGTCAGAGGATTATTTACTGGTCGAGGCCCTATCTATCGTCGATCCCGCCAAAGGTGACCGCAACCATTAGCGATCAGCGCTGGACAGTCATACGCTCCAAGGTACCAAGCGCGGCCTTTAACGCCGCGTCCATATCGGCGCGCTGATCGTCTTTGCGATCCGCTTTAACCGAATCGACAGACCGCAATGGTGGCATCGCCACCGGCGCATCTGCTTCGGAAATCACGGGCGAAGCTGTCTGATCGTCGGCATCAGGTGTAGCCGCCATATTCGCGGGAGATCCGGCTGTTCGGCTGCGCATTTGCAAAGCTTCCAGACGTTCGAGCCCAGCTTCCAGCCGGTCGGCCAGCTGATCGAGCGACAAGGCAGACAAGTCCGCCTTGGGCGCGAACGATTCTACTGGGTGAACAACAGGTTGAGATTGATTTTGTACTGGAAGATCAACAGACAGCGATTCCGGCTCTTTCTCGGACGGCAACTGCTCGGGTATCACTGCCGACTGTTTTGCTGGCTCTTCGTTCTTGGCCAAGTCTTTCTGTTCCGCCGACGGTTCAAATCGCTTGATTTTCTCGGCAAGCGGCGCACCCAGATCAGAGGATGCAAAAATCGGTTGGCGGGCCGGTGCGTCTGGGTGACGGTCCGCCGATCTTATGTCGGGCAGATCTTTCAACTCGGTGACCTGACCCGGTGATTTTTTCGGCTTCTTTAGAAATTTTGTCAGGGATTTTGCCGAAAGACTCAGTTTCGGCACTGCAAAACGCGATCTCCCCTCTCGCTCATGATCCATCGAATCCGTCGTCAAGTTTTTGCGCATTGCCAAGCTCATATCGGAGCCTCCCTCATGTGATTTCGTTTTATGATTCAAGAATAGATATAGCGCCGATGCGGATATCAGACCCGCTACCACGGCGATCAAAGCGCGCGCGGTATTGCCCAAGGGCGGCGCCGCCGCTGGTATGATTTCGGATAGTCCAGTGGCCCCCACAATATTTTCGAGATAGACATGTGGCAGGGTTGCGATCACCAGTGCTGCCGCAATTCCGCCTGCAAGGGCTACCGCAGGTTGTTTGAACCGTGCAAAATCCTGCTCTATTTGATCCACGTTATTCTCCGCCATCTCATGCCGCTCGCTCGAACGATTTGCGCGCAATCAGCCTTTGGTAAACAGGACTGTAACGCAAAATGTTTGACGACCAGTTACGATCCGCTTCAACAAATTTCTTAGCCGTTTCAATAGTTTGGCTCCATGTGTCCCGATTGTTGAGCAGACTGGCTAGTTTTTCCGCAATTTTTTCCGGGTTTCCGGCCGGAAATAGCGTGCCGGTGATGCCGTCCTCGATCAACTCGCGATGGCCGCCGACATCCGAGGCTGCCACCAACCGGCCTTGCGCCATGGCCTCAAGCGGCTTGAGCGGCGTCACAAGATCGGTAAGGCGCATCGACTTGCGGGGATAGACCATGATATCCATCAAACCATAATAGCGTTCGACTTCGCCGTGCGGCACCCGACCGGTAAAAGTGACCGCCGCCGCCAAGCCCAGCCGCTCAACCTGCCTTCTCAGCGACTCTTCCATCGGACCGCCGCCGACCAGCAGCAGATGCGTTTGCGCGTTGGATGTTAGCAGGCGGGGCAACGCCTCGATCAAATCATCAAGACCTTCATAGTCATAAAAGCTGCCGATAAATCCCAGCACCGATTTCCCGGACAAACCCAGTTCGGACAAAAGATCCTCATCCCGCGCCGGTGGTTGCCCGAACAGTTCAAGGTCCACGCCATTCGGGGAGATCGTTATTTTCTCCGATTTCACCCCCCGTGCCATCAAGTCGGATCGCAAGCCTTCGCAAATCACCGCAACCGCATCGGCACCGTTGACCACATGATTTTCCAACCGCCGCGTCAGCCAGTAGCGCGGGCTGTTTTCCTTGCCGGTGCCGTTGCCGACCGCTGCATCTTCCCAGAACGCCCTGATTTCATAGACCAGCGGCAGCCCGGTTTTCTCGGCCACCCGCAAGGCAGCCAAGCCGTTGAGGGCGGGCGAATGAGCGTGCATAATGTCTGGCCGCCAGTCGCGCACGACTTGTTCGATGCGATCTGCCAGAACCGCAACTTCTCGCCATTCGCGTATCGGTGATGGCCCCTGTACCTGCGCTAGGGTGCGAAAAAACTGGAGTTCATCAAACTCTTCCAGTGGCTGCTCCGCTACATAGCCTGGCTGATTTTGACGGACACCGGTTACACCCGCCACTGTCAGGCCGGCCGCAATTTGCGCCTTCATGATCGCCCGCGTGCGAAAGCAATAACCGCTGTGCAGCGGCAAGCTGTGGTCCAATATGTGCAGTATCCGCGTCATGGCGCAAAGCCTTGCCAAAAAAGGATTAACGTCCCGTCAACCCAAAGCCTGTATCGCGCGATATCAGAAGAGCGTGTATTTGCCGCTCGTGCCGGGATGAATTGGGTAGATGATAGACAATTTTTCTATCGCTTTAACGCATGGCCTGCTGCTGATCGCCGCCTGGCGCCTGATGAATCGGGACGACCTTGACGTCGAAGAGCCCCCGGAGCCGGACCCGCAAGCAAACGGTTTTTTGAACCGTTCTCACCCCAACGGATCGTCGCACGATGCGTGATCTCTTCTTTGTCGGATATCTCGTCGCACTGCTGTTCATCGCTTTCAAGCGGCCGTTTATATTCACGCTCGTCTATGCCTATGTCGACATCGTGGCCCCGCAGCGGCTGAGCTATTTCATGCTCAACTCGGTGCCATTGTCGCTAATCGTCTTCGCTCTTGCCTTGCTCGGCTATATGTTGGGAGAGAACAAGCAGGACAGCCGTTTTTCCATCCGGCAGGGAATGATGATCCTGTTGCTTGCCTATTGCGGCTATACCACGGTACAGGCCGAGGTGCCGGACGCGGCTCTGGAAAAATGGGACTGGATATGGAAGGCGTTGGTCTTCGCCATATTCCTGCCGCTGACTCTCAAAACCAAATTGCGGCTCGAAGCGCTGGCATTATTCATGGTGCTATGCGCTGCGACATTGATCATTACCGGCGGGATCAAGACACTGGCCTCCGGTGGTGGTTATGGCGTGCTGGTGCTGCTGGTAGATAATAATGCCGGCCTCTACGAGGGCTCAATAATCTCGACCGTCGCCATATGTATCATACCGCTAATTCTTTGGCTCGCCCATCACGGCACGATTTTTCCGCCCGATTGGCGGGTAAAGCTATTCGCTTATGCATTGATCTTCTCCGCCCTGCTCATCCCTATCGGCACCCAGGCACGAACCGGACTGGTATGCATCGCTGTCTGGGCGGTACTGCAACTGCGCTTCGTTCGCTATCGATTGCTGTACGGCAGCGCTGCCGTGGCAATCGGCCTGATGTCAATTCCATTCCTGCCGCAAAGCTTTACCGAACGGATGGCCACGATCGAAAACTACCAGGCCGACCAATCCGCATCGACTCGGCTCGCAGTCTGGCGCTGGACATTGGATTATGTGAAAAAACATCCCTTCGGTGGCGGTTTTGACGTCTACCGGATCAACAAGCTGACCTATGAATTGTCGGAAGTCGACATCACGCAATATGAGGAATGGGGTATTGATCCAGATGATGTCGACGCCCGCCTGGTCGAGGATGAGTCACGCGCTTTTCACAGCAGCTATTTTGAAATGCTCGGTGAGCAAGGTTATCCCGGCCTGATCCTGTGGCTGATCATCCATGTCGGCGGGCTGTGGCGGATGGAGGTCGTACGCCGAAGATATGCGAAATCGGAGAAAGCAGGCGAACAATGGGTGGCACCCCTGGCCATCGCCTTGCAGCACGGCCACGTGATCTATCTGGTCGGCGCCCTTTTCGTTGGTATCGCTTATCAGCCCTTTGTCTATATGCTGGTCGCACTCCAAATCGGTCTAGATACCTATATGTCGCGCCGATCAGCAGAAGCCAAGCGACAGCCGCTTGCCAAACAATTGACCGGTGCAGCCAGACCGAAGACGTTATCGCAATACGGCAGGCCGTTCACAAATTAAGTGACGCTTTCAGTAGTGTACAGTAGAAGCTGCCACATGCGGTGAGGTGCCGCCCGCATCCGCTGGATTGTGCGCTGACGCTCGACGAGTCCGCTACGTCGATCCTGACGGACCACCGCTCCTCGCCAAAGACCAAGTCTATGGCTTCCAGTATGAAGACGCGTCAATGCTGACGAGCAAAGGCGTGGACTAGATTCCGTCCAGATATTCGATCGCAGGTGCCGCTGCCATGCACGGCGCCAGTTTTGGACCACTTGCCCGGAAATGCTCCGATTTGCCATGCGCATCCAGCGCCGCCTGATCGACGTAGCGCTCAAGCACCTTATATTGCTGCGGATTGTCCTTGCTCTGGAACACCGAATAAAATTCATTGCCCGGTTCGTTGGTACGAACGGCTGCCATCAACTCGCTGAACACCGCTTCAAAATCGGCGTTCTTGCCTTCGGCCACGGTTAAGGTCGCGATAACGCCTACTGCTGCCATGATAACTCTCCCTCATAAAAAAGGGCCGGCAGTTTTCTGCCGGCCCTGTAACGTTGCGATATTAGAAAATCTCGAACAACCCGGCTGCGCCCTGGCCGCCGCCGATGCACATGGTGACCACGGCATATTTGGCGCCGCGTCTTTTGCCTTCGATCAGCGCGTGGCCGGTGCAGCGGGCTCCGGTCATGCCATAAGGATGGCCGATCGAAATCGCGCCGCCGTTGACGTTCAGCAGTTCGCCCGGAATGCCCAGCTTCTGCTGGCAATAGAGGACCTGGACGGCAAAGGCTTCGTTCAGTTCCCACAGGCCTATATCGTCCATCTTCAGGTCAAATCGTTCGAGCAATTTGGGAATCGCAAAGACCGGACCAATGCCCATTTCATCAGGCTTGGTGCCGGCAACAGCCATGCCAACATAGCGGCCCAATGGGTTAAGCCCGGCCTTTTCTGCTGCCTTGGCTTCCATGATAACGCTGGCAGAAGAACCATCGGACAGCTGCGAGGCGTTGCCCGCAGTGACGATATTGTCTGGTCCGAGCACTGGTTTCAGAGACTGCAGGCCTTCCAACGTGGTCGAGGGGCGGTTGCCTTCATCCTTGCTGATCGTGACCTCGACATGGGAAATCTCTTTGGTTTCTTTGTCCTGAACACCCATGCTGGTCGTCACTTCGACGATTTCGGCATCAAAATGACCCGCTTCCTGAGCCGCTGCCGTGCGCATCTGCGACTGCAGGGCATATTCGTCACATGCCTCACGGCTGATGCCGTAGCGTTTACCGACCACTTCGGCTGTCTGAAGCATCGGCATGTAGATATCATCGTGCATCTTCATCAGTTCGCGATCCGGCTGCACCCGCATTTCCGCTGTCTGCACGGTCGAGATCGACTCCTGCCCGCCGCCGACAACCACGTCCATCATGTCGAGCGTGACTTGCTTGGAAGCCGTCGCAATCGCCATCAGGCCTGACGAACATTGCCGGTCAATCGTCATCCCGGGCACTTCAATCGGGAAGCCTGCCCGCAGTGCAACCTGACGAGCGAGATTGCCAGCCTGTGATCCCTGTTGCAACGCGCTGCCCCATACAACATCGTCAATCGTGCCGGGATCGATGCCGGCCCGTTCTACGGCAGCCTTTGCTGAATAATGACCGAGCGTCGCGCCGGTCGTGGTGTTGAACGCACCCTTATAGGCTCGGCCAATCGGTGTACGAGCGGTGGAAACGATGACTGCATCACGCATGATGAAATTCCTTTATGATTGATTTCAGAGTCGAATTTTGGCGCTATTGTCCCCGTTAATCGGCCAATTAACAAGGCATTTTTTAAAGAAGGTGCTGCCGCTACGGAACGCTAGTCCTTGCTCACCACCGTGCCAAAACCACCTTCCGGATAGGGCAGGATCATCTCGCCATCGGGAGCCGCGGTGAACGTTGTTTGTGTGGGATACGCAAATTCAAGACCTTCTTCATTGAACGCCTGCAAAATTGCCAGCCCGATTATATGGCGTCCTTGATAGACCACATCATAATCGCTGCTCATAATGTCGAAATCCAGTTCGAAGTTGATCGAACTGTCACCAAAGCCGACGAAGCCGCAACGAACGAAAACAGCATCATTGTCTTCGACAATTTTCTTCAGAAGCGCCGGTATCCGGCGCGCCTCCCCCGGCTGTGTCTGATAAATCACCCCGATGCCAAACCGCGTCCGCCGCCTCGCAAGGCGAGTCATATTGACGATTTCCTTGTCCAGCAAATTGGTATTGGAAATGATGATTTCTTCGCCGGTGATAGCCCTTAGCCGTGTACTTTTCAGACCAATTTTCTCTATCGTTCCGACCGTGTTGTCGTAGCTGATCGTTTCTCCCCGACGGAAAGGCTTGTCGAAAATGATCGACAGCGCCGCAAAAAGATCGGAGAAAATGCCCTGAGCAGCGAGGCCAATGGCGATACCACCAACCCCCAGGCCGGCGATCAGGCCGGTGACATCTACGCCCAGATTATCCAGAATCATGATCGCCGCGATTGCGAACAGAACGAAGGTGACCAGCAAGCGGATCAAAGTCATCGCATTTTCCAGCGTTTCATGCTGATCGGGGTCCCGCGATGTGCGGCGAACAATCAGACCGAGAATGACCTCTCGCAGCCAGATGGCAACCTGAATGACCACCGAGATCGTGAACAGGACATGCACTACGCGATCGAAACTGGATGGCGCACTGGCGAAGTTTACGACCAGTTCGGCCGACACCATCAACATGAAGAATTTGCTGGTGCGGGCAATTGCAGTGCCGATGATGGTGCGATATCCGGTCAGTCCGTGGTTGTTACGGACATAGCGTGCACCGAGCCGTTTGATCGCTCCGAGCGCAAAAAATATTGCTGTGCCGATCACCGCAGCGAAAATCAGTTCCACGTAGTGGGTGGTCAGCCATTGCGAGCCATCGACGGTCAAGCGCTGGATGGAAGCGCCGATATCCGGCATGGTTGAACCTACGGGTGTATTTGTTGTCTTGATCATAAACCTCCAGCTAGGGAGAAGTGCCGATAATAACAAGCCGCTCGGCGACACACCATTCAATCGGGGCTAACATCGCCAGATTTTTCCGCTCCGATAAGAAATTCCACATTGCCCTTGGGGCCGGTAATCGGGCTTTCCGTGATACCCAGAATATGCCAGCCCGATGCAATCAGCCAAGCCCTCACTTTTTCGCAAGTCGCTTGGCGGACTGCTTCGTCTCGAACAACACCCCCTTTGCCAACATCGCTGCGCTCCGCTTCAAATTGCGGTTTAACCAGCGCAACCAGCAGCGCTTTTTCTTTGGCAAATTCGAGCGGTCGTTCCAGCACCTTGACCAGGGAAATGAAGCTGGCATCACAGACGATGATATCAACCTTTTCAGGAATATGCTGACTGGTAAGAATCCTGGCACTGGTTTGCTCGTGCACCATGACCCGCTCGTCCTGCCGTAGCTTCCACGCAAGCTGGTTGGTGCCGCTGTCCACGGCGTAAACCTTTGCTGCCCCGCCCATGAGCAGGACATCGGTAAAGCCGCCCGTGCTGCTGCCGACATCCATGGCGATCATACCGGTAACATCAATTTGAAAATGTCGCAGCGCATGATCAAGCTTGATGCCACCGCGCGAGACCCAGGGATGGTCTTTACCCTTAAGCTCAATCGGCGCATCGCTCGCTATCTTTTGACCCGGTTTGTCGATTTTCTTGCCCGCGACGGTCACCAGACCCGCCATGATATAGGCTTGCGCCTTCGCCCGACTCTCGGCGAGGCCGCGATCCGCCAGTATCTGGTCAACGCGCTGTTTTGCGACTTTGGGCTCGGGCTGGGGCATTGGAAATGAAGACTAGCCTAGCGCCGCGCTTTTGGCCATATTCCTTTATTATGAGAATCAATGCTGCCCCACTGTTCGTTCCTCTGTCATTGCTTGCTCTTGCGGCTTGCTCGACTGCACCACCAGAACCGCCGACCCCTGCCCCGCAACCTGTCGCAATGCCAGCCCCCGCACCTGTGCAACCCAAGGGAGACTGGATTGACTGGCCGATCACCCCGGGGACTTGGGCTTATCGAAAAGATGGACGCGGCTCACTGGCGCTATTCGGCGAAGCTGGCCGGGATGCAATTTTCATCATTCGCTGCGATCAATCGCGCCGACAATTATTTCTGTCTCGGATCGGGTCGGTTGATGAAGGTGCTAAAATGGATCTGCGCGCAAGCGCTGGCGCCGCAGCTTACCCTGCTGCAAATAATGGCGGAACACCGGCTTACACCGCAATTTCGGTATCGCCGAACGACATCATGATGGACCGCATTGCCTATAGCCGCGGCCGCTTTGCCGTCGAAACCACCGGTCTGCAATCGCTCGCGATCCCTGCGTGGCCCGAATTCAGTCGCGTTGTGGAAGATTGCCGACGCTGATCTGCTGGTTATCAGACCGGAACGCGCAATAGTGACAGCAAAATAAAAAAATTCAAGACTTGTTCGCGAATCGAATTTGATTCAAATCTAGATCGTCGAACAGCGGAGAAGAATTCAATGCAACAGTTCGTATTTCATTCACAAGCGAAAGGAGGTGGTCCGATGTCTCATGGTTCAGCACAGGGGTCGGAAAAATCCGTTCGGGGGGCTTATCTGATCTGAAGATCAGGCAACCCGGCAGCGGCACTTCCTACCGCTGACCCATGTTCAGAGGCTGTTGGCCCTTCGGGGCCGGCAGCCTCTTTTCATTTATCCCGATCCGACCGCTCCAGATATTCCTCACGGATCATGAAATCGCGAATGCCGGTGCGCACTTCGCGCGAAAATTGAATAAGTGCTACGGATAGAAAGATTACCGCTACTGTGAATGCTCCAGCAACGATTTGCGCCAAAGCCGGATTGTTGGTCAGCCCCATAAGAAACAATAATCCAATCAAAATGCAAACAACAATGGCGCTCAGCACGCTGAAGTAGATTGCGCTGTTCACATATTTAATGCGCAGTTGCAGATCCCGAAGTTCGCTGACGCATAATATATGCTCTTCTCCCTCGGTTTCGAGATAGCGGCCTTGCACGAGACGGGATCGATCAATGACCCTTGCCAATCGTCCGGTAAAAATATTGAGCATGCTTCCCAGCGCAACCAGAAGGAAGGCCGGTGCCAAGGCGGTTTGCAGCACGGTGACAATATCGGTCTTGACCAGTTCCGGCAGCACGGAGATCATGTCTTCATCCTGATTCTGATGGTCAGGCCTTTTGGCGGTTTCTCGTCCCACAGCGCAAGGCCGAACCGTTCCGCATCCGCTCTGGCGCGGGCGAGGACGCTTTCCGGCACGTCATCGCTGGCAAAAATCTGGTCAGCGCGGCCGAGCAATCGGGCCTGTCGAAGGGAGAGGTCATCGGGATCGGTACTTGTCAGGAGCATATCCTCGACCTCGGAAAGGTCATTGGCGAATGGCATCGACAACCATGTTTCCAGATTGGCCTCGGAACCCTCAGCCAAGACATCCAGCGCGCCGCCAGGATCCAGGGCGGCGTCAATGGCTTTGCGCCGCTGCGGACCATCAGGCCAAATCTGTTTGATCCTCTCCCGCACAGCAAACAGCCCGCTGGCCAGACCACCAAGATTTGCGGGGATCAAACGCTCCAGTCTCTGCCGAAGGGATTTGGCCAGGCCCGCCGACGCCCCGCCCGTACCGATTGCAATCAGCACGGGATCGCGGTCGATAATCGCCGGTGTCGTGTAATCGCACAACTCTGATCGATCGACCGCATTGACCAGAAGGCCTCTCGCCTTGAGACGCTTTACCGCCGCTATTGCTGCTTCATCATCCTCAAGGGCGACTACGGCGAGGGCAACATCGTGAGCGGCTTCATCATCGACTATCAACGCGCCCGCCCGTTCATAGAGCCGTCTTTTAGCGTCGGCCATTTCTCCTGTACCCAGCAATATGACCTTTCGTCCGGAAAGATTCACAAAGATCGGCAGCTGGTTCATGTCAGCCAGTCGGGCACATGTTCGGCAGCCATGATCGTTGCTGGCTCGATCCGTTCCGCGACCACCGCATAGCGATCGCCATCGACCAGCACCTCGGGCACCAGAGGTCGGCTGTTGTAGGTGTTGGCCATGGTCGCGCCATAGGCGCCGGCTGTGCGGAAGATCCCAAGGTCATCGGTGTGGACGCGATCGACCAACCGTTCCTTGGCAAAAATGTCGCTGCTTTCACAGATCGGGCCGACGATTGAAGCCACCATGGTTTCGCCGGTCGGTTCCACTGCCTCAAAATCATGCCATGCGTCATAAATGGCTGGCCGCATCAGATCGTTCATCGCCGCGTCAACGATCACAAAATCGCTGTTCAAGCCCGGCTTGATCCGAATCACCTTGGTAATCATGACGCCGCTATTCCCCGCGATGACCCGACCGGGCTCGAACATCAGCGTGACATCCCAATCCCGAGTCACCCGTGCTACCATTGCCCCATATTCTGCCGGGCTCGGCGGATTGTCTTCCGGCTTGTAGGGCACGCCCAGGCCGCCGCCCAGATCAACATGGGTGATTTTATGCCCCACACTCCGCAGCTGCGAGACCAGTTCGCCCATTCTCGCATAGCAATTTTCGAGCGGTTCGAGCCGCTGCAGCTGACTGCCGATATGCACGGCAACACCGCGCAGGTTGAGCCCTTCCAGCTTGGCAAGCCGCGCATAAATGTCCGGTGCGACATCAATCGCTACCCCGAATTTGTTTTCCTTCTTGCCAGTCGAAATCTTGGCATGGGTACCCGCATCGACATCGGGATTCACGCGGAGAGTCGCCGATGCTTGCTCGCCGCGGGCAGCCGCGATCTCCGCCAGCATTTCACCCTCTTCTTCCGATTCCAGATTGAACTGCCCGATGCCTTTGTCGAGGCCGAGCGTCAGTTCCTCGCGGCTTTTGCCAACACCGGAAAAAACAATGTCTTGCGCCTTCATACCCGCGGCCAGTGCGCGCTGCAATTCACCACCGGATACCACATCTGCGCCATAGCCCTGATTAGCCAAAATCCGGAGAACCGCCAGATTGGGGTTCGCTTTTACCGCGAAAGCGAGGTGAATTTTCCCCGCATCCTTCAGACCTTCGCGAAAGACTCGCGCATGGCGCTCGAGCGTCGCCCGCGAATAGACATACACCGGAGTCCCCACTTCTTTCGCAATCCGGGAGAGCGGAATATCTTCCGCGTGCAATATCCCATTCTTCAGCTGGAAATGGTCCACAATCTTGTACTTTCAAACGGATGGAAGGGGATTAGCCGGGTGGCGGCAGGTCGAATTCATCATCCTGCCGTTTTTCCGACCGGCGGAGCAGTTCGTCGCTGCGCTCCGGCATCGCCTGACTGGACGGGACAAGCAGATCTTCGCCGCTCGGCGTTTTCATCTCCCCATATACCGGGGGAGGCAGGGCCTCGCCTTTTGCCGGTTGCAGAGCGCCACGATTGCCGCACGCGGCCAGAACAACGGTAGCTCCCACCAGCAGCACGACAGAATAGATTTTCTTCATTTCAATTCTCCAGCCCCAGCGCCGTCTTGGCCTTTGCGATCTGAACCCTTACTTGATCCGGAGCGGTGCCGCCATAGCTGGATCGGCTGGCCACCGAAGCTTCGACGCTCAATACACTGAACACGTCGGAATCAATGCGGCTGTCGATCGCCTGAAACTGTTCAAGCGTGAGATCGGCCAAACCACAGCCCTGCTCTTCGGCTAATGCCACCACTTCACCGGTGACATGATGCGCCTCGCGGAACGGCAGCTTTGCTTCGCGCACCAGCCAGTCGGCAAAATCGGTGGCGGTCGAAAAACCGGATTCGGCCAGAGCGCGCATCCGACTGCCGCTGAATTCCACTTCGGCGATCATACCGGTCATCGCAGCGATCGACAGGCCGAGCAAATCATGCGCTTCGAACACCGGAGGCTTGTCGTCCTGCATGTCTTTCGAATAAGCGAGTGGCAGCCCCTTCATCGTAATCACCAAAGCAGTCATGGCACCGGCAATCCGGCCCGCGTGGCCGCGCACCAGTTCGGCGGCATCGGGATTGCGTTTCTGCGGCATGATCGAGGAACCGGTTGAAAAACTGTCGGGCAGCTTGATAAAGCCAAAAGGTTGGCTGGCCCAGATCACAAATTCTTCCGCAAGCCGGGAGAGATGCAAGCTGCACTGGGTCGCCGCCATCAGATAGTCGAGCGCAAAATCCCGGTCAGATACCGAATCAAGGCTATTGCCGGTAGGGCCATCAAAACCCAGAGCCGACGCCGTTTTATCCCGATCGATCGGAAATCCCGTGCCCGCAAGAGCAGCCGCGCCCAGCGGCGATTCATTCATCCGCCGACGCGCGTCGGCAAACCGCGAACGGTCCCGCCGGATCATTTCATAATATGCCATCAGATGGTGGCCGAGGCTGACCGGCTGGGCCGACTGCAAATGGGTGAAGCCCGGCATGATCGTATCAGCATGTTCTTCAGCCCGGCCCACCAGCGCCTTTTGCAAAGCCGCCAGCGCCCCATCTGCCATATCCATGGCATCGCGCACCCAGAGCCGGAAATCGGTCGCGACCTGATCATTGCGCGAGCGCGCGGTGTGCAGGCGCCCCGCCACCGGCCCGACAATCTCCGAAAGACGTGCTTCGACGTGCATGTGAATATCTTCAAGGTCGAGATTTTCAGTCACCCCGTCGGCTTCAAATTCCTGCGCGATCTGGTTCAAGCCGTTGATGATCTGCGTCGCGTCTTCCGCATCGACAATGTCCCGCTGCGCCAGCATCGCGACATGCGCCAGGCTCGCGCGAATATCATGCCGCCATAATTTCTTGTCGAACGGGATCGAGGCGTTTATCTCGCGCATGATTGATGAAGGGCCATCGGCAAATCTGCCACCCCACATGATATTGGAATTCTTTGTGTCTTTTGTGATGCGTACCGTCCTGTCCATGGCCATATTTTTGAGCGTCGCGGCTTGCGATAGAGGCTCCAGCGAAGCGGAGCAAGAATTTGCTGGCGACAAAACAGAGGAAAATGGCGAGACGATTGAGAGCGGCCAGGGCATGGTCGGCAAGCTGGACATTTCCCAGCGCGGCACGGCGATGGTGGATACGCCATTCCTGGCACCTGACGGCAGCACCGTGCGATTGAAAGACTTCGCCGGCAAACCCTTGCTGGTCAATATATGGGCAACCTGGTGCGCGCCGTGCATCGTCGAAATGCCGATGCTCGACAAACTGGCCGCGCGCGAAAAAAGCCGGATGAAGGTGCTGGTTGTGTCGCAGGATATTCAGGGCGCAGAAAAAGTCGTGCCGTTTTTCGAACGCGGCAATTTTCAGGAACTGGAACCCTATGTCGACCCCGAAAATGGTTTGAGTTTCGGCTTCGGCTCCGGGCTGATGCCCACAACGGTGCTTTACGATGCGCAGGGCAAAGAAGTCTGGCGGGTGATCGGAGCCATGGATTGGGACGGGGCCAAAGCTGCCGCCCTGTTGGAAGAAACACTGGCCAACAATTGAAATCTGATTTTCACGTCACAAAATTTGCGCCGTGACTGGCTCGAAACAAGCTTTTCTGACACCAGAAACCATTGCCTTCAAACCGGATTCGGCTATTCTCCACCAACCTGGTCAAAAATGGAGAATGCGATGCGCCGCTGCAAATTACAAATCATATTGCCGGTTGTTGCCGGACTAACTCTGCTTTCCGCCTGCGGACAAAATGCTGAAACGGATGGTGTGTCCGGAGCAGCCAGCGTCGAGCTGGCCAACGGAATGACCGTGAAAGAACAGATCGAGGCACGTCAGAGCCATCTCAAAAAGATCGGCAAAGCATTCAAGACAATCAGCGACCAGTTGAAAGCCAGCTCGCCCGATCTGGCACAGATCCAGGCTGCTGCGGCAAGTGTACCGAAAGAAGCGACGGGCATGGCCGGCTGGTTTCCGGAAGGTACCGGACCTGAATCGGGGGTAAAAACCGATGCACTGCCGATCATTTGGGAAGAAAAGGCAGATTTCGAAGACAAGGTAGCGGCCATGCAAGAGGCGGCCGTGAAACTCGACACGGTTGCGCAGGGAGGCGATGTCGCGGCGATTGGTGCTGCCTTCAAGACCACCGGCGGCACCTGCAAAGCCTGCCACGACAAATTTCGCGAGGACGACTAGCCGATCGTGACAAGCGAAGCATCGCGAATTCTGGTCTGGGACGGAGCGGTCCGGCTGGTCCACTGGCTGATGGTGGTTCTTGTCCCCCTGCTCTGGTGGACCGCAGAAGAGGGCCATATGGACTGGCACAGGAGCTTTGGTCTGACCATGTTCGGACTGGTCCTCTTTCGGTTGATCTGGGGATTGATCGGAACATGGACAGCCCGCTTTGCTCCCATGGTACGCCGTATCGGGTCGCTGAAGGCCTATGTCGGTGAATTGCGCAGTCGAGAACATGGCGCGAGCTTTGGCCACAGTCCCCTGGCGTCTCTCAGCGTGTTCGCCTTGCTGCTTGTGCTGGCAACCCAGGTGACGACGGGACTATTTTCGGTCGATGTCGATGGCCTGGAATCCGGCCCACTCGCGGTGCTGGTATCGTTCGAGGCAGGCCGACAGTTCGCTGACATCCACGAATTGAACTTCAACTTGCTGGCTTTGCTGATCGGGCTCCATATCACGGCGATCGCCTTCTACCATTTTGTGCTGAAAGAGAAACTTGTCGGACCGATGATCACGGGTCGTCGGGCCCGCGCTGCCTTTTCCGATTCGCCATTGCCTGAAAATGGGACGCGTCCCCTGGCCATGCTCGGCGCCGCGGTCCTGTCGCTGGCCTGCGTACTCGCGGTATTAAATTTCGGGTGAAATGAATTTCTGAAAACACCATCACCGATCGGGACCGGTAAGGTGGTGGGCGATGACGGGCTCGAACCGCCGACATCTTCGGTGTAAACGAAGCGCTCTACCAACTGAGCTAATCGCCCCATGACAAGATGCATCCTTGCATCCTTGAGGTCAGGCGAGCGCCATTGCCAAATCACGGCGCCTTTGGCAAGCCTATTTGCGCCGATTTATGGACAAGGCGATCAGCGACAGATTTTCCACATCGATCAGACATGATCATTTCCGGATTAACCAGAACTCTAGCTGACTCCGCGATTCGCCAGTTATACCTTATTATCCACAGCATATATATGATGTAATTCAATGACTTAAAAAGATATTTAGCAAAATCCGAGGCTTGCCGCTGTCAATCGAAATATTTCATTTTTTTTACAGCACGGCTCTTGCTCGACTCACTCCGAGGGGCTTACTAAGGAGGCTCGGCTGATGGCTACGATTGCAATATCCGGCCTAATTTGAAAATATGAATGATCGTTGAAAACGTGTTTTCAGCATCGGATCCGCTGCGTCTGATTCATTCCCATGGCTGGGGGTATTGATGGAAGCATGATTCAAAGTCGACGGTCAAACATACGGCGATGCGATGGCGCACGCCGATCGGGGAAGATGTCGGGGGATGCTAGTGAACGAGTATGTACAAAATCAGGATGGTGGGCTGTCCGCAACCACTCCTGTTGTCGGGGGAAATATTATTTCATCTGATCTGGAGACCATTTGGCTCAAAATCTGTGCCGGACTGCGCCGCGACTTGGGTGCGCAAATTTTCGGCCAGTGGATCAAACCGATCAAGCTCTCGTGTTTTGATTCAGCTGCGGGTGTATTGGAGCTGGAGCTCCCTTCTGAATTCGCCGCGACCTGGGTTCGCGATCGCTATGCCGATCGTTTGCTGCTTGCGTGGAAAGCCCATCACCCGGTTGTCCGCGATCTGGTGTTTCAAGCCCAGTCAGGCGCTGCTAAAATTGCCCAGTTTTCACCTGCCAACGGCCTAGCAGCACAGACCAAACATGCCGCCGTCCCTGAAAACAAATTTCGCCTGGATCTGGATCCGCGCATGACCTTCGGCCAGTTTATCGCCGGTCATTCGAATGTTCTCGCGCTCAATGCAGCACAACGCACGGCGGCAGCGGAGAAGCCCCTTTTCAGCCCGCTCTATCTCCAGTCTTCGACCGGACAGGGCAAGACGCATTTGATGCATGCCATCGGCCATGCCTTTCGCGAAGAATTTCCTTCGGCAACGATCATCTATATGTCGGCCGAACGGTTCATGATTGAATTCGTTTCCGCGATGCGGCGCAACGAGGGGATGGAGTTCAAGGCATCGCTGCGTGAAGCAGATCTGCTGATGGTTGATGATATTCAGTTTATCGTGGGCAAAAATTCTACCCAGGAGGAGTTTCTCCACACGGTCGATTCGTTGATCAGCCGCGGCAAACGCGTTGTCGTGGCAGCCGATCGTCCGCCGCAAGCGCTGGATGGTGTCGATCAACGCCTGCTGTCGCGCCTGTCAATGGGACTGGTTGCCGACATCCAGTCCGCTGGCCTTGAACTGCGCCGCGACATTCTCAAGCACCGTCTCGCCACCATGCCACACCAGCAGGTTTCGGAAGAGGTTGTCGAATTCCTGGCCCGCACGATCAGCCGCAATTTGCGCGAACTGGAGGGCGGCCTCAACAAGCTGCTCGCTTATGCGCAACTGACGGGGCGCGAAATCAGCCGTGAGCTGGCGGAAGAACAATTGTCCGACATATTGAGCGCCTGTCGTCGCCGGATCACGATCGACGAAATCCAGCGCACGGTTTGCGAATATTATCGACTCGACCGGAACGAGATGTCATCCAAGCGCCGTGCCCGTGCCGTCGCGAGGCCGCGGCAGGTCGCCATGTATCTGGCCAAGGTGATGACCCCCCGCAGCTACCCGGAAATCGGACGCAAATTTGGCGGTCGCGATCACAGTACGGTTATCCACGCCGTCAAGCTGGTCGAGCATCTGCGCGGCGAAGATAGCGAAATGGACAATGATGTCCGCATGCTGCTTCGCCAGCTTGAAAGTTGAGAAGGGTCTGTTTATTCCTTCTCGGGAGCAACCGAAATCCGGACGCGTTCGCCGCTGTTTCCAGGAAAATCGGTGAACATGGCTTCCACCAGATTGGGAACGAGATAGGTCAGGTTCTTCGAGCGCGACAGCGCCTCAGCCTTGCCCTCGAACAGGCGTTCACCGTCGACCGCCCGGTCAATCTTCATATCCAGTTCCGTGGTGTACACGGTAAAGCTGCGGACACCGTTATAACCGGAAAAGCCATAGCCTCCATATAGGAACGGATCATTGAAGCCATAGAGATAGCGGTGACGCCCGTAATAGCCGCCGAATCGACTGGGGGGATAAAATGGGTCATAATCGGCGACAACTTTGTCCCGTCCCTTGTCGATGTCATAGTCCATGCTGACGATCAGTTCTGCCGCTGCCGGATCGGCACTGCGCCGGTAGCCTAGATCGATCATGCGCTGTTCGACCAAGGCTGCATATTGACCAAATTCCAAGCCGCCGGATAGTTCCGGATCAGCGGCAACCACCGCAAAGCTTTGGCCAGTGGTGTCTGGAAGGGCGACAAACCGCTGGACATCTGCACGAAACGGCGTTGCACAAGCTCCCAGAGTCAGGACGGCAAGCGGAGCAAGCAACGACAGCCCTTTGCGTGCAAAGCCATTTTTAGCGAAAAGAGTCATGTTTCTTCCTTCAGATTACCCAGAATCATTTCCTATATGATAGAAAAACCGGGCTGAACCAACTTTGAACGACCGCAGAATGACGCTCTGGGGTCAGCTTGGACCCTTTCGGAGCAACTTGCACAAGAAAAAACAAGGCCGACAGCGGGATTCTGGCATCAAGTACCGACTATTTGGCGACCGAAACGTTCCAACCGGATGCCGATCAGGCGGCAATTGGACAAAAGAAAACCCGCCACAACCGGGCGGGTTTTTCTGTGTAGATTAGAAAGGTTGCTTAAGCTGTTTGCAGCGCGGCAACCCGCTTTGTCAGACGGCTGAATTTCCGCGAAGCCGTATTCTTGTGATACAGACCTTTGCTCACACCGCGCGCCAATTCAGGCTGTACGGCCTTCAGCGCTGCTGCTGCGACGTCTTTATCGCCGGACTCAACTGCCGCGTCCACGGCCTTGATCTTGGTGCGGATCTGGCTCAGGCGATTTTTATTGATCGCGGTGCGGCGCGTGTTGCGACGGATACGTTTTTTTGCTTGCGGCGTATTAGCCATGAAAAACCCTCAAAATCTGAAATTAAATGCCGGGACGTTGCGTAGCGCTTCCGGCTCAAGACGGCGGCCAATAGCGTGACAGCCGATTCCCGTCAATAGCTTAGTGAACCGCTTATTTCTGGCATTGCGAACAGTAAAAGGTCGACCGGCCACTATCGACTCGCCGCCGCACCAGAGCGCCGCAGTTACAGGCCTCCCCTTCTCGCCCGTAGACCCGCCAGTCCTTGGCAAAATAGCCCAGTTCACCGTCCGGCTGCACGAAATCGCGCAAAGAAGAACCGCCGGCTGCGATCGCCGCGATCAATACCTGCTTGATCGAGGCAACAAGCCGTTCATAGCGCGGTTTTGAAATCGCACCGCCTCTCAAGCTTGGCGATATGCCCGCCATGTGCAGTGCTTCGCACACGTAAATATTGCCGAGTCCCGCAACCGTCCGCTGGTCGAGAAGCAGCTGCTTGATCGGCGCTTTGCGGTCCCTGGTAGCCACTTTCAGATAGCCACCGGTAAAATCGTCACCCAGCGGCTCGGGGCCCATCAGCACGAACGGCTTGTAGCTACCAAGTTCCTCTGAGCGCACTATATCCAGCGAGCCGAATCGCCGCGGATCATTGAGAGCCAGCCGGTGACCCGCTGCCGTCTCGATCAGCAGATGATCATGCTTGCCGATATCCTCGGGGTCGATCCGCCAGCGACCCGACATCCCGAGATGGAAGATCATCACATCGCCCCGATCGGTCTCGATCAATCCATATTTCGCCCGTCTGCCCAGCGAAGTCACCACCGCCCCGGTCATCCGCTGCCGCAGATCAACCGGAATCGGCCAGCGCAGATCCGCGCGGCGTGGTTCAACCAGGGTGAGCCGCTGCCCTTCGAGCACCGGCCGCAATCCGGCGACGGTGGTTTCCACTTCTGGCAGCTCGGGCATTGCAATTCTCATCCGTTACGGTCCAATGGGCAGCTACAGAGTGATTGCAGTGCTGCCAAGGCTCGTCTACTCGGGATTTTAAAGAAAAATCAGCACAGGCAAGAAATGGCTATCGAAAGCAAAACCGTCTCCTTCGGCTATGAAGAGGTCGACGAAAGCGAAAAGACCGGCAAGGTCGGCGCGGTCTTCTCCAGCGTTGCCTCCAAATATGATGTGATGAACGACGCGATGAGCGCCGGAACCCATCGCCTGTGGAAAGATCGCTTCGTGCGCCGCGTCAAGCCGCGCGCCGGCGAGAATATTCTTGATATGGCTGGCGGCACTGGCGACATCGCCTTTCGTATGGTCGACAGCGATGCGAATATCACGGTTGCCGATATTAATGCCGAAATGCTGGCAGAAGGCGTCGAACGGGCGCTTCAGAAAGACGAAACGCGGCTGGTCTGGAGCCAGCAAAACGCCGAGGAGCTGAATTTCCCCGACGCCCATTTCGACGCCTACACGATCGTCTTTGGCATCCGGAACGTCACTCATATCGACAAGGCGCTGGCCGAAGCGCACCGCGTGCTGAAATATGGCGGGCGTTTCTATTGCATGGAATTTTCCCAGACCAACTGGCCCGGCTTTGACAAGATCTACGAAACCTATTCCCACAAGATCCTGCCCAAGGTCGGCAAGGCTGTCGCGAATGACGAAGCGAGCTATCGCTATCTTGCCGAATCGATTGCGAAATTCCCGCCGATGGAAAAATTCCGCGCGATGATTGAGGCGGCCGGATTCAGCCAGACCAAGGTGGAGCCGATGATGGGCGGACTGGTCGCGATTCATAGCGGCTGGAAAGCTTGAGCGCCTACAACGCATGACCAGCGCCCGCACTCATATATTCCGCCTGCTCAAATGGGGCCGTACGCTCGCCAAACATGGCGCGCTGCGCGATCTGGAGAGGCACAAGGCCACACCACCGCAAGTCCGCCGCCTGTTCCGCATCGCCCGGATCGGTACGTTCCAGCCGAAGGAGCCGAATTACTCGGCTGCGTTGCAAGCTATCGGCCCCGCTGCGATCAAGCTGGGCCAGACACTGGCTACCCGGCCAGACGTGATTGGTGAGGCAGCCGCCCGCGACTTACTGCAATTGCAAGACAGCCTGCCACCCGTGCCCTTCGACCAGATTCGCGACGAGATCGAACTCAGCCTCGGCAAGTCTCTGGACGAGCTATACAGCTATATAGACCCTGACCCGGTGGGTGCCGCTTCGATCGCCCAAGTGCATCGCGCGACCACGCTGGAAGGCAAGGATGTTGCCGTCAAGGTGCTGCGTCCCGGTATCATCAAGAAATTCAATCAGGATATCGAAACCTACGAATGGGCTGCCGCTCATTTGGAGGCTCTCGGCGGCGAGGCCAAACGCCTCCGTCCACAACTGGTCATCGCCAATTTCCGCCGCTGGACGATGCGCGAACTCGACCTTCGCAGAGAAGCCGCGAGCGCCTCCGAGCTGGCCGAGCATATGGCTCAAGTCGATCAATATGAGATTCCGGCGATTGACTGGGACCGGACTTCAGGCCGCGTGCTGACGCTCGACTGGGTAGACGGCGTTAAAATCTCGAATCGCGATGCGCTGGTCGCAGCAGGCCACGATCTGGATGCCATTGCCAACCGGCTGGTCCACACTTTCCTCAAACAGGCGATCGAGGCCGGCTATTTCCACGCCGATATGCACCAGGGCAATCTGTTCGTGAAAGCCGATGGCACGATTGTCGCGATCGATTTTGGCATCATGGGTCGGATCAACAAGAAAGCGCGCGTCTGGCTCGCAGAGATCCTCTACGGGCTGACCACCGGTAACTACCGGCGGGTCGCGGAAATCCATTTCGAAGCGCAATATGTTCCGGATCATCACAGCATGGAAGATTTCGCCACCGCCTTGCGCGCGGTCGGTGAGCCAATGCGGGGCAAGCCGGTCAGCGAATTGTCGGTCGGCGACATGCTCGACGGGCTGTTCGCCATCACCCGCGATTTCGACATGGAAACCCAGCCGCATCTGCTGCTGCTGCAAAAGACGATGGTGATGGTCGAGGGGATTGCCACCGATCTCAACCCGCAAATCAATATGTGGGATACCAGCGGTCCTTATGTGAAACAATGGATTCGTGGGGAACTGGGACCGGAAGCGGCGATTGCCGATCGGATCAATGACGACCTCGACACGCTCCTGCTGCTCCCCGATATTGTCCGGCGTCTTGACGCCCAGCTCCCCCGCCAAGGCGGCGCGCCACCGCCACCGCCGGTTGCCGACGTCGAGCTGATCTGGGAGAAGCGGAAGAAGGGCGATGGTGGCGGGTTCTGGCGTTATATGGTAACAGCCATCGTCGCTGGGGCCATTGGCGCAGGCACCATGTTCATTTGGGGATAAGCCGATGAAGTTTTCATTCCTATATTGGGTTCTTACCGTCGCATTTGCCGCTGCAACTCTTCCCGCATTCCCGGCTCACGCGAATGATCAGCAGAATATATTCGATCTGGTAGAAGGGGCATGGACCGCTTCGGGCAATAGCTTTGGTCCAGATGTGAAATCGGAAATGATCTGGTCGAAAACGCTGGACGGCCAATTTTATAAAATTGACTATCGCATCATTATTATGGACCCGGCGACCGACAAGACATTCACCGGTATCGGTCACTATCTGGACACGGATTCCAATGCTACTGTCGGCTATTGGGCTGATAACAGTGGCGACCTCCATCCGCTCAGCGTGACAATCGAACAAGCGGCTATCATTTCGATCTGGGGCGTCGCCGGCGGGAAATTGGGGCGAACGGAATATCGGCTGATGGATGACGGGCAAATCCAGGTCACCGACTGGTTATTGACCAAAGAGGGCTGGCGAGAGTTTAACAGGGCCAGCTTCGTACGGAAACCTTGATAGACATGGCTGTATCCAAACATATTCTTCTGATCATCGGTGGCGGAATTGCCGCCTACAAGGCAGCAGAACTCATCCGCCTGATCAAGAAATCCGGCATGACGGTGCGCTGTGTGCTAACCGAATCGGGAGCGCAATTTGTCACCCCGATGACGCTGGCGGCGCTGTCTGAAAACGAAGTGCACACAACTCTCTGGTCGCTCAAGGACGAGACAGAGATGGGCCACATCCAATTGTCCCGCGAAGCCGACCTGATCGTTATATGTCCCGCAACCGCCAATCTGCTGGCCAAGATGGTGGGCGGTATCGCTGACGATCTGGCCACGACTCTGCTGCTTGCCACCGATGCGCCCGTGCTGGCCGTCCCTGCGATGAATGTCCGCATGTGGCAGCATGCGGCGACGCAGCGCAATATCGCTCAGCTCAGGTCAGACGGCATCATGGTGATGCACCCCGATGAGGGCGATATGGCATGCGGCGAATATGGGCCAGGTCGGCTGCCAGAGCCAGAGTCGGTGATGCGGGAAATCGTAAATTGCCTCAGCGGCGAGACAGGTGTTCATGGACAGAATGAACTTGGGCCCAACCCGCTTGACGGACAGCCCGCCTTCGCGCCCAACCAGCATCGTCCGCTGCGCGGCAAGCATGTCCTGGTCACAGCTGGCCCGACGCATGAACCGATCGATCCAGTGCGCTATATCGCCAACCGCTCCTCCGGACGCCAGGGCTTTGCCATTGCCGCCGCGGCTGCCGATGCCGGGGCGCGGGTGACTCTGGTGGCGGGACCCGTACACTTGCCGACACCGGCGGGTGTCATGCGTATCGATGTCGAAACCGCGGTCGAGATGGAACAGGCCGTGCACGACGCGCTGCCCGCGGATGTAGCGATCATGGTCGCTGCAGTCGCCGACTGGCGCGCGGACAGCCAGTCCGGGCAGAAGATCAAGAAAGACGGCGCGGCACCCGCAACGCTCAAGCTGACCGAGAACCCCGACATATTGGCTGGCTTGGCCCGGCACGAACAACGGCCCGCGTTGCTGATCGGCTTTGCTGCCGAAACGGAGAAAATTGCCGAACATGCGAAAGCGAAACTCGAGAAAAAATCCTGCGATTGGATCGTCGCCAATGATGTGTCCGGTCCGATTGGTGAAAGCGTGATGGGCGGAACCGACAATAGCGTCCATATTGTCACTGGCACCGGCACGGAAATCTGGGAACGGCTGCCGAAGATGGAAGTCGCGCGCCGGCTGATTGCGAAAATCGGTGAGGAACTTGCCTGATGTTTGAACCCATCGATATTGCCGTCAAACGGCTGGATCGCGCTGGCGATCTGCCGCTTCCTTCTTATGAGACGGATGGTTCCGCTGGCATGGATGTGCGCGCCGCCGACGCGCTGACAATCGCGCCCGGCAAGCGCGAACTGGTCGGAACAGGGTTCGCATTTGCCATCCCGGCTGGTTACGAGATCCAGGTACGCCCCCGTTCCGGGCTGGCCCTTAAACAAGGGATCAGCCTGCCCAATTCGCCCGGCACCATAGACAGCGATTATCGCGGCGAGTTGAAGGTCATCCTGATCAATCACGGCGATGAGGATTTTGTCGTCGAGCGTGGTGACCGGATTGCGCAGATCGTCGTCGCCCCAGTTCAGCGCGGCATTCTCGTCGAAGTGGCAGATCTGGACGAAACGCAGCGGGGGTCTGGCGGTTTTGGCTCAACCGGAGTATAAATAGGCTTTGGAATCGTTTTTGAAGAGGTGATGTGATGATTAATATTGTAGCTGCCATTGCACTTTCAGGCGCCTTCGCTGCCGCCGACGACATTGAAATTAACGAGCTTTCGGCCGATTTTTACAATCTTGAACTCGCTCAGTTCACGAAAAGACTGCCCGTTCTCGAACGGCATGAAAGAGAAGCGGAACGCATTGCCAAAAAGGCCGATTGCCAGTTGACCACTGATATTGGCTGGGTCCACGCCCGGGTCGATGTAGCGCTGGAAGTCTCCCCCGAAGGCCGTGTGACGAAGGTCGTTCCGGTCGAAACAGGCTGCCGGCCGCTGGAAACTTATGTGATCGCGCATCTGACGAAATATGCCGGACACGACGGCGCGATCAAGCGCACCGGCGACCAGAAATGGTACCGTCAGGCGATCACCTTCCGCTGGCCTGAATGAGTCCACTCACTGACGAACAGCTGGACCGCTATGCCCGCCATATCGTGCTCAAGGATATTGGCGGCAGCGGGCAGAAGAAGATACTGGACGCGCATATATTGGTCATCGGTGCGGGCGGGATTGGCTGTCCCGCCATTCAATATCTCGCGGCGGCGGGAATCGGGGCGTTGACCATCATTGATGATGATGTGGTGTCGCTTTCGAATTTGCAGCGGCAGGTTTTATTTTCCGAAAATGACATTGGCAAAGCGAAAGTTGAAGTTGCCAAAGTTGCCGCCAATCGTATCAATCCGGATGTTGCAATAACTACAATAAATCAAAGACTTACCGCGCAGCAATTGGTAGAGGACGCCGCAGCATTTTTTGCCCCGTTTGACGCGATTATCGACGGCACCGATAATTACCAGACCCGCCTTTTGGTCTCCGATCTCTCGCTCGCTCACCGCGTACCGCTGGTTTCCGCGGCGATCGGGCAGTTTCAGGGGCAGCTGGGTACGTTCCGCGGCTGGGAGGATGACAAGCCCTGCTATCGCTGCTTTGTCGGCGACGCGCTCGACCCCGACGATTGCGACAATTGCAGCGAAGTTGGCGTTCTCGGCGCGATGGTCGGTCTGATGGGCAGTTTCGCGGCGATGGAGGCGATCCGGGTGGTCACCGGCTTTGGCCAGGACCCGGCTGGAAAACTCCAGCTTTTCGACGGGTTGGCGCCCTCGATGCGCAGCATCAACCTGCCCAAGGACCCGCATTGCAAGAGTTGCGGCACAGTAGCAACTTGAATCTGGCAACTTAATTCTGGCAACTCAAGTCTGGCCCAACTTGATTGCGCTTTGCCCGAACTTGCCTAAGATACAAGAAACTCGGGGAGGACCATCATGACATTACCGGTAACCGCATTAGCCGCCGCGATCTGCGCGCTGCTGCTGATCTTCATGAAGTTCAAGGTGATCGGCCAGCGCGTCCGGACCGAGACCATGTTCGGTGCCGGTGAAGACGCGAAAATGAAAATGGTCCGCGGCACCCATGCCAATCTCGCCGAGAACGCGCCGATTGCGCTGATCCTGATGGCGCTGCTGGAAATGACCAGCGCCCACCACTGGACGCTGACCGGACTGGCGGCGCTGTTCCTGATCGCACGGGTGCTGCATATCTACGGCATGTACCAGCATCACGGCAATGGCTCGGTGCGCTTCCGCCAGGCCGGGGTGATGGGCACGACGATTGCGATTGTCGCCATGGCGCTGTGGGTGCTCTATCTGTTTGTGACGGTGAATTTGTAGAGCCCCTCGCGTCCGCTACATCTCGACAGCGGACATTGGCTTCGGTTGTTTTAACGGCAGCAACTGGGTGGGAAGCTGCCGTTAATTTATGCGGTTGAAAACGCCTCCCATTTCCTGAAAGCAGTCATTAAAAAGTATTGTTTCAACAGTCTGCTTATTATAATCGAACCCTATGTCAGTATCAGCTCAATCAACTATGCGCCTCAGCCATAAGAACGGCGGGCCGGGGGTTGTTATTTCAGGAATTGTCTGGATTTTGGCGGCCGCCACCACCTACATGGACAGTTTCTCTACAGGTATCCTGGTCTTTTTTGTTGGTGGAATGCTCATCCACCCAGTGTCACTTTTAATTTCGAGCAAAATAAAAAGGGAAGAAGTCATTCCAGACAAGCAGTTGACGCGCTTAGCCGTGTTCACCCTACCTATATTATTTGGTGGGCTATATCTGGCTTATGTGATGTCACAGCAGCAAGAAGCTTTGTTCTTCCCAATCATGGCGGCAGCCATCGGTATTCGATATCTCGTGTTTCAAAAGATATATGGGATTGGAAGCTTTGTTACTCTGGGCGCTACGCTCATCATTATCGCTATCGTAGCTACAACCCAAAATACAGAATTGGCTTTGGTTCCGCTTGCAGTAGGTATTGTAGAGATAATATTTGGGATTTGGATCACTAAACTAACAACTGCTGATTAGTGTCTGCAATTGCGCTTATTCTGTTGAAAAACTCTGCTTGCATCCGGCTTAAGCTCCTGATTCAGTAATCTTCGGTATCGGGAGATGTGCTGATGATGGGCGAGCGGACGGTGATGCAGGAGGGGCTGTTTTACAGCTTCCGC